>Ga0315314_1000914_pt1 | contig 28695 bp, 27 predicted proteins | sample TDP9_MG_FD_203631 | JGI IMG/M metagenome (GOLD analysis project Ga0315314, IMG submission 203631) | Freshwater sediment microbial communities from Lake Towuti, South Sulawesi, Indonesia - TDP9 | ecosystem: Environmental > Aquatic > Freshwater > Lake > Sediment | place: Indonesia: South Sulawesi... | reverse complement strand
AAGCACAAACTAATCGATTTCCTGTTCTTCTATTCTTACTTTTTCAGTCGTCAAATAGCCCTCCGAGAACGTCTCTTTTTTGAGGCAAACAAATGAGAACCTTGAAGAAAAACTTAAGGCTATTTGGAGCCTATTAGGATGGTCTAGTCTGTTGTTGTGTGTGCTCTCACAACGAAGAATGGGTGCTTATTTGTAGAAGGTTTTTGTCATCTCGTAAAGTTCTGGCGTTACTACTTTTCTTTTCGCCACGACTTCCTTCAACTGCACAGGAACAATCTCCGTCCCCTTCAACACCGGAATCCAGCCCCACTTCTGCTCCTTCACAAGCTCAACCGCCGCCAAACCAAGCCTCAACGCAAGAAACCTGTCAAACGCCGAAGGAGTGCCCCCTCGCTGCAGATGCCCAAGCACCACCGAACGCGTCTCGAGCCCAGTTTCTTTCTGAATAAGCGTCTCCAACATCTGCCCAATACCGCCCAACTGAACGTGCCCAAACTGGTCCTTCGCCATACTCTTCGCAATCAAACTCATATCCTCAGTAGGCTTTGCGCCCTCCGCAACCACGACGATGCTGTAGTCTTTGCCCTCCGCCTTACGCTTCTTCAACAACGCATACACGTCCTTAAGATTAAACTGCACCTCAGGAACCAAAACCAAATTCGCACCCGCAGCCAAACCCGCATACAACGCAATCCAACCCGTGTAACGCCCCATGACCTCGACTACCATCACCCGCTGATGAGACTTAGCAGTCGTGTGCAAACGGTCAATCGCGTCAGTAGCAATAGAAACAGCCGTATGAAAGCCAATGCTGTAATCGGTCACGGAAAGGTCATTATCAATCGTCTTAGGCACACCCACAACCGCAGCACCGGCTTCGCAAAGTTTCTGCGCCACACCCAAAGTATCATCACCACCAATCGCAATCAAAGCATCAAGCCCAAGCTTCTTCATGTTCGCCTTACACTTCTGAATACCGTCAGGCATCTTCGCCGGATTAGTCCGAGAAGTATACAGGACAATTCCGCCCTCCGAACCAATGCTCTCCACTTTATCGATAGTTAATGGTTCAGCATCAGCCTCAAGCATCCCAGCCCAACCAAGCTTGATGCCCAACACTTCAAACCCGAATTCGTGAGCCCTGTAAACAATCGCCTTAACAGCAGCATTCAGCCCCGGCGCATCACCGCCACCAATCAGCACGCCGATCTTCTTCATGATTGCCATCAACCTTACGCTTTGCCGTTGCAGCCGAACAAGCGAATCTTTTCCCTTACAGCCTCTTTCATCTCAGTCTTCGCCTTGCCAAGAATCTTTCTCGGGTCAATCTCGCCCGGGTTCTCCTTCAGCACCGCGGTTATGCCGCGGACGAACGCCTTGCGAATCTCAGTGTCGATGTTGATCTTGCAGATGCCGGCTTTGATGGCTTGCTTCACACTTTCGTCAGGAATACCCGAAGCACCGTGCAAAACGAGAGGAATGTTTGTAAGTTTCCTAATCTTCTCAATTCTTGGAACATCGATTCTGGCTTCTTGAGTCTTCATCCCGTGCACGTTGCCCACAGCAATCGCCAACGCGTCAACACCAGTTTTCTTGACAAATTCTTCAGTTTCGGCAGGGTTCGCCATCATCTTCTCCAGCTGCTCTCGGCTGACGTTTTCACCTGATTTCGGAATCTGCCCAAGTTCGCCTTCAACTGACACACCTACGATGTGAGCGACTTCGCAGACGCGTTTTGTTATGGTTATGTTCTCTTGCAGGGGCAGTTTGGAACCGTCAAACATTACCGAAGAGAAGCCCGCACGAATGCATTCCACGTTCTGCTCAAAACTCAAACCATGATCCAGATGCAACGAAACTGGCACAGTGGCTTTTTCCGCGGCCACGCGTACCATGGCTGCGATGTAGTCAACACCCGCGTATTGAATCGCGCCTTGGCTGGCTTGCAGAATCACCGGAGCCCGTTCTTCTTCGGCGGTTTCGATGATGGCTTGGACGATTTCCATGTTATTCGCGTTAAAAGCCCCAACTGCGTAGCCTTGTTTTTTGGCTTGTTGGAGTAATTGCGCGTTTGTGACGAATAGTTTCATGTTTCTTTTTCACCGTGTGGATTTTCGGTGGCGAACAGATATAAGTGTTCTTGTGCGATTCTTGTCTTGATTTGTGCGGAGATTGCCCACCATGCCGTATTACGTGTATGTTCTGCTCTGCGAAGGCGGCTACTTCTACACTGGCTACGCTCGGGACGTGGAGGCGCGGGTCAGGCAGCACATGAACGGCAACGGTGCACGGTACACGCGGTTGCACAAGCCGAAGAGGCTGGTGTACGTGGAGGAATTTGGAAGCAGAAGTGAGGCGATGAGGCGGGAGAGAAGGATTAAGCGGTTGAGCCATAGAGAAAAGCATGAATTGGCGAGGTTTTCGCGTAAGCGGCATTGATTCTGCGTTTGTTTTATGTAGGTGTTCCGACAATGTTTCAGCAATCATTAGCGAAGGTTTAGGCTATGAGCGCGAACGAGTTGCGGAAGGATTATCTGCTCGAGCGTTGGGTCGTGATTGCCACGCAGCGGAGGCGGCGGCCGACAGATTTTGTGAAGAAGCAAGAGCCTGCGAAATCTGGGGGTTCGTGTCCGTTTTGTCCGGGTAATGAGGATAAGACGCCGGCTGCGTTTTTGGTTTATTTGCCTTCCAAGAAGGGTGGGATTAAGAGGGCGCGGGACAGTGATGGTTTTCGGCATCGGGGTTGGTTGGTGAGGGGTTTTAATAATTTGTATGCTGCTTTTTCGCCGCCCTCGGATGGTGGTGAGAAGAAGCGGGTTAGGTTGAGGGAGTTTTTGGGTGAGGCGGTTGGTGCGCATGAGGTTGTTGTCGAGTCGCCAGTGCATGATGAGCATCCTGGTGTGGCTTCGGTTGGGCAGTTGGGTTTGGTTGTGGATGCGTATTTGGAGCGGCTTGAGGCTTTGTGTGCGGAGCCTTATGTGAGGTACGTGTCTATCTTTCGTAATCATGGTTTGGAGGCGGGTGCTTCTCTAAGCCATGCGCACAGTCAAATTATTGCTACGCCTTTTGTGCCGCGTTTGGTGCGGGAAGAAGTTGAAGCCAGCAGAAGGTTTTGGAAGAAGAATGGCAAGTGTGCTTTGTGTGACATTCTGGAGCGGGAAAAGAAAAGTCAGCGGTTTATTTGGGAGAATGATGGTTTCAGTGTGTTTGCGCCTTGGGCGAGTGTGAATCCTTTGGAGTTTTGGGTTCTGCCCAAGAAGCATCAGGCAAGCCCGCTTGAGATGAAGAGAAAGCAAAGAGGGGATTTGGCTGTGGCTTTGCGGGTTTGTTTGGGTGGGCTTAAAGCCTTGTTGGGTGATCCGCCGTATAATTATGGTTTTCACGTTGCGCCTGATGTGGGTTGTTGTGGTGAGTTTTATCATTGGCATGTTGAGGTTTATCCGAAGTTGGCGGTTTGGGCGGGTTTTGAGAAGAGCACAGGAATATACATAAACACAGTAACACCCGAGGATGCTGCTGCGGGTTTGAAGGAAGCAGCGGAGAAGGAAGAGAAGAAGATTAAGCCTTAGAGTGAGAGTTCTCGACGCGCCTCTACCCCCTCTTCCATTTATGATCCAAATATGAACTGTAAGCGCACACGCAGCAGTAGTCTAGACCTTTCTAATAGGCTCCAAATAGGCTTCTAGGCTTTCTGAGAACACACACGCTCTCCCCTAGTCTAGTATCGTTTCTGCATAGCACAATGGTGGAGGAGGCTAACGGTTTCTAAGAAGACACACACCCAAAACCAGAGGGTCACTATACGATCTAAACATGAACAGAGAATCAGTGGTTCTCTTGATGTATTTTCCTTCATTGTCATTAATAAATTACCTTAAGAAATTGAAACAACGTTGGATTTCTTAGCTCTCTATCTTATACAACTGTTTCAAAGCGATACAGGAATTTTGGTCAATAAGTCGATTAGTTATACTCAACAGATATGATTCAAGACCCCACAAACTTAGAGGATTGCAAACGAAATGAAGCCCGTAGTTTCGCTTCCGTTGCGTCGTCAGACGTTTATTGATGTTCTGTATAATAGCATCGGCAATGTCCTTATCATTTTCCCACGTCTTATTTTTTGTCTTATGATTATCTAAAATTTCCAGAGCAATTTCCGTTCCAATCGATGCAAATTCAAGTATCTCTTCTATAGGCGCGCCGCCATATTCTGAAGGAGCATTATTACATGTTAGTTCAAACTCATAGTCAATTGTTTCCAATCTTTCCGTAAAAAGATCAGTTAGATTTTCCGAAACTATTTTCTTCATTGTTTCCTTAATCTCTTCTGGTATTTGCTTTGCGGTTTCTTCTGATATCAACTTGCTACGATTCCGTGGTAGCTTAACAGAGGGTATGTTAAGGCAAACGTATAGAGAATCAGTAGGAGCCCGTGGAATGTAAAAATGATATGTTAGAACCGCGCCATCTATCAGCTTTGATTTTTTCCAATCTGAAATTTTTGGTCTAAATATTTTGTGGAGCCTAATCTGCGTTTCTTTTCCACACATATAATCAAAATGAACCCACAATGTTTTCACATCATTGACTTTTCTTTGATTTTGTTATTAACTTTATGCAATTCATTTCAGAATTTTCCATCTAAACGATGGTAGATAGAATATTCGTTATAGTTTTTGTTTAAATAGGAATTTTAGCTGTATAGTGTTAGTACTTTTCTTATTCCGTCCACTGACATGTGGTACTTGTCCTGTCCTTCCACGTTAACCGTCTTAACATAACCCAATTCGCTTAATTTACGTAAATGTTCCTGCACCGTCTTAGGCTCCATCGTCGTCCACTTGGCGATCTCGTCCATCGTCAAAGCCTTCTCCGCACTAACAGCGCCGATGTTATGCATCATACACAAGAAACGGAACTCCTCGGGCAAATTCGGACTGTAGTAAAGCGACATTACTTCTTCTCTCCTTTCACGACATCCTCATAAAGTTCCGATGTCTTCTTAGCAACCGCTTCCCAACTATAAACCTTACGCACCGCCTCCAACCCATTCTTAACCAACCATTGCGCATGACCAGAATTGCTTAAAACCCGGTCCACACCCCAAGCAATACTGTCAGGATTCCTCATGTAAACATAAACGCCCGTCCGGTCGTGCTCAATCACCTCGGCCAACCCGCCAACCTGACTAGCCACAACAGGCACCTCCGCAGCCATCCCCTCCAAAGCCACAATACCAAACGGCTCATAAACCGAAGGCACAACCAAAACATCCGCAGATCGCATAAGCGCAACCAACTCACTATCAGGAATAAAACCCGTAAAATTAACCCGCCAACGCTGACCCGTCACGTTCGCCAAATACTCCAAATGCCCCCGCAACCACCCCTCGCCAACGATCACAAACTTCGCTCCCGCATACTTCGCAGAAATCTTCGGCACAGCCTGAATCAAAAACTCCACACCCTTCTGCGGCACAAGCCTTCCCACGTACAGAATCAGCTTCTCACCCCAACCCACCCCATACCGCTGCCGCACAGCGCCCTTGTCCACGTTCACTTGAAATTTCGCCGCATCCACCGCGTTGGGAATAATCCACACCTTGTCCCACGGCACCTTAAAATGTCCGCAGACTTCGTGCCGCATACTCCAAGTAGTCACGATAAGCCTGTTCGCCTCGTAAGTCGCCCACCACTCCAACCCATCAATAGTCATACTATCCACACTATGCAACGTGCTCCGTCCATACTCGGTACTGTGAATCGTAGTCACCAAAGGACGCCGCAAAAAATGCTTAGCACCGACCCCAGCCGGCGCCGTCAACCAATCATGCACATGCAAAACGTCAAAATCCACACCCACACCCGCCACCCGCTTCTCAATACTATTATTAAAAAGCAAAGTCCACGTCAAAAAATGCGGATGCCCAATCTCACTCGGCGCACGATACACCTTAACACCGTCAATCTCCTCAAAATTCGGCGCACCCGGAAAATCCAAAGTCACAACGTAAACCTCGTGCCCCATCTTAGCTAAAGCCTTGGACAAGTCATGGACGTGGCTGGCGATTCCTCCGACTACTCTGGGCGGGAACTCCCACGTTATCTGGCATATCTTCAACCCGGAAGCACTGACCCCTCACGCACGTGAAGTCTTCTATATCTGCTTAAAGACGCTAATTATCCTTACTCTGCCTTTAGGCCAGATTTAAGAGTGAATGCATAAAAAAAGACACGCACACAAACAAGCCTAAACCGGCTTCACAGCCTTCTGCGACAACATCTCCAACTGACGAACCCTGCCCCGAATCAACTTAACCATCTGCTTCCTCAAATCCTCGCCCGAAAGCCCCTCTTGCTTAGTAATCGCCGCTAACCGGTCCGCCAGAGCCACGTCGCCGATGACTTCGCGAATCCAACGCTCAAAATCGCCCCGCTCAGTATGGAACTGCACAGAACTAATGTCCACCGCTTTCAGGGCAGCCAGAAACTCGCCAAGACTATAAACCGTCCACGGCGTCGGCGTCGCAAACTCGTAAAAGAACGTGAACCCCTTCGCACCCGTCAAGTTCCGCAGAATCCACTTCGCCGCCACCTCGGGCTTTTCCAGTTCTTTCAACAATCTTGCCTCAAAATCAGACAAAATCCGAGAATAAATCGCAAACGCCTCGATAGGGTTTCCTGTGGGATTAAAATAACTGTGCACGTCGCCTGGTCCGCCGCCCTTGATGCTCAGATAGTAGAGGTGGTCGCTCATCTGGAAATACCGCCATAACCGCAGCATCTCCGCGTCGCCGATGCCCTTCACCAGCGGCTCCAAGCCCTTCAAGAAATCGTACGAAATCAACTGCATACTATTCTGCAGCCACGCCGTCTGGTCACGCTCAAGGTCTGCCCAAGAAACCGTGTTAAAATCGTCCACAAAAAACTCGCCCACAGGCGCATGCCTATCAGCAACTTCTGAAGGCGTACTCCACCGCAGATGTTCCCACTTGTTCACCTCGCCCGGCAACCACCGCAGAAACTCGTGAATCCCGCTTTCTGGCCAATGATGCTCGCCAAACGTTTCGTAATCCACAAAAAGCACAATCGCCTGACCCGGTGTCCCAGCAAGCCAACTAGCATACTTTTCTGCGGTTAGAGGCCAGCCGCTCCACCATCGGGCGGAAAACCTGAAGCCAATGTCGTCAGAAAGCCTGTAGTTGCGGAGCAGAACCTTCAGCGGCGAACCAGCGGCCTGATAGACATAGTTTGGGCTGCGCCACTCGAGTACTCGTTCGACGCCTTCGGTGATGATGGCTTTGTAGCCCAAGGCTTCCATGGTTTTTGCGATGGAGTTGTTGTAGAGGCATTCGGTGTTCTCGAAAACCCGGGGCTCGTAACGGAACAAATCCTTCATGAGCTGTCTGTGCATGTGCACTTGCTCGATGAATTCTTGGCGGTCGCTGCCGTAGAGGCTTGAGAGTGAATGGTAGTATGTTTCGTCCAAGAACTCGACGCACCCGGTCTCGGCAAGCTGCTTAAAAGAATCTAAAAGCCCGTGATTCCAGCGTTCGCATTGCTCCGCAAAAACGCCTGAGATTCCGAACGAGACTTTGAATTGTTTGTGTTCGTTCTTGAAGCGGTCAATCTCTTCAAAAAGAATCTTGTTCGCTGGGAGGTAGCATTTTCTTGCGGCGCGGTCGAATATGTGCTTGTTTAGTCCGTGGTCGAAGTAGAGTTCGTCGAGGTCTTTTTTTGTGACAGACTGACGTGACAAGAGGTCTACGTGGAAGTTGCGGTTAAGCCTGAACGGCTGATGAACCTCGAAGATTAGGCAAACGTCAGTCATGGTGTGTGCCCGCTTTTTTGGAAGCAACCCAGAATGTTATGGCTTCCTCTTTATTTAATTTCCTTATTACAAATCCATTTTTCCTTCGAAAGACGGATGCTTAAACGATACGTCTTCAACGAAAGCCCTCAAAGGCTCAGCCACACTCCAAGCCTGAGCGATGCACCCACGAGGATAATGAGGTTCGTCGCCATCAAAAATCTCACTAACCGTTCCAAGCCCAGCCTGCACGACGGATTTTTGGAAGAACGGGCTAAGAAAATTTTGAAAAGCGTGTTCCCGCCATTTTTTTTCGTGATTTTTTACTTTCAAAAAGGCTGTGACGAATGGTCCTAGAAGCCATGGCCAAACCGTGCCGTTGTGGTAGGCTTGGTTGCGTTGTGTCCAGTCGCCTTCGTACCTGCCGACGTGGTTCCTATTATCGAGAGACAGTGTTCTGAGTCCAAATTCGCACCATAATTTATTCTGAACCACATCGACTACGGCTTTGCTTTTCGTTTTGTCGAGCATCGAGAAGTCCAAAGAAACCGCGATTATCTGATTGGGTCTAAGAGACGAATCCTTCTGTCCATCTGCAACAATGTCAAACAAACAGTTCTCTTTCGCGTTCCAGAATTTTTCAACAAAACTTTCCCTAGTCTTTTCCGCCATTCCAGCGTATCTTTCTTCGAGGTTTCTTTGCTGAAAGTGTCTGGCGAGTTTTTGCAGGGTTTTCAGGGCGTTGTACCATAGCGCTTGGATTTCCACGGCTTTTCCCGAGCGTGGCGTGACGGGAGTGTTGTTTACGGCGGCGTCCATCCATGTTAGTTGTGGATCATGCGTTATTAGTCCGTCGTTGTCCATGTGGATGTTGTTTGACGTGCCCTTAGCGTAACTGTCCACGATTGATTGCAGTGTGCTCCACAACTCGTTTTCTACAAAGCCAAAATCACCCGCGTACTTGAGGTACTGCAGAACCGCGTTGATATACCAAAGGCTGGCGTCCACGGTATTGTATTCGGGTTTGTCACCTTCACGGTCAGGGAAACGGTTCGGAACCACGCCTCGGTCGCAGTACCGCTTAAAAGTCAACAAAATTTCTCTAGCGTCACTAAACCTACCCGTTATGAGGGTTAAACCAGGTAACGCGATGATCGCGTCGCGTCCCCAGTCTTCGAACCAATGATAGCCAGCGATGACTGACTTTGCGTTTGTGGAGGCACGATGCACGATGAACGAGTCTGCTGCCAAAACAAACCATATTAGCCAATCATCCATTCTCAGGTCGGCATAGCGATTCTGAAAAGCCTTAAGCAAACCTTCTTGGCGTTTTAACTCTTGAGCATGCGGGTTGCCTTTTCTTAGTTCCGCTAAGAGTTCTTGCGTTCCTTCTGGTGTGTCATTGGCTATTGCAGTGATGGAGAATTGTTCTTGCTTTTTGGGACTGATTTCGAGTTCAAAGTGTCCCGGCGAAAGGCAATCGTCGAAGCATTCCTCTTTTCGCGACGCATCAACACGATAGTACACGTTCTCTATCCAAACGCCATTGTTTGTGCGGTATTTTCCCTTGTCTACTGAAAGGAGCAAAGTATGTTTTGGAGGTTCGAATTGAAGCATTGTGCCTAGTTCGCGGGGTTTTTGGTTGCAACTCCATCGTCGTTGGTCTTTGTCGGTTGTGTAGTAGAAGTGGCGATAGTTGACGAGCGGAAAAACTCGCACAACTGCCTCCTTTTCGCCCTGATTGTGCACATCATAAAGCACCACGACTGCGTTCTTGTTCCTCGGCATAAAAACTGTCTTTTCTAGCATCACTTCGTGCGTTTGGTACCTGAATGTTGGAAACGGGTTCAATGAGAATTCGTGAAGCATATCGTGCGGTTTTGGATAGAACGTGTCGTGAAACTCGTTCATTCCCAACTTGTAAGTCTCGTTGCCGACTTGGATTTCTTCGTCAAGCTTACTGAGCAGAACGTGCCTGTTCGTGGGCGGGTTAAGCGCGGCGACCAGAAGACCATGATATTTTCTCGTGTTCACGCCCAGAACCGTCGAAGACGCATACCCGCCTAAACCGTTGGTGACAAGCCATTCTAATCCTAGTGCTTCGTCAGTGTTTTGAAGAATCTTTGCCTCAACAGCCATCTTAGGCAACAAACCACTCATTCTTGTAGCCTGCTTTTGCTAAGGCAGAATCTTAGCCACATTTTTTTCCCTCGGCACACCAAAATAACGCGCGACGGGATTGCATTTTGTCCGCAACAGCAACGCGTGGGGGTGGGTCAGCTTGTTTTCTGTAAGCGTCTCTGCGTAGCCCATGCCCTTTGCGATTATTAGGTCTGCAGTGTTGTAGTGTTTCAGGAATGTTGGCGACGACTCTTTCAGGTTCAAGCCCACCGAGTCAGTGCCCGTTGTGATGATTCTGTCCGCGATTTTGTCCATTCCGACCATTTTGGCGTCTTCTAAAGTGGCGTCATTAAGCACAGGCCTAGCCTTAACAGCGACTATCACCTTGGCGTCGAGTCTTTTCAGTTCTTTCACAAACAACGTGTCGAAGGCGATTTCTCCGGCGTTGTCCGTGAGGTAAAGGCTGGTCTTCGCTTTTTTCGCCAAGCCATAAATCTTTGAAATCTCATCTATAGCCAAGTCTTTTTCTGACTGCTCTATCAGTTTTTCGAGGTCGTCAAACTTAAACGAGTGAACGGGAATGTCGAACTCCATGACGTTACCCACGATGCTGCAGAGAAGCGCTTTTCTGAAGCGTTCTTTTTCAGAATGACTGTTTTCTATGATTTTTTCGGCTAAAGGAAGCAATTCTAGGGCTTTCTGATTACTTAAACGCTTTCTCGTGTCGTAAGGGTCTGGATTTCCCGTAATCTTTCTCACAATTCTGTCGCGTTCGGTGCCGAGATAAGCTGGAACAGCGTTTTTGTTGTATTCTTTTTCTAAAAAGTCAAACAATGCCTTCATGCTTTTGAACCTTAACGCCTTGTCTTTCGTGGCTTCACAAATCTCCGCGTGACCACGATAAATTATGCACGGGGCGCATTCGATTTCCACTTTCAAGCAAAGTGCACCAATTCGAACTATTTCTTCATGGAATCAGCAAATTCACGAATCACTGTATATGGGCCTTTCGCCTTCACGATCCCACTCGCCACCAACACGCCCGCAGTGCCCAAACGCAAAGCCGCAGCCACATCCTCGCCCCTAGTTATGCCGGCTCCGCAGAGAATGATGACTTCGCGGTTTATGCGCCTAACCAACTCCACCGTTCCGCTGACCACCTCGGGCTTCGCCTTAGAAACAGGAATCCCCGTCCCGATCAGCTCGGGCGGCTCGATGGCAAGCATGTCGGGCTGTAAAGCCGCAACTGCGGCGCTGACTTTTGCGTTGTTGCTGCAAACACAAGAGATTAGTCCGATTTCGCGGGCTCGCGTGATTGCTGCGTCTATGTCGGCGAGTTTGAGGCGATGCTCAGAGTGGTTAATCAAAGTGCCCACGGCACCTGCCTCTTTAACGGCTTCGGGAAGCACAAAACCCGTAAAGCTGCCGGGTTTCTCAAAGTCAATATGCTGCGCGTAAACGGGAAGCGAAACCGCGTTCGCCAAGGTTAGGATGTCGCTGTGTTGGGGGGCGAGTCCGATGGCGATGTTGGTTTCTTGGTGGACTTTTTCGGCTTTTTTCGCAAGTTCCAAGGCTTTTTTGCCTGTGGCTTCGAGGTATGTTTTGAAGTTGACGAGGATGATGGGCGTCTGGACCTTTGGCAACTGGTGGCTCACCGCGTATAGCATAAGGCGTGTTTGTTAAAATGATTTTGCTTCGGTTAGAATGTTGGGGGGTTTATTGGGTGGGTTCGGGTTCTTTCCATTTTTCTATGACTACTTTATCGTCGCCGAGTTTGAAGCCCACTTTGACTTTTATGCTGTCGTCGGTTTTAAAAGGGAACATGCTGTCTTCTGCCAAGTCTTTGGGTAAGTAGATGAGGAATTTTCCATCTTTTCTCCTGAACAGTCTGCCTTTTCCTTCATTTACCAAGAAGGGTTAACCTCCTGTGCCATCTTCACTTTTATCATAATTTAACTCTTACTACTCGTTCAAAATCTAACCACGCAAGAAAGAATCCAAAGCCCTCTGCTTCGACTCGTACGAGTAGGGCAAAAGCTCCTCAATCGTCTTAACATCAACAGTCTCAGACAAAACCTGCCCCGCCCTCGCCTCAGCCATAATCACCCGCACGCCATCGTCAGAAAAATCCTTAATATACTGCAAACAGGCACCGCACGGTCTGGATTTCTCCACGTTCTTGTCCTCAATCACGACTGCAACGGCTTTTATCTTCCGGTTTCCGTGCAGAACCGCGTGGTCTATGGCGCATCTTTCCGCGCACGTGCCGAGTCCGGAAATCCAAGTTTCAACGTTACAGCCTTCGTAGATTTTGCCGTCTTCTGCCAGCACTGCGGCGCCGACTTTGAATCCCCAAATCACATGCGCGTTTTCCATCACTTTAAGCGCGGCTTGAAGCAATTCACGGTCTTTTTCGCCTAGATGTGACATACAAACTTCTCCTTTGAAGGTTTTTTATCTTAAGCAGAACCCGCCTTTAATCTTATCTCAACCGCTGGTCTAATCCTTCGCTGTGGTTATGTAGTAGTATTCGCCCATTTCCTTCTGGTACTTGTCCATCTTCGAGTTTTCCTTGTTCACCCGCGGTCGCTTCGTGACTGGGTCTCGGCGGAAGGTTATGTTCATGTCCATCAAGAAAGCGTTCATGCCTTGTCTTAAGTTGACGGGTTGGGTGGCCTGACCGTTTATGCCGGGTTCCCCGTTGAAGACCATGAGGCGGTCGGCGATAAAGTCTTGAGCGACGACATCGTGCTCCACGACGAAGGCGGTTACGTTACGGTCTTCCACTACGCGCCTGATGGTTTTTGCCATGGAAAGTCTTTCTTCAACGTCCAAGTAGGCACTGGGTTCGTCTAAGAGGTAAAGTTGAGCGTGCTGCGAAAGACAAGCTGCGATTGTTGCTCTTTGTAGTTCGCCTCCGCTCAGTTCGGAGACGTTGCGGTCCAACAGCGTTCTTAGGTTAAGCGGAGTGAGGATTTCGCTTTGATACCAGCCCGACGAGAACTCCTCTTTAGCCACGCTTCGCAGAAGTTCTTCAACCGTTCCCTGAAACTCCGCGGAAATGTATTGGGGCTTGTAGCCAATCTGCAATTCATAAAGCATCACAGGCATTCCTTCGTCGGCTTTTTCGAGTCCGGCCAGAAGTTTCACGAAGGTAGTTTTTCCGATGCCGTTCGGTCCCAGAATACCTATGACTTCACCTTCCTTAGCCTCGCCTGCCTCAACTTCTAACTTGAAACCCTTGTATGACTTCTTTAAGGCTTCCCACTTCACGAGCGTTTTTCCGATGCCCTGACTGAAGGACGGCGGTTTAACATGGAACTCGATGGGTTCTTTCCTGAAGCGCATGTTCTCGTCTGGAATAAAGCCCTGCAGGTAAATGTTAATGCCCACTCTCACGCCGTGCACGTGCGAAACTACACCGTAAACACCTGGAACACCATAGAAGACGCAGATTTGGTCGGAAAGATAGTCGATGATGGCAAGGTCATGTTCTGCAACGATGACGGTTTTTCCTTCGCGTTTCAACTCGCGGATGGCACGGGCAACCTCTAAACGCTGTTTTACGTCCAAATAGCTCGACGGCTCGTCAAAAAGATAAACGTCAGCCTCGCGACAAATAGTCGCAGCAACAGCGACACGCTGCAGCTCGCCCCCGCTCAAGACATCCAAAGAACGACCCCAAACCGCGCCCAACTGCAATTGTTCTGCAACGGCTTTGAGTTTTCCCCGCTCGTCAACTTTATCGAGAACCTTCCCGACCTTGCCAGAAATCACTTTAGGAATCTTGTCCACGTACTGTGGCTTATGCACGATTTTCAGGCGTTTCTCGCTTAGTTTCAGAAAATACTCCTGTAAGGTAGAGCCACGGTAATGCTGAATTATTTCTTGCCACTCAGGCGGGTCGTCGAATCTGCCTAAGTTCAGTTTTGTTTCTCCCGACAAGATTTTTATGGCTGTTGTTTTTCCTATGCCGTTCTGTCCCAGCAGCCCTAAAACCACGCCGGCCGAGGGAATCGGCAGACGAAACAGTTTGAAAGCATTCGCGCCAAACCTGTGGCTGGCTTCGCTGCTCAACTCGTCAGGAAGATTAACGATGGAGATGGCGTTGAAGGGGCATTTTTTTATGCAGATTCCGCAGCCCGAGCAAAGGGCTTCGACTATGACGGGTTTTTCTCCTTCAAACCTTATGGCTTCAACCTTGCTGCGGACTTTTGGGCAGAACCTAATGCATATGCTGTCACAGTGTTTAGGTTTGCATTTGTCAGCGTCGAGTACCGCGACTCTTACCATTAAGCGTCACTTTCAATTGGGCTATTATTGACAAACGATTGTCGTAATAAGGATATAGCCATTTTCACAAGACTGAAATGTTGATTAAATGAGTGCAAAAAAATAGGTTTTAAGTTTGAATAATCAAGTTACCATTCTTCTTCTTCCCACTCTTCCTCTTCGCCGGATTCTTCCTCTTCTTCCCATTCTTCTTCTTCCATCAACTGTCACCTCCGATAAACGTGTGAGCGGTATATTCCCTATACAACACACATTTAAGCCTTGTGATAGCGAAAAAAGAAAAAACAGCATGGCTAGACAGGGTTATTTTACAATTTTTGCCTGCATACCCACAAAAGGCGCATCCATTTCCGTCCTCATATAGGCGTGACAGATGTTGGGTGAATTATGCGCAACCCCAATCTGGCCATTTTTGTCAACAGCGATTAATCCTATGTGATTGAAGCTGTCCTGTATCCGTCGATTCACGGTTTTAATCGCGTTTTCCACGGCTTTCTGCGCCGAGACGCCGGCATGCATTTGGTCACAAACTGTTTTCGACAAAACCAACCTCACCGCAATCTCGCCTATACCAGTCGCAGAGCAAGCGCCAGCTTCATTGTCCGCGTATGTGCCGCACCCGATTAACGGCGTGTCGCCAATTCTCCCTGGAAATTTCAACGCCACGCCCCCTGTTGATGTGGCTGCAGCTATGTCCCCATGCGCGTCTAGGGCAACTGCGCCCACGGTGTCCAACTGGAAAAGACCCGGGTTTTTCTTTGCGAGTCTGTAGGTTCTTGGCAAATACTCCAGCTCGCCTTTTTTGAATTTCTCTCTTAGCTTATTCCAAGTTTCGAGGCGCATTTGAGTGGTGGCGTTTCTTCGTTCAAGTTTGAATAATCGTGCCAGTTTTTCTGCGCCTTCGCCCACGATGTACACGTGGTCAGTGTTTTCCATAATCAAACGCGCAAGGTAAACGGGATTCTTGACGTCACTCAAGAGGCTTGTGGCGCCCGCGCGAAGGGTTTTACCGTCCATTATTGATGCCTCCATCTCTACTCTCTTCTCAATCGTCAAAGACGAGCCGACGCCGGCGTTGAAAACTTCATTATCTTCCATCACCTTGACGGCCGCCTCAACAGCGTCTAGGGCGCTTCGCTTTTTCTCCAGAATTCTGAAGCCTTTCGCGGTAGCCTCTTTAACTCCAGCCAATCCAGCGTCTCTTCTTTCAAGCGGCCACTCGCCAGCGCCGCCATGCACCAATATCACGGGAGCCTGATTTCGCACTTTGCATCACGTCGTTTTGCTGTAAAGAATAGTATCGATACGTCTTTCGAGATTTAAACACTCTGTAAAAAAGAAACGGATAAATAACATCCATGCTTCATTGTTCTGTTGGGATGATGTGAGGCGACGGCGTAGAGCCTTACAGCAATGAGAAACGCTGCAAAATCACTGACCACCTTTGGCTTCAGAGGCTATTTTGAAATTTCCACTCGCCACTTGAAAAACCGTTTTTCCGCGAGAGCAAACCCTTCGTTGATCGCGTAGCCGATAAGCCCAATCATAATCATACCCGCAAACATTTCTGGAACACGTCCTAGTAGATACATGCTGTAAATGAAAAACCCGAGACCTAAACCACTTGGAACGCCAATCATCTCTGCAGCGATGATGCACATCCATGCGATGCCTAAGCCTATGCGCATTCCCGTGATTATTTCGGGCAGGGCGCTGGGTAGTATGACTTTGAACATCGTGTCTTTTTTGTCGGCTTTGAAAGTCTTGGCAACATCCACCAAAACTGGGCTCGTCCTCTTCACGCCTGTAATTGTGTTGAGAAAAATCGGAAAAAACGCGCCCAGGAAAATGACAAAAGCATAGCCGCCGATGGTGATTCCGAAGGCGATTGAGGCGAACGGGACCCACGCTAAGGGGGGAATTGGGCGGATGACTTCTACTAACGGTTTCAACAGGTTGTAGAAAGCTTCACTTACCCCGCTTATCAAGCCCACGGCAAGAGCCACGAGCAATGCAATGGAGAAACCGACGAAAACGCGGTACAAGCTAATGAACGCATGTAACAAGAGAGATTGCCCTTGCACGTCGCCATAAACAACAAGCTGATAAAAAGCCCTGGCAGTTTCTGAAAAAGACGGGATATAAGGAAGATTAAGAACCGAAGCAACCAGTTCCCACAAAAAAAGAAAAACAACAGCTGCAAAGACCTGAACCAGCCTGTTCTTGTGTTTCTTGAGCCAGTTCAAACCTACTCAACTTCTTCCACAATTTCAGTGTTAACAAAACCCGAAACAAACTGGTCGATTCCGCCTGGAATCTCGGTTTCCTGAAGAAGACCAAACTGGATTAGGTAGTTGAGCCAAGTTTTCACGCCTTGAACGTCGGGCTGATAAAAGAATTTCATGTTGTCAATTGCCTGAGTGATTATGGTCTCGTTTTGTCCGGTCCACTTTTTCGCTATCTCAACAACGTCCTCATGGTTTTCTGCGTTAAGAATGTATCTTGTTGCGTTGATGTGTGCTTTCACGATTTTCTTGACCATGTCCAAATTTTTAGCCAGAAAATCTTGCCGAATCGCAAGAACACAACAAGGATGCTCTGGCCAAATCTGAGAAGAGTTAGCAACCACTTTACCGTAGCCCTTTACTACCGCCGCCGCAGCCCAAGGTTCCCAAGCAACGTAAGCGTCAAACTGGTCGTTGTTCAGCAGGTCTGGCATTACAGCGGGCGCAATGTTCACGATAGGAAAACCGTTGCTTAGGTTCGCATAACTTAGTCCGTACTGCGATAAGGCGATACGTAGCAGAACATCTTGAACCGTGGCAGTGTTCGGAATGGCAACTGTTTTGTTGACAAGTTGACTGACGCTGTTAATTTCCGATTCTAAATCAGCGATTATCGCCGAACCTTCGGCGTTTGCGCTTGCGACAATTGTGATGGATATGTTGGCTCTGATGCGTTTGAAGGTGGCTGGCGCTGCGCCCAAATAGCCCACGTTAATAGCGTTTGAGGCGAAGCCGTCCATTTCGCTGACGCCGTTGGGATAGGGAATGTAGTCGAAGTCTATTCCAGCGTCTCTGAACAAGCCTTTTTCTACAGCCACGAAAAATGCCAACTGGTGTAAGTCGCCCTGTAAGAAGCCTATTCGGACCTCCTTTGGCGCGAACACGTGGACGTAGACAAAGCTGCTTACTGCTATGATTGTAACAAGCACAACGGCGATTACGACTATTGTCGGCGGCGCCTTCATCACACAATCCCTTTGCAGAACACTCTGAAAGACGGTTAATTTAATATTTGCCTTTCTGCAACCAGAAACAGAGAAAATGAAGCTGATGCAGGCTACCGAAAAAGCAATTCAAATAGCAGCACAAACGGTGAAAAGAGGAGGGGTAATCGTCTACCCCACGGACACTGTATACGGGTTAGGCTGCGACCCCTTCAATCGGGAAGCCGTAAAAAGAATCTTCACGATAAAAGGCGAAAGAACTAAACCGCTCCCAATATTAGCGTCAGATGTCAAGAAAGTCGAAAAAATAGCCCAAATCACTGGGCTAGCCTACAGACTTGTAGAAAAATTCTGGCCAGGACCGCTCACGCTGGTTTTGTTGAAAAAACCCTCGCTACCAAGCATTGTGACCTGCGGTTTGGATTCGGTTGCTGTTCGAATGCCAAATCATCCGGTCGCGTTGGAACTGATACGTCTGTCGGACGGATTACTCGTGGGAACCAGCGCCAACAAGACCGGGGAAAAACCTCCGCAAACTGCCTTAGAAGCAGCAGGGCAGATTGGCGACGAAGTCGATCTGATTCTCGACGGTGGACTTGCACCTCTTGGTGAATCATCGACGATTGTTGATTTGGTTATGGGAAAGCCGAGAGTTTTGCGTCATGGACCATTAAACGTAGACGACATTCTGGAAGAGTGAAGTTTTGCGAAAATTTCATAAAACAATGCACTCAATATACGTGTGAGGAGCATGGGGTTGCTCAGAAATTTCAACCTTCTCGTTACGACCGCGCGTGGAACAGAAGATGATGCCTCCTCAGAAATCTGGTATTTGCTGGGCGAAATCGGCGACACGGCGGCTAAGGTTGACAAAACAGGCGTTTCTGGACTGATCGCCGCAAGAACCACGCTCAATCCGTTGGTTGTTGTTGAGAAGCTTCGTGAACTACTTAAGCAACGTCCTTACGAGTTTCGATACTCGCTTAGGATAATCCCGATAGAAAAAGTGGTGCGCACTGATGTTACAGAAATCCAAGAAGTCGTCATGCAATTGGCGTCGAAAATTAAGGAGAACGAAACCTTTCGGGTTACGTTGGAGAAGCGCTTTACGACAACTTCCTCAAAAGACCTCATCGAAGCAGCTGCAGCTAATATTGAAAGGAAGGTTGACCTCAACAACCCAAACAAAATCGTGCTAATCGAAGTGGTGGGCGGATTAACAGGCATCTCCGTGATAAAACCTACTGACGTCTTGGTAACGATGAGGGAAAAGGTCTGAAAGACACTCGTCAGCGCTGGGTTGCAAGCAAAGCCACATGCTCGATAACTAAGTCAATCAAAGCCTCTTTCTCAAGCCCCTTCTTTTTCAGTTTCGCCGAAAGTTCCTTGTCTGAAATGCTGAAGAACTGTTTGATTTTGGCGATTTTTTCCAGAGACAACTCCAACACGCTGTCGTCTTGTCTCGCTGAAACCATCTTCTGAACCATACTCAACGCGGCTTTCGCCGCCTCTTGACTCTCGGAGATGATGAGCACAGCGACCTTTGACGTGCTTGGTTTGATTCCCATTTTTTCTGTGGCTTTCTTGATCTGCCTTTGCGCCGAGGCATAGAGGAGAGTTTCGATGGCTAGATTGTTGGAAATATTCGTCTTGTTTTCGAACGCCGTGAGAGCATTGAGCGCCGCGAAGTAGAGATGCTGCCAAGTGGCGACAAGTTGGGCGTCAAAAAATTGAACTGCCACAACATTGCTCGGTTTCTTCTTTGGGACAGCCTCGAAAAAACGGTCAATGTTGCCGATTTTGGCGTCTTTAAACCCCGCTATGGCGACGTACATGCCAAAGTCGCTTAGCTTGTGCATCACTTCTTCCCCTCAAGGAGTTCTTTGATAAAACGGTCCACGAGTCTGCGGTCGAAGCCACATTTCACCAGCTTCTCTCTTGCTTCTTCAATTGTTCTTCCTTGTTTCTGGAATTTTTCCAAGACGCTTCTGACAGTTTCTCTTCTTTCCCAAGGGAAGATTATCCAGTGGCTCGTCTTTTTCTCGTAATACTCTGGAGTGATTATGCTCCACGGTTTGTAGTAAAGCGTTATAATCTTGACATCCGCGGCGCCCAAATCTTCAAGATGCGACTTCACCAAACGGAGACTCTTGCCCGTGTCTGCAACATCGTCTACAACGAGAACCCTCTTGTTCCTCACAGAAACAGAAACGGGCTGGGTGATAACGGGTTCTCCCTTCGTCTCTGCGACGCCAAGATAAAACTCGGCTTTAACATTCGCCATCTGAGGATTACCCAACAAATCAGACATAACACGCGCCGGCGGCCATCCTCCTCGGCAGACGCCCACGATTAAGTCGGGCTTGAACCCGTTGTTCCTAATTCTTTGTGCAAGGTTTAAGAGCATCTCGTAGATTTTTTCCCAAGAGGGAATCTCGAACTCGTACTCTTCTGTCAGCGTCCATTTCTCCTTTGCCAAGAGGGAAAACGATAAAGGTTGAATAGAACTTGTTTTAAACCTTATGCTGTCGCTAGAAAAGGAAGGGATAGAGGCTTGAAGGAAATCATAGAATGCGTGCCCAACTTTAGCACTTCTGACCCGAAAGTTGTAGACGCGATTTTGGATGAGATTAGGAACGTGAAAAACGCCTACATCATCGACTGCACCTTCGACGACTACTACAACCGACTCGTAGTGTCGTTTGTTGGGGACAAAAGATCAGTGCTAACCGCCGCGTTGAACTCCGCGAAAAAAGCAGTCCAACTCATCGACATGAACAAACACAAAGGACAGCACCCACGACTCGGCGCGGTTGACGTGGTGCCGTTCATTCCAAACAAAAACACCACACTCGAAGACTGCATAAGACTGGCTAAAAAATTCGGGAAAACACTCGCAAAAGAAGCCAACGTGCCCGTGTACCTTTACGGAGAAGCATCACCGAAACCTGAACGAAGCGACTTGGACTGGATACGAGAAGGCGAATACGAAGCCCTGAAGGAAATGATTAAAAAACCAAGGCGAAAACCCGACTTCGGTCCCGCAGAAGCCCATCCGACCGCAGGCGCAACAATCACCGGCGCCCGCAGAGTCATGGCAGGTTTTAATGTCAACCTCGGCACCGCAGACATCAAGATTGCCAAGAAAATAGCCAAGGCGTTGCATGCGAAGAAAGGCGGATTTTCAACTGTGAAAACCATCGGCGTGTCTATTCCAGAGAAGAACATCACGCAGATTGGGATGAGCATTTCCGACTTTGAAAAAACACCATTGTACCGTGTTTTCGAACTTATAAAGATTGAAGCCAAAAGGTACAATGTGCCAATTTTAGGCGCCGAGTTTTGCGGGATGGCGCCGTTGAAAACGTTGATCGATGTGGCGAGTTATTACTTGAAAATCGACAACCTCAGCGAAGACCGAGTGCTGGAAATCGCGGTGCAGAAGGCGATAGAAAAGGGCAAGGGCGAGTAAGCGTGGCGAAACAGAAGGTAGACCTGCTTATAAACGCCGAAGAACTGGTCACGCTGAAAGGAGGAAGCCAAAAACCCCTCACAGGCAAGCAAATGGAAAACTTGGGAACAATCAAAGACGGCAACATCGCGATTAAAGACGGAAAAATAGTCGCCGTTGACAAAACACGGGTAATCCGAAGCAAATTTGAAAGCAAACAAACCATTGACGCCTCTGGAAAATTGGTCATGCCGGGCTTTGTTGACGCTCATACGCATCTGGTTTTTGCTGGTGCGAGGGAAGCAGAGTTTGAGTTGAGAATCAAAGGTGTGTCTTACATGGAAATCTTGGCGAAGGGCGGAGGCATACTTCAAACCGTAAGGGAAACACGAAAAGCCAGCGTCAACCAACTCGTTGGCGCTTCCAAAAAAACCTTGGACACAATGTTAACGCATGGCACGACAACGGTGGAGGCAAAAAGTGGCTACGGACTAAATACCACGGATGAGATAAAAATGTTAGAGGTTGCCAAGCGCTTAAACCGGGAGCATCCGGTCGATGTTGTGCCAACTTTTCTGGGCGCCCATGCTGTTCCACCAGAATACGAAGGCAAAGCAGAAGACTACCTGAAACTCGTCATAGATGAGATGATTCCAGAAGTAGCCGATAGAAAACTGGCAGAGTTTTGTGACGTTTTCTGCGAAAAAGGTGTCTTCAACATTGAGCAGTCTAGAAGGATTTTGTTGAAGGGAAAACGGCACGGCTTGACGCCTAAAGTGCACGCGGATGAATTGTCAATGTTAGGAGGCACAGAGCTGGCGGCTGAGGTTGGCGCTGTTTCTGCTGACCATCTGCTTTTTGCGTCTGAAGAAGGCTTGAAGACGTTGGCTAAGCGGGGTGTTGTTGCGGTTTTGCTTCCTTGCGCTTCTTTTTCGCTTATGATGGGCAAATATGCGGACGCGAGAAAGATGATGGAGTTGGGAGTGCCTGTTGCTTTGGGCACGGATTATAACCCGAGTTGCTGGGTTGAAAGCATGCAGACGGTTATTGCTCTTGCTTGTCGGGAATTGAGGATGACGCCTGCCGAGGCGATTACTGCATCGACGATAAACGCCGCGCACTCAATTAACCGTGCTGGAGAAGTGGGAAGTTTGGAGGTGGGCAAAACGGCGGACATTCTCGTGATGGACGTGCCTAACCATGATTTTTTGGGTTACCGTTTCGGAACAAACCTCGTGGATTTTGTGATAAAAGATGGTGTTTTGGTCGTCGAAAAAGGCAAAATGCTGAAACAACAATCAAACTAGAAAAATCGATTTTTCGTGAATGCTAACTTTTATCTCTCGCAACGACAGATTCTTCAATGAAAAGGGAACAACAATGACCAAAGCGTTGTCTATTCCAAAACCCAACAAGGCCATCACGGGCAAAGAGTTGCACTGCAAAAACTGGCAAATCGAAGGCGCGCTCCGTATGCTCTACAATGTCGTCGACCCAGAAGTCGCCAAAGACCCCGAGCGTTTAATCGTTTACGGAGGCACGGGCAAAGCAGCGCGAAACTGGGAATGCTTCCGCAAAATCGCCGAAACCCTCATGCACTTGGAAGAAGACGAAACGCTGCTTATTCAAAGTGGCAAACCCGTCGCGGTTTTTAAAACCCACAAGTTTGCACCTCGAGTCTTGATCGCCAACTGCTTGCTAGTGCCGAAATGGGCGACTTGGGACCACTTTTACGAGTTGGAACAGAAAGGCTTGATAATGTTTGGACAAATGACCGCAGGCTCTTGGGCATACATCGGCACGCAAGGAATTCTTCAAGGCACGTATGAAACTTTAGCCGCGGTTGCAAGAGAGCATTTCAGAGGAAGCTTGAAAGGGAAACTCGTGCTCACGGCGGGTTTGGGTGAGATGGGTGGCGCACAACCGCTCGCCGTGACCATGAACGACGGCGTGGCGTTGGTCGTGGAGATTGATAAGAGAGCGATTGACAGACGACTGAGGCACAAGTATCTGGAAACATGGACCGACAACCTTGACGAAGCAATCAGCATGGTAAAACAAGCGATGAAAGAAGGAACACCCAAAAGTATCGGATTGTTGGGCAACGCGGCAGAAATTCACCCGCAACTCGTGAAAAAAGGCGTGATTCCAGACATTGGGACTGACCAGACCTCAGCACACGACCCGTTAAATGGCTATTATCCCATGGGATTCTCAAAAGAGGAGGCTGACGAATTGAGAAAAAACGACCCTACGACGTACATGGCTAAGGCGAAGGAAAGCATGAAAACCCAAGTGAAAGCCATGGTGCAGATGATGCGAAAAGGCGCAGTGACGTTTGAGTACGGCAACAACCTCAGACAGCAGGCATTTGACGCAGGTTTCAAGGACGCATTTGCTTATCCTGGTTTCGTGCAACGCTACATCAGACACATGTTCTGCGAGGGCAGAGTACCGTTCCGCTGGACGAGTCTGGTAGGCGAAGAAGACGACATCTACGCTTTAGACGATGTAATCTTGAAGGAGTTCGCCTACAACAAGGAACTCTGTCGATGGATAAAAAAAGCCAAAGAACAAGTGAAGTTTCAAGGCTTGCCCGCACGGGTGTGTTGGCTCGGGTACGGCGAGAGAGCAAGATTTGGCAAACTCATGAACACCATGGTGCGAGAAGGCAAGCTTTCCGGACCAATCTGGATTGGCAGAGACCACCTCGACTGCGGAAGCGTAGCATCACCGAACCGCGAAACCGAGGGCATGATGGACGGTAGCGACGCGATTGCCGACTGGCCCATACTAAACGCCCTACTAAACACCGCAGGAGGAGCATCATGGGTTTCCGTGCATCATGGCGGAGGAGTAGGCATGGGCTATAGTATTCATGCAGGTATGTGCTTGGTTGCAGATGGCACGAGCGAAGCAGAAAAACGCATAGTCACGGTGCTCACAACCGACCCCGGCATAGGCGTTGTCAGACATGCAGATGCGGGTTACGAGAAGGCAAAGAAAATCGTCAAAGAAAAGGGAATCAAGATGCCAATGCTCGAGTAGTGCAGGTTTTGTGTGATTTTTGATGCATAAAAGATACAAATAGGTTCACATCAATAAATTAGGCAAACCAACGGTTGGAATGATAAAAGATGCCAACGGCGAAACGCGAAAAATGGAGCAAACACTTCGGCACGTGGTACCGCGAGGTCTTGATAGACGCGGGCATCGCCGATTACCGTTATCCGATTAAGGGCTGTGGGGTTTGGATGCCCTACGGTTTTCAAATAAGAAAGCACGGCTTGCAGATTCTCAGAAACTTGTTAGATGAGACTGGGCACAACGAGGTTTTGTTTCCGCTTTTGATCCCAGAAACGTCTCTGCAAAAAGAGGCTACGCATGTTAAAAGTTTCGAGGCAGAGTGCTTCTGGATAACCCGAGGCGGACTAACACCATTAGACATTAAGTTGGCGCTGAGACCAACGAGCGAAACCGTAATAGGCCCTATGTTGAAGCTTTGGGTGCGTTCGCATGCGGATTTGCCGCTTAAATTGTATCAGGTCGTGAACGTTTTTCGTTACGAGACCAAGGCCACTCGTCCGTTGATCCGTGTGCGGGAGGTTTCGACTTTCAAGGAAGCCCACACGTCGCATGCGACTTTGAGAGAGGCAGAAGCGCAGATTAAGGAGGCGACTGAGGTTTACAAACGGTTCTTCGGCGCACTAAGCATCCCATACCGCATCTCTCGAAGACCAGAATGGGACAAATTCGCCGGCGCAATGTACACTGACGGCTTCGACACGGTTCTTCCAGACGGGAGAACCCTGCAAATCGGCACGGTGCATAATCTTGGTCAAAATTTTGCCAAAGCCTTCGATGTCTCTTACGAAACAGAAAGCGGAAAACGCGAGTACATTTGGCAAACGTGCTACGGCATTTCAGAACGCTGGCTAGCCGCAGTGCTCGGCGTGCATGGCGACGACAACGGTGCCGTGTTGCCGCCAAAAATCGCGCCAATTCAGGCGGTGATTATTCCGATTCCGCACAAGGAAAAAGCGGAAAAAATCCACAAGACGTGTGTGAAGGTTTGCGAAAGACTTAGAGAAAACTGCGTCAGAGCAGAGGTTGACCTGCGTGAAGAACTTACGCCGGGCGCGAAATTCTTTGACTGGGAACGCAAGGGCGTGCCAATAAGAATTGAGATTGGATCACGAGATTTGGAGCGTGACGAAGCCATTGTTGTAAGGCGTGACACTTTCGAGAAAACGTCGTGCAAAATGGACAAACTAGCAGACTATGTGCAGTCACTCATGGAAAAGATGGCGAAAGAAATGCGGGAAAAAGCCCTCGTATGGATGGAAGAGCACATTCACAAGGCTGATAGTTTGGAGAATGTCAAGCAGTTGCTGAAGAAACGGGCGGGCATTGTCGAGGTTTCGTGGTGCGGCGAGACAGACTGCGGGCTTAAGATGGAAGAAGAAATCAACGGAAAAGTTCTCGGCATCCCACAAGACGAAAAAGGAAAAGCGTCTGGAAACTGCATAGTCTGCGGAAAGAAAGCCAAAACAATCGTCCGAGTCGCGGTCGCGTATTAAATTAGAAGCTTTATCGCTTCTTCTCCCTTCATCCCAACCGTCACGCCTTTCATTTTCGCCTTTGAAGTAACCGCCTTTATCTCTGCCTTCAGAACATCTTCAAAAGTCCTTACACCGCTCACGACTGCTGCAGTTACGTTTAGTTTTTCTGCGGCTTCGATGTTGAGAAAGCCACACATCACAAAGCCTGTCCTTCCAATTATCGCCAAAAGTGGAGGAGAGTCGGGCAAATCCACTTTCAACCCGACCGCGGTTTTGTTGCCTATGTTTAGTTGTTCCACGCTAATCATTCTGCTTCACTTTCCATTCCTTTTTTGAGGCGTTTTGTTACATGAATCTTTCGAGTCTGGTTAATCCGATTATTTCTTCAAATTCCAACCCCAAAGCATCAAGCACTTGGTCGAAAGTGGACTGGAGGTAACCGACGTATTTGTCCACGTCGATTTCATTGTCCGAGGCGAGCTCCAAGGGCTTCACGTGCTGTTCCTTAGTCACTTTAACAAAGCTGATAAGGTCACCTGCCTTCAATTCTATTTTCTTTTGTTTTTCAAGGATGACTGCGGCTTTTACGTGTTGCGGTGTTGTTTTTTTATAAGCCTTGGGCGCCTCGCCGAGCACGACATGAAAGGCGAGTTCGTTCAAACTGTGCCATTCTCGCCTCTTCAATCGCATGTAGCAGTCTAGAACTATGGTGCGTATGTCTTTTTTTGCTTGGTCGAAATCTGCAGGTGACTTCACCTGTGCGAGTCTTTGTTTCATCTGGTCGAAGGCTTCTTTGATGAAGAAGGGTATGTGTTTCTTCTTGCCTGTCAACCCTTTAACGTCCACGCTGCCGTCTTCAAGCACACCCAGATAATTCTTCTTGCGGCGACTGAAAACCGCGTAACGGTAGACCTTGTCCACGTCGAGACTCATCTTCAACTCGTGCTCAGACCAGTGCGCCAACTCGCTAATCTGCTGTTCTGAAGGGTTTTTAAGGAAGACGCTGTCGGTGTCGCCGTAAATCACCTCGATGCCCAACTCGCGAGCCTTGTCAATGATTAAGGTGATGGAATGACGCCCAATGGAAGCGGTTGCTTCGGCAACAGGTGGGCAGTAAAGGTCGAAAGTTTCTGCCCCGAAGACGCCGTAACTTGCGTTTAAGATGACCTTTAACGCACTTTGGATGACGTCGTACCAGCTGCGCTGTTCTTTTAGCAGTTGTTTGTCTTTTGATTTTGGCTTGTACCAGAAAACACGCAAGTCACGTAGCGAACCGATTTGGAGGCTCTCAAGTGCCCGTTTTTTGGTGCAAACCCAATGCTGAGTGTCTGGCACTTTGTTTGTGCGGCATTCCGGGTGCTGGCAGAGTATGGATTGGTAGCCCAGGTTCCAGACTTTGATGATGGACGGGTACAGGCTTGGAAAGTCCATGACGGCAACGTTAAAGTGGACTCCGGGTACGGGTTCGACGACGATGGCGCCTTTGTATTTCTTGCCCTTTATGATTGCGGTTGTGGAGGTCTTGCCCTTCACGGCGATTATGTCCGACGTGTTCGGGATTAGCCATCCCAGCTTGCGGTGTTCGGCGTGCATGAAATTCCGTATCCAGCGTGAAACGCCTTGCCTGCTTACGTCTTCCATGGGCATGTGGCTGATGCGCGCTAGGACGAGGATGAGTTTCATGGTAAGGTCATCGTCGAAACTGGTAAGCTTGTAGGCGATTTCTGAGTCGCGAATACAGTAGGTCGCCAACTCACTGTAAGTAAGTTCGCTTAACGCTTTGTCAAGTTCGATTTTTCTCAGATCAATCAAAGCCTTGCCAACATCATCAAGCGTTACGTCGCGGTAGCGGTTGCTGAAGGCGTAGATTTGGATGGAACGGTTGTAGAAGAACTTGTACAAGTCAATGTGCACGCCGTAACGAAGCAAACAAACGCGGTGTCCCACTTCGATTGGAATCTCGCTTTTCTTGAAGCCCAGATGGTTTAAAGCGCGGTTTGCTAAGTAGCGGAAGTCGAAGTCGTCGCCGTTGAACGTGATGACGAAGGGGTAAGTCCACAAGACGTCAAAAACTGCCCGAATCAGCTTCTCTTCGGTGTCGAAAGACTCCACATTAACGTCTGCTGGAATTTTTTCTGCGCCTTCTCGTACGTCTTCACGTTTTAGCAGCAATACTCGCTTCATGCCATCAGAGCTGTACAGAGAAACGCAGATGACGGGTTCTGTTGCTTCACGTGGGTCGGGCACACGAGTAGGTACTGAGGAAAACACTTCAATGTCTAAGGCAACGCGACGGAACTTGGGCGCCGGATACTCGAGCAAACGTGCCCAATGTCCCACGTGGCTTAGTTCTTCCTCCGATTCTGCCGTGAAGAGTTGCAGAATTTTCTGTACCATTTCTTCGGATGAACCTAAAGAAGCCGAAACTAGGTTGCCTTCTTCGACCTTGTAAAGCATGCCGGGCTCTAACTGGCGGTCGTAAATGTAGGATTGATAGTATTTTATGTGGTCTTCCCAAACCCTCACCGACTCACGCTCAATGCCTAGAATGGCAGGAGCGTCTTCGGGTATAATGTCCCGCATGCAACCCGCCGGTCGACCACCAACCGCCAACGGGTCTTTCGCCACAGCCTTGGTAATTGTAACTTTTTTGTCCAAAAGCGGGTTAATCTTCTCTGCAAGTTCCAAGTGGTCAAAGCCGGGATGTGAAACTAGTCGGTTGATTTTTTCCAGTTCAATCGGGGAAAGATTGGTCAGCAGATAGGGTTTATGCCCTGTGTTGTCGTACCAGAAATAGATGCGTTCGCTGTTTGGTTCGTAAAGTTTTATGCAGGCGGCGCCTCTGTGACCGACGTAAGTGGCTGACACGAAATAGGCTGGTGGCAGGTTTTTTGGAGTTTCAAGCCGTTTTTTGATTCGTTCTTTCTCTTCTGCAATCATTTCCGTGAACGTTTGGGGTGTGGCTTGTGGCGAGGACGGTTGCGACTCTGTTTGTTTCATTTGTGGTGCCGCTAAGGTTTTGGAGTAGTCGTCGAGTCGTTTTTGTGCCATCTCAAACCTCACACTGGTCATTTGTTACTATGGGGTAAGTGACTGCCTAAAAATTCTTGCGTCATGTTGCTGTTAAACTTTTATAACATGCTCGTCATCATTCAAGTGCGTGAAACACAGTTGCTAAAAGACGCTTGGACACTGGCAATCGAAGCCCTAAGCTGGATTGAACTCCA
>Ga0315314_1000913_pt1 | contig 28711 bp, 24 predicted proteins | sample TDP9_MG_FD_203631 | JGI IMG/M metagenome (GOLD analysis project Ga0315314, IMG submission 203631) | Freshwater sediment microbial communities from Lake Towuti, South Sulawesi, Indonesia - TDP9 | ecosystem: Environmental > Aquatic > Freshwater > Lake > Sediment | place: Indonesia: South Sulawesi... | reverse complement strand
AGACGCACGGGATCGTGGCCCACTGGGAGGGCGACCAGCTCACGGTTTACACCTCCACGCAGGGCGTCTTCATGGTCCGCGCCGGCCTGGCCGAGGCCTTCGGCCTCGACCGGAGGAAGGTCCGCGTGATCACGGAGCACATGGGCGGGGGCTTCGGGAGCAAGCTCTCCCCCTCGGCCGTGGGGAGCGCCTTCGCCGTGATCGCCTGCCGGCTCGCCCGAAGGGCGGGCGCGCCGGTGAAGCTCATGCTCGATCGTCACGAGGAGCAGCTCTGCACCGGCAACGGCCCGGGGGCCCTGATGACGGTGCGGCTCGGCGCCAAGGCCGACGGGACCCTCACGGCCATCCACTACCGCGCCTACGGCGAGGGCGGGATCGGCCAAAGCTCGCGGACCGGCAGTCCGGCCGGGAGCATGTACGCGCAGTGCCCGAACGTGAAGCTGGAGGAGTACGACGTCTTCACCAACGCGGGCCCGGCCTGTCCCCTCCGGGCCCCAGGGCACCCGCAAGGAGCCTTCGCGATCGAGTGCGCCATGGACGAGCTGGCGCACCGCCTCGGCATGGACCCGCTGGAGTTTCGGCGCAAGAACGATACGCATCCGTTCCGGAGGATGTACTATGACGTTGGCGCCAAGGCGATAGGCTGGGAGCGGCGGAACAAGGTCCCCGGCGGGCCGCCCGGCCCCAAGAAGCGAGGGATCGGCATGGCCCACGGCAACTGGTATGTCCTGGTCCGGGAAGCCGTCGCCGCAGAGGTGCAGGTGCACCGGGACGGCAGCGTCGAGCTGTTCCACGGCGCCCAGGACCTCGGGACGGGCATCCGGACCGCGCTGGCCGTCATCGCGGCCGAGGAGCTGGGCCTTCGGCCCGCCGACGTCAGCGTGCACGTCGGCGACACGCGCTTCCCGCCGGGCGGGACCTCCGGCGGGAGCACGACGACCAACTCTTCGGGGCCGGCCGCGCGCCTCGCCGCGCACGAGGCCCGGATGCGGATCGCTGCCCTGGCCGCCCCGCTTCTGCACGCGAAGCCGGAGGCGCTCGAGTTCGCGGATGGGAAAATCTTCGTCGCCGCGAACCCGGAACGGCAGGTCTCCTTCCGTGAGGCGGCGCGGAAGATGCCGGGCGAGGTCATCGCCTGCCTCGCCGACCGCAAGCGGCAGTTCGAGGTCGTCCGCCAGGACCTCGCCGCCACGCAGTTTGCGGAGGTGGAGGTGGACGTGGAGACCGGCGTGATCCGCGTCCTCAAGATGGTGGGTGTGAACAACTGCGGGACGCCGATCAATCTCCTCACGGCGGAGAACCAGATGATCGGCGCCCAGATCCAGGGCGCCTCGTGGGCCCTGTTCGAGCATCGCACCCTCGACCGGAACGTGGGCACCATGGTGAATCCCAACCTGGAGGCCTACAAGATCCTCGGCCCGGCGGACATGTTCGCGGCCGTCCCGATCTTCACCGAAGGGGCCAATGCGGGAAACAACACCTCCGCGACCGGCATGGCCGAGCCGGTGTTCGTGCCTACCCTGGCCGCCATCGCCAACGCTGTCTATGACGCCACGGGGGTCCGGATCCGGCAGCTCCCGATGACCCCGGACCGGGTGCTGGCCGCCCTGGCGGAGGCCAGGAAGGGGGGCAAGTCATGAACCGGTTCGAGTTCGCGCGGGCCACGAGCGTCGCCGAGGCCCTGAGCCTCCTGGCGGAGAAGCCGGGCAGCGTCTGGAAGGCCGGCGGGATTGACCTCCTTGACCATCTGAAGGAGCACCTGCTGGAGCCCCCGCGGCTGGTGGACCTGAAGTCCATCCCCGGCATGCAGGGCATCACGCCGGAACCCGGCGGGAGCCTTCGGATTGGACCGCTCGTTACTATGGGCCAGGTGGCCGCGCATCCTGCCGCCCGGGCCATGCATACGGTGCTGGCCCAGGCCTGCGGCGAGGCGGCCTCGCCGCAGATCCGGAACGTAGCGACAATTGGCGGGAACCTCCTCCAGCGGCCGCGCTGCTGGTACTACCGCCTCGCCTCGTACCGCTGCCTCAAAAAGGGCGGCGATATTTGCTTCGCAGTCGGAGGAGAGAACCGGTACCACACGATCTTCGCGGACGGGGCGTGCAACGCCCCGCACCCATCGAACGCCGCCATGGGGCTCGCCGCGCTGGGGGCTTCCCTCGTCTTCGAAAGCAGCCGCGGAACGCGCACGGTGCCGGCGGAGCAGTTCTTCACGATCCCCGGGGGAGACCCCCGGCGGGAAAACGTGCGGGAGCCCGACGAGATCCTCACGGCCATCGCCGTGCCGGCCGCCCCCGGAGTGCGCTCGACGTACCGGAGCGTCCGCGAGAAGGCCGCCTTCGACTGGCCGCTCGTCTCCACCGCCGTGGCGCTAAGGATGGAGGGGGGGATCGTCCGCGAGGCCCGAGTCATCCTCGGCGCGGTGGCGACCGTGCCGCTCAGGTCCGCCGCCGCGGAACAGGCGCTTATTGGAAGGGCCCTCGATGACGCGACGGCCGAGACCGTTGCGAATGCGGCCATCATGGGAGCCCATCCGCTCTCGGAGAACGGGTACAAGGTCGAACTGCTCAAGACCCTGCTCCGGCGGACGCTCCGCTCGCTCGCGTGAGGTGAGGGATGAACGAGAACGCCGTGCCCGTCTGCAAGCGCCTTCGAAGCCGAGGCTTCTATCTGGCCGAGCCCGAAGAGGTGGGCCACTTCGAGTTCTCGCCCGAGAGTTCGTGCTGGTGCGCCCGGACGGTGACCGTCCTCGGCCCCGACGACATCCTCTGCTCCCCGGACATGTGCCAGCCCGGCCGGGCCTGCTTCGAGGCCAGGTAGGCATTCGGATAGCACATCTCCCGGCGCTTGGCCGTCCAGGTAACATGCCAGTTCCATAGCATGTAGGGGACGTAGCGCACTTATGAAACTTGTGATAGGGGACGTAGCGCACTTATGAAACTTGTTCCTCTGTAATGCGGGACGTAGGCGCTCAAGCAGCATCTCCCCTGTGCGGAGACGGGAAGTCGCCCGGCATGCCTGCCGTCTCAGCCATCAGAAGCTGCTCCGGGACCAAGGCTCCCTGATACGTCAAGGCGAGGTAGGACCCCGCGGCCGCGGCCCACGTGCCGTGCGGAACGGGCTGCACCGGATCGTCCCGGGCCGCGTAGCTCCCGCCTACTTCCCTAGACTCTTTCGGTACGATTCCGGTGTGTCGAGGTCCTCGAGGATGCCAGGGTCTGCAACCTCGACCTCGCGGGCCTCGTGGGCATGACGGCCGAGCAGCGCGCGGAGGCCGCCGGGAGGGGTCTCGCGGAGGATCTCTAGGATGTAGGCGCTGGCGATGAGCGGGGGGTGGCCGCGCTTCCCCTCGAAGCAGGGGTAAAAGATCCCGGCGGGTCGCTTATCCCAGTCGGCGATCAATCGGGTGAGCGTCGCGCTTTGCACCATTGGCATGTCGCCGAGCAAAAGGAAGAACGCGCCCAAGCCGGTCGGCAGATCCCGGACCCCCGCCTGGACGGACGTGTACATCCCCTCCTCGAATCGCTCGTTCCGGATCCATGGGACGCCGTGCCGGTCCAGCACGGGAATCAGAAGATCCGCCTGCCAGCCGACGACGACGCGGAGGGTCTGCACGCCCGCCTCCCGCACGATGGAGATGACCTGCTCGATGATGGTGTGAGGGCCGAACGGGAGGAGAGGTTTGAAGGAACCCATCCGACTGGAGCGCCCAGCTGCCAGGATGACGGCGGCCAGATCCGGACGGGCCGGCACGACCTAGGACCTCCCGGATCTTGCTGCGCGGGTGGCCACTAGCTCGGCTGCGATGCTGACGGCGATCTCCTCAGGGGTCTCCGCCCCGATGGGCAGGCCGACGGGGCAGATGACCCGCGCCAGGTCGTCCGGGGTAAATCCCTCACTGGCAAGCTGCTCGAAGACGAGGGCCCGCTTCCGCCGGCTGCCGATCATGCCGATGTAGCCCGGCCGGCACTGAAGCGATTGGCGCAGGATAGCCTGATCGCGCCCATGGCCCCGCGTCACGATGACCACGTAGCTGCTGTCCCCAATTGGGAGCCCCTCCAGGCCGTGTTCCAGGGACGGAACCACGATGAGATCGGTCGCAAGCGGGAATCGCTCCCGGGAGGCGAAGTCGGCCCGGTCATCCACCACCACGGTCCGAAACCCGAGGAGGTGGCAGAGGGGCACGAGGTGCACCGCGATGTGACCGCCGCCGCAGACAACCACCGTGATGGGCGGCGCCAGGGGTTCCAGGAAGTAACGGAAGGCCCCGCGCTCTACCAGCCATGGGGCCGCCGGAGCTGGAGCGTGAACAAGATCCTCCGGCAGGCCGCGGGCGGACGGCGGAAGGGAGGCCACGGATCGTCCGCCGGCGAGAAGGAAATGCTCCGTAACGACGCCTTCGCCAGCCTGAGAGATGGCCGTGACGAGGCAACCGCGCTCGGCGCGCCTCAGCACGGCGAGGACCCGATCGAAGAAAGTCCGCCCGGCGGGCGTCCCGTCGAGGGGTTCGATGAGCACCTCGACCTCCCCTCCGCAGGTCATCCCCTCGTCCGAGGCTTGCTCGAGGTCCAGCGCGAAGGGGCGGCACACGGCACCGCCCGTTCCGAGGACCTCGTGGGCCCATGCGGTTACCCGCGCTTCCAGGACACCGCCGCCGACGGTCCCGACTGACTCGCCGCCCTCCCGGACGAGCATCTTCGCGGCGGGCCGCCGCGGCCCCGAGCCGACCAAGCGCAGGATCGTGCACAGGGCCAGGCGCTCGCCGCCAGCGAGCAGCTCTGCCAGTCGGGCAAGAAAGGCTGTCGCGTCACCTGCAGCATCCACGCGCGCCACACTCCACTCTTGGCTCACGCCGGTTCAACCTCCCGGCACCCGTCCGACTTGGCGGCCACGGGTTGAATTTCTCCGCCAACCCCCATACCATAAAAGTCCAGCGCACGCATCTCCTTTTTCATTACTCTTCCCGCCTGCGAGCCACGCTACCACTAGGGAAGGCATCGCGGCAGACCGAGTTCTTCGGGCAAGGGAGCTTCGAGGGGCCCCAGTTATCAGGGCGTCCCTCCTTCCTGCAGGCGAGGCGGGAGGAGGGCAGGACGATCCGGAAGGGACATGCCATCGTAGGGGTCGGCGACACGGGACGCGCCACGGGTCCACACCTGCATTTCGACGTGCGAAAGAGCGGCACTTCCCTCAATCCCGAGGACTACCTGCCCGCGACTATCGACGAGTTGGTCCGTGACCTCTCCCAGCGGCGCTCGCCGGATCCGACTCTTCGCCTTCTTTTGCGTCCCATGCGCATCCTCCATTTGGTCTCCTGTTGCTGCTGGAGTAGATGCCCGCCCCAAGCTCATATCTCGTGTCTGAACACTTGAACAGCCGACAGTTCGCGCCCACCAACGGGGGCCCCCATCCGTCTCCCGTCCCGTCCAAAGGATCCCAGAACTTCTTTCGCTTAGCGATGTTATGGCGGTTACCACTAAGGCATGAGTCACGGTGTGCGGAAATGGCAGGTTGCTCAAGAAGTTGGATTTCTGGATGAGCTCGCCTCCCGTCGTCAATAGCGGAGAGGGGACGTCGCGGCTATAGTGGCATTATGATAGGATTTTCTCACCATGCCACGCGGACCTCGACTCGATAGCCCAGGAGCCCTCCATCATGTGATGGCGCGGGGGCCGGACCGGGAGCGCATCTTCCGGGATCCCCGGGATCGGGACGACTTGGTCCGGCGCCTGGCGACCCTCACGACAGCAGGCGCCAGGTCCGTGTACGCGTGGGCCCTGCTACCCAACCACTTCCATCTGCTGGTCCGCACGGGTGCCCGGCCCCTCGCCCGCACCATGTGGTCCCTGCTCACCGGGTATGCTGAAGCCTTCAACCGCCGGCGCCGACGGACTGGGCACCTCTTCCAGAACCGCTGCAAGTCCGTCGTGGTGGAAGAGGAGCCGTACTTCCTGGAGCTTGTCCGCTACCTCCACCTCAACCCCCTTCGCACGGGAGTGGTCCCGGATGTCCGGGGCCTCGACCGGTACCGCTACAGCGGCCATGCTCCCTTGCTGGGGACGGCAAGCTATCGCTGGCAAGACATTGGGACAGCTCTGGGGAGGTTCGGCGGGAATCCGCGTCGAGCCAGGGCCAAATACCAGGCGTTTGTCGTCGAGGGAGCCGGGCAAGGCCGCCGACCTGAACTCATGGGCGGGGGGTGGTCCGGAGCGCTGGGGAGTGGGCGGTCGTCCGAGAACTCCGGCGTGGTCGGGAAGGCTACGCGGCCGATGAACGAGTACTTGAAGGCTCCGACTTCTTCCGAGGATTCTTCCGGGAGATCGAGAGGGAGGAGGCGCGTAGAGCTGTGGCATGCCGCAAGGGGCCCGATCTGGCGACGCTGCCCCGATGTGTTTCGGAGGCAACCGGGGTGACCCTTGAAGCGCTCACAGGGGGAGGAAGGCGCCGGGAGATCAGTCGAGCCCGCAAAGGCCTGGCGTACCTCTGGATTGAGCAGTTGGGGCGAAGCGGGCGCCAGTTGGCGCATGCCTTGCGGATTCGCCCAGAGTCCGTGTACGAGGCAGCCCGACGCGGCCGCGACTCCAGCGCTAAATGGCTCAGGATTGGGAGGTTTGACTAAGGCCACTAATGCCGCAACGTCCCCTTTTCTCAGGAATGGCAGGGCACCGTTGTAAGGGCTTGCTTCTTGATTCCCCCGGCCTCCTCCCGCCTCGGGCGCAGCAGTCCTGGTTAGGAGAGGTTGAAAAAGATCTTTGTGATTTCATGGACCTCTTTTCCGACGGGGGGTGTGGGGCTTGACAGGGGTCTAGCAATGGGTTACTTCTTGTGTGAATGGAGGTGTGACATGCCTGTCAAGCCTGCGCCCAAGACGATACGCAGGAGTGTGGCCCTTTCCCGTCAACTGGTCGAGGAGGCGAATGCCTTCGCCCCCAAAGAACTCCGCCAGAACCTGAATCGCCTTGTGACCGTTGCCCTCAAAGAGTTCACCGCCCGGCAGAGGGAACGCGCCTTTGCGCAGGCTATGGCCGAGATGGCTGCGGATCCAGCGATCCAGCGCGTGTGCGCAGGCATAGCCAAGGAATTCGCCTCGGCCGAGCGCGACGGGCTCGGCGATGATTAGCCGGGGGCAGATCTACTGGGTGAACCTGGATCCGACCCACGGACGGGAGCAAGCCGGTCGCCGCCCCGTGTTGGTGGTCTCGGCAGACGCGATCAATCGGCAACCACTTGTGGTTACTGTGGTCATAGGAACCGACGCGAAGAACATCCCCCGTGATTACCCCACGAATGTCCGGGTGCCGGCGGCAGAATCCGGGCTGCCGATGGACACCGTGTTCCTCTGCTTTCAGATCCGCTCGCTGGATCCCACGCGATTCTATGATCGGAAGACTCACCTTCCCAACCTTGCCGGAGCCCTGTCCCCAGCCCGCGTGGAGGAAGTTGACCGGGCGTTGCGAATGGTTCTCAATCTGTGACGCCTCCTGTTTAGTGTGTTGAGGGGCGTGGGTTGACCAGCGGAGGGCCACTGACGGATGCTGCTAGAGATATCCGACTCTTCGAGCCACGTTGCACAAAGGGGACATGGGCAGCCGGCTCAGAGATGAGAGCGAAAAACATCATGCCGCTCTTTTGTTTTGGATTTCGTGATAAGGGAACGTTTTTTGGTTCTCTTGCTTGAGCAATATCCGAAATCCGAAATAGGTGAACTACCCTCTCGGGCGCCGACGACGGCCGAGCGATTCAGGCCCGGCCGCGGCCCAACATGCACCCGCTGGCTCCAGAGAGTGAATGCCTGCCCCCGTGGCGAAAGGCACGAGGGCAGCCTTGCGGCTGCCCTCGTGCTGTCGGTCCGGTTCTTACTTGCGCTGATCTCGAGGAACGGTGCAGGTTGCGCTGGCCGTGGACGCGTTCCCCGCGCCGTCTGCCGTCTCATACCTCGTGGTCGTCGGTCCCGAGACCGCCACTAGTTCCCAGTCCTTCAGCGACATCCCAGCACGGCCTGCATCCGGGTGGCCGCGCCAATCAATTGATTGCCCTGGTTCACCGTGAGGGCCTTCCCTGATTGCGCGCGAACCGAGTTGATGAAGGCGTTGAGTTGATTGCAGGCCGTTCCGACACTATTTGGCCTGGCCGCTGCGAGGGTGGCTTGGACATTCGACATCTTGGTAACGAGGCTTTCAGCAATGCCCGGATTGAGATTGAAGCTCAGGATCTGGGCAATCACATCCGCGGCCTGATCCGTCGCCCCCTTGACGAACACCTGGAAGCTCCCGCTGGCGGTGTTGCCAGAACCATCCGTGGCGGTGCAGCTCACGGCAGTTGTGCCGATGGGGAATACGCTCCCCGAGATGGGCGCGCGAAATGGGGTCAGGTCTTGAAATATCAGTCTAGATCTCTGTTTTGCCTCTAGCTTCCGAGTGCCTTTGCTCTCTGCGGTGCAGTGCGCCGGGGGTGAGTCGCAATCTGTTTCAACATAGCCCCGAGGTGCATGTGCGTCTGGCTGCATGGCTCATTACGTAGCGGAGTCGCTTCCATTCTCTTAATGCGCGCCAACGTTGAGGCATTCCCGCGGTTAGGGGTGACCCCTTGACAAGGGTCAGCGAGACGGGCTAGGGTGAGCCTGCCTTCTGGCGTTTGTGCCTCTTTGCGGGGACACACAGATGGCTCCGGATAGCACGATGCGGGTGGAGAGGGTCCTGACCTGGCTCGGAGCGTGGGGCGCCCTGCGGTTCGGCGGCGCGCTCGCAGTCGCCGTCCTCAGCTCCCTCCTCTTCCTCGAACTGCTCACTTCTTCCCTCGCACGACTCCTTCCCGGCGTCGCGCCGAATCGCCTCCACTTCTTCGTTGTCAGCATTGGTCTCTTGTTTGGCCTGATCGGTCACTTCGTCGCGGATTTCTGGGACCGCGTCGTCTTCGCGCACTGGTACGGTCCACGCGGCTCCTGGCTGGAGAAGGCCCGACCACCCCTCTTTGCCTTTCCCCCTGGGGCGGAGCTCAACAGGCTGCGGGGACTGGCCGTACGTGCGCTGCCGAAGAGGCCGGACTCAGATGATTGGATTGACCGAGAGGTCATGAAGATCGCGCAGCGGCAACTCGAGCGCTGGGAGCGGATCGAGCATCCGCTGATCCTGGGGCGGCTCGTTCGGGGGCTGTTGTGGCCGAGCCTGTTCGCGGTGGTCCTGGCGGTAGTCGCCGCGGCGCTTGCGTTTGCACTCGGAACGTCGGCAGTGGGAGGATGGCTCCTGTTAGCTGGCGCAGCCTATGGTATTCTGACCCTGCTCGTCCTCGTGCCCTACACGCGCCTCCGCGCGGAATTCCTCCTCCGCCTCTATCAGGACGTCGCCGCACACCCCGCCCACCCCGCAAAGCGGAAGTCGGAAACCCGCTGAGCGTTCAGCGTTTCCGTCGGGGTCAAGCGTCTTGAGTTCCTCGGCAGGCCTTGCTCTCCTGGCAACTCAGCACGCGCGGGGGATGACGGAGGGAGGTTCTGAAGCAACTTTTCTTGTCAGTGGGGGCGAGGAGTTGCACTTGACGCTTGCAGCACCGAGCTCAGAATGTGTCTTAGAACCTACGGGTCCCCTTTTCTCGCACGAGGGGAGCCGCCGGGGTGAGCACCCAGATCGCGGGTCGATCTCCGGCAGGAAAGGCCCGAGCGACGCAGGACTGGTTCTGGCCCCCCTGATGTCATAGAATCGCTCCACGAGCACCACTTCTATCTAACCCGTCTCCAGGCATGTCATGGCCAACGACTTCATCCTGATCCAAGGGGCTCGCCAGAATAACCTCAAGGGTCTGAACCTCAAGCTGCCGCTCAACGAGCTGATCGTGGTGACGGGGGTGAGCGGCGCGGGGAAGTCCTCACTCGCCTTCGACACGATCTACGCCGAGGGGCAGCGACGCTATGTCGAGACCTTCTCGCCCTATGCCCGGCAATTCCTGGAGCGCATGGACAAGCCCCGGGCCGACCGCATCGAGGGCATCCCCCCGGCCATCGCCATTGATCAGACCAATCCCATTCGGACCTCGCGCTCCACCGTGGGAACGATGACGGAGCTCAATGACCATCTGAAGCTCCTCTTCGCCCGCGCCGCCCGGCTCTACTGCCGCGGCTGCGGGCGCGAGGTCAGGCGTGACACACCGGAGGGCATCATCCAGGATCTCCTCATGCGCTGCCAGGGCACGCCCACCGCCCTGATCACCTTCCCGGTTCACGTCCCGGAGAACTTCACAACCGGCGAGGTGAAGGCGCTCCTCGAAAGCCAGGGCTACACCCGCATCCATCGCGAGGAGGGCGGAACACTCGAGGTGATCCAGGACCGGGTGCGGCTTGCGCCGGAGAACCGGGCGCGCGTCGTCGAGGACCTGGAGGCCGCCCTCAAGCACGAAAAAGGGCGGGTGGTCGTCTATCCGCTCGACGCCGAGGGCCATGCTCAGGGCGCGTGGCGATTCTCCGCCGACCTGCACTGCCCGGATTGCGACATCCACTACCGGGATCCGGTGCCGAACCTCTTCTCCTTCAACTCGCCCATCGGCGCGTGCCCGACCTGCCGGGGCTTCGGCCGGACCATCGACGTGGATTACAGCCTGGTGGTTCCCGATGAGGCTAAGACGCTCGCCGAGGGGGCGGTACGGCCCTGGCAGACGGATTCCTACAGCGAGTGCCAAGATGATCTCCTCCGCTTTGCGAGGAAGCGGGGCGTGCCCATCCATGTTCCGTGGCGAGAACTCACCACAGCCCAGAGGCGCTGGGTGCTGGAGGGTGAAGGCGACTGGGAGGACGGCCTCTGGTATGGAGTAAGCCGGTTCTTCCGGTGGCTCGAGACGAAGAGCTACCGGATGCACATCCGGGTGCTGCTGTCCAAGTACCGCGCCTATACCCTCTGCCCGGCCTGCGGCGGGGCGCGGCTCAAGCCCGAGGCGCTTCTCTTCCGTCTGGGCGCAAAAGAAGACGCCGACAGGGTGCTGGCGCCCGAGGGACGCCTCAAGCCCGCCGAGGTGAGCATCCCCGACGCGCACTGCGCCGAGCTTCCCGGCCTCTGCATCCACGATGTCGTGTGTCTTCCCATCGAGCGCGCGTGGACGTTCTTCGAGGGAGTTCACCTGCCCGCGGCCATGGATGAAGCGACGGCGCTCCTCATCCGCGAGATCCGGACGCGCCTCGGCTATCTCGTCGAGGTCGGACTCGGCTATCTCACCCTCGACCGGCAGTCCCGCACCCTCTCGGGCGGGGAGGCCCAGCGCATCAACCTCACCACCGCGCTCGGCACCTCGCTGGTCAACACCCTCTTTGTCCTGGACGAGCCCACCGTAGGACTCCATGCCCGCGACATCGGCCGGGTGATCGGTGTCCTGCGGAGGCTTCGCACGGCGGGAAACTCGCTCGTCGTGGTCGAGCACGATCCCCAGGTGATGCTCGCCGCCGACCGCATCTTGGAGTTGGGCCCCGGGCCCGGAGAGCGCGGCGGGGAGGTTGTGTTCTTTGGCACGCCACGCGAGCTGGCGCGGGCCGGGGAGTCTCTCACCGCCCAGTACCTCACCCGAAGGAAGTCGGTCCTCGCGGAGGGAGCGGCACAGCCTCCGGGGGCGGCCCGCCTCGAGATCCTGGCTGCAGCCGAGAACAACCTCAAGAGGATCGACGTGCAGTTTCCCCTCAATCGTCTGGCATGCATCACGGGGGTTTCCGGATCGGGCAAGTCCACCCTGGTGCAGGACGTGCTCTACCGCGGCCTTGCCAAGCTCATGGGGAAGCCCGTGGAGGCCCCTGGCCGCCATGGCGCGATCCGCGGACACGAGCAGATCCGCGAGGTCGTGCTGGTGGACCAGTCGCCCATCGGCCGTACGGCCCGCTCCAACCCTGCGAGCTACGTGGGGGCCCTCGATCCCATCCGACGACTCCTTGCTGCTGAGCCCGCGGCGCGAAGCCGCGGTTACACCGCCGGCACCTTCAGCTTCAACACCGGGACCGGCCGCTGCCCCACTTGCGCCGGCTCGGGCTTCGAGCACGTGGAGATGCAGTTCCTCTCCGACGTGTACCTTCGCTGCCCGGACTGTGACGGGCGGCGCTACCGGCCCGAAGTGTTGGAGGTGAGACTCTGGCCGGCGGCAAGCACGCCCGCGCACCCCCACCCTGGGAGTCCGACCGGTCGGACAGGTCCGACGGAGGGGAGGGAGGCTGTCCGTGCGCCGGTCGCGGGAAAATCCATCGCGGATGTCCTCGAAATGACGGTCGCCGAGGCCCTGGTGTTCTTCGCCGAGAACCCCGAGGTGGTGCGGGCACTCGAGCCCCTGGCGGCGGTGGGACTTCACTACGTCAAGCTGGGGCAGCCGGTACCAACTCTCTCGGGCGGTGAGGCGCAACGGCTCAAGCTCGCCGGCCACCTGGTGGAGTCGCACACGCGCCGGCGGGATGGACGGGGGACGCTCTTTCTCCTGGATGAGCCGACCACGGGACTGCACTTCGACGACATCGCCACACTCCTCAGGGTCTTCCGGCGCCTCATCGCGGAGGGAGATTCGCTAGTAGTGATCGAGCACAACCTGGAGGTGATCCGCGCCGCTGACTGGATCATCGACCTGGGGCCGGAAGGCGGCGAGGCAGGTGGGCAGGTGGTGTGTGTCGGAGGCCCGGAAACTGTGGCGGTGTGTCCGACGAGTCACACCGGCCAGGCGCTACGGGAGTATGCGCGGAACCCGGACCTGAGCAGGGGCGAGGAGGCGGCCGTCCACGATATCTCGGCCGCCTACACACTGGACCATGCCATCCGCGTATACCATGCGCGTGAGCACAATCTCAAGAACATCGACCTCTCCATTCCCCGCGACTGCTTCACGCTGATCACGGGAGTCTCGGGGAGCGGGAAGAGCACTCTCGCCTTCGACATCCTCTTCGCCGAGGGGCAGCGCCGATACCTGGAATCGCTCAATGCCTACGCGCGGCAATTCGTCCAGCCTGTCTCTCGCCCGGACCTGGATGCTATCTTCGGCATCCCGCCCACCGTCGCCATCGAGCAGCGCACGAGTCGCGGCGGCCGCAAGAGCACCGTGGCCACGCAGACCGAGATCTACCACTTCCTGCGGTTGCTCTTCGTCAAGCTCGGGACGCAGTCCTGTCCCGACTGCCGCATCCCCATCGAGGCGCAAACGGTTGACGCGATCCTGGCAAGGCTCCTGCGCGAGCGGCGCGGGAGGCGGATTCAACTCCTGGCGCCGCTGGTGAAGGGACGCAAGGGCTACTACACCGACCTCGCCAAATGGGCACTGCGCAAGGGGTTCTCCCACCTGCGGGTGGATGGGGTCATGACGCCCACGGCGGAGTGGCCGCGCCTCCAGCGATTCCGGGAGCACAACATCGAACTCCCCGTTGGCGAGATCACGGTCACCCCCCAGGTCGAGGGGGAGCTGCGGGCGCTGCTCGAAGGGGCCATCGGCCTGGGCAAGGGTGCGGTGCAGGTGGCCGGCCAGGGCAATGGGAGGAAGGCACCAGAATCTGAGACCGTGTTTTCCACCCGGCGCGCCTGCCCCCGCTGCGGGCGAAGCTTCGCGGAGCTGGACCCGCGGCTGTTCTCCTTCAACTCCAAGCACGGCTGGTGTGCGCGCTGCTATGGCACCGGGCTCGCGCTGCCGGGATTCGACGAGAACCAGACCGGCGAGGAGATCTGGTGGACCGACTGGTGGGGAGGCCCCGAGCGGACCTGCCCCGCCTGCCAGGGAAAGCGCCTCCGCCCCGAGGCGCTGGAGGTGCGGTTTGCAGGCCGCACCATCGCCGAACTCACCGCGCTCTCCGTCGAGGCCGCGGAGCGATTCTTCCGCAGCCTGCGGCTCTGCCAACGCGCGGCCGGTATCGCCCGCGACATCCTCCCGGAGCTTCAGGCCCGCCTGATGTTCCTCAAGCAGGTAGGGCTCGGCTACCTCACGCTGGATCGGTCGGCGCCTACGCTCTCGGGCGGCGAGGGGCAGCGACTCCGGCTGGCCTCGCAACTCGGATCGAACCTACGCGGCGTCTGCTACATCCTGGATGAGCCCACCATTGGGCTTCACCCCCACGACCACCGGCTCCTCCTGGACACGCTCCAGCGGCTCAAGGCGATGGGAAACACCGTGGTGGTGGTGGAGCACGACGAGGCGACGATCCGGCGGGCCGAGCACATCGTGGACCTGGGTCCGGGTGCCGGCCTCCACGGCGGCCAGGTCGTGGCCGAGGGGACCGTGACGGATCTCGTGCGAAACCCGGAGTCGGTGACGGGACGCTACCTCCACGATCCCCTGCGCCATCCGCTGTTCAAGCGGCGGCCGCGGCTCCGGGACGAGCCCGTGCTCACGATCCGTGGCGCGCGGCTTCACAACCTGAAGAACCTGGAGGTCGCCATCCCGCTGGGAAAACTCGTCTGCGTCACGGGTGTGTCCGGCAGCGGCAAGAGCACGCTCCTGCGGGAGGTGCTGCATGACAATCTGAGGTGCCTCCTCGCCCGGCGGGGCGGGAATCACCCGGTGGGCTGCCGTGAGATCGCGGGCTGGAACACCCTCCGGCGCGTGCTCGAGGTGGACCAGACGCCCATCGGCAAGACGCCGCGTTCCTGCCCGGCGACCTATGTCGGATTCTGGGGTGACATCCGGCGCCTCTTCGCCTCGACGCCCGCGGCGCGTCTCAGGGGGTACGGGCCGGGGCGCTTCTCCTTCAACGTCAGGGGCGGGCGCTGTGACTCCTGCGAGGGCCAGGGTGTGAAGACCATCGAGATGAGCTTCCTGCCGGACGTCGCCGTGACCTGCGAGGCCTGCGGTGGGACCCGCTTTGCGCCCGAGACACTGGCGGTGCGCTACAAGGACAAGACCATCGCCGACGTTCTCGCCATGAGCGTGGAGGCGGCGGCGGGGTTCTTTGCCGTTCACAGGCGGATTCATCATGCCCTCCGGCTCCTTCAGGATGTGGGCCTTGGCTATCTCACGCTCGGCCAGAGGAGTCCCACGCTCTCGGGCGGCGAGGCGCAGCGGATCAAGCTGGTGACCGAACTGGCCAAGGCGCGCAACAGCCACCCCGATCCCTCCCCTGTCACAGGCACGCCAAGGGAGGGGCTCGAGCGCCACTCGCTCTACGTGCTCGACGAGCCCACCATCGGCCTCCACATGGCCGACGTGGAGAAGCTCGTGCGCGTCCTGCATCGGCTGGTGGATGCTGGTAATACGGTGGTCATCATCGAGCACAACCTGGACGTCATCGCCGAGGCGGACTGGGTGATTGACCTGGGCCCCGAGGGGGGTGAGGCCGGAGGCAGGATCGTCGCCCAGGGCACCCCCGAGCGAATTGCGCGTGTGTGCACCGGATCCCATACCGCGAGGGCATTAGCGCCATTCCTGAGACGGCACGGCCCGAGGCAAGGCAAGTAGCGTCTCGTCGCAGAAATTGGCGACACCTGGCGCGTCCCTCGCTGCCACGCCTGGGGCTGGGCCGCCGCCTCTCAGGACTTCTGCCCCGCGGCTGACGGCAGGTGCGCGGGATGCCATAGTGGGCCAACGTTTGTCGAACAGGGAGGGCCACTCACGGAGGGAAACAGCATGGAGGCGCTCGTCTGGCACGGCCCGCACGATCTCCGGCTAGAGGATGTCCGAGAGCCGGTGTGCGGTGAGGGCGAAGCCATCGTGGAGGTGAAGTACGCAGGGATCTGCGGTTCGGATCTCACGATCTACCAGGGCAAGCACATGCGGGCGAAGCCGCCCACCATCCTGGGTCACGAGTTCGCCGGCGTCGTCGTGAAGCGGCGGGGGACGGGCTGCCCGGAGATCCAGGTAGGCGCCCGGGTCGCGGTCAATCCCACCTATGCCTGCGGCCAGTGCGAGCTCTGCCGGTCCGGCCACGGCCACATCTGCCACCGGAAGGGGCTGTACGGGGTGGACACGGATGGGGGCTTTGCACGGTACGTGAAGGTGGCGCTCCAGAGTCCCCACCGGCTCCCCGCAGAGGCCTCTTTCGAGGAGGGCGCTCTGCTTGAACCCCTGGCGGTCGCCGTGCGGGCCGTGCACCTCGCGGGGCTGGCGTTCGGAGAAAGCGCGTTGGTGCTGGGAGGTGGGCCGATCGGCCTCCTCACCGCCCAGGTTGCCCGGGTCGCCGGCGCCCGGCAGGTGCTTCTGGTCGAGCCGCAGGCCTTCCGGAAAAAGCTGGCGGAGTCCTTGGGGTTCTCGGTCCTCACCCCAGAGGAGGCCACCTGCGAACACGTCCTGGAGCTGACTGCAGGGCGGGGCATCGAGGTGGTCGTCGATGCAGCCGGCGTCCCGTCGGCTGCGCGTCTCTGCACCCAGCTTGTGAAGCGGAGGGGCCGGATCGTCGTCGTGGCGGTCTACAAAGAACCGGTGCCCGTGGACCTGATCACGCTAGGGTACGGGGAGATGCAGATCCTGGGCTCCTGCGTCTACACCCCCCAGGACTACGGGAAGAGCGTCGGGTTGCTCGAGGAGAGACGAGTGGAGCTGACGCCCCTCGTTACCCACCGTCTGCCGCTGGCGGAGGGGATTGGCGCCATCGAGCGACTGACCAAGGGGATGAGCGCCCAGAAAGTCCTCCTGGCGGTAAGCTGACGGAGCCACGACCGACTCCTCTCGCAAGTTGTTTTTCCTGGTCTTGCACTGAGCGCGCAACAACCAAAAGATTCTTTGCACCATTCCGGCAAGGTCAAGCAGACGGGGTCGAAAATTCCAAGTACCCAATCTGTGACGCCTCGTGTCCAAGCTTCCCAACTTTTTCCCCGCGCGAAGGCAATGACCCTCGACAAGCACGGCAGGGCCTGATTCTCTTGGACTCCCCCCTTCCCGGCGATGATTCCTTGACATACCATATTGGATGTGGTTCATGTCACGCCGCATGAGTATCGGAGGGCATGAGGTGAAGACCTTTCGTCCGGCGAGAAAGCGCATCGACGTATCGGTGGGGGACTCGGTTCGCATCATTCGACAGTTGCAGGGGTACAGCCAGAATGAGTTGGCCAAGCTGACGGGCATACCTCAGGCAACCCTCTCAGCGATTGAGAACGATCGGGTCCGGCTTGGCGTCGAGCGAGCGAAGGTTCTCGCGCGAGCCTTAAAATGCCATCCGTCGGTCCTGGTCTTCCCGGGATGGGAACTTGCCCGCGACTCAGCAGCATGACCTAGCGACGGATTCGGTCAGCTACTGCTGGTGGGGGAGAGGGAGCCCGAGATGCAGCAAGCGCCGACCCGGATACGGGGGTCGGCGTTCTTTGTTCTTGAGTTGGGTGGGCGGAGCTCAAGATTCAGCCGTCAGTCTTTAGCAAGTTACTGGAAGCCTATTATGATCTCGAAAGTGCCAAGAGTATCCGGATCCAACCTCCGGGATTACCGGATTGCGTCGCGGATTACACCTTGGCTGGACCTGCCGGAGGACGTTTCTTGAATAGCTATGGGGCGTCTCCTCCTATACGCAGAGATACGATCCCCCTCTGGCTGTACCGGCCGGCTGAGACCCAAGAATTACCCCGGAAAATTCCCGTCGTGCCAATCCTCCGGGCGGGCAATTTCCCCGGCTAGGCGGCGACCGCCTTCGGGACGAACTCTCCTTCTGAATAGGCGACGGCCGTCGTGCAGACCATATCACCAGTGACGTTCAGGCAGGTCCGGCCCATGTCCAGGATCACATCGATCCCGGCGATGAGCCCCAGGCCCTCAAGGGGCAGGCCCACGCCCTGCAACACCATGGCCAGCATGATCAGGCCGGCACCGGGAACACCCGCCGTCCCGATAGAAGCCAGGGTTGCCAGGAGAATGATCATGAGATACTGGCCAAAGCCGAGCGGGATGTTATAGATGCCCGCCACGAACAGGGCGGAGATGCCCTGATAGATCGCCGTCCCGTCCATATTCACCGTGGCCCCCAGCGGAAGCGTGAAGCTGATGATACTCCTCGGCAGGGCCAGCTTTTCTTCCGAGACCCGCATTGTCACCGGGAGGGTGGCACTGCTGCTGCGCGTCACGAAGGCCATCACCATGGCTTCCGATGCCGCCTTGAAGAACTTGAGGGGGTTCACTTTGCCGAGGAATCCGACGATCGACGAGTAAATCCCCACCACGTGAACGGCATACGCCAGGTAGCACACCAGGATGAGCGCCAGGAAAGGCAACAGAACGGCCGGCCCTTGTTTGGCCACCGTCGTGGCGATGAGGGAGAACACCCCGAGGGGCGCAAACTACATTTTGGGGGACGTCTTTGAGGAAGTGGACTTATTTTTTCCGCCCTCGCCACCGCCTTTGCGATTCCCGAGGTGGAGACGCCGAGGTGGCGCACGGCGTCCGCCAGGGACAGCCCGAGCTGCCTCACCAGGTGCACCGCGAGGTGCGCCCGCACAGCCGAGAGCCGGCGACGACGGCCCCCCATGCGGAGCTCCTCGGCGCTGATCCCCTCCCGCTGGCACACCTTCGGTAGGAGCGCCTGCGTCTGGCGTAGTCGGCGGAGTGTGCCGATTTATACGCTTTCAGATGAACGACAACACCCGCGCCCATCGCGACCTGTGGGCAAGCTTTCTGCGTGGATGCTATCCGGAGGTCGTTGCGGACCCGAGGCGGGACGTGGCCCTCTGGCAGGCGGGCTACATCCAGACGTACCTGGAGCGGGACGTGCGCTCCCTCCGACAGGTCGGCGACCTGACGCTGTTCCAGGCATTGCTGCGCGCGCTCGCGGCGCGCAGCGCACAGCTCCTCAACCTCACGGAGCTGGCACGCGATCCCGGCACGGCCGTGAATACGGCCAAAGCGCGGCTATCCGTGCTGGAGGCGACGCATCAGGTGATCGTCCTCAGACCCTACTTTGCCAACGTCGGCAAACGCCTGGTAAAGACCCCGAAGGTATATCTGACAGATGTCGGCCTGCTCTGCCACGTGACAGGACTCAAGGATCCGGACCATGCGAAAACGGGGCCCCTGAGGGGTCCCATCTTTGAGACCGCCGTGCTCACCGAGGTCGTGAAGAGCCTCCTCAGCTGGGGGGCGGAACCCCAGATCCACTTCTGGCGGACATCGTCCGAGCAGGAAGTGGACTTCGTTGTGGATACCGGCACGACCCCCGTTCCCTTGGAGGTCAAGCTATCCGCCACGCCGTGGCCCGCGATGGCGGCCGGGATCTCGGCCCTTCGCGAGGCGCTGGGTCCCAAGGTTGCAGCGGGCTATGTGATCCATCCCGGAGACGTGCGACTGCCACTTGCCCCCCAAATGACGGCACCTCCATTTGCGGAGCTCTAACCTGCCGGGCAGTTCTTGCCCTGGGGCCAATCGCGCTTGGGAAACCGCAACATCTGGCGTCCCATCCAGGCGAAGTCTGAGCAAGGGTGGTGGGGAGCAGGGAGGGGCAGAAGGCAGCAGGCAGGCGGCAGAAGGCAGGCACTGGGGGAAGGCTATACGCCCCTCCTGCACACGGAGGCGCTGGCGAAGGCGACTGGGCTCGAGCGCCTCTACATCAAGAATGACACCTTTGGACCCCGGGATTTGTGTTGACAACAGGTTCATCTGCTTGCAGAATGCTAGCTGACACCGGATGCCTATGTCTTGAGGGAGGACAAGTCGTGGCAACGCTCTATGTGCGGGACATGCCAGATAAACTCTACGAGCGCTTGAAAAAACGTGCGGCAGACGAAGGGCGAAGCATCAGCCAGGAGGCTGTACGGTTGCTCCGGCTCGGTCTCCTCGCTGCTCGTCCGAGACCTGACCCGGAATTTCGGGCATGGCTCGAGTGGGTGACTGAGCAGCGTGAGCGATGGGCGAGGGAGGGACGCAAGTTCCCGGACAGCACGACGCTCATTCGTGAGGACCGCGATCGGTGATCCCGATCGTGCTCGACACTGGGGTATTGGTAAAAGTGGTGGTGCAGGAAGAGGATTCTCCAAAGGCTGTTGCGCTCTTCGATGCGGCGGTCGAAGGGAGCTACCGGCTCCTGGCGCCAGACTTCATGGCTATCGAGTTCGGGAATGTCCTGTGGAAGTACGTGAAGCGCGCCGTCCTGAGGGAGGATGAAGCCCGGCGTCACATCGAGCGGTTTCCTTTTGACCACATCGAGTGGTTGCCGGCCCGCATGCTGGTGTCACAGGCCTTTCGCTTCGCGCTGGAGTACGACATCGCCGTTTACGATGGCGCCTTCCTGGCAGGAGCGGAGAGTCTGGCTGTGGATCTTGTTACGTCGGACGAGGGGTTGTTTCGGAATGTGGGTGGGCGTCTTCCATGGGTGAGATTACTCCGTGAATTCGAGGTATCGTCTTCTTCGGATGGTAGCGTGCCCGGCTGAACATGAATCCGGTTAAGGCCATCATCCACCTGGACATGGATGCGTTCTATGCATCTGTGGAGCAGCTCGATCATCCCGAGTACAGGGGGAAGCCGGTCGTGGTGGGGGCCGACCCGCGAGGAGGCAAGGGCCGCGGGGTCGTGGCGGCCTGCTCGTACGAAGCGCGGCCCTTTGGCATCCGCTCGGCCATGCCTATCTCTCGGGCCTACCAGCTCTGCCCCCAGGCGATCTACATCCGCCCCCGGATTTCCCGATACGCTGAGGTGTCGGACAGCATCTTCGCGATCCTGCGGGAGTATACCGACCTTGTGGAACCGCTCTCGATTGACGAGGCCTTCCTGGACCTCACGGCCAGCCAGCGCCTTCATGGCCCGGCGGAGACGATCGGCCGTACATTGAAGGCTCGGATTCGTTCTGAGCTCGGTCTGGTGGCCTCCATCGGCCTCGCCCCGAACAAATTTCTCGCGAAGGTTGCGTCCGATTTGGGGAAGCCAGACGGGTTTGTTGTTGTACTGCCCGACAAAGAGCGGGAATTTCTGGACCCCTTGCCTATCTCGCGGCTGTGGGGCGTGGGACCGAAAACCGAACTCCGCCTGAGGCGGATCGGCTTTCAGACCATCGGCCAGATCGCCCGGATGCGCGTTGAGGAGCTGGAGACGATACTGGGGAGCGGTGGGCGCGACCTTTGGGAACTGGCGAACGGGATAGACGACCGCGAGGTCGTGCCGGAGCGAGAAGCAAAATCCATCGGGGCTGAGACCACCTTTACTCAGGATACAGACGATCGCGAGGAGATCCGGAAGACGCTCCTGGAATTGTCTGATCGGGTGGGCCGTCGGCTTCGCCGCGAGGGATACACGGCGGGCGGTGTAATCCTGAAGTTTCGCGACCACAACTTCCGTACGGTCACCCGCGCCGCCATTCTGGACCACACGACGGACGTGGGTGATGATCTCTTCCGTGAAGTAGTGAAACTTCTGCAGCGGGTGAGCTGGGCGGGAAAGCGCGTCCGCCTGCTGGGTATCACCGTCACGCACCTTCACCCGGCGGCAGAGTCTCCCGGTGCACAAATGTCGCTGTTCAAGCCGAATGCAGATCCGCGACGGCAACTGGCGCGGACGGTGGATGCAATTCGAGAGCGGTTCGGCACAGATGCCATCACTCGCGCCTCCCTCATCGAGCCGCGGGCGGCGAGCCATGAGTCGAGACGGAGGAGTCGTAAAGGATGAGCCGTGAGGGGGGATTCCGGACTTCGCCTCACGCCTGACGCCTCACGGGAATTATGGGGAGTGGACAAATGGCCTCTGTTATTCCAAGGGGGCATCCCTTGGTTCGGTTGTTCGCCCGACTGACCGAGGCGAACTTTTCCATGCATCTCGGCTGGCCAGATGGCGAGGTAATCGGCTACCTCACCAACGTTCTCACCGACTTCGTCCATGTGGACCAGCTTTACAAGCTTCGAAATGCTCAGGGGCGACGAGTCGAAGAAGTAGCCGAAATGCTGGCGGAGGGCGATATCCTGCGTCGGGCGGACAGCATCGACCGCGAGCGCGAGGTTCACAAACACATCGGGGATTACACGCTGTTCACGGCCGGGATCTTCCCCGAATTCCTCCGACGGCTGAAGACATCGAAGGTGGTGATCTCACCGGACGCCCTCCTCGACTACGTCCAGGTGGGAAAGCGGTCGTACGGGATCGTGTCCGAGTTTGCCTATGGTCCGTACGCGGAATCGGCGCCGCTCTTCCGCAAGCTCTCCGAGAACTTCGAGCTGTGCGTCTACGGGTTGGGGTACGTCCGTGCCGACCTGGACCGCCTCCGCGATCCCCGCTTCCAGGCGATCAAGGGCAGCCTCCTCGGCTGAGCCGCGAAGCCAACGAATAGAGGAATTAGGTGCCAGGCACCGGATATTTGGATTCGAAATACTCCCACTTGAGCTAGCGGGGCGGGACGCGGCGGGGGGCGGCCAGCCAGACGCAGGCGGCCGCGATGGCGGCGCTGAGCATCGAACCGAGGAAGGCGAGCCGATAATTTCCCGTCATGTCGTGAATGTATCCTGCCAGCCAAACTCCTGCTGCGCCGCCGAGATTGTACAGGATGCTGAGGGCGCCGAAGATGATCCCGAAGTGCGGGCCTGAAAAGAAGCGCCCGCAGAGGAGCGGGGTCATGGCCGGCGAGACGGCATACCCCAACGCCATGAAGACAGCGTACACAACCAGCCCCCACGCCGCCGTAGCCGGACCGATCAGGAGGAGGGCCGCGAGAGCGGCGATCAGGCAGGAAGTGCCCGCCAAGTACACCAGTTCCCCCCACCACCGATCGGCAAGGTATCCCCACAGAATCTTCCCCGGGATACTTACCAGGCCTATCAGGCCCACAATCCCAGCCACGAAACTCTTGGGATGGCCTGCCTCCACGAGATGGGCTACCTGGTGGGTCAGGGTCAGTTGAGTCGGGCTGTTCAGGAGTGTGAAGGTCACGGTGATCAGCCAGAACTCGCGACTGCGGATGGCTGAGGTCAAGGTCCAGGTTGCTCGCTCTGAGGCGCTGGGCATGGTGGAGCCGTCAGGGATGGCACAGCGACTCCGTTGGCTATGCGCCGGTTTGGTCTCGCGGAGCGCGAGAAGCCAGACAGGCGGACCCAAGGCAAGGGAGAGCAGGGCGAGGGCCACATAAGCCAGACGCCAACCAGCATGGTCGATCACGAATTGCGTCAAGGGAACGACCGCCAGGATCCCAATACCCACGCCCGCCGATGCGATACTGATCACGAGCCCCCGATGCTGCTGGAATTCATGGGTCAACAGGATAGATACGGGGACATACCCCATGGCGGCCAGGGCGACGGCCACCAGAATGCTATGCGTCAGGTACATGAACTGCAGCGTGGGGGCGAGACTGTTGCCCGCAAGTGCGAGCGGCGCGAGCAGACATCCAGCCAGGATCACCCGGCGGGCTCCGAAGCGATCCACCAGGCCGCCCACGAGCATCCCCGAACAGCCGTAGACGGCAGTGAACACCGAAAAGATACCGGCCGTAGTGGCGTAGTCACGTCCGAATTCCTTCAGGAGGGCGACGAAGAAGACCGATGCGGAATACCAGACGCCGGATGTGGTGATCATCAGCACCGCGCCCGCTGCCACCACACCCCAAGGTTCAGAAGCTTGCCGGGGCGTTTGATGAGGGCGGTCCGCGTCAGATGTCATATTGGGCATGTTCCGAATCCGGTGATATAAAGAGGGTCCCGCTTGCCTCAGTCCCAAGAGCCGGCAAGAGAAGCAGGCTCATTATACGCCATCTTATTCGCTTCGCATGGAAGGGAAAAGGGGTCATAAGCGGTTCTGTCGTATGGTGTCGAAGCAATGGAGGTGAGGGAAATCAAGATCAGGTTCATCCAGCCGATGACGGGCGTGCCGGCGGTGGTGGGAAAAACCACCCGGCAGGGCAATCAGTTGGCGATTGACCACGTCAATGCCGGCGGCGGGATCCAAGTCCGCGGGCGGTGCCAGGTTGGTCCTGGTGCCGGCGGACAGCCAATCCAAGCCGGAGGTGGCCGGGGCAGAAGACAAGCGTCTCATCCGCGAAGGCGCGCACGTCATGGTGGGCGCCTCCGACAGCAGCAATATCAACGCCATCATCCAGGTCATCAAGCAGGCCACGAAACCCATCCCCTTGATGATCGACATCAGGGCAGCCGACCAGTTAACCCAGCGGGGGGTCAAACACGTGTTCCGACTCTTCGTGACCTCGTCCATTCTGCGGCGGCAGGGCATCGAGTATATGATGGAGATGTGCAAGGACAAGGGGGACACGCCAAAGCGGGCCGTGTTCCTGCACGTCAGCGACCTGTTTGCCCAAGTCCAAGCGGAGATGAAGTTGGAATGGCGCAGGGTGTGCTTTACGTACAGGCGATCGTCAACGGATTGCTGGTGGGGGGGCTGTACAGCCTCATGGCCCTCGGCCTGACCCTCATCTTGGGCCTCATGCGGGCAATCAACTTCGCTTCGCCCACGGCGACATGATGGTCTGGGGGGGATGTATCTGTCGTGTTCGTGGCTGGCGGCGTGGACGTCTATGTATCCATTCTGGTGACCGGGACGGCAATTCTCGAAATGGGGGGAGCGAGAAGGGTTGTTCGACGGCTGTCAGATGGCTAATATGCGGAAGCGGCCACGCCGGTGAAGCTTCCCATCTACATAGACTATCAGGCTATGACACCGGTGGCGCCAGGTGACGTTCCAGCTTGAGCGCGGGACAACACGTACTCAATGAAAGGAGTCGCTCAGATGTTCAAGTACACTCATCACATCTTCGTCTGCATCAACCAGCGTCCACCGGGCCATCCCAAGGGGGATTGCTCTTCGAAAGGATCGCGCGATGTCTTCCAGAAGTTCCAAGAAGAGTTAGAGAAGCGGCAACTCTGGGAGAAGGTGTCCGTGAGCGGGACCACCTGTCTCGGTCCCTGCAGCTTCGGCCCGTCGGTGGTGGTGTATCCGGAAGGGGTCTGGTACGGGCGGGTGACGGCGAAAGATGTCGAGGAGATCGTTGATCGGCACATCGTGGACGGGAAACCGGTGGATCAACTGCTGCTCTCCAATATCGTGGCCGCAAGCCAGGGTTAAGAGGTGCGCAGGTCCGGAAAGTTCAGCCCCGGCGGCAGGGGCCGCCGGGGCTTTTTGTTGGCGTGAAGTCGCGGACCCTCTCCAGTCGCGCGTGATCGAGCGGCCGGCGGTCATCTGGCAGATCCTCGCTCATCTGGGGCTCCGCACCGCGGCGCCCAGCTTTCGCGCACCGGCCGCCCCGACCGCTTCGTCGCCGTCCAACCTCGGGACTGGTCCTACGAACGAACCGCTTCTTGACAACCTTCCCCCGCCCGATCCCGTGAACGTGTAGCGCGAGGGCGTGGGACCCGGTCTGTCCCGCCCGTTGTCCCAGGCGCCCGGGGGCCGCGGGATTCCGCTTGACCTACCCTTCCGCCGATGCTAGCGTCCCGGCTGCGATCGGATTCGCTCTGGGTGTTCCTGGTGCGGCCGTCCCGGCGGTCCCGCGGTCGCGTTTGCTGACCACTCCCGGCCGCGCCTCGTTCCCAACTTCGGGTTCTGTTTCAGTGGACGGCTTCACGGCCGCCAGGGCCGTGACCGTCCAAACTGCAATGGGGAGACAGGAGGAGAGAACGTGCCGAACGGTTACTGGGGGAAGATCCTGCGTGTGGACCTGACAGAGAGGCGTGTCGAGATAGAGGAGCAGAACGACTACTTCTATCGGCGCCACTTCGGTGGCATGGGTGTGGTGGCCCACTACTTGCTCTCGGAGATGAAACCCGGAGTCGACCCGTTGGGGCCGGACAACTTGCTGATCTTCGCTCCCGGCGTCGTCACCGGCGTGCCCCTGGCCGGCGCTGGTCGCAACTCGGTTGGCGGGAAGTCGCCCCTTAGCGGAGCCTTCGCCCGCAGCGAGGTCGCAGGCTTCTTCGGCGCTGAGCTAAAGCGTGCTGGCTTCGACGCCATCGTGATCAGGGGAAAGGCCGATCACCCGGTCTACCTCTGGGTACACGATGGGGAGGCAGAGATACGCGATTCTCGACACCTCTGGGGTATGCCCACCAAGGAATGCCAGGCGGCCATCCGTGCGGAACTGGGCGACAACCTGGTCCGCTTGGCTCAGATCGGCGCGGGCGGGGAGAAGCTGGTCCGCTTCGCTTGTGTGATAAACGACCTCAAGGACGCGGCGGGACGCACCGGCATGGGTGCCGTGATGGGCTCGAAGAACCTTAGGGCCGTCGCCGCGCGGGGCCGCATGCCCGTCGGTTTGGCTGAGCCTGAGAGGGTCAAAGCCATGTCAAGGCTCGGGGTGGAACTCATCCGCAAGTATGCGACCTCCCTGTCCGACTTCGGCACCGGTGTGGGTATGCTCGGATCTACCCTGAGCGGCAATCTGCCGACTCGCAACTTCCGCGATGGCTATTTCGAGCGGGCGGAGGAAATCGGCGCCGAGTCAATCCGTGACAAGATCCGCATTGGCATGGAAGGCTGCTACGCCTGCTCAGTCCGCTGCAAGAAAGTCTGCGAGGTCAAGGAGCCCTACGTGGCCGACCCCGCCTACGGCGGTCCCGAATACGAGACCTTCGCGGCTGTGGGTTCCAACTGCGGCGTCAGCGACCTGAGGGCGATCGCTCGCGCGCACCATATCTGTCACGCCAACGGCATCGATACCATCTCTATGGGTGCGACCATCGCCTTCGCCATGGAGTGCTTCGAGGAGGGCCTGATCACCAAGAAAGACACCGGTGGCCTCGAACTGCGCTTTGGCGACGGAGATGCGATGGTCAAGCTGGCCGAGATGATCGCGGCACGGGAGGGCCTGGGCGACGTGCTGGCGGAGGGTACAAAGCGCGCCGCGCAGGTCATCGGCGGCGGAGCCGAGAAGTTCGTGATGGCCGTCAAGGGCGTAGAGATGGGCATGCACGAGCCCCGACTGAAGTTCGGACTCGGTCTTGGCTTCTGCGTCATCCCGCACGGCGGAGACCACAATGCCCCGGGGCTGCAGGACACACTCTACGAAAAAGAAGGTCGTCCGATGCTGTTCGCTCGGGAGCTGGGTTGGCTGGAGCCGATGCCAGCCAACGACCTGAGCCCGCGCAAGGTGGCCTTCTTTAGGGACCTCAATTGCTGGCGCGCGCTGATGGACTGCGCGGTGATGTGCATCTTCGTGCCCTGGAGCGCTCAGCAAGTCAGTGATATCGTCTCCGTGACGACCGGCTGGAACACCACCGTCTACGAGTGCCTCAAGGTGGGTGAGCGCGCCGTAACCATGGCGCGGCTCTTTAACATGCGGGAGGGCCTCACCAGGGCGGACGACATGCTGCCGGATCGGTTCTTCAGCCCGCCCGGGCTGGGCGCCTTGGCCAAGGCCAACCAGGCGGTGGACCGGGGCCAACTGGAGCAGGCCAAATCCTTCTACTACAGCCTCATGGGCTGGAACCCCAACACGGGCGTGCCGACGGCGGAGAAGCTCGAGTCATTAGATTTGGGCCATTTGGTTGGCGCCATGAGGAAGCAGCAGTAGCGGTGCCCGTACTCTCGCAATTAGCCGCCCCCAATGGGGGGAAAGACGTCAACCGCATCGCCATCCCGCAATGGAGTTTCGACAGGTGCCAGCTTACCGTTGACACTCACCAGTCCCACCTCCACCTCGGGAACCTGCACTCTCTCCAACACGTCTCGCACCGTCGTCCCCTCGATAACCTCGAGAGTCAGGCGGCCGTTCGTCTCTCTCAGGAAGCGACGGAAATCGCCGAATAGCGTTACATCCACTTGTATCAAGACTGCCTCCTGAGCCCCTGGCGGACTACATCGAATTGGTAAAATATCACGCGGCTTGCCGGATGACAAGACGTCGGCTGGGGCGAAAGCGAATGAGTTCGCGTCCTCCCCCGTCGAAAAGATGAGGACCGTTGCAGAGTTTGTGATATAGAAAGGAGGCATGTATTCCTGACTCCGATCAGGATGTAGAAACGGTGACCGGGGCGCAGGGAGTCGGTCAGGAGATAGGAGGAGAGAAAATGACAGGGCACCAATCGTACCGGCCCGCGGTCATGGGGAAGCGGGGGATGGTGGCCACGGCGCACCCGCTGGCCAGCGCCGCCGGGTTGGAGATGTTGTGGCGCGGCGGAAACGCGGTGGACGCCGCCGTTGCGGCCGCCGCCGCGCTGAACGTCGTCGAGCCGTTCATGTCGGGCATCGGCGGGGACGGCATGCTCCTCTTGTTTCTGAGGAAATCACAGCAGCGGAGGGTCCTGAACTTCATGGGCAAGACCCCCTATGCCGCCAAGCCCGAGAACTGCACCGCCGCCGACCTCGAAAGGGGTCCGAAGTCGCCCCTCGTGCCTGGCAACTTCGCGGGCTGGTGGGAGGCCCTGCGGGCGCACGGTCGCCTTCAGCCCGAGGTTGTCTTTGCTCCTGCGATTCGGCTCGCCGAGGAGGGGTTTCCACTGACGTTCCGCGGGGCCGCATTCTTCGCCGAGCAGCGCGAGCGGCTGACCCCTGAGGCGGAAGCCGTGTTCTGTCCGGGAGGAGCAGTGCCGCGCCCCGGCACCGTGATTTCCCACAAGACGCTCGGCACGACGCTGCGCCGGCTGGCGGCCGAGGGACCCGATCCGCTCTACAACGGGGACCTCGGTCGGCGGGTGTGCGAGGCGGTTCAAGAGGCCGGCGGATGGCTGACGCCAGAAGACCTCGCCGCATTCCGAGTGGAGTGGCTAGACCCCGTTGTCTCGACGTTCCATGGCGATGAGGTCGTGAGTGTTCCTCCCCCGGCTGCCGGAACGCAGCTTCTGGAGACACTGAACATCCTGGAGGGATTCGATCTCAGGGCGCTGGGACACAATAGCGCCGAAGCGCTACATCTCATCATCGAAACGGTCAAGCTGGCGATGGCAGACCG
>Ga0315314_1000912_pt1 | contig 28715 bp, 25 predicted proteins | sample TDP9_MG_FD_203631 | JGI IMG/M metagenome (GOLD analysis project Ga0315314, IMG submission 203631) | Freshwater sediment microbial communities from Lake Towuti, South Sulawesi, Indonesia - TDP9 | ecosystem: Environmental > Aquatic > Freshwater > Lake > Sediment | place: Indonesia: South Sulawesi... | reverse complement strand
GGTCTACGTTTCCCCATCCTTGGGCTTTGGCCCAGCCAGCCAATTCGGCTAGTCCATGTTCTAGGCTGGTTGCTGGCTCGTAGTTTAGCAGTTTACGCGCTTTTTGTATGTCTGCATAGGAGTGTCTCATGTCTCCCTTGCGGTATTCATTTGATATGTATGGTTGAAGGTTCGACCGGTATAGCTTTATGAGTGTATCAGCTAGCTCTCTTATGGTAACTGGCTTTCCTGTGCCTATGTTTATGGCTGTGTAGTCTGCTCCATTATGTTCTAGGGCTAAGAGGTTTGCCTTTGCTACGTCCTTCACGTGGACAAAGTCTCTTATCTGGTTTCCGTCCTCGAATACGTAGGGTGGTTTGTTGTTGAGTATGCGGCTTGTGAGGATGGCGCATACTCCTGTGTAGGGGTTTGATAGGGACTGTCTTGAGCCGTAGGCGTTGCAGTATCTAAGTGCGACCGTTGGTATGCCGTATGTTTCGCCGGTTAGGAGGCACATCTCTTCTTGATGCCTCTTTGTCATGGCGTATATGGATGTAGGCATCAAGGGCTTTTCTTCATCTATGGGTAGAGGCCTTAGCACGGAGTTGCATGTTGGGCATAAATGGCCCCATCGTTTGTTCTTGAGTTGTTCATCGCCACGTAGGTTAGGGTAGACGTTGGTGGAACAGTTTTCACAGCGGTATTTTCCCTCGCCGTAGATGCTTATTGAGGAGGCCACTATAAGTTTCTTTATGTTGTTCTTCTTGTTTACTAGAATGTCGAGTAGGGTGGCTGTTCCTTTTGTGTTTACATCGATGTAGTGTTCTATTTGGTACATGGACTGGCCCACTCCAACTGCGGCGGCTAGATGGATGACGGCGTCGGCTTCAGGGATGGTTTTTCTCAGTAACTCGCGATCTCGGATGTCGCCGTGGATATGAGTAGCATTCTCGTTGAGATAATGGGGAAGTAGCCCTGCTTTTCCGTGGACTTGAGACTCGAGGTTGTCAAGTATGGTTACGTGGTAGCCGTGTTCTGTTAGGAGGTCAGCTGTGTGGGATCCAATGAAGCCTGCCCCGCCGGTTACAATTACTTTCTCTATACCTTTCGCCTTCATTCGTTACCTTCTGTAGCGTCGTTTATTCAGAAGAGTCGTCAGTTTCTTTGTGATACTGAGGCAAGCGTTCATACATCTTTGCTTAATCCATTTGCCAAATAAGACGAGACCATGACCACAAGGAATAGACTTAGTATTCGACATACATTAGCTCACTGTGAAACTAGCTGGTCATATACATTTAGAGTTCCCTGAGCTACATATTCCCAAGAGAATTTTTCAGCTGTCATTCTTGCTTGCTTGCCCAGTTCAGCTCTTAGATTCCCATCTTTCAAGAGTCTTACTACAGCCTTGGTGATGGCAAGGGGATCTTTAGGAGGTACAAGGATGCCATTCCTACCATCTTTTATTACTTCAAGATTTCCGCCAACTGGTGTGGTCACTATAGCTTTGCCACATGCCAAGGCTTTATGGAGAGCCCCGCTTTGTGTGCACCATAAGTAAGGGAAGACGACTACGTCTGCCAAGGCAAAGCACTTGGGGACCTCTTCGGGGTCGACGTACCCTGTAAATGCTATGTGCTTACTCAAAGATTCGGGGACCATTCTCCTTAGTCTGTTTATGTAATCGCTTTCAGATCTGAGATATAATATGTATCTTTTGCTATCCGTTGGGCGCCCGCCGGCTATGATGAGCTTTGCGTGAGGTGCTTCCTTAAGAATGTATGGCATAGCTTTTATGAGATACTCTATGCCCTTTCCTGGCTGCAGGAAACCGAAGAATAGAATGACGCCATCGGTTCGTTTGTTATCGTGCTCTTCTGAGAGCCTATGTGGTTTGAAATTATGGACATCCACCCCGTGGGGGATGATCACCACATTTTCTTCCTTGATGTTGTAATGTTCCATTAGTGCTTTCTTTATGTGAGTTGTGTGAACAAAGATTCTTTTTGCCTCTCGGTAAACTTTCTTTAACGAACGCCTTATCAGGAAAAGGGAAGCTGAAAGAGGGATGTCGTGGGCCGTTACTACCAAGGGCAAACTTTTCGCCTTTAGATCGACGAAGCGGTATAAGAATCGTTTATGAAGACCGGAAGTGCTATGAAGATGCACAATATCAGGCCCTATTTCCTTTATCATTCGCCGACACTTTTCTTCGAGGGCCCCCGCCAAAACCCTATGAACTTTGACACCTTCATCCCACTCTTGATGAACAGGCGCACTACTTTCAGGATAAGTTATGATTTCGACTTTAACGCCAACTTTGGCAAGAGTCAGAGATAGGTCAACTGTATAGTCTCCCACACCACAGCGCCGTGGTGGAAAAGTGCTGATCATACAGACCCTCAAATTTTTATCGCCCAATTCACAATGCCACGGGGGATCTCGTCGTAAGTTTCGGGCTTAAAGCGTGCTTCAAATTCGTCTCATCCAGCCCTTCGCCATAAATCATAGAATTTCCAGAAGATTCTGCTCTCTAGAATGCGTTTTTCACCGAAACTAGAAGCAAGTATTCTGGCCCAAAACCTCTTAGGGAAAACAAAGCTTGGTAGCCTACGCTTTAGAGATTTTATTCGAACGAGCTTCATAATCCTCTTCGTGTATTCAAGCATCACCCTCCTTTCCTCTAAGGGAAATTCGGGTGTCTCAAAAACTGAGTCGCTGTCGTCTACCGATACTTCAGCCAGATACATGCTAGGGTGCTTTACAAAGTAGTTATGGGAGTCGATCCAAGCGTAGAGCTCAGTTTGAGGGTATGGCATCAGGTTGTAGAAAAAGGCATGAATTATTGGATATTTTAATGCCAATCTGACCGAATCCATCACATCTTCTGGGGTCTCCGACGGCGAACCGACTAGGAAGAAGAGTACCACATCGAAGCCCAGATCACAGGCATTCTTTATCGCCCTCTCTATGGTCTCTATCTTCTCGCCCTTTTTCAAAGCCTGCAAGACCTTGTCGTTCCCACTTTCGACGCCAAAAGCGATCAACCGAAAGCCCACCCTTTTCATCTTTTCGAGGAGGGGTCTATCAACTCTGTCAGCCCTAATGCCATTCGGAATGTTAAGGATCAGGCCCTTAAGGCCTCGTCCTTCTATAAGGTCGCAGATTTCATGAACCCTTTGCTTAATCAGGGTAAAGTTGTCATCTTGAAAGGCGAACTTTCTGTAGCCCCTTTGATACCAACACTCTATTTCCTTTACCACGCTTTTGGCACTTCTCATTCTGAATATTTGCCCGATGGCTTTGGCGACAGGACAGAAGATGCAGCTGTAGGGGCACCCGCGGGATGAGATTATGGGAATTCCATCCGGAAGGGTATATTTCTGCAGCTGGAATTTGTCATAGGTAGGGAAGGGCAGAGCGTCGAGATTCTTTATGAAAGATCTGTCCCTGTTTTCAATCACTTTCCCTTCATTTCTGTAGATGAGACCATCGATTTTGTCAAGCTCTTTCCCTTCGCACAATTCCTTTAACGTAAACTCCCCTTCGAGTTTTACAGCGTAGTCGGCAAGGCTTTCCTCTAACACTTCAGATCGGTTGATTGAAACGTGAGGCCCACCCACTACCACGTCTATATTATACTTATCCTTGACCTGACTGATGAGCTCGCAGGCAACTTTGTATCTGTAGGTCATCATGAATATGCCGATCAGATCAGGGTTAAAGCGGTTGATCTTCTTAAAAAGGTCCTTAATACCGTAGCCTAGGGCCATGTCAACAACGTCATTTTCGATGCCGTGATGGCTCAAAAAGGCCGATAAGTACCCGATGCCAGCGAAGGGGGCACGTCTTCTCCTGATAAAGGGTGGGATCACGAACAGGACCCTGTTATACCTCATTTTAGCATACTCTTTGTTTTTCTACGAGTAATGTACAAGGAAGCATTTTGAGGTTTAGAGCAGATCCTTTGCAGTTCATTGCATCGTTATAATTTCTTCATAAACTTTCATCGTCTTCCTCGCACACTCTCGCCACGAAAAGTTATTTCTTACAAATTCGTTACCTCGCCACCCTACTTGCAGAGGGTTCTTTAGCATCAGCATACACTTTTCGATGAACTCCTCTTCGGTCCTCGCTACATACCCAAAGCCCTTCTCAGCCAGCAGAGACGCTATTCCCACGTCCATAGAGATAAAGGGTTTACCCGAGGAGATCGCCTCCAACAATACGAGTCCAAACCCCTCATGTAATGATGGGTATACGAGCAAGTCAGATGCGGAGTAGTAATATGGCAATATGTTGCTTGGCACATCACAGTCGTAGCGAATCCTTTTCGATAACCCGAGTTTTTCAGCTAGGCTCATGAACTTTACCCTATCTTTTCGTTGGCTCACAATCAGCAGAAGGTCAGCATTAACCCGCCTCATCAGTTTCAACAAAAGCAACATGTTCTTTCTTTTGCTCATTCCCTCAGAACCCACATAGAGGAGGACCCTCTCTTCTTTCACATTCAGCCTATTTTTGGCTGCATTGGGGTTCAAACTCGGTGTGAAGTGCCCATGGTCTACTCCGTTGTGAACAACGAATACCTTCTTGGACTTGAAGCCCATATTGATGAGCTCTTCCCTCGACCTTTCGCTGACAGCGATCACAGCCCTCGCTTTCCTCAGGCTGAGTTTCTGCATAAAGTGACTTCCATAAGTTATCAGACCTATGCCTTCGATCTTATGATGAAAGGTGACAACATCAACTTGCTTGGGAAAGATGGCAGCTCCGCCGTTTAAGTGGACTACGTCGAACCCATCTAATTCTACTCGCCTTAGCATCATTGCATAAAAACTAGTTGACCTTAGAAGAGGGAGGTCGATGGCATCACAAAGTATGTGGTCAACTCCTTGCCTTCGTATGATCCTGTCCTTATTTAGTTTAGGCACGATGACAGTAACGTCAGCAAATTCTCTAAGGGCAGAGCATATATTCGAAGCATAAATAGAGGCCCCTCCCACCATAGTGTTGGGATAAAAGTAGGAAATGAAGGCGACGCGAAGATGCTCCATATTATAGTCGCCTAAAGCCTCGTTAGGAGTTTGTCCATGGATAGTGTCGGTGCATACAGCTCATCATTCCCAACGTAAAGCCTATACCAAATATCTAGGATCAGAAGACGCCACAGCTTCCTGACGGAGGGTTGGGAGGGAACTCCCTTCATAATTTGGCGGATATGGTCATGCTTAAAGTAGGTCTTCATAAGTTCTGATTCGTCAAGCAACTGAAAGGCGATCTCCCTCAGCTCGCCCCTGAACCACAAACCTAAGGGAACAGAAAAGGGCATTTTCTTTCTCTTTTGTATGGTAGGGGGGAGCATTTTAGACATGGCTCTTCGGAGGATGTATTTTTCAGTGAAGCCCTTTAATTTGAGATGTGGGTGTATGGATAAGGAAAATTGGGCAACCAGATTGTTGAGGAAGGGCACTCTAGCCTCAACAGAATTCGCCATAGTCATCTTATCAACCCTTAGAAGAAGCTCATCAACGAGATAACTACTCATGTCCAATGTGGTCAGTTTGTCGAGAAGAGTGCCATTGCTCATGGTTAAGTGAGATCCAAACCTCTTCTCCACCGGATTGACATTCCTATTGATCTCAAGAAGTTTATCTGAGCAGAGTTTTCCCTCCTCATCCTCCCTGAAGACCGAGAAGAACCTAAGATAGCTTTTTGCATCATTTCCCAGTAGGGAGACTATCTCGAGAAGCGCGCTGAGCCTTCTGAAGTTATCAACGGTATTGGCAAATTTTGAAAACAAACTGACTTTAACAAACCTAGGGAGAAACTTACCAAAACGTTTGCCCATCAGCATAATCTTGTATCGCTGGTACCCTCCGAATAGTTCATCTGCTCCCTCGCCAACTAGAATAACTTTAACGACCTTTCTTGCGAACTCAGATACGAAAAACGTGGGAACTGTAGCTGGGTCGTCAATAGGCTCATCGATATGCCATACTATCTTGGGGAGGAGGGCGGAGACTTCATCCTGAACTATGTGCTCATAGTGCTTTGTGTGAAAATGCTCCGCAACCATTCGTGCGGGAGATAGATCGTCACCCTCAAAACCAACTGTAAATGTCCTCACCGGCTCATATATCGCTTGGCTCATAAGAGCCACTATGGAGCTCGAGTCTATACCGCCGGACAGGTAGGCACCTATCGGCACATCGCTTACCATCTCCATCTGTACCGATTGCTGCAAGAGCTTATTCAGGTGTGATGAGCAAGCATCGACATCTTCACCTGAGTAGAAGCGAGGCTGGGGACTCCAGTATCGATGGATCGCCCACCGTTTGTTACTATAGACCAAAGTATGGCTAGGAGGAAGCTTGAGTATACCTTTAAGCATAGTTCTAGGGTGTTGTACATAACCGAGTATAAGGTACTCGAAAAGGGCGTCAAGGTCTATTTCCCTTTCGATTTCCTTATGCTGAAGGAGCGCTTTGATCTCGGATGCGAACAGAAGGTTGTCATCGAAGATGGTGTAATAAAGGGGCTTGATCCCGAACCTATCTCTTGCTAGAAGAACTTTCTTCGCTTTATCGTCCCAGATTGCGAAGGCGAACATTCCGTTCAAGTTGTTTACGCAATTGTCTCCTTCCTCCTCGTATAGATGAACAATCACTTCAGTATCGCTCAGAGTGTAGAACTGGTGTCCTCTTTCCACTAGGTTCTTCCTCAGTTCTCTGTAGTTGTAAATCTCCCCGTTAAACACAATCCAGACAGACCCGTCTTCGTTGTGAACAGGTTGGTGTCCTCCTCCCAAGTCGATGATGCTTAGGCGCTTTACCCCAAGCCCCAAACCGCTATTCAGGAATATGCCATCATCATCTGGGCCTCGGTGATGAAGCACGTGACACATCCTTCTAAGCAGAAGCTTATCGTCGAAGCCGATGATGCCGCAGATGCCGCACATCTTAATATTCCACCGATTTAACTAGGGTTGGCTAAGTCCTTGAACAGCTTCTCATAGCGTTCCACCATTGCATCAAGTGAGTATTTCTTAGCTCTTTTTTCAATGGTATTCTGCATTGATCTGTATAGCTCGTCATCCGAGAGAATCCTCAAAAGGGCGTCTTTTAAGCCGTGAACATCGTTGTGTTTAACAAGAATTCCTCCCTCATTCCTGCCGATGAGATCGGGTGCGATGCCTACTGGTGTGCTGATGATGGGCTTCCCAAATGTTGTAGCTTCAGCTAAAGCGTGGCCGAAGTTGTCGTATAGCGAGGTATACACAAATGCGTCACATGATCTGTAAGCATCCCAGAGCTTATCGCCATGAATTTCGCCAGCGAAGTGTACCTTGTTAAGAATATTCAATTCCTTGCATAGCCCAAGCAGCTTTGCCTTGTACCCTACCTCTGACGGAACATAGCGAGAAGGAAGTTCGTCGCCAATGATGAGCAATTCTACTTCGGGCTTCTCCTTTATGACGAGCGCGAAGGCTTGGAGCAAGAACTCGAGGTTCCTTTGAGGGGTGAGTCTGCCAACGAACAGTAAGGCTCTTCCTTCTGGAGCCTTTTTCGATTTGGCTAAAGCGTCTGGAGGGATTTCCACACCATGGGGGATGAATGCGATTTTGCGTTTCGGGATGCCGAATTCAATAGCCTCCTGTGCCTCTGGCCAACTCGTTACTACAACGCGTGTGGCAGCATGAATTGAAAACTTGAAAGTTAAGAGGTCGTAAATTCGGTTAGGAAATGTTTCAATCCAGGATTTGGAGAGGGTTTGATACAAGATTAGGCTACCGTGAGTTGTTAATACCAAGGGTGTCCCCCTTAACTTCGATACTACCGCGCCGATATCAGTCTGAAAGTTCCTGTAGCTTCTTACGTGGATCACATCAGCCTTATCGCTAATGAGGTCTTCCAGCATTTTGGGAGTGATGATATAGTGGCCATAGCTTAACAATGGGCCATACCTTCTCACGGTGATTCCGTCAATCATCTCTTCTGGACTGTCAGCACCCACCGTGGTAGTGTAGACGACGCATTCATGGCCTCTTTTCGCCAGATTTTTGAGGAGGTGGTATTGGTGCTTCACTGTGCCCCTCATACTATTAGTGGTGAACTGTTGGCTCACAGTCACGATTTTCATATGCTTAACGCCTGGCGTTCCGCATCGATTGGAGAGCGCTTTTTGAGCTTTAGGTCGACAGTGCCTCTAGAATGCGCGCATACGGCATAGGGAAGCCTAAGTCTTGCTAGATAAATGAGGCTATCTTACCCTGAGCGCTGGAGGTAATCTATGTATTTTTTGAGCCCTTCACGGAATGAAGTAACAGGTTCCCAGCTTAGAAGCTCTTTAGCTTTAGCGCTGTTCACCTGCACTCCCTTAAAGTCCTGCGCCCTCTTCAGATCGTGCACGGCTTCTATTCTACCGAAAATCTCTTGCAGCCGATCCACGATCTGGTTCATTGTTATGAACTCCGTTCCAGCTAGGTTGAAGATATGGTTCTTCCCTTTCTCCTGTAGTGCTGCAACGTTTCCCTCCGCCAAGTCTTCTACGTATATGAAGCACCTTCCCTGGTTTCCGTCTCCGTAAATAGTGATGGGCTGCTTTCTCATGGCTTTTCTCACGAAGATGTCGACTGCCATGTTAGAGCGCATCCCCGGCCCGTATGGAATGTCATATCTCAGAATTGTGTAAGGTAGGCCGTAGTGCTCATGCCACGCATACACTAGTTGCTCTTGGCCGATCTTCGTCTTTGTATAGATATGTTCAGGCATCGGTAGGGGCGTATCCTCGCTGACTAAGCCCGCGCTTCTCCCATATACCCATGTGGTTGATGCAAGAATTACTCGTTCGGCTTCTTGGGCTGTGGCTGCTTGCAGTATGTTGATCGTTCCTATTTCGTTTACTGTTACGCACCACTTTGGATACGAGAGGGCTACCCCTACGTCGGCAATGGCGCCGAGATGAAAAATAGCTTCAACATCTTTACAGGCCTTGATCATCGCTTGATCGTTTAGCATGTCGTCTTTAAAGAATTCTACATCGTTGCGGTGAGGAGGGCTCATGTCGACCACCCTCACGCTGTAATCATGCTCTATCAGCTTGTCTACTATGTGGCTGCCAATGAAGCCTGAGCCTCCAGTAACGAGAATCTTCAAGAAAGCGCCTCCTTTAGGCTTTCGAGCACGTAGTGGGCTTCTTTATCGGTCATCTGAGAGTATATGGGCAGGCATACGTGCCTCTTCGCGATTTCCTCGGCGTTGGGATACTCTCCTCCTTTGAAACCGAAGAGCCTTTTGTATAGAGGCTGGAGGTGGCAAGGCGGGTCATAGACTTCACCTGAGAGGGTTATGCCAAGCTTCTTTAGCCTTTCTTTTAGCTCATTCCTGTTTATTTCTGGTTCGAGGAAGGCGATGTACTTGTAATAGTTACTTCGGATGCCCTGAGGAATCTTCAGTGGTTTTATCCCATCTATTTTGCCTAGGCCGTTATCGTATTTTCGAGCTATTCTGTTTCGGTGCTCTATGAACTCTTCCAGTCTCTTGAGCTGGTGGAGGCCGATGACAGCATGAAGTTCGCTCATGCGCCAGTTATAACCAAGCTCTACGATTTGGCTCTCGAGAAAGGATGCCTTGCCTTGGTCACGTAGAATCATGGCCTTTTCTGATAGGTCTTTTTCATTGGTAGTGATCATTCCGCCCTCGGCGGTAGTGATAACCTTTGTGGGATAGAAGGAAAAGCAAGCTACATCACCCAAGCTTCCCGCTTTCATACCGTTCAAGCTACTACCATGGGCATGGGCTGCATCTTCCAGCAGGAATAGGCGATGGTCTTTGCATATCTCTTTCAGCTCCTTCATGTAGGGACATACTATGCCTCCAATGTGGACTACGATGATTCCCCGAGTTCTTGAGCTTATCTTTTCTATGAGTGATCTTGGGTTTAAGCATAGGGTTTGAGAAGAGACATCAGCGAATACTGGCTTCCCACCGGCGAAGAATACAGCATTTGGGGTAGCGATGAAGGTGTTGGTTGGGACGATGACCTCGTCGCCTTCTTTGATTCCTAGACTCCTGAGGGCTATTTCTAAGGCGCTGGTTCCTGAGCTAACTGATATGGCGAACTGGGTTCCGATGTATTTGGAGAAGACTTCTTCAAACCTCTTCCCGTACGGTCCTAAGGTAAGCCGTCCGCTTTCTAAGACCTTTTCGAATTCGCTTAGAAGAACTGACATGTCTTCATTGGGAATGTAAGGCTTTGCCGGGGCGATCTTTCTCTCCATATTTTTCACCTAATTTGATGAATGGAAGTGATTCATAAACTCGATGCCCGTATAACCCTCATTCGCACGGCAAACAGCGATTATCCAGTAGCTCGTTTCCTTGAGATATCCCTGCCGTACAGTATGCAAGAGAGCTCTGATTCTAGTGGGCAATATTTTTTTCACTATTTTTAATAACGTAGGGAGAACATCCGTAGCATCTGGGGTATTTACGGGTAAGTGAATAAAGGCTATGGGTCTCATTTCTGCGTGCCTTATGAGGTATTTCATTTCTTCTTCCGATGTCGGTCTGAACTCGCTTCCTAGATAGTCCTTTATAGGAAGAGTGATGACGATAATGCCATCATCTTTACAGACCCTACGTTGCTCTTTCAGCACCCTGACATGCATCTTGACATCTCCAAAATTGAAGGTAGATAATTCGTGTGAATGAACCGCAGAAAAGACATCATCTCTGAAAGGAAGACTTAGCGCATCTCCTCTCACAAGGTCTATATCCCTTCTTTGCAAGTATTCGCGGACTTGGCGTAACATATTTAAGGATAGGTCTAGCCCCACGACATCAAAGCCTTGTCTCATAAAGTTTTTAAGATCAAAGCCAGAGCCGCAACCAACATCCAGTATAATTGATTGGTGAGACAAAAACTTCCGTATAATGCTAGCCTTATATTTTCTAAACCTTAGGTGACCTTCTGACTTCAAGTGCTCTTGAAGGTTCAGCGTATCGTAAATACTATCTCTCAACTTCAAGTTTGTTTAGCAGCATCCATATTTCGGTAAATAGTGGTTCAAAGAGTCTAATCATTACAATACAATGTCGTGTTAGCTACTGCGCAATTCGTTTCCCTATAAGCCAGAACGTCCTTGGAAAAACCGTGTATCTTCCTAGGTTTTCTGAATGGATAACCGTTATACTATTCTGCGTTAAGAGTTTTCTAACCAGAATGGGTATCTGAAAGAAGTCTTTGGTTAGTTTCCTTCCGGTAAAGTAGTAATATACAGTATTAAGAATAATATACAAATGATATTGAGACTTCCTTTCAAAGATTTGAGATAGATAATACCCAAAACGATTTAGCTCAAAAAACACAAAGCCTTCTAGGGTCAGACACCTAGCTATGTCTCTCACTGCCAACTCTTCATTCAAATAAGGAAGAACTCCTCTAAGCATTATCACTTCAAATGCCCTTTCAACAAAGGGGAGATGTGCAGCGTCAGCTTTAATTAGAATGGCCTCCAAACCTCTCTTCTTAAAGATACATTTGCAAAAGTCTAGCCAATCATCATCGATATCTACTCCAATAGATACTAAGGGCTTTTGCTTAGAAGCTGCAACTAGAAATTGACCTGGACCGCATCCCACATCTAGAACTCTCTTGTCTGTTAAATTACCTAGGGCTTCGAATATTCTCTTATAGTAATCAGATTTAATAGCCCTGTACGCCCCCACCGCGTAATTTCTCTTCTCTTCATTAAGCAAACTAAATATGCATTTCTTCATCAAACATCAACTCTTCTTCTAGACACCGTCATCCCAAAGCCACTAGGACTCAAAGTTAATAGAAACTTCTGATCCACAGGCTCCTTCCTAGGATTTTTTTCTCTCCACACTTGGCCAGCTTCACTCAGGGTATTAAACACTACATTTTCGAAACCAGCAACCCTGGTGAGCCATTCCTTCATTTTCTCAAAGTGATCGAAAGATACGTTGTTGACTGTGGGAGTACTTTCAAAGAATTCCCACGGATGAAAGTTAACTACTATTACTTTAGGTGGATGCGTTGGTTTCTGGAATAGCATTTGTCTTACAAGCTTTAAAGCCTCCTCTGGCTTCTTCATGGCATGACCGAGCCCAGTAGTTCTTCCACAACTCCCTCTGAGGTGTAGCCTAAACATTGAGTTCTTTATGAAGAACGGAGGCAGGGAGAAGTTGAAGAATTTTGTAGTAGAAATGGGCAGTTCTATTAAATCGGAGTCTCCAGGCATGCAGTAGTTGGAATTATTCATGTAATAGGGCTCTAAGCGAGTGCAGGCTATGTGGTTCACTTGGAAACCGGTCTGAGGCTCAGCGCTTCTTAGTCCCGGCATAACTGAAGAGTCAACCAGATAGCCTAGCTCTTCTAAGATCTTTAAAGTGATTCCACTGAAATAAAATCCTCCTCCTCTGAAGGAAGTAACCCTGTAACCCAACGCCCTTAATGCACTAGTTCCTTCTTCCAACAGCTTTCTCTGAAAGCTCTCACTAAAAAAATATTTTCTTTGCTTACCAAAATGGGCGTGAAGAGCTATCTCGTCTCCCCTACTTGCCATCTGTTCCAGGGTTTCTGGATACAATTCATCAACCTTGCACCAATAGTCATGAGCAATGAACCAAGTAGCGAACAGCCTTTTGCCGGTCTCCCACTCTACATTACTAAGAAGATTCAAGAGTGCAGGTACGCCTTTTTCTATTCCTCTCATTCCTCCTCCTATTCTCCCTACGTCCGGTTCAACATCGAAAGTCAAACAGAAGAATACGATGTCTCTGTCCATTTAAACGCGCGCGCCAACTAGAAAGGTTAGCTACTCCTTAACAAGCGCGTACGTACCCTAGATTTTGATAGCCCTCATGAAGTGCGCGTATTGCAAAAAGTGTTTCGAATCAAGCATCGCTTCATGTCCCTCACAACGTCAGAGTCCATTGCAACTATAGTTGGTCCCCAGAAGTTACAAAAAACTTCAATCTTTCGTTAAAGAACTCCTTTTCTACGTCAGGATCACGGCATCTAACCACCATAGGAAATACTCGCCATTTGAAAAAACCCTTTCTGTAGAGGACTCTGGTGCATTTTGTATCATCCACCGTGCAACAGTATAAAATATCGATATTTTCCCGCTGGAAATGTTCAGTAGCAACTTGTAATAGCTTTGATATAACTCTTTCATCGCCAGAAAAGAACGCTATATCGTCAATGTATCCTATTCTGACGTCATGTGAGTTATCACTAGCAGCACAACGCAATACAAGGTATCCAAGAATCTTTTGGTTATGCTCCAATGAATAAACCAGATAATCAAAGGAAGGTACATCGGTGTACCTCCAATTTAAGAAAACCGCGTTTCTTTCAAAAATCACATCATACCTCTCTGAGAAACCACCCAAAAGATCATCAAATCTGTCATCAAATAAGTCTATTTCTTCAATAGTCATGTTTGGTTGCTTATTGAGATACTGGCCAACATCGCTTACCTTTCCAGCTAAGAAGCTTCGCCATTTCACTTTTATGTCAATACATTTTATTTTTTTTGGGTTTAGTATTCTAACAAACTCTGAGATGTGGACAGCGTCTCTATAACCTAATTTTCTACAAACTTTGTAAGATAATTCGTTAGGGAATACGAATACCATCTGTATGCCCTTCTTAAACGCGTCTGAACATGCTTTCCTTTCTAACGTGGAAAATATTCCTTTTCGCCTATAATCTGGGTCGACCATAATGTCCACTCCTTGCGCTGTCATCACCAGTTTGTCTCCAATTTTGAGCTTTCTAGGAATTAGGGCGTAATGTCCGACTAGTTTGTTTTCTTTCTCAGCAACCCACACTATTCCATGTCCACTGGGATTTTTCTTGATTTTCCACAAGTAATACCTTAGATCAACCTCAGTCCCGCTTCCCCAGTTTCCTATTTCATGGCGCATTTCATTAATCGACGCCTCGTCACCGCTTTCATATTCCCGTACCACATACTCGCGCGTATTGTAGGTTTCCATCCTTCCTAACTCTTGCCTGTCCATTCTATTACGAGACTTCGTCTCACGGATTTTTCTCTACAGTCTCGTGCAATACTGCCACCTTTCCGGTCTAATTGACTTTCTTGTTAAGTTATACAGTCTGTTTGGTATATATCTAAGTGCGCGATGGTAAAACCTATCCCCTTCAGGTAATTGTGACCACATGAATTTCAACAAGTGCAGAAGAGGGATATGGTTCTGGTTCGCGTAGACATAAAGGTCGAAGAGGCGCTGATAGACAAGTAACTTCCTCGACGAAATGGTAGGAAGTTCCTGAATACACGTGGTGTAGTGGTCACCGAGTAAAGTCTTCCCTTTGAGAAGGTTCTCTTTTTCAAAGATTTCACGGATTCTTGTTCCTTGGTGAGGCATCAGTATAGAGCACTGTACGAAGTTTGGGCGAATTTTTCGGTTTAAGTTGATTGTTTCCCATATAGTTTTCTCTGTCTCGCTAGGCGCACCTATCATATTGAAGCTACCCGTTTTCACCCCCTTGCTCCTAAGAATACGAAAGGCTTTGCAAATTGCTTCCGTGGTAACTTTTTTGTTTAATGTACTAGTCCTGATATAGTCGTTTCCAGACTCAACACCGAAGCTGACCAAATTGCATCCAGCATCTTTAAGAGCGGTGGCTGTTTGCTCATCAACAAGATCGGCCCGAGTTTGGCAACGGAAGGGAAGGGCAATCTCCTTCTTGTAAATACTACAGAATTCTACTATTCTCTTTTTGTTAAGCGTGAATACTTCATCCGAAAAAATCAACTCCTCAGGTGAAGCAGTTCTACAATAAAGCTTTATCTCGTCAATTACAGAATTTATGTTTCGATAGCGCACAAAGGGGCCCCTATTCCTATACATCTCTTGGAGACAAGCATTAATGCAATAAGAGCATTGATATGGGCAACCTCGTGATGTAAGGAAACTTGCTCCTTTAAATCGACGATCTAGATAGGGTATAGGCAAGATTTCTCTATCCGGGTAAGGCAGAAAATCCAAATCAGTAATAAGAGGACGTATTCCGTTTCGGTAAATCTTGCCTTTCTTTTTGACCCAGATGTTTTGAATGTGAGTGATACCTCCGTCCATATCTAGCTGGGTAACCAACTCTAGGAAAGCGTATTCTCCTTCTCCTATACAGATCATGTCAACAGCGTCTTTTCTGATGGTACCCTTAGGATCAACAGTTGGATGCGCTCCTCCGAAGATCACAGGTATGTTCCTTTTTTGTTTGGCCAAATGAGCCAGATCTAGGCTCAGGCTTAGCCCTGTACTTACAACTGAGAAAGCCAGAAGGTCTGGAGCAAAGTTCTTCAGCTTCTCTAAGAAACCTTTCCTTATCACTGTCCTAGTGCGTGCCTGTCCTTCACCATACCAAGGAAAAGGGTTCAAACAGAACATATCTGTCTGGTGCCCAGAGGATTTCGCAATAGCCGAAAGATAGAGTAGCCCCAGCGGGACCTCAGCTTGAATATAGTGAGGCCAAACAAAGAGTATGCGCATAATTCTATTACATTTCCTAAACGCGACAAAGAGCTATCATTGCGTATGCAATCAACTGTTATTTTTAGATGCTTTATCGATAACCCTATCGAATATCGATGAATTTTTACGCCAATCAGCCTTTACCTTGGCTATTTCCACATTTCTCTTAGAGAATGTTACTCTTAAATCAGGGTTATTCAAGAGCAGTAGAATATAATCTGAAAGGATTATTGACTGACGTGGGGAGAATAGGTATCCATTCTCTCCATGAATGACCCATTCACGGTTCGCAGGCAAGTCTGTGACGATTACTGGCAGTCCACAGGCCATGGCTTCCATCAAGCTTGCTGACGATCCATCAGAAAGTGATGTTGATACGTAGATGTCCGCTGCAGCAAGATATTTGGGCACATCCTTGTAAGGGATCTTACCTGTAAAATACACATACTCCTCCACTCCTAGTTCTTTGACAAGCCGTTGCAAGCGTCCGCTCAGAGAACCTCCTCCTCCTACAATGAACCTAGCCTTCGTTTCACTTTTAATGACGAAGGGAATGGCGTGGATCAAGGATTCTACGTTGTACAATGGCTCATGGTTTCTTACACTGATCACTATTAAATTCGACATCCAATTCAACCTTTGCCTTACTTCCATGCCCGACGCCCTTGCGTTAAACATCCCAAGATTTATCCCCCATGGGAACATATGGATCTTTTTTGGAGAGCACCCTAGCTGCACCGCTGCCTTCTTTTGTGCAAAGCTATCTGATATGACAGCATCCGCCATCTTTAGCGAGAGTTTTGCCATAAGCCTGTAAGATATGCTGTTCTTGGGGTAAAGGAGTACGTCGGAGCCCCACACGGTGACTACGAGAGGAAGTCTTCTATTGAAGAGCTTTATTATGGCAGAGTAAAAAGCATAGGTGGTAAGCCAGTGGGCGTTCACAACGCCAGGCTCGATCCTTTTGATGTTAAGGCTCAAAATCAGCACCCTCAGAAAGACCCATACCCAAAAGAACAGGAAGTTAATAACGGGTAACGAGTTTGGGTAAGGTGGATCCCAAAGCCTTTTCACTTCTACACCCTGTGGGCACATCAACCTTCCTTTATAGAAGGTGAGCAGGCATACCTGGAACCTCTTGGTCAAGTGCTCTAAGAAGCGATGGTCGAAGACGCTGTTGCCTTCATGGATGTAACAAATCTTGTAGTTCAGCGTGTTAGGCATGCGAGTACGGGCCCTTAACATCAAACAGTCTGGTGAAGAGGCTAGACAGCCCTCCAAGCCTCCTCGGAAGAATGCTATCAAGAAAGAGAGCATCTTCATGGTCAATGAGCTTCATCCATCTTACCATTGCGAGATAAATTGCTAACCCTAGTAAAATGTATAATGGCGTCAGCCTCACATCGAAGCGGAAGTAAAGCTGGGTGATGAGCACTGCTAAAGCCATCGAGAGAGAGCCAGCCCAAGCCTTAGTGAAGGCGTATTTATCAACATGAAAGCCATAACTCTTTAGAAGTACGTAAACGGTATAACCCAAGGGCGCAAACATTAAGCCCACCCTTCCTAACGCCACTCCGTTGATGCCGAAGGATGGTGCCAGCGTCAAGACAATAGCGATATTCGATGCTATGCCCAGCATCTGCGCGTTCAGAAGGGACCTGGTTTTTCCAAGGGCTAGTAAGGTGGGTGTGATGGCTACCCCTATCTGTGTAAAGGCCATCGTAACGCAAAAAATGGCTAGGGGAAGGGCTGCATCAACGTATCCAAGGCCGGCGAAGATTATGATTGCTGGGTAAGAAACCACCGCAATACCTAATGCCAGCGGAATGAAGACCAAAGATGTATAGCGGGTTGCCTTAAGAGAGGCGATGCGCAAGCCTTCATCACTATTCTTTCCTCTGAGCTCAGAGAAGAAAGGAAATAAAACGTAGCTCATCGGGTAGCTGACCATCACAAGAAAAGAACTCGCGGTGACAGCCACGCTGTAAACGGCTAACCCAGAAAGGCCGATCGAGCCGAGGAGGAGGAACCTATCGATGTAAGTCGACAAATAGTTCAGAATGCTCGTTCCATACAAAGGCGTGGAGTATTCAAAGAGTTTCGATGTAGCCACATCCTTGTCATCACCGATAAGAGGGCTAGCAACCTTGTGGGCAGAGAGTAGGTAGAGGACCATTCCTACCAAATCTCCCATGATCCATCCGGCAAGAACGCCAGCAACACCGTAGCTGAGCAGGAGCATAATTATGACGCTAAAAACTTTGACGATGTTTGAGAGTAGGCCTATGATGGCTATCTCCTTGAACTTCTGTAGCCCATAGAGAAAGGCGTTCAAGAAGCCTGATGCTGACAAAATGATGACGTTTGCTGAAAGTAGAACCATGAGTTGGGGCATGAGCCCGAAAGAATTAAGGTAGTAGGAAAAAATTGAGGAGATAAGCAGTAAAGCTAAGCTGGCGGCACCCCCGAGGCCGATGGACAATCGTACGCTTCTCTTGTAGAGACGCTTCACAGCGCCCCAACGCTCCTTCCCTACATCCTCGGCCACAAACTTCGTGATGGCTTGGGGCAGAGAGAAGGAGCTGAGACTCATGGCGAGGGCCAGGATCAATCCCAAAGTGACCGTCAAGCCCACTTCTTTCTGTGAAAGGATTCTCACAAAAACAGGAAAGTAGATGAGGGCCGTCAATACACCGACAGCGTTTTGAAGATACGTGTAGACCACCCCTCGGGAAACCTTTACCGCAGGAGAACCGATCTCTTGCATCAGGGCATCACTTCTAGGATTTCGATGATGTCCAAAATCTTGGCCTTTCAAACGAATTCGTGGGTTACCTTCTTCTTGATGCCAGTGTCATCAGAGTGTCTTCGTATAGCTGGAGTCCCTTTCTTAGGTCTGCCCTCTCCATAACGATTTCGAAATTCTTCGTTCCAAACTTCTTACGCAAACTTTCCTCTTTGAGGAGCTCTGATATGGCGCCAGCCAATGCCTTGACATCTCTCATGGGCACTGTAAAGCCATTCACGTTATTTGTGACCCACTCTAGGTTGCCAGGAATGTTTGAAACTACGACAGGCTTGGAGCAAGCCATCGCTTCAAGAAGGCTTGCCGACGTGCCGTCAGAGAGGGACGGAGATACGTAGATGTCACATGCAGCCATATACCCGGGCATTTTTTCAGGAGGAATCTTCCCTACAAACTTCACATATTTCTCTAGCCCCTTTTCCTCAACAAAGCCCTTAAACTCGTCTGTCTGAGGCCCACATCCACCGATCATGAAGCGGGCATTAGACTGCTCCTGGGTGATTTCAGGTACCGCATACAGCAGGTATCTGACTCCGTAAATCGGTTTATGCCACCTCGTGCAGAAGATTATCGGATTCTCTTCCCAACCCAGACTAATCCTTACCCTCTCCCCACTCACCTTTGGGTTAAACCTTTCCAGATCCGCTGCCCAAGGGAAGGACACAATTTTCCATGGGTTACAACCTAAATTAACTGCTGCCTGTTTCTGGACAATGCTATCAACAATAACTGCATCTGCCATCTTCAGCACGAACATAGCTACGAACTTGCCTGTCTTAAGCTGACTTGGAAGGATGAGGATATCTGAACCCCATATAGTTAGTAAAAAAGGATGATAGAAGGAGAGAGCTGACCAGAGACCATAGTTTGTTATGAAATGGCCATTTAGCACATCGGGTTTGATTCTTCTTATGAGGCTTGAGAGTATGCCGACAGCACCAATATGCGTAACTGCTATCTTAAAGAATCCCTCTAAGCCTGTCATGTTTCTTATTCCGAGAAACCTTTTCATATCTGAGTGGTGAATATGAACGTCCCGCGTAGTCGGGAAGCCTTGCTGTGTTTCATCAGTTCCCTGCGGGGGACAGAAAGTGACCACATGCACCTCATGTCCTCTATTGACTAGGAAATCGATGAAAAGGTGATCGTAGATGTTCACCCCGTCATTTGCGTAGCAGACTCTCATGTCATCACAGAAATCATGCTTCTAGATTTGTTGTACAAGGTCTTCGTACTTCGACAAATTGTTGAGCCCATGTTTCTGCTGAACGGTCAGAAAGGCGTTTTCAGCGATCTTCCTTGCTAGCTCAGAATCCTCTAGGATCTCAGCCATCTTCGAACTCAATGATTCTGGCGTCGATTCAGCGAGCAAAGCATTAAAACCATCAAGCAATATTTCTTCTGTAGCCAAGACTTTAGTTGCTATGATGGGTTTCTTTATGCACATTGATTCTAACAACGACCAGTTATAATTCATGTATAGGTTACAGCACACAATTATGTCAGGAATGGATAAATACTCATGTACAACTGTGTAGGGAATAATCCCCAGAAAGAATACATTACCATGAAGACCGTGCATCTGACAATATCTTTTCATCTTCATTAACAATTCCATATCCTTTGATGTTTTAGCACCTCCAATAAATACTAATTTGACATTTCTGGTTTTCTTGTAGAGCTTAGAAAAGGCTTTTAACAGTAGGAATGGTCCATTGGACTCGGTGATCCTACCCAAGTAACCGAAGACCATGTCAGATCCATCTGACAAGTCTAACGGAGGTTTCTTCCTGCTTTTCTTCCATATTCTCTCAGCATCTATCCAGTGGGGAATGATAGATATCCTATTTTCTTCTATGCCATCTCGCACCATTGTATTCTTAAGGTATTGATATTTCACCATATAGTGGTTCGCCCTCTTCAAGGAGCAAAACCTCAGCCACCTCCAAAATAGATAGCCTCTTTGCCTCCAGCACTGACTACACCTATCCCCTCTAGCTTTGACTAAACAATGGAAGGCTTGGTCAGCAAAACTACGCGCACAAGTGAGTTCAGATGAATGCGGCGAAAGCAGAACCTTTCCATCATTATTAACGATGAATGCAGGCATAAACGATATGTTGTGAACGTCGAAGACGTCAATTCTACCGTCCTTTTCGATGCTTCGGGCTTCATCTCTAAGTTGCTTAATCCATAATAACTTCTTGAGAAAAATGTTGTGGACATTTATGCCTTCTAGAGATGAGTGGTAAAGCTTTTCTTTCTTGACAGACGCTAATCTGAATACTATCACATCGACATCATGGCCCCTTTCGATTAGATATCTAACTAACGTATAGATATGGGTCTCTGACCCACCCCAACTAGGAGAAAAGTGATTAGTTATATGGCAGATTTTCATAATCCTCTAAACACGTCAACGGCTTAAGAGAGGGTTCGAATTATGTTTCCGTAAAATGATGTCGCTCTGCCAAAGAGAACAACATTGTTGGTTAAGAAAGATTCTATTGTCTCTACGATTTTTTCGGATGCCTTCCCGCTTCCGAAAAAACTTCTTTTCCTTTTCCGAGGCGGTTCAAAATCGTAGATTGCTCTAATGATCCTCTCCTTGTCTGTTCCAGCGAGGAAATTCCATCCGCATTCAACGATCTCGACCCACTCGGTTTGATTCCTTAGTGTAATGCAAGGAACCGAGAAGAAATAGGCTTCCTTTTGAACTCCTCCAGAGTCTGTTATGATCTTCATCGAGTCTTTTTCAAGGGCGAGGAAGTCTAGGTAACCTAATGGTTCAGTGAGTACGATGTGCTGGGAATTCTTCAATTCCCTGAAAAGGCCAAACTCGACCAGTTTGATTTTGGTACGGGGATGACAAGGAAAGACTATCTTTTCATTTACCGCTAGGAGGGCCTCAATGATGTTCGCCAGATTTTCTCTATAATCAGTGTTGATAGGTCTATGAATGGTGGTGAGAATAAATTGTTTCTTTTCTATGCCCAACCTTTCAAAGATCTCAAACCTTCTCTCGATAAGGGAAGCGTTCTGAAGAACGCTATCATACATAACGTCCCCAACGTGATGAACGCCTTGTGTAATTCCCTCTCTCCTTAAGTTGTTTACCGAGGTTTTAGTTGGGCAGAATAGAAGTGTCGATAAGTGGTCAACCAACACTCTGTTCGTTTCCTCTGGCATATCTCTGTCATAACTTCGAAGCCCCGCTTCCACATGCGCAACCGGAATTCCAAGTTTTGCCGCAGCCAAAGCGCCAGCCATAGTGGAGTTGGTGTCCCCGTATACTAACACTAGGCCAGCCTTACATTTCATCAATGCCTCTTCTATACCTATCAGCATCTTCCCTGTCTGCCAACCGTGAGGGCCAGAACCCACTTCCAAACTTATATTCGGCTTGGGAATGTTTAATTGGCCAAAAAACACAGAATTCATTTCAAAGTCATAGTGTTGACCTGTGTGGAGGATCAAGTGTTCAAACTTATCCTTAACCGCTTTGCTAATAATGGCAAGCTTGATAAAGTTAGGCCGAGCGCCTACTACTGAAACTATCATGCAATCTACAGTGATCGTTAAGTCTTCCTACCCTTCGAATAAACATCTGTTGAAACGATCTTTTCCATCTCATTTAATATCGTTTTAGAGATCATCCGCCAGTCATGGTTGTTCCTCACATACTGCAACGCTTGCTCTCCCATGACGCTTCTTTTTTCACTATCTTTAAGCAAAGTCACAATCTTGCTTGAGAGATCTCTTGGATCTGCTGGCTTGGCAGTAAGGATTCCTTCACTCTTTCTTGCTATTTCATCTATATCCCGCATAGTTGAGGTCACCACAGGTTTTCCGCAAGCCATATACTCAAAAAGCACGAGCGGAGAGCGCCCAGCCGATCCGATAGGTATTAAGGGCGCTATACACACGTCCGAGGCATTTATGTAAAGCACTACTCGCTCTTGAGGAACAAAGCCTGTGAAGTACAGATGCTTTGAAACTCCCAATTCGGCTGCAATCGCCTCTAGATCCTGCCTTGTTGGCGTGAACTTGAATCCATTCTTAACTTCCGAATCGCCTACGAGTACCAGTTTAGCGTCGGGAAAACAGTCGAGGATGTGGGGGATTGCCTTGATTGCGTATTCAAGACCTTGATAGACCCGAAAAGCACCGACAAAGGTCATGAGTGGTGAATTGGGCAGTCCAAGGATTTTGCGGCACTTGAAGGCGTTCATCGGTTTGAAAATCTCTACGTTAACTCCGTTTGTTACCACTAGAAACTTTTCCTTTGTAATGCCCAGACGGACAAAGTGCTCTTTGATGCCCTCCGCGACAGCCACTATCTTATCTGGCATCCTAAGCTTCTTTAATGTCTGTTCTTCTATTCGAGCCACTGTTTGAGGATCAGCACCCTGCATCCTTGCTTCCAACGAAGGTACACCATTTAACTCGAGAAAAGTAGGTATTCCTCTTTCTTTGCCTAGCGCAGTGGCTGTATTAAAAGCATTACTGCGTTCATAAATTACATCTGGGTGAATTCTGTCAATTATCCGCATAATCACTCTCTTAAGGTGATATTGCTGGAACTTCCTATTCAAAAAGTAAGGTAATACTCTCAAAGAGGGCAAGCTTATCTTTATGCCCACCAAGTTCTCATGCAGTTTTGAAAGCGCGTACTCTCCATCACGACAAAGGACAACAAGTTTATGACCATCACGTGTAAAATTTCTGGCAATTTCTAGTACATGAGTCCTTTCCGCGCCTGGCTTAGACAAGTCTTCTAAAGTGGAGAATAGAATTTTCAATAACGCACCTCTATTCGCTTAAACATCCCTTATTTAAGCAAGGTAAATGTTAGCATAAGATCGTCGTTAGTTTTTATCCATATGAGTTGACGATGCCGTTGGAGAAAAGCCGGTTATAATAAGGATTATCTAGAAATGAGTCTATGTCGTATGGAAGTTTAAGCGTCGCTCCACCCCAGCCTAAGGTTTCCCGCTCGTAAGAGTAGATGATTCTGCCTCCTCGAAAGGAGTAAGTGGATACCAAGAGGACCGTATTCGGAAGGGACTTAACCACCTGCGTGATATTGCCTGAAATGATCTGGTGCCCAAAATCCTTAGCTTCTCTACCTAGAACAACAGAATACCTAGCATCAGAGGCGATATCTTGAGAAGATAGACAACCTTTAGTCCACTCAGCGGCACTGATTTCAGAAGAAAGAAAGAAGGTAGGAGAAAAGTACCTGTCCAAATTCTCTGGGTTATAGGATACCACGGAAGGAATCATCAACACACCTACTATGACGAATACTGCGACCGCAGTTCGAATCGAAAAGCGGCTCCTAATGTACTGAAGCGCCCTAGCCGACAAACAAACCAGAAAGGCAAACAAGAAAGGCTCCCATCGCTCTAGCAATATACTACTACCTGATACGATGCCTAGAAACGGCAGTAGTACCGATACCCCGTAGAGAACCCCCGTCATGGCGAGGATGAAAAAGGCACTTTTTGTTTCTCCTCTTGAAAAGACCAAGAATAAGCCCACAACCGCAAAGGAGTAGAAGGTAATCAGGCCTAAGTCGTCAAAAAACAACTTGATGAGGCTAACTGGCACCACATAAGATGGGATGATGAAATCTTTTGGATAATAGACGCCTAAGATTGAGGCTAGAGAGACCGCCGTGGTAGAAAAGAAGCCCGTTGCCACATAAACCCAATAGGCCAAAGTAGAAAAGAACGCTAAGATCGCTATGACGTTGAACTTCGGGGTGCTTCTTAGTAATATGTCCTGGGATGACAATGGCTTATATGTAAGCTTGAGCAGGTAAGTGCTTAACGCCATCGCCACCAATATTACAATGATGATGACTGACGTAATTGTGTGGGTCAATACAACCGTTATTACAAGTAAACATGCGAGAGAGCGATACGGGAGCGATGAACCACTCTTTGCGCTCTGGAGGAGCAAACCAGTTAAAAAGATGGTCAGAGTGATCCCGATGGACATAGGGATGGGGTAAGCTCCCCAAAATATGGAGCTTGGAGTAAGAGCATAAAATAAGGATGCTATAAGGCCAACGTTATAGTTCCAAACCGCTTTAGCTACGAGGTAAACAAAGAATATTGAGAAGGCTTGTGCAAAACCTATCATGAGTAAAGTTGAAGTTCTGGCATCAATGGAAGTCATTATGGAGCCCACGCTGACCAAGATGTTGTAAATTGGGAAGTCTCCATAAGTAGAGTGAGGCATCGCACGGCCCATTTTCAATATCTCCACGGAAGTAGCAGAAAGACCCCAAGGATCGATGCCGGGAAAGCCAGGATTGCTCAATGATGGCAATAGCCTCAGAAAGAGGGATAAGAGAAAGGTCTCCGCCAAAATAAGCGCCTTATGTCCAAAAATCCTTACGGGGTCCATTATGCAAATCTGGACCAGTATGAGGGTCCCACTGAATGAAATGATTGCTAAGCCTAGCGTGACATTAAATGGTAAATATAGATACGCCAGCACGCCCATCCCAAACACTCCGAGAAATACTGGAGCAAGAGCTATCGCGGGAAAGCTGGTCGGTTGAGTCTTCTCCTTTTTACGTTGGCTTAAGACCAAGTACAAGATGGAGGCGAAGGCAATAATGCTGGCTTGTATTACGAAACTTCTGCCCCCCAAAAGAGTTAGCGTCAGCCCTGAGAGTCCGATCATTGCGAATACGGCGGCAATCAGCCTATCAGGCTCACTGATTAAGTGCCTTTTGAAGGAATGCAGCTCCATTAAGGCTTGGAGGCTTTTACACACGCTATTGCCCTCTCTCCCTTAGAGGAGTCAAGATTTTCCAGCTTCAATCCGGGAAGGGGAGCCCAGTAGTTCCCTATCAAACCATAGAACTCCATTTTCTCAACGGAGAGCCCTTCGAGCAGGAACCCCAAGGCCTTACTATCGTAGACTCGGTGCAACGGTGTGATAACCCTCCGCCCAAAGGGAACGGTCATGAGGATCTCCCCCTCTCTCTTCAGCAATCTAGTCATCTCAATAATAGCCATTCGATCCCCTGACTCATCCAAGGGATCGCCAAAGCGGCCCAAGCCGATATGTTCTATCGTTGATATAGCCGTTACAGCATCGAAGAAATTGCTTTGAAATTCTGTGCCTCTGATATCGCCAATTGCGACTTTGACTCCTGGAGGAGGCTTCCACTCGTACTCCCTGACATCGACCACGTAAACTTGGTAGCCAAAGTACGTCAGTATAATGGGAAAAATAGAGCCAGTCGACCCAACATCCAATATTCTCCCAGAGGGCAGGTTCAGATTTCTGAGGACCCAAGGATACTCGATGGATCTTGAACTCCTCAGCTCGCTGTAATCCACATAACCAAACCCGAGCATCCTTGCCACTCGACGCACGTAGCGATTCTTATCATACATCCACGTAAATAGATTCAATCCGTGAACTCCAAGACGCAATGCTTGAACAGGTAGATCCTAGCGAGTTTAAACAACCCTAATGTCAGCCCCAAGCCCCAAGCAGCGCTGCGCAGAAAGAGGACTCCAAGGGCCTTAAAGAAATCCAACCTCCTCCCACTTTCCCTATACACAAGGAATGCTTCATCGATATTCCACACCAAACAAACCCCCAATATGCCTGCAATTGCCAATGCCAAGGCGGGATAAAGCGGAACCAGCACGAGAATGAACAGCGATGACGCAAAGAGAACCGGCAGAAACACAAGCTTGATGCCTATGAACCGATCTTTAAGGGCAGGCGAAAAGTGATGAAAAGCCACCCTCACAAAAGCGGAAGCATCCCTCAGCCTCTTGCGCAAATATCTAACCAGCCCCTCCTCTGGAAAATGAAAAACCAAGGCTTCAGGCTCATGCACGATCTTATAGCCCAGCTCATAGATCTTATAGCTAACTTCCGCATCCTCCCCATGAAACCAACCAGAGTCAAACCCACCAACCCTCCCTAAGACATCTCGCCTAAAAGCACAGTTGGGCCCCATCGCTGAGAAGGTGAGCCTAGGGACTTTCGAATACCGAAGCTTGAACTCTACCCGTCTGCACAGAGAAGCTACATCCCTACCCGCCTTAAACTCAGTTCTTCCCCCAACCAAGCCCACATCTTCTTCCTCAAAGTGTTTCACTAGCTTCCTAAGCCAGTCCTCGCTAACCAAGCAGTCAGCATCAGTATAGACAACAATCTGCCCAGAAGACTCCTTGAAACCCACGTTTCGAGCGTTCGATATTCCTAAGGGAGAAGTCTTAATCAGCTTGACGGGGTAGGCAGAGACGACCTTACAGGTACCGTCCTTAGAGCCGTCGTCAACCACAATGATCTCCTTATTCTCATATTCACACTTCAGCAAAGACTCTAAGCACTGCCCAACAGTCCCTTCCATATCCCTCACGCCGACAATGACACTCACCTTGGGACTGAACATAGGCATCATTCGAGCTGCTTTAGCCGCACCGCTTTACCATCAAGTTGACTTTTCGTTATCCTTCTGGTGATCTGGATCAAACGCTCGACCTTTTTTCTGCCTCAGCCTCATTATCGCGTATAGCATGAGCGATGTTATGAACAGTATCGTCCCCATGAATAGTGCCCCTAATGCTACCAACGCAATTGGTATGCTGAAATACCTCGTTACGTTAAAGTACCACAGCAAGTACACTCCTGTCCCTATCCCCAATATGGTCAGCATGCCTCCGGGTACACCCAATAGTAGCAGCGGCCTCTCCTCAACAATCAGCCTCAACGCCATCCCCACAAGCTCGGCTCCATGCCTCACCGAATTCCTTTTCGAAGTCTTCTCCAAGCCTTTGTACCTTATACCTATGGGAACCTCCACCACCCTCAAACCATTCCTCACCGCCACCGCCAACTGCTCCGTTTCTACACCATAACCCTCAGCCTCACACTGCTGCATGAGATCCAAGACCTTAGCTGAATACGCTCTAAAGCCACTTTGAGTATCCCCGATGACCACCTTTGTACCTTTTCTACTTACCGAATTGACGAATTTCAGTCCCAGCCTGCGGTAAAAAGGAGCATCTGTCTCAGAGCCTTCCACATACCTAGAACCTATAACCATGTCAGCCTCTCCCCTAATTATCGGCTCAAGAAGCCTCGGTATCCCCTTCGGGTCATGCTGACCATCCGCATCCATCGTCACAACAATGTCCGGATTTAACTGCTTCAAGCACTCTAACGCAGTTCTCAAGGCAGCACCCTTACCCATATTCTTCTGATGCCTCACCACCATGGCTCCAAGTTTCTCAGCAATCTCCGCCGTCATATCCCTAGAACCATCATCACAAACCACCACCCTATCCACATGCCTCCTAGCCAACAAAACAACCTTCGCTATTGTCTTCTCCTCATTGAAGGCGGGAATAGCGGCAACCACAAACGATTTTTTACCCATCAACCACTTCATCTAACAAGAGTTAATAGCCTGAACAGCCCACACTACAGCAGATATAAAGCAATCAGGTAAAGGACCACGTTTCCGAATCCGTGGGCAGTTATCGGCGCTATCAAGCTATCCGTCACAGTTGTCAAGCACTCGTCAGTAGGAAGCTCACGACAGCCTTGCGAAAATTTCTTTTCTTTGGATTTCTGTAAGTTTGTCAAGGAAACTTTTTCCGAGAATTATTCGACTCATTAGAGGGTGGGGAGCTTGGGGTCTTTTGCATATTTCGTTTACCGTCGCTGGGCGTAGATAGCCTTCATTGATATCAACGACCACTCCTTCCACGCTATACTCTCCTTCCTTATACCTGATTTTCAGGATCGCTCTCGACAAAATGAGCGGGCTGTCAACCTGCCAGAGATGGAGTTTCTCGACTTGGGCTAACCCCATTTTATCAGACACGTGTTTCCAATGACGCAAAACGTGGCGCCAGTGTCGACTATGGCCTCGAATAACTCGTACAACCTCTTAACATTATTGTAAACTTCTACGTCTATCAAAATCATAGAATGTATTCTTCTTCCTGCTCCGAGACGTACGTGTAGCTCCAGTCCTTGCCCGCACACAACTCCCTAGCGATCTCATTAATCTCCACAGGGTCCAACGGCTCATCCAAAGCCTTAACAACCCTCCCCTCACAAACGATAACCGTCTTATTGGGATAACTCTTCCTCAACTCCGACAAGTGCCGATTAATCCACTCCCGAGCCTCTAAACCCATGCTCTCACCTTGTTCAAAATATCTCGAAGCTATTTAAATTCTTTTCAGCGATCTCCGCCGTCAAGTCCGTAGAGCCATCATCACAAACCACCACCCTATCCACATGCCTCTGCGCCAAAAGAACCAGCCTCCCTATCGTTCTCTCCTCGTTGTAAGCAGGTATGCAGGCAACAATCAGATGCTTAGATCTCTGCATCAAAC
>Ga0315314_1000911_pt1 | contig 28787 bp, 29 predicted proteins | sample TDP9_MG_FD_203631 | JGI IMG/M metagenome (GOLD analysis project Ga0315314, IMG submission 203631) | Freshwater sediment microbial communities from Lake Towuti, South Sulawesi, Indonesia - TDP9 | ecosystem: Environmental > Aquatic > Freshwater > Lake > Sediment | place: Indonesia: South Sulawesi... | reverse complement strand
CCTAGCATTTGCATTGACTATAGTCCAGTTTGCGTTTTATGCCCAGTGGCTTCTGTTCAATTACGCTGTTTCATTTGTCATAACCACTGCTTTGGCTATAGCTCTTTTCTACGCGGGCGCCTTCGGTGGAGCAGACGCCAAGGCACTAATATGTCTCGCTTTAGCCTTGCCATCTCCCATCTATCTCGTATCCAGTGTCAACCTATTCTTGCCAGTTTTCCCGTTTACCGTGTTCAGCAACGCAGTTTTGTTGGCTGCATTCACAGCCGTCTACGCCCTCATACGAAACTTTCTGTGGAAGCTTCGAAACAGTGCTAAACTTTTTAGTGGATTGGAAAACGAGTCGATCTGGAGGAAAATCCTAGTTCTGGTGACGGGTTACAAGGTTGAACCAGTCACGTTGGAAAAGAATCCTCATTTCTATCCATTGGAAGACATAACGGTCAAAGAAAACGGGCAAAGCGACCGAATGCTACTCACTTTTCCCAAAGATGAGACGCGTGAAACAATAGTGTCAAGGCTAGTTTCAGCTAGAAAAGAGGGGACGATTCAAAACGGCATCTGGGTCACGCCAGGCCTACCGTTACTGATCTTCATTACAGCTGGCCTGGTAATCGCGGTCCTTGTCGGAGACTTGGTCTGGATACTTCTACGCATCGTTTTGACCTTACGATGAACCAATTTAGTGTTACTGGAATTGCTCGAAGTTACCATGTCCCGCGGCTTGTGAGTACTGTGATGCTGGGTGCTTAGGATCTTAGCAGTGAGATGCGCGTCAAGGTCTAGGTGGATACAACGATTTTGTCTATGGTGACCGATGGGTTGATTATGCTGCCGAAGGTTCTAGAGTCGTTTCCAATCGCTGTGACCGAGTTCAAGGCTTGATACAGGTTTCCGCCAACCGTGCACGCTTTCAGCGGATACGCGACTGCTCCGTTCTCTATCTTGAAGGCGTTTTCAGCGGTCACGGAGAAATCGCCTGTCACAATGTTTGAGTGAAAAGCGCCAATCAAACTGCCTTTAACGAGCACCCCGTTCTTGGCTTCGCTTATCAGGGCTTCGAGACTGTCTTTTCCAGGTTCCAGAATGAGGTTTGAGGGTCTTATCACGGGTTGATTGGCGTAAGTTGCAGTCGGGTCTCGCCGTCTGCTTGCGTTGCCAGTGCTTTCTCGTGATTCGCGCTTTGCAGAGTAAGTGTCGTAGAGGAAACCGGCTAGTGTGCCCTTCTCAATTATTGGAGTCCTCTGCCTAGGAACGCCTTCATCGTCCATTTTGGTGGTGTTGACGCCTTCGGGCAAAGTGCCATCGTCGATGGTTGACACGTTTTCTGTGGCAACTTGCTGTCCAAGCTTGTCTTTGAACACAGAGCGGTTTTCCTGCACATTTAGAGCTGAGATGCCCGACGTGAAAATCGCTGAGAAAAGCTGGTTCCAACTCATGTTTTCAAACACAACTGGACCGACGTGTTTCTCGGGCAACGGTTTCCTGCCGAAACATTCAACCGTTCTCTTGGCAGCACTGATTGCTACAGGTTGCAGGTTTTCGGTGTAGCTTCTCGAAACCATGAAATCGCCGCTTGAAACTTCTTCGCCTCCGGATTTTCCTTTGGTGCCAATGTAAATCGAGAATAATGTTCCTTTGTCGAAAACCTCTGTGCCCTTGGTATTCACTATTCCAAAAGATATCGAGTCTGCTGCAAGCATAGCCATTGCCTGCACGATTCTCTTGTCCACGTCGGCTGCCGACACGCAGCATCCAGCGCACAGTTCAAGCATCTTTTCGATCCCTAGTTCAGAGATTCTGTCGTCAAAGATTCCGCCTTTTTCTCTGGGCGGTTTTGGTTCTGGCAGAGAAACCCAATTTGGGTCTGGCGGTCTGACTTTGGCAATGTTAACCGCTTCTGCAACTGCTTCCATCACTTTGTTTTCTTCAAGGCTGGACACGCTTGAGAAGCCGATTGCCTTGTTGATTACTGCTCTAATGCCCACTCCTGCCTTGATTCCACTGTTGATTACAGGGATGCCTTTCTTCTTGATCCACGGTTCAGCGATTCGAGCGAATGTTCCTTTGAGTCCTTTTATCGTTTTGCCTCTTGACGCGAATACGCCGCCGACAAACTTGACTGAAGCGTGATTTTCTGCGTAAAGGAATATTTCCGTCTCTTCAGCGCCCAGTTTCTCAGCGTGACGTATTGCTTTGTTCCCAACATCTTGTAACTGCTCGCTCATCTTTTAACGCGCTCCTCCAAATTGGACGTCTTTTATTCGCATGTGCGGTCCGCCTAAGCCTACAAATGCTCGCTGCTCCATTTTTCCGCAGCCGCCAAATGGACTGCTGCGTATCTGCAGGTCGTTGCACACGGTCTCTACGTTTTTGAGGAGTTCAAGAATGTTTCCAGTTAAGGCTACATCTCGTAATGGATACTTTTTCTCGCCGTTTTCTACCCAGTATCCTCTTACGGCTTTGAACAGAAACGTGCCAGTATCTTCAACCTGCCCGCCAGCAGTGTCTATCGCGTAGATTCCTTTTTTCAAGTCCTGCAAAGCTTCTTCTGGCTTGTGCTCGCCAGCATCGAAATACGTGTTGCGCATACGGACAATAGGCTCAAATGAGTAGTCTTGGCTTCGGGCGTTGCCCGTTGGCTCCATCTTCAACAGTCTCGCCGTCATTCGGCTTTGCAGGTAATGGTTTAGAACTCCATTCTTCAAGATGTCCACACGCTTGCAGGGTACTCCTTCGTCGTCAAAGGGGATATTGTAGCCTCCTTCCTGGGGCAAGCCTTCATCAACAATGGTCACAATGTCAGTTCCGAGTTTTTGATTGATCTTGCCGGTGAGGGGTGAGCCTCCAACTACAACGAAGTCCGCTTCGGATAAGTGTCCAAATGATTCGTGCGCTAGCACTCCTGCTAACGGTTGATCAATTAGTGCATCGAATTTTCCAGCCGGTGCGGGTTTCGCTTTTAGTTTTTCTTGTGCCCATTTTGCTGCGTTTTCAGCCATCTTTTCCGGCGTGTGGTCCTCTTCTTCGAATGCGGTTAATCCGAAGGTTCCGCCATAGCCGTCTCGAGCGTCAACTATCAAATCGCCCTTTTTGGCAACGCATGAAATGGTTAGCCCAATCAACAGTGGCTCATAGGTCACCTTTGTTCCTTCGCTGTTGGCATAGCAAATCGTGCCATGGTATTCTCCGAACACGCTTCGAGAATTGACTACTTGCTTTCCTGTTTTTGCAGCGGTTTCGCATTGTCTTAGGCATAGGTCTTTTTTCTCGTCCAGCGAAACATCTTTTGGATGTTTGTTGACGCTGGTTGATTTCTTATCTGTGATCGGGTTGACCTGCACCAGATTCATTTTCATCAGAGTCTTCTTGGAAGATGCTGCAGCGATTCTTACAGCAGTTTCAGCTGCACGAAGAACATTGCTCTCGTCCAGAATATTTAGGAATGAGAACCCGTTTGCTTTTCCGCTGAAGGCTCTTACGCCTATTCCTACATTGTGGACTTGGGATACGGTGCGGGTTTCTTTGTTCACAACTTCAATGTTTCGTGTCATGGTACCTTCGCCTTTAACCTCGGCGAAGCTTGCGCCAACCTTCAATGCGTGTTGAATGGCTTTTTCCATAAGGTCTTCAATCTTCGAACTCATGGCTCCACGACTCGTGTCAACATGCGTGCATTAGGGATTTAAGTTTGCCTAAATCCATGTAGCCTTGGGCTTTCTGCTTCGTCTGCCTTGATGTTATGCGGTGAAGCCTGTTTAGATTCCGAAAAGCGTTTCACAAGGCATAAATGGAAAGTGTCTCCAATATTCGACTTGGGGAGTCTCTTCTCGTTACGATTATGAAGCACGATGTGCCGTGAGAAGAGAATAAAGCGTGCGAAATAGCAGGTGAAAGCATTGCCAGCCGTATTTATCCTTGTTGACGGTTGTAGAGCTGACATTTTTTATGAGATGTTAGGTCAAGGGCAGTTGCCCAACATACAGAAACACGTTGCAAGTCGGGGAACAGCCATAAAAAGCGCGGTAACGGTTTTTCCTTCAACAACAGGGCCAGCTCATGCTCCTTTTCTGACCGGGGAGTTTCCAGGACCTCTCAACATGCCAGGCATCAGATGGTTTGACAGATACAGAAATGATTATCGAACCTACGGTCCCCTTGCTTGGCTTATGTTTGAACGAGATTATGTAGGTCCAGGAGCTTTCGCCATGAACACCGACATGAATAGCGAAACCCAGACAATCTTCGAACGACTCAAAGACTCTGTGACAGCGGCCATCTTCGAACCGGTTACACGAGGAGCGAAATTCATTTACCCTCCACTCGCAAATGTCTTGGCCAAGCTTTTCAGCCCGCTACGCGTCTTCACTTGGGAACACGTAGACGCAGCAGCTGCTCACATGTTTGAGCTAGTCTACAAATGCTCCTCATCAATAAGAAAACTAAAATTCCCAACAGAACCGCCAGTCTTCTCTGCAATCTATATGCCAGGCGTAGACGAAGTCAGTCACGAGTTTGGGCCGCTCTCTATGGAGACAAAAACTGCTCTCCAAAACGTGGACAAACAGGTAGGACTAATAGCCAGAACTCTACTGAGCACAGGACTCTATGATGATACAACAATTATAATCAGCTCAGATCATGGACTTCGCTCAACTGAGATGCACTTTGATCTTGCAAGATTCCTGAGTACGATTGGCTTAGATGTTCGTTACTTTCCAGTCACATTCCTGCAAGGTCTTGGGGAATTCGACGCAACAGTTGCCGTAAGTGGCAATGGCATGGCTCATGTCTACTTAGCCGCAGAAGGCGCAGAAGAAAAGGCTCTGCCACTGCAGTACATAAAGCATGACTGGCGCATAAAACCAAGTCTTCAGGCTCTCGAAAACTACAAGGTTCGGAAAGGGCGAGTAAACATTATAGACCTGCTCAGAGGACTGGTGCCAATCCAACATGTATTTCTTTCAGAAAACAAGACAACTTTCCACGTATTCTCGTATGATGGTCATGGAATCATAAGGAAAACAGGGCAGAATGACTACTCCTATGAGATTGATGGGAAGTCAGACCCTTTGAGCTACGACTCTCTCGTCAAGAGAGGAAAAATAGTATACAAGGAACGGATGAACGATAAAGAATGGCTAGCCGCTACCTGTGACGCCGAATTTCCCGATGCACCGGTCCAGATCGCACAAATCTTCGAAAGCAAGCGCTCAGGAGACTTGATCATAAACTCTCGAATGGGCTGGGATCTGATGCCAGAGACCCCTCCACATCACGGAACACATGGCGGACTCCACTCGGCTGAAATGAAAGTGCCCCTACTCGTGACCACTCGACACCAGCATATAGAAAGCGACAAGCCATTACGTACACTTGACGTCTTCAACATGCTGCTCGATGATTAACATAACTACGGAAAAGTCAATCCCTAATGTGATAGCATCATGAATTTGGTCTTTCACTCGCTCCTAGGACTACTGTTGTTGAAGCTCTTTGGAATAAGCAATCTGCCGGAGGTTTTAGTTGGCTTTGCTTTTGCAGTTTTCCCGGATCTTGACCATTTTCCTCACTTGAAGAAAGCATTTAAGAGTGGAAGGTTTGGGGCACAATCGCGTTCAACGATTCACGAACTAACAGGTATCATTGTCGTCGTAGTTGCTGCTCTAATCGTCAACCTTGTCTATCCTAGCTTGTTCTTCGCTGCACTTGCTTGTGGGTTAAGTCACTTCGTCGTTGACTTCCTCACTAGACCATTTAGACCACTTTATCCATTCTCAGACAAGGAGGTTCACCTGAACCTATATCCAACTGAACTCAGGAAAATGTTCATCTGCGACACAATCTTAACAGCCGCATTGGGCACAATCTACATGATTACGGCTTTGGTCTAGGCCTTAATTCACACGAGTGTCTCGAACTGCGTCTAAAGAGAAAAAGGGGCTTGAGAAGAGTCTCTTTCTATGGATTTTCTAGAAGGTGGACTAGGTTCAAACGCAAGCACGCGCCTCCTTATTTGTTCTTTTTGTAGACCGTGAACCTGTCGCCATCGCTTAAGGCGCCATCGAGACCGATCACATGTCCATGAGAATCGCGTATCTCGGCCTTGCCTGATTCTATTGAGCGAACTTGTTCTAGGGTTAAAGCATGCCTTACCCTCATACCGCGGTAGAGAACAACTTCGTTATTGTTAACATAAACAACGATTTTTTTGCTCATCATCTCTTCCTTCTTCTTCCTCATATAAAAAGGGGGAACTATAGGCAAATCTTCTGTCTGCTCCCTTTTCCTCCTCATGGCGAGACGGCAACAATTCTACCCTCGACAGCAGGGCTTATGGGACTGTACTCTTTGAGATACTCCACCATGTAGTCCATCAAGTAGACTCCGGTATCGACGAAATTCGTGCCCAGCGTCAGGACTGTATAGCCGTCGCCACCCGCTGCTTGAAAGTCGTTTGTAGCCACCCGATAGACCGTTGCTTCCACCAGCAGTTCGCCTCCAACCCATACGTCAACGACCCTGCTTCCTACAGGCTTGCTCGGGTCAAAGGTGAATTTCAGTCCAGATACCTGCAGGAAGCCTCCGAACTGTGAGGGATATAGGTTAACGCTGTGCTCAAGAGCCTCCTTTATCTGTGCCCCCGTTAAATCCATCATCACGAGAGTGTTAAGGAACGGAAGTAGTGAATAGATGTCTCCACGAGTGATTGGTCCAGCTGGGAACAGACGGTGCCACCGTATTCCGCCTCCGTTCTCAAACGCGATCTCCGCATCTCCAGCCGCCCACCTCATCATATCTGCAACGAGGTTCCCTAAGTTGGTCTCCTGAATACGGATCTGTGGTCTTCTCCCCTCTAAGTCGACCAGCGTAGTTCCGACGACCTCAGACATGCTTGCTCCTACCTCAGCTGAGTAGGGTTCGATGATCGCCTTCACAGCAGGGTCCTCAGGGACATCAGCAGTAACGTTGATGAGCCTACCGCTGAAGCGAACTACAGCTTTTCCCCGCATCTCCAGATCGAGACGTCCTAAGACCTTACCGTGTTCCCAAGCCTGAACGATGATTGCATTTCCACCTTCGTTTCTACTCCTTTCTGGAATATCGATCTTGGTATGGCTGTGACCTCCAACGATGACGTGTATCCCGCCCACCTCTTCTGCAAGTTGCTTGTCCATTTCATAGCCTATGTGGGTAAGCGCAATGATGAGGTCCGCATTCGGCCTCAGCTTGGGAACAAGCATCGATGCCGTCTCTATCGGATCTAGAAATGTTAAACCGATGACGTTCTTGGGGTGCGTAACAATCGGCGTGTCAGGTGTAATGAGCCCGAAAATGGCGATCCTTTTTCCCATAACCTCTTTAATTATGTAGGGTTGGCAAAATGTTGGTCTTTCCCTTGTGGCGGTCAGCACGATATTAGCAGCTAGGAGGGGGAATTCTGCTTGGGAAGACCTTTCGACTAAACCATCTTGGCCATAGTTGAAATCGTGGTTACCGATTTCCATCGCATCGTAGCCCATCGCATTCATGACATCAATGACGGGTTCCCCATTAAAGAAGTTGGACAGTATGGTACCGTGGGTGGCATCTCCGGCGTCAAGGAGGAGAACAATGCCCGGGGCGCTGTCTCGAATTCCCTTCACCAGTGTGGCGATCCGAGCAGATCCTCCAACTATGCTATCGATCGCTGTGAAATTCTCCAATTTCCCGTGGAGGTCATTCGTGTGAAGAATCGTAATAAACGTTGGGTTGCCCGGAACGACGATTGGTTTGGAGGAGAGACCCGGTACAGCTACGCTAGATGCCAAAACCATGAGGACGAAAGCAAATGTAAGCGCTTGCGCAATGGCAAATTTTCTGTTCACTTCTCTTTTCACCTCCTTTCTCCATTAACACCAATACACTATGTCATCCTAAGTTGCATTAACGATTTGCGGAGAACAAAGAAGAAGGAGCTATCTTATTCTTTTGCCACATTTCTCGAAGAAGACACATCGCGCGCTAGAAGACACATCATCTGAGTGCACGATCTTATGGATGAATTCATCTGCTAAAATGAATATCCCCTATGATTACTTAGGGGTGTGTCCGCGGAAGGTTGCGTGTATCGTCATCCATTGTCCCGCAGGCATCCGAGTAGCTCTTTTGGGCTTGCATCAATGATTCTGTTCAATGTTGTCTTCCTTAGAATCTACCCAAATTATTAATGCAACTTAGGAAAATAGCTTTGTGAAGGCTATGGTGAAGAAATCCAAGAAGATCATAACATTTGCATTCACAATCTTCCTAATCACGATTTGGGTCGTCTTGTTCAGAAGCGAGAATCGTCTCTGGGATTTCATAACTGCTCTATTGTTGGCATGTGGAATTCTCCCAATAATGTGGGCTTTGCTGGAAAAAGAGAGTGACAAGCTAAGCCTTGGAATAATGCTCTTGGTTTTGCTTGGAATAGCTTGGTTAATCTGGGTATGGAATGTCTCAGTCTTTATTGTTCTTCCAATCCTTGTACTTGCAGTTGTTGCTGTCAAATGGATCTTGAGCCCCAAAACCGAACCTGCGAGGCTTTTGGGATTTTTCGTCAAGACATTTACGCTATTCCTGATTGGGACAGGCATTGCCTATTCCATCTGGCTGAAATCTACAATGCCCGCTCATCTTAGCTTCCGCTTCCAAATGGAGTTAGAATATGGAATAATCTTCTTCGTCATCCCTGTTTCTTTGTTGCTTGAATCCATTTCCGTGCTAATTTATGGAATATTCAAGACAAAGTTGAAGCCATGGGAAGTCTTTCTTTCAAGCTTCTATGTAACTGCTTTTGTGTCTTTCACTGTCTGGATCTTCATGCAGCGCGCGCCTGCATCTTATTATTCCTCCGCTGCTTCTGCAATTGGTGCCTTCCTGTGGTCTTTGATTCTGTCTCTATTCATAGCCGGCATCACCGCAGGCGTTCTCACCGTTGTCTATTCAATATTCAAGCAACCATGAAAGAACTTCTTATGTAAAGTCATAGTTTTCACTGAATGTGAATGCCAAGCCTGAAGGAGAAATGTGCGATGCTACTCAATGATAGCATGCACGATCTCAAGCTTCTCTTTTCCAGCTCCACACAAGTTCAACCCTTCTCCACGGATCTGTACCCCTAGGGAGGAGAAAAATTCAAAGTGTGCTTTGCTTGCCTGGCCCTTCAGGTCGGACTCCAGCACTTTAACTAGTTCAGGCTCCTTGCGCTCTATCTTTCCGTCCAACCCTATACTTCTGCCAACACGAGTGTACGTGCATCCGTACTTGCGACAGGCGTTCAAGTTCATGGAACCAGCTGCGAAAAGGATCTTTTCAAGTCTTCTTCTTGTAACTGCCTTCAGGCTAAACGCATCGAACTTGTTGCCGTCACTGAAGATCAAGAAGTCCCCAAGGCCGTATTGGTGCTGTACCTTCTCAACAACGCGAACCACCTCCTCCTCTTCCCTCCAGCCTCCAAACTCCAGCACGGGTATCTTGAGCAGAGTTCCAGGCACATTACTAGTGATGAACGTAGAGTAGCAAGGTTCGCTTTTGGGAGCGGGCCTAACTCCCAATCGGCCCAACCTCCCACGGAGTTTTGCCTCGATGAAATCGAGCGTCATCTCCCGACGCTTCGGGATTCTGGGAGTAATACTACTATGCTGCTGCGCTGACTTAAGTATTTTTTCTGTGCCAGATTCAAGCATCTGTTTATCAAGCGAGATGCACATCAACCCGGTCTTGGAGTTTATTGTTCTAGGCAGCCTGATAATGCGCCGCGTGTCCACCGTAACTTTCTCATCGAACAGCAGGTTTTCGCTCTTTGTTTCCTTGACGATTCTTTTTCGTCTTTCAATAGCCTCTAGCTCGCGTCTGAAGGGGTTCCCTTGCGTCGTCTCTCGATTCCATGGGTCATCGCACACGACATGAAAGCCTTTGCTTCCAGAAAACGCAGAATACCGCACGTTGATCCCCCTCAACTTCAGAAAGTCCAACAGAGCTATAGTTTGCAGTCTTGCATCCTCTAGCGTCCTTATTTCTCCGCCGACATCTATGTCGAAGGCAAGGTCGCATGAGATCATTACATTCCTTAGAATGTCCTTTTCAGCTCTGCTTCCCAGCAGATGCGGGTTGAGCCAACAGGCAGTTGAATAATAGACGTCTAGTGGCGTTTTCCTTGCCAGATGTTCGCGTAGATCGCTCAGTGTGCGAATTTTTCGTTCAACCTTGTAGAACGAGCCGTCGGCTAGGCGAAATCGAAAGTGTCGAAAATTAACCTTTGGCACAACAGTGAGATCTATGAAGCAAGACTTGTAATAGCACCTGATCTGAGATCGAATAGCAGAGAGAATCGGATCAGTTGACATCTCCTTTCATATGCCAGCGTCATTCGGTTACTCTAACGAGGTCACCGTATTTTCTCTCACTTATGTATGCCCGAAAACCGTTGGCAATCTTCGGGTATTTCTTGAAATCATCAGTTGTCTCCAGTTCCTTCAGAAGGTTTTGTAACTGCGTTTCAACTTCGGTGCTTGTTGCGCCCTCTCTGAATCGGGTTCCATACGTTGTTTTGATCCATGCAGCAAGTCTGCCATAACGGCTTTGCGCCCTTGGCATGGGTGCGCGTTCAGATTCAGGACGGTCTTCCTTTTTTCCCCAAGTCTTCTCTGCTTTCCACTCTACCTTGACGCCTTTCTTAAGCTTATCAAGAAAGCCCATGCGACTACTTTGCTCCAGTCGTAATAAAGCTCTTGCGGTCACACCTTAAGATGCTTCAGAAGCGCTGCAAATTAGAAGAACGAACCGACACGAAAAGCTTTCCAAACCGGACGTACATGGCACACGCATGGATTTTGAGTAATGCGGAGCCGTTCATGCGACATGAGACAGGCGCACTCTCAACTTTACATTACGGCAAAACCCGTGGGATAAGTCATCAGATAGCACATCTAAAAGCATTTAGACTAATGTCTGTATACACGGATAGCAAGGTGTTTAATCTGCGTTTCCTTCAGAATGAAGAAGTCGAGTGGACGACAAGGAAAGGTTTTTTCAGCCTTTCCCTTTTTCTGGCATTTCTTGGGACAGTTGTTCCTGGAGCTTTTCTTGCCATGTTCGGATTCATCGGGGGCTCGACCGACGGTCAACGCGTCCAACCTAACCCCATTTTCGGCTGGATAGGTGTCGTCCTGATTCTCATTGGGCTCGGCTATACAGCAATCTCCATTATGGCAATCAAGTCCACTCAGTATATTCTGACCAATCAGAGAATAGTTGAAGCCAGATCCGATAAGATCGCCAAGGAAATCCCACTTGCGAATTTCATGGGAAAACCCATCAGTCAATTCGTCGACAAGCAGACCGCCGGCACAGTCAATGAGCAACCAGTGTTTAATGTCCGGATCACTGACCCAAAGTCACTAGACTTCATAGAACTCAAGTCCTTGAACCAGAAGGCGGTGGAAACATTAGAAGAAATCCTGGAGCGTGCCCGTCAAGTTGTGCGCTGCAAATACTGCAACACGAACAACTCTGCGACAAGCTTCGTTTGCAGCCGCTGTACAGCCCCTCTACTGTAATATTGCGCGCGCCCTGCTACGCGTCTGTGGCCTTTGTGAATTCATGACGTTTTCCATCGGGAATATCTTTTGAAGTGATTTCGAGAAATGTTTCACAAGTCTTAAATAAACATTAAGCTTGAAACAAATACGGAGAGAAAAGCACGCTTTTGCGGGAGGTTTGGAGATGTCTGAAAGGAGTACGATTGAAAAAGTGAAGGAAAGACAGGGTATTCTTTCAAAGATAGAAGACGTGTTCGGCTTCGGCTATGCTACAAGAGAAGACCTGCGCGAGCTTGACAAGAAGCTTCGGGATTGCTATTATGCGGATTTCAACAGCTTGCGCCACAAGTGGGAGCAAATATACCTAACAGCTCTAAATGCTGGACTGAAGAAGGCAGGAGACGACTTCAAAAAAGTCATACAGGTTATGGACAGAGTCGCTGAAAAAATCCATCGAGCTGACTATGGATATGCAGGTTTGTTTGATCGAAAGGGACACATACAGGAAACTGCACTTGCCAGAGTCTTCGACTATGACAAAGTCTTGAGTAACGACATTCAAGGCATTATCAATGCTGTCGACGATTTCTACACTGACAGTGAAGCCGAACGATGGGCCGATGCGACAACAAAAATAAAAAACGTCAAATCCCTAATCCTTGATTTCGAATCCAAATGGGACCGTAGAGAAAAGGAATTTAGACCTTTGGAGGTTTGATGAAAATGCCTGTGATTGAGAAAGTGTCTTGGGACCGTGCAGGACCAGATGATATAGCATACAGATTTCAGAAACTCAACCTAAAATTCGGAAGCCAAGTGATCGTTATGGAGAACCAATGGGCGGTATTTTTCAGGGATGGCAAAGCTTACGACGTTTTTGGGCCAGGAAGACACACCATTACGAGCGCAAACATTCCCTTCTTAACTACTGCACTGCAGAAGATAGGCCTAATAGGGGACATATTCGACTGCGAAGTCGTGTTTGTGAGCAACAGCCAATTCAGGGGAAACTTTGGAGGAACAGCTTATTCCGCGCCGAGTGGAGACATAAAGTACCAAGCTGAAATCGGGTTCTTCGGATATCTACTCTACAAAGTTGAGGAGCCGAAACTTTTCGTTACAGAATTCTTCGGCAACAGAGGGGCCAGCACATCTAAAGATATAGAGAGCTACATCCGAGGCTTCATCAACGAACGCATCATAAACGAATTCGGCGACTATGACACGTTCACCCTGGTTAAGAATGTCGACGTAACCACAGACAAAGTAGCCTTGAAGATCAGCGACGAAGGCGCAAGAATCGGCTTGAAAATAATAGACTGTGTCTTCGAAGGCGTAAACATTCCAGAGGAGGCAAGAAGATTTGCATCTGGAGTCGGGGCTCAAGCCATGACAATGCAGTACATGAAGGAAACAGCAGCTGAACTCAAAGGAGCCGAAGGTGGCGGTGCAGCCGCAGCAGGAGTAGGCGCTGGAATAGGATTAACCATGCCGTTTATGATGGCGCAGCAAATGCAACAAGCTCAAGCCCAGCAAGCCCAGCAAGTAGTCCTTTGCCCAAGTTGTGGCGCCAAAAACCCAGCCACTGTCAAGTTCTGCGGTAGCTGCGGAGCAAGCCTTGCCCCGGTGGCGAAAGTTGTGTGTCCAAACTGCAAAGCTGAAAACCCTGCCAATCTAAAGTTCTGTGGAAACTGCGGCAAACCTCTCACAGTTGCCACTGAGGTCGCATGTCCCAAATGCAGCGCAAAGAACCCTTCAGGAACAAAGTTCTGCGGCAACTGTGGAGAAAAACTACCCTAGATACTGTCAAATGATTAGAGCATTTGGAGGATAGAAAAATGTCTCAGATTGATAGTCAAAAGCAAGCCCTTTATTCTCGACTCCGCTCGATTGAATCTGATCTTAATAGCGCATCGTCAGCCATAAGCGATGCACACGGCAAGCTAGCCTACATTGAAGGAGCTATGGGTTCTCTTCCAAGCAGACTTGCAGGCGTTCGAGGGCGAGGTTATGCAGCGATGGGGCATCTCGAGAAAGGCATCGATTTACTCACCAAGAAATGGGTCGAGGTTGCCCCAGTAATTAAACAAGCGTTTCTTGTCAGCGTTGAACCATTAACAGCTCAGATTAATGGACTGCAGGCTGAAGCGCGGGGACTGAGAAGCCAAATTGATAGTGGAAACATTGCGTCTAGTCAATCCTTGGCAAATCGTTTGTCAATGGACGCTTCTTCTCTCAGAACAAGAGCCACTGTTGAAGTGAGCAAAGTCAATGCACCGCTCAACGAGTTAACGTCAAGCGTTAATGCCATCGATAGAGACTTGAAAGTAGCTGAGAAAACAGTAGAACTCTTTGCATTGGCGAATTTTCCATTAAAGCAAGAGGAAAGCCCTGTTTTGGCTATCGAAGGAAAAATCATGAAGGCCGACAAGTGCAATGGGACTCTATACTTCACAAATCAAAGGTTCATTTTTGAAGCAAAAAAAGAAGTTGTCCTCGAGAAGAAATTCTTCATTGCCACCAAAAAGAAGACTGAAAGGATAGTCCAAATAGATCAGCCCATCGGCGCGTTGCAGGAGATATCTAAGGGCAGAGTAGGTCTAATCGCTTGGACAGGAATCTACGTACGTTTCAAGCCAGAACGCCAACTGGAAGAGACGCCGTTTGACGTTAAGGGATGGGAAGCAGACGTGATAGGAAGATTCTTCAGTTACGTCATGGGAGGAGAAGCTGACAGAGACATAGCCGCCATAAGGGGAACTCCAGCTGTAGCGGCACCAACGATTCAACTTGCCCGATGCTCCCGTTGCAGCGCACCATACACTCGCGAGATCTACAAGGGACAAACCTCAGTGCAATGCGAATACTGCGGAACACAAATAGTAGTCCAATAAACAGAACGAACCGCGCAAGACAACAGTATTCGTTATTGAAGCGGATGAGTAGATGAGGAAAGCCATGGATGCAGGACTTTGAGAAGCTGGGCGTTTTCTACTTAGGGCGCCTCTACGACGTGTACAACAAGACACCGCTAGAAGATTTACTGCTCTATGATTCAAAAGACTTGGTTACACACGGCGTCTGCATCGGCATGACAGGCAGCGGAAAGACCGGTCTATGCATATCTCTCCTTGAAGAAGCCGCTTTGGACCGTATTCCATCAATTGTAATAGATCCAAAAGGAGACATCACGAATCTTCTCCTCACTTTTCCAGAACTGCGGGCAGAGGATTTCGCCCCCTGGATAAACGAAGAAGACGCCGCCAAGCAGGGGCTTTCTGCACAAGACTATGCAGTTCAACAGGCTCAAATGTGGAAAAATGGACTTGCCAAGTGGGGTCAAGATGGTGCTCGCATTCAACGTCTGCGTGAAGTTGCCGACTTAGTTATTTACACTCCTGGAAGCAACGCCGGTCTGCCCATTTCAATACTCAAGTCATTCTCCGCTCCGCCACCCGAAATCATAGAAGACGATGAACTATTCCACGAACGTATAAGCACCACAGTGACAAGCCTACTTGGACTTCTCGGCATTGAAGCAGATCCACTTCAGTCGAGAGAACACATACTGATATCGACCATACTAGCCACGAATTGGAAGCAGGGCGTGGACCTGAGCCTTGAAAAGCTAATCCAACAAATCCAGAATCCGCCAATTGCACGCGTTGGAGTCCTAGAACTAGAATCCTTCTATCCGTCGAAAGAACGGTTTACCTTAGCCATGCGCCTTAACAACCTTCTTGCAGCCCCAGGATTCGAACTCTGGCTCCAGGGAGAACCGCTTGACATTAGCAAACTACTGTACAATTCAGCTGGCAAACCAAAAGTGTCCATATTCTACATCGCGCTTCTAAGCGATGCGCAACGCATGTTCTTCGTTTCATTGCTGCTAAACCAGATTGTAGGTTGGATGCGCACTCAATCAGGAACAACAAGCCTTCGCGCTATACTGTACATGGATGAAGTGTTCGGTTATTTACCGCCATTAGCTAATCCGCCCTCGAAGACTCCGCTTCTAACTCTTCTGAAACAAGCCCGTGCCTTTGGACTAGGCGTCTTATTGGCTACTCAAAACCCAGTCGATTTAGACTACAAGGGTCTGTCCAACGCTGGCACATGGTTCATTGGTCGCCTGCAAACAGACCGCGACAAGATGCGTGTACTGGACGCTTTGGAAACTGTTTCAGCCAGCTCAGACACGCGGTTCGATAGGCAGACCATGGACCAGACTATTAGCTCCTTGGGAAAGCGGATTTTTCTAATGCATAACGTGCATGAAGATGCCCCCGCGGTGTTTGAAACCAGGTGGGCAATGTCATATCTGCGTGGTCCTTTGACGCGTAATCAAATCAAGACAATCATGGATCCCATAAGAACGGCTCAACTGGAGCCTTCAACACCCGAATCTGTTATCGCATCACCAGAACCAGCGACAACACCATCCGCACCAAGTGGAATCGCAGGAAACCACAGACCAATTTTGTCGCCCGAGATCCTACAGTACTTCCTGCCCGCAGCAGCGGATAAACCCAATGAGATCTCACTCGTTTACTATCCGATGATTCTAGGCGCCGCCCAAGTTCGCTTCGCAGACCTGAAGTCCAGAATTGATGTAACGCGAGATGCTGTGTTTCTTTCCTCAATCACTAATGACCCTGTCCCAGTCAATTGGAACAACTCAACTGAGGCAAACCTGAAACTCGACGACCTGAAGAACGCATCATCTGAAACCACTCAATTCGCAGAGTTAGCTCCAGCAGCCTCAAACGTGAAAAACTATGACATCTGGCAAAAAGACTTCACCAGCTGGCTGTTCACGACTCAGAAACTCGAATTACTTAGAAGCCCCAGCCTCAAAGAACTCTCTAAACCAGGCGAAGCAGAACGCGACTTCAGAGTACGGCTACAACAAGCCGCAAGAGAACACCGCAATCAAAGCGCAGAAAAACTACGCTTGAAATACGCCCCAGCCTTTGCTAGGCTTGACCAGCGCATTGGAAACGCACAAGCAGCTTTCGAAAAGCAAAAAGCTAGGAATAGCGAACGGCAATACGAGACCGCGGTATCCTTTGGAGCCAGCCTACTTGGCTCGTTTCTTGGAAGAAAGTCCGTGAGGCGCACAGCAGGAGCTGCTCGTAGAATGGGTCGCGCAATGAAGGGATCCAAATCTGAGGCAGATATACAAGAAAGGCTGAAGGCATTACAGAAACAACGCGCTCAACTTGAAGAACAATTCCAATCCGAAACATCCCTGATTGAAGCAAAAATCAACCCGTTAACTGAAAATCTAGAGCGTATTGCCATCAGACCCACCAAAACGAACATTTTAGTGAAGTTGGTTGCACTAGTGTGGACTCCGCACTGGCTTGACGAACAGCATAAAACAACTCCTGCTTGGCATAAGTAAAGACACACATCTTTTCAACATGAAGCCTGTCGCTCAAATCCACGGGGACCGAAGCGAAAGAACGCCTCAAACTATGTTGAAGCGCACCACTAACCATGCAGAACCGCACCACAAAGCGAAAGTAAACAGAACCAACCACACCAAGCCAGCACCAAACAGCGGCTCAAACGCAAACAGAAAGCAATACTTTCACTCTGAAAAATTTTTTCTACACACTACTAGCTCGCCCAGAAGTGGAACTAACGTGAATGTGTATTCTAAATTCATAATTTACTTAAATCAAACCAGTTAAACATGCAGTCAAGCGCATTAGGAGATTCGCCTCTTATGCAAGCAGTTGCCTTAACACAAACACAAAGACGACAATTGCACGCCAAGATGAGAAAGGTCTTCCAAAAAGAAATGAAAAGCCTAAGCCAAGACCTACAATCTGTGCTAGCAGACGACATAGTCACAGCTTTCATCAACAGAATAAGCTTATTCCTAAAAATAGAGGCGAAAACAAGGCGGTACACCCGCACAAAACGTATTTTGAATCCATAAATCATTTATATGCAAAAACAAAAACAAAATGAAAGGTGGAATCAAACCGTGCGAAGATCCAAACTGGAAATGTACATCGATATACTCAAAGTTCTAGCACGACATGGTCCACTGAAGCTCACACACATCATGTACAAAGCTAACGTCAACTGCAGCGTGTTAAAAGAATACTTGGACTTCTTGATCGCCAACAATCTTGTTGAAGAGAAAACGGTTGGCAAGAAACGAATAGTCTACGCCATAACAGAACGTGGTTCAACCGTGCTGAAATACTTCAGAGAACTAAGAGCCGTACTGCCAATCATCGAGGAAGCGAGAGCAGGAGCAAACGCAATAATAACCAAGCCACTGCCACCGAGCCTCTACTAAACAAGCGGCTCCGTCTTCTTCTATTTTTGAGAGAAGACAGCATAGAATGTAGACGTGACTTTCTTTACCTTTTCACTTAGGCGGCACATCAATGGCTATGTACAGTATATTGTTTCCCCTGACCAAAACATTCCCGTAGTTTGCAACCAACGTGTCGTTCACACGTTCAGACGCACCGTCTAATAACAGATTCATGTAGCCATCACAGCGCACCATCGTGCCGTGATACTCAACACCGTTCTTAAGAGTAATCACGATATGTGTGTTCAAGCGTTTCGTGAGCACATTCAAGGGCTTCTTACTCGGTTCCATCAGTGCACCGCCAATGTTGTCAATGCTAACTAATCACCGAACCATCTTCATATAAAAGTTTTTGTCAAGGCAACCTCTCACCCTAATCGGCAAAAACTCTAACCCAAGTGCTATCCACAATCTTAAAGGCAAGATTTACGTCTACCTTCTTGCTGGAAGGCGCCCCCAATGGCTGAGCAACCAATCGTATCGTTTTCAATCGAAACTGAAGTAACCCCAGCATACTACGAGGAACTGCTCAGCTACATCTACCAAAAATACCTTCAACCGCAACCGCAACTTTTCGCAAGAACAAAGCGCAGCACTATAGATGGCGAACCCGGTCTAGACTTCACTTTTCTAGACGAAGAGGAAAAATGGAACATCGATGTCACGATAAAAACAGGTAAGCCTATTCAAGTGCTCATGGAACCAAGCGGCGCTGAAGTGCCCCAATCCGCTCTGGAGAGGCTCAAAGAAGACCTAATCATCGTCCTTCAGTATTTTGAGGAATCTATTAGACGTTCAACACTCTATTTTGCATGGGTTCAAGGCCGACCTGTCGTGCCCGAAAAGTCGCCTTTAAGACGAGCCAGAATAATCGAGAGAATTCTCTTCGGCAACATTCTCTTCTTGTATGTCCTCTTATTCGCCGTGAGCATCTTCCTAGTCTTTGTAATCGGAATCTACGCAACAGCAATTGTATTTGTGACATCCCAAATGCTTATGGTGATTTTCGGGGACAGACTGGTAGGTACGATGAGCGATTGGCCGATTTCAGCGAAGAACCCAACAGTTCACGTATTGCAGTATCATCTGCCAGCCGAAGAAAGAGCCACGTTCATGCAAAAATACAATCGTGACCAGCTGATGCAGATAAAGAAGGAGATATACGACAAGACAATAGCTTTAGACAAACCAATAGAATGCGCAACTGCAAGCGAAGTGATGTCAAAATACGGCTTGCAGTGCACACCCGAAAATATGTCAACCAAAACCATTAACGTCTATGAACTGGTTCAGAAAACAACCCAGAGATTCGCCTTGCCCATGCCCAGAATAGCGCTCTCCAACGCAATGGTTGCTAACGCTGCTGCTACTGGTCCAAGTCCAAAAAGGGGACTGGTCCTTTTGACCACAGGGCTTCTTGTCCAACTTGAAGAAGAAGAGATCCTGGCAGTTCTCGGACATGAACTTAGTCACCTTAATGCACGCGATCCATTCGTCCTGATGGGACTAGTTAGCGGCGAATACCTACTTAGAATCTTTGTGTTATGGCCGTTCATCGAAAACTTCGGCTTGATTTATCTCATATTCATTCTAGGCCTGATTTACTTCGTAGCCAAGTTTTTCGAAGCCCGCGCGGACCTTGACTCGGCAATCAAAATCGGGAACCCAAAGATACTCGCTGGCGCTTTGAGAAAGATTGGTTTCCGCAGGCTCCAGTTCGAACGCTCCCCCTCGGCTAGACTGTCCGATTGGATAACGTGGGATCCACATCCACCCATTTATTTCAGAGTTCAGCGATTAGAAAAATTCGATCCAAACAAGCAAATCAGGCACACATTTGCTCAGTCGGTCAAAGACTGCATCAAAGGTTTCTTCTCGGCTTTCTAGGGAAAACCCAAGCGCTCAACAAATAAGGTTGCAGGCTGAAAATATAATTTGGCGTAGACACTGATGGAAATAAAAGGGTTCATCGACGTGAGCTTCTCAGACTGGGACGGCAAAGTATCTTCAGTTGTGTTCGTGCCAAAATGCAATCTTCGCTGCCCCTTCTGCTACAACAAAACACTAGTTCTAAATTCCGAAACCATGCCAACGATAGCACGCGAGCGCATCATGAAGTACCTTGAAGCAAACAGGAAATGGATTGACGGAATCGTCATAACAGGCGGTGAGCCCACCACTCATAAGGACTTACCGACCCTCTGCAGCGAACTAAAGAGAATGGACTATCAAGTTAAGGTAGACACGAATGGGACCAATCCAACCATGATACACAGCCTGATTGAGAACCACCTTGTTAACTACATAGCATTAGACCTCAAGGCTCCTTTGAGTGAGACAGAATACTCTAAGGCTTCTGGCATTAACCCAGCAGGATTCCTTGATCAAATCACGGAAGCAATCCAGATTCTGCTTGGCGGGAAGGTTGATTATGAGTTCAGAACGACTTTGGTTCCAAAACTGCATCGCCGAAAAGATGTGGAGAAAATCTGTCAGGCGATAAAGGGTTGTAAGAAATATGCGCTCCAGAACTTCAAGTCAGACGTTGAGACCATAGACCCACGATTCCAGGGTCTGAAGCCTTTTTCTCAGACTCAGATGGAAGCCTTCTTTAAGGTAGCCAGAAAAATCGTTCCAAACACGGTTCTGCGCGCTCAGGCTTAACTTAGGCAGGTGTCTTCATTTTTTCATACATTTTCTCTAGTGTCCAACGTATCGATGATTTGAGTTCTCTAGCTCTGTCTAACCCCACGTTTTTGATGTCAACCTCGCGGATGACATCGCCTTCTTTAACTATTTCGTACGAGAGGATTCTCTCCGGCGGCATCTCACCTGCACTTGCAGACTCGCGGTCCTTCTCCTGCATCTTTGCCAACACACGTTGAACCAGAAACGCTGTAAAAGGCGGAGTGTCCACGGTAAACTGCTTGTCTTTAGCTAGAATGACGCGCATATTTTCATCGTCGCTGTACAGATCCGCTAACAATTCGCCCGTGACTGTCTTAATTGGAACCGCCAGCACTTGCTCGGGAAGAGGCTTAGTAATCTCCAGCGGCTTTGGCGCAGGCTGGCTTGGCTGAGCCGGCTCTTCTACAGCAGGAACAGGCGTGTAAAACGGTTTGATTTCAGGCTTCTTAAAGCCTTTTTCGAGCAGGGCTGAGTTAGCAAACTCCAACAGTACTTTGAGTTGATCCAGTTCCATCCGCAGCTCATCAATGCGTTTTTCCAAGACCGTTCTAAGGGTGGCTATCTTTCGTATCCTGTTCTCTTCAGGCTCCGTGGCTTCTGCAGTCAACCCATGTCACCGAGAATCTTTAGTGATTGAGTTGCTTATCAGCATTAACCCTCGTGGGTTCTCTACACCCATAGATAAACAGTTTTGGCTTCGTACTGTGCGTTAGGGTCGTGGAAGAGTGGCGCTCCATCGACCTTGTCGCCGCTCTAGGCTCTCTACGTCTAAGCTGCTCTTGTATCCGTGGCTTTGGCTTAAACCTCTGTTGTGATCATATCTTTGGGTTCTTTGAACTCTAAGCCAAACTTTCTTCTCAAGAAATCCTCGAGTTGCTTGAAGACTTTACTTTTCGTGAGATTGTACTTCAGGCACACTGGCTTACTTGCATGAAGGCAACTTAGATCGTAGATTGCGGTTTTTTCTGCCAAGTCTGGGTCATCCATAAGTGTCTTCCACAATTCTTCGGGCGGTGGTTCGGAGAACAGCCATGCTGTGTATGCAGTGTCTATCACATGGTACGAGGCGCCGTTTCTCATGGCACATTTAGCTGCTCTTGTGATTTTCTTAAACGCAGCGGGGTGAATCGTTCGTGTCCATAGGAGATTGTGATACTCGTTACCCAGGTGAACCCAATCTTCGTATTGTGAAGTTTTCCAGCCCTGTGACTCGCACTCTTGTTTGAAAGCGCGAACGAGTTCCCAGAGTCCAGGGACTCCCAACTAGAATTCACCTTTGAACGAAATGTTCTAGAAGTAAATTCCACTCGAAAAATTTAAGCGTGTTCGACATCTTAGGCGCAATTCTTTCGATAATCGACCCAGTTTTTGAAGAAATGCAGGTAAGGTGAAGCTTCGGCGAAAAATTTTCGAAGATAGCTTTCTTAGAGATTTTACGGAAAATCATGCGGATTTTCCGCATTTTTCCGACGATAAAAGATAAATCATGCTAATATGCATTGAGAAAGTGACGTTAGGGTTTGGCTAAATGAAGTCTAAGAATCAGGAGACAGCATTGGACGACTTGGATAGGCAGATTCTTAGGCTTTTGCAGGAAAATGCGAAGCAGACGTACGGTGAAATCGGCGCTAAGCTGAATGTTGCGCATTCCACTGTTTATGATAGGATTCAGAAGATGGAGCACGGTGGTTTTATCACCAAGTATGAGGCTATAGTTGATGCTGAAAGAATGGGCATACCGTTGATAACCGCGCAGATGACTATAACTGCTGATCCAAAGGAAACTGAGGACATTGCTGAGAGAATGGCGAAGTTTGGTCAAGTGCTTGAGGTGGCAACTTCGTTTTCCGAGGAGCTTGTCATCATAGCTAAAGTCGTTGCTAAGGATCAGTCGGAATTGCATTCGTTCGTAGCTAGGTCGGTTGCTCCTCTTCCAGGCGTGTTGAGAATCCGAACCGCAATTGTCACTAGGAAGTATAAAGAAGAGCGGTTTGGCGTCGGTCAAGAGAAGAAGTTGTCTAGAATGAAGGAATAACTTATAAGAAAAGAGTGTCAATATTTTTCCGTTTAGAAAGTTTGGATGGATTTGCGCGTGGTGGCTTCATCTTCTCGAGTGTTGAGGAACGTGATGCGGGACGAAGCCTTTTACTTCTTTACTTCTATTGGCAACTACACTGGTGTAAACGCGGTTTCTCTGGACGAGTTTCTTCAGAAGATCAAGGATGTGGATATCAAGTCTTTGGAGTTTCATCTGTTTCGCGAAGATTTCGAGAAGTGGATTTCTCAGACCTTGGGCGACGGTAGGCTGGCAGAAGATATAAGAGCCATAAGAATTCAGAAGATTGTTGGAAATAGTCTTCGAGACCGTTTGTATTTCCTTGTTTCGAGACGATTGAAAGAGTTGAAGGCCGGTCCAGTTCGTTAAACGCTGGGCTCTGCTGGTTGTTCAGCGACCTTCTTTAGTTGGCTTTGGTACATTTCGAGGATTTCGTTGGTTGTGGTGGCGTCTTCGGCTGATTTGTCTAGTCTGTAGTTTCCTGTGAATCTTGGGAACCGTATGGCTAAGCCGCTGCCTGCGCGTATGCGATTCATGGCTGCTGTGTGGATTGGGCTCAGGGTGATTTCGGCGCCTATAACTTCGATGACGGTTTTGGGTTCGAACCATACGTCGGCTTCGAGTGTGGAGTTGACTCTTGGGCTTTTGCGCTGTAGCTTGTGTTTTTCCAAGGTTTTTGGGAGTTTGGCTAGGTCTTCGTCTGTGAAGCCTGTGCCGCATTTGGTCACGGTTTCGTACTCGTCTTCTTCTGGGTCGTAGGCTGCTAGGAGTAGGGCGCCGTAGGTTCCGCCTCTTTTGCCTCTTCCGTGAAACGCGCCGACTATGACTAGGTCGACGGCGTCGGTCATTTCGCTTTTGTAGTCGCGTTTGTATTTGATCCAGAGCCAGCCTCTGGCGCCTGCTTGATACACGGAGTCTGGGGCTAGTGATTTGCACATTACGCCTTCGCAGCCGTTTTGGATGGCTTCTTCGAAGAATTTTTCAAGGGCGTCGATGTTGTCTGTGATTAGGTATTCGGCGGGTCGGACTCGCTCGGTTTTTTCTATAGCTTTTTCAAGTGCTTTGTGTCGTTGAGGGTAGGGTTTTTGGGTCAGGTCTTTTCCGTCTATGTAGAGTACGTCGAATGCGTGGAGTGAAACTGGGTATTCTTCCATGGCTTGTTTTATGCCGTATTTTCGTCGGCGGTGCATCAGCTCTTGGAAGGGTTTCATTTCGCCTGTGTCTGGGTCTATGGCTACGATTTCGGCTTCGATTATGGCTTGTTTTGGTTTGACGTGTTTCTTGATCAGTTCAACTGCGTCTGGGTACTGCTCTGTTATGTTTTCTAGTCGTCGGCTGAATAGGATGATTGAATCTGCGTTTTTGTGGGCTTGGACGCGTTCGCCGTCGTATTTGTATTCGGCTATGAGTCGTCCGCCTAGTTTGGCTAGGATTTCTTGGGGGTTGCCTAAGCGTTCGGCGAGCATGGGTCTTATGGGTTCTCCTAGGGTTACTGTGAAGTTTCTTATGCCTTCGATGCCTTTTTCAGCCACGGTTCGGGCTACTCTGCCGAGATCGCTAGAGATGTTGTAGGCTCTTTCGATTTCTGTGCGGTTTTCTTTTCCTCCTCCGTAGGCTATGGCTAACGCGTCTAGTACGGTCATGTCGGCTATGCCTAGGCGGAGTTCGCCTGTGGCTGTGCGGGTGAGGTATTTTGCTTCTTTTGGTGTGGCGTTTGTAAGTAAGCCTGCGAGTTGGTTTATTTTTGTGTCTATTGAGCCGGGTCCTGTGGCTTTTGCCATTTTGTCCAATGTGTCGTAAACTTTTTCCACTGTTAGAGGTTGTTGATAGAAGGTTTGTTGTTTCTTTTTTTCTAGGAAAGCCTGTGCTGTGGTGCCGAGGTCGCCGGTTTTTTTCATTTCGGCTTCGATTGTGGTTTCGTTTTGGCCTGTGGCTTTGCTTATGGCGCGTATGGCTAGTTTTTCGGCTACTCCGATTTCTATGCCCTTGAAGTCTGGGTAGAGTTTGCCTTGGGTTAGGTAGGCTACTTTGTCGATTATGCTGGGCGGTGTGTTCTTGAGGAATTCGACTAGGTGGGCTGTCATTTCTAGGCGTTTGGTTGTGGCTTCTATTTTTTCGTAGGCGTCTGCCATAAGTTGGTATTTCATTTTGGTTAGAGCCTGCTTGTTTAGAGATGGATGTGCAAAGTTTATTATGGGTTTTGGACTGGTTTGGTTCGTCAATTTGGTTGTTTTTTCTTGTTTTTTGTTGTTTTTTGTGGTTTAGAGGTTTTGGTAGGTTTTTTTGAGTTGTGTTCCGTGTTTTTCGTATGTGAGGTTCAGGTATTTGTATTCGGTTCGGCTTTCTGTTATTGTGCGTTTGATGGTGTTTTTGAGTGTGTTTTGTGGGTCGTATTTTTTGAGTATTTGTTTTAGGAGGTTGGGTTTTATGTCTGCGTGTTGGAGTAGTGATATGATGTCTGTTCGGTCTTTGGCGCCTTTTTCTGAGTGCCATCTTTGTTGGGCGGCTTGGGCTTTGAGCAGGAGCAAGGCTTCGGGTTGGGCTGCGTTGAAGTGTTCGATTGATGAGTAGAGTTTCTGGTTGATGATGTCAAGACATGGGACAACTAGTTTGCTGAGGAATGGTGTGTAGATGTCGACTTCTACTGTGTCTATTATGGCTTCGAATTTCATGAGGCGGACGTTGCGTTTTAAGGCGTGATTTCGTTCTAGGAGTCTTTGTTGGAGTGTGTAGAAGTTTTCTTGGTTTATGCAGAGGTCTATGTCGCGGCTTTTGAGTTTGTGTGTCCATAGGTAGACTGCCCAGCCGCCTATGAGTATGAAGTCTGCTAGGTTTCGTAGGTCGTTTAGGACTTGCCATGATTTTTCTGTGGTTTCGTCTCGCCACATTTTCGGGTTTCCCTTTTTACCATGGGCTTAGGGTCGGGTAGACTGTGGTTATGTCGCGTAGGTATGGTGCGGCTTCTGGTCCGTTGATTGAGTATATGTCCACGTATATTTGTGGGACGCAGACTATGCCTTTTTTGGAGGTTTCAATCAGGTGGTTTTCTTCGACGAACAGGGCGAATGTGTTTGGGTTTACTTTTCGTGTTTTTTGTTTTCTGTAGTTGAGCCATTGGTTGAAGTTTTCTTTGTCGGTTACGTAGAAGTAGGTGCGGTCGTATTCTGCGGGTTTTCTGTCTGTGGTTTTGTACCATGCTGAGAAGGCTGTGAGCAGTGTGTCTTTGGGCAGGTTTCTTTCGGTTTCTGTTACTGGGTCTAGCCTGAAGGCTTGCCAAATGTCTTTGTTTAGGTTGCGTTCTGCTGCCCAGAGGTTGAAGAGTCTGGCTGGTGATAGTACTCGAACGCCCTGGCGTGTGGCTTCAGCTGCTTTGGCTTCTGTAAGTTTCTTTATTGTTTTGTTGACTAAGCCGAGTGAGATTTGGCATTTGGATGCTATGACCTCTTGGTGCACTAATGAGACTTGGTTGAGGCTGTTTAGGAGTAGTTCTCGGTAGATTCTCTCAAACTTCCACAATGTTTGTCTCGCCTTTCCGATGGATTAGTTTCACTTGTGCGTTAGGTGTGTATATAAGTGTTTCACCGAAAAGCGAAAGTGTTTCTTGCAAGCGCCTTGAAGGTGCGCGTTTCCGTTGGTGTTCGGAAGGCTTTTCTTCTTAAGTTGAGGGAAGTACGTCTTCGAATTGTTTGAGCTCTTTTTCGCGGTTGAACAAGTCTTCTTGTTGGGTTTTGGGTCTGGGGTCGAAGTACAAGTAGGGGTACCCGTACTTAGTAGGGGTGGGTATACTAACAAGATTTCGCTTTTAGTAAGTGGTTCCTCCAAATGCTTCGCCTGTATCGGATAGGTCATTTGCTTTTACATATGATATGTCTTTTCGGTTCTTGGGGAACGATTATGAAGGTGTGTGGCGCGGTTAGAAGCCTAGGAGGTATATGGTTAGGAGGCTGGTTGCGATGCCGATTAGGATTCCTGCTGCCTTGTATAACGTGCCTAATTCATCATCTTCCATGTCCTATTTTGTCACCCGTTGAGGTAAAATGTTGATTATTTTATGGATGTCGCGTGCATGTTATAAACTGTTCGTGTAACCTGCTGTACGATTATACAAGCCACGTGGAGGCTTTCTTACTTTCAATGTTATTATCTAAATAGTTGAAGAGCAGCTTTTAGGATTATGCAGTTAATAACTACGGTTACGCCCAGTCTTTGTAGGTTGATGCGGGTTCCTGTTCCTGGGCTTTCGACGTCTGAAGTCATAGGTGAGGTTGTGGATGAGGCGGAGGCTGTGCTCGGCGGTGGAGTGGTGGAGAAGTGTTTTGTTTATGCGCCCGATGCCGTAGGCGACGTAGTCTTTAGGGGGTATTCGAGTGAGTTTGAGCCTGTGCTCAGTGTTGCGCCGGTGCAGGTTTTGTTGAGGTCTGTTTTGCCGCCGAAGACGCCTGTTTGTTTTGCTTCGATGTTTACTGGTGCCTTGCCTGAGGGTCATGGTATCCACTTGTATGAAAGGCCTGTCTTGCGTTGTGATACGTTGTTTGATGTTCTTGTGCGGAGTGGGAAGCGGGTTGCCATCGCGGCTGTGAAGGACTGCAGCATTGCTTTGATCTTTCGGGAGAGGCCGCTTAGCTATTTTGTTGAGGCTTATGATCAACAGGTTAATGGTCGTGTGCTTCGGATCTTTGGGGATAGGAGCAGTGGGAGTGATTTTGATTTTGTCTTGGCGTATAATCAGGAGTATGATGATGTTATGCATAGGACGGCGCCGAGGAGTCGGGAGGCTTTGAATGCTTTGAGGAATCATGTTGAGAGTTTTAGGCGGCTTGCTGAGGCTTTTCTTAAACGGTATGAAGGCTATTCGAGGCTTGTTGTGTTTTTGCCTGATCATGGTGCGCATGTTGGTGTGGATGGGCGTGGGGTTCACGAGTCGGATATTCAGGAAGATGTGGAGGTTCGCAGTTTCTGGGGCATCTACCCAAGAAAATAATCATAGAACGTGCCCTTTGAGTCGGCATTTAAAGTTGTGTTGGGTCGGAGATGCGTTTGATTTTTTGGAATTCGGGTATGTTTTGGGTTGCGTCGAAGTCTGTGTCGAAGGTTAGGATTTTTTGGATTTTGTGGTCGCGCATGAGGATGAGGGTTGTCCAGTCGGTTAGTGTCGGTATGATGTTTGGGTGTTTTCGCATGTAGGATTTTGCTGTGGCGAATTGGTTTTCGTCTATTTTGTGGATTTCGATTTTTTCGCTTTCTTGTATTAGTGTGTCGAGTTGTTGGATGAGGGTTGCGTTTCTGGTTCTTGCCCAGGCTACTGTTAGGCATTCGTTTAGTATGTAGTCTGTGGTGTGGATCCATGGGAGGGTTTGGAAGGCTTTGGTTAGTAGGGTTCGTCCTTTTTCGTGGAGTTTGTCTTTTGGGTTGAGTGCGGCTACGAAGATGTTTGTGTCGATGAAGGCCACGTTAGATGTATTCCTCCTCTAGTTTGGAGGAGTCGGTTTCGACGCCCCAGTCGGGTGGATTTTTCAGTGCTTTCCAAAGTGGGTCTTGGGTCCATTCTATTGTTTTGGTGCGTTTGGCTTTTGATGTGAGTTTGTTGAATTGGGACACTAGTTTTTTGGCTTTTTGTGGTTCGTTTATGTGGGCTTCGCCTTGTCTTACGCCTAGGATGGGTGGGTGTGGTTTGGAGTGGACCCATGATTTGGCGTCTGCTATGAGGTAGTGGTTTTGGATTTTTTTGCCGATGTAGATTTGGCAGCCTCGGCTTAGTAGGCCGTTGATGGCTGCTTGGTTTGGGTGTGATGCGTATATGCGGATTTTGACTCTGCGGTCGAGTGCTCGTTTCATGGCCCATTTTAGGTCCGGGAATCTGTATGAGCCTAGTTCGCCTGCTATTACGAGGATTTCTTTTTGGGCTGAGTCTATGAGTTGTTTTACTTGTTTGCGGAAGAGTTCATCGGTTGGGCTGGGGTTTATTTTCTTGACTACCATGGCATCCGCCCAAAGGAGTATTCATGGTTGGTACGTTTGTAGTATATTTAAGACTTGGCTAGGAAGAAGCGGTGTAAAAGTCAGGTTTGATCGTGAGTGGGCTGTGTTGTTGATTCAGGTTTCTGAGGCGTGTGGTTGACTATGCTGAGAAGATGGGTCC
>Ga0315314_1000910_pt1 | contig 28818 bp, 31 predicted proteins | sample TDP9_MG_FD_203631 | JGI IMG/M metagenome (GOLD analysis project Ga0315314, IMG submission 203631) | Freshwater sediment microbial communities from Lake Towuti, South Sulawesi, Indonesia - TDP9 | ecosystem: Environmental > Aquatic > Freshwater > Lake > Sediment | place: Indonesia: South Sulawesi... | reverse complement strand
AATTAGTGAGAAGTGATGATAAGATTTTGGGTTTGGGCGTATAAATTAGCCCTCAAAGGCTATCAGCCAGGATAGGTTTGAACTCCTGTCTACGATATCCCTGTGTCTATTTTAGATGTGCCCGTTGCATGCATGAACGATATGTTGAAAACAACGAAGAATAAAGATATATCCTTCATTGTGGTTAAAGACCCTTCCTACAATTGAGATAGGTAAACTAATCGAAAAACCAGCGATGGTCAAAATGACACTAATCAACGACATCCATCGGTTAAAGAAGCAGAAGAAGGCGATCATACTCGCCCACAACTACCAGAGACCAGAAGTTCAGGACATAGCCGATTACGTCGGCGACAGCATCGAGTTGTCCAGAAAGGCAACAGAAGAGAACAACGCAGAAATCATAGTGTTTTCCGCAGTCGATTTCATGGCAGAATCCGCAGCAATTGTGAACCCTGAAAAAAAAGTTTTACTGCCAAGTATTGGCGCCAGATGTCCCATGGCTCAAATGCTTCCAGCAGAAGAAGTTAGGCTGTGGAAGAGACGTTATCCAAAGGCGCCAGTTGTGCTGTATGTTAACACATTGGCTGAAGCAAAGGCTGAAGCGGACGTGTGCTGCACTTCGGCAAACGCTGTGAAAGTGATAGGAGCCTTAGACGCAGACACTGTGCTGTTTGGTCCAGACCACAACCTCGCATGGCACGCCCAACAAAAAACCGGAAAAACAATTGTTCCCATTCCAAGAAAAGGCTTCTGCCCAACTCACCTCCTCTTTCTCAAAGAGGATATTCAACTAATGAAGAAGGAGCATCCAGATGCTTTGGTAGCAGTGCATCCGGAGTGCACGCCAGATGTCCAGTCGATGGCCGACTTCATTGGAAGCACGTCCCAGATCTGCAGATACGTAAAAGAGACGCCCAGAAAAAAATTCATTGTTGGCACGGAGATTGGAATCATTCATCGGCTAGAGAAGGACAACCTTGGAAAGGAGTTCATCCCAGCCTATGAAGGGGCTATCTGCCCAAACATGAAACTGAACACTCTCGAACGAATCTATGTCTCTCTTAAAGAAGAAACACACCCAATAATAGTTCCAAAGCAGGTTGCAAAAAAGGCTAGAAAAGCCTTAGAAAAAATGCTGAACTTTCACGATTAGGAGACTATTGTCAATTTGGCTTGTTTTACACCCTTTCTTGTCGCTATTTCTTGAGTTAGTTCTTTGATTTCGTTGGCGTCGCCTTTGATGGCGATGGTTTCTAGGCAGTCTCTTTCGCTTAGATGAACGTGCATGGAAGAAAATATTACGTGGCTGTGTTTGTGTTGAATATCAATCAACGCGTCTTCTAAGCCTCTGGCTTCATGGTCATAAACCAATACCAGCACACCAATTTTCGTTCCCTTCTGCTCGCGAAGCCACTTGTTCTCGTTGACGAACGACCTCACAGAATCTTGAATAGCCTTCGACCTGCTATCATAACCCATTCCATCTATTGTTTCGTCAAGTTCTTTGAGCAGGTCGGGTGGAAAGGTAACTCCGACACGAACAATTTTGGTCATATGCTTCACTTTAAATAAGGTTGTATATTGAACCATAAAGTTTTTATGCGTTAGTAATACTTTTTTGAAAAAAGGTGTTACCATGCCCTATTTTAGCACCAGAGACATTGTCGCCATTGTGATATGCGCCGCACTATGGACGACTTTAAACAGCACGCTTGCCCCAGTTTTCTTTGCGGCAACCCACTACCCTTTCTATGTGACTTTTTCGCCTTTGTGTCACTAATACTGGTTATTTGGTGGACGATAAAATTTGGTGCAGCCTCTTTAACTGGATTAATCGTTACTGGGTTAAGTTTAGCATTCCGTCCAGGAACAACTCAAATGATTGGTTTTGCTGCGGCAAGCATTGCTTTCGACATTCTAACGAGGATTGTGGGTTATAGAAACTGCCTAGACAGGCCTTTGCCTACAGTTGTAGGGTTAGTCTCTTTCTCGACAACATGTGCAGGGTTAGCAGGCTTAATAATAGGAAGTTTATTCATGAACCCAGAATTTTTGACAACTATGTTCGGTGGAATACACGCTTTCGCTGGACTGCACGCTGTTGGCGGTTTCATCGGTGGCGTAATCGGACTTATATTAATTGGAGCATTAAAGACCAGAATAGTCACTCCGAAAGGGTTGCAATAACCATCAATGGGAGATGAAATACGATGAGCCTTCAGTTCAGTATTGACACGACATTAGAGAATGTTATAAAGAAAGCAGTTGATTTTCACGGTCACTTAGGTCCCTTCCTCGTGATAGGCGTAAGGATGGGACTTATCGGTCTGAGAGAACTCGAATTGAAAGAAGGCGCTGAAAAACTACATGTAACAGCATTATTGAAGTATTCTGTTCCCTTCTCATGCGTCTTGGATGGACTTCAAGTGACCACTGGATGCACTTTTGGAAACCAGAAATTGACTCTAAAAAACTCTCTCAGCATCACAGCGGAATTTCAACTGCCAAACAAAAAGCAAGCAACAGTCACAATCAATCAAAACACCTTTGACAATTTAAAAAGGAAACTCTTAACGGAAAAGGCTTCTAATCATGAAATGCAAAAACTTGCCCAACTTATGGCGTCTATGCCGGAAAAAGACTTGTTTGTAATAAAAAAGAAGTAACGTTTTTCTCAAGCCCCGTTTCTTATGCTTAGAACCTCAATGCAAGATCTTGAACTCGCGAGACTGAGACTGAAAGGAAAAGGTCTTTCGCTCGTCGTAGTTAACAATGGGAAGGTCATCTTCGAAACCGAATCCCATGGCATCAAGGGTATTTTCGAAGCCATTGAACTTCTTGGCAAAAAACTGACTGGCTCTTCTGTGGCTGACAGGATTGTTGGACGAGCAGCTGCTTTCCTATGCGTTTATTTTCGAGCCGCTGCTGTGTTTGCCGTTACAATCAGTGTGGAAGGAGTCAAAGTGTTAAAAGATAACAAGGTCTTTTGTCAATTCGAAGTGTGCGTTCCAAATATTCTAAACCGAAAAAGAAACGACATTTGCCCCTTCGAAAAGCTCGCTTTCACATTTGCAACTCCGGAAGAGGCGTACAAGAAACTCCGAACCACCAAATAGTCATGTCGATATGAACCTAACTTTTACATACTGTTAGATGAAAAAACGCAATCCTAAAAGATGTGAACACCTCTATAAATATTGGAGGAGACGAGCGTTTGAAGACCACCAGTTTCTTATTGTTGCTTCTGTTACTTTACTCGATTTTCTTGAACATGTCCTTTGTCGCAGGTGCCGTTCCTCCTTTAATTCTAACTGTAGCCACTGACAAGTCAATGTATCTGCAAGGAGAAAGAGTAGTGGTCAGTGGAACTTTCAGAGTGGGAGTTAATCCTATAGATGGATGGCCAATAGCCATATCTGTAAACTCCCCAGAAGGAACACCTCTTCTTATAACAACGCTTCAAACCAACCAAGGTGGCAATTTCGCCACAATTTTTAATCTGTCGCCCGAAGCTAAATTAGGAAACTACACGGTGCTCTCTTCAGTTCAGTGGAACAGCCAACAAGCATTAAGAGAGGTGACCTTTGAGGTGAAAACCACCCAACAAGGTGTGGGTGTTCAACCCCAGATTCCTCAAAAACCTTCATATCTCTCTCCAGTTCTCTTAACCTTTGCTGCAACCGGTGTCGCTTTTAGCCTAATAATCTTTGCACTAATTTTTTATGGGTTAGTTACTCTCCAGAAGAAGGTGAAGGCGCCAGTTGCTCCTGTGACTCCAATAACTTCGGTTAGGAAGGTGGATATAATGCGTTACAAAAAATGTGCGAAGTGCGGAAGAACATTTCTAGGAGTTCACACTTTCTGTCCTCACTGCTTCACTTTTCATGGCAAGAACGGCTACATCGAAAAGACAACAGTCTAAACACCCAGCAATAATCCTTAAATGCAGATGACTTATCCATGAACGCTGGGAGTGAGACAAATGTGTGAGTTTAAAGTGTTGCTCAAAGGAAAGACTGTGTTTAAAGACGCAATCTACGCAAAAGCAGACAACAACAAGGTAACCATTAAGGATGTTATTGGTAGTTCCAAAACTTTTGAAAACTGCAAAATTACTGAGATAGACGTAAGCTCAGAACGCTTAGTCCTATCCTCCATCTAAACAAAGTAAATATAACACGGAACAACTATGCCATTTTTGTCTACAAGATATTCGAGACGTAAATATGAAGAGTGTGGGGGGTTTCCATGAAAATTGCGGTGTCAGGCAAAGGGGGAGTTGGCAAGACGCTAGTTGCTGGAGTCTTAGCTGCCTCCTTCGTGAAGAGAAACTTTAAGGTTTTAGCCATTGACGCAGACCCTTCACCCAACTTAGCATTAACTCTTGGAATCCCCACTGACCAAGCTAGGAAGATAGTTCCAGTTTCTGAAAACACTAGATTAATAGAGTCAAAAACAAAAACGGAGTTTGGAGGAGTTTACCGACTCTCCTTCTCAGTTGATGACGTCATAAAGGATTTTTCAGTTAAATCTCCCTACGGAGTCAACTTGTTGGTTATGGGAACCGTTAGGTCGGCTGAAAGCGGATGCACATGCCCCGCCAATGCTGTTGTCAGAGCGTTACTTCGTCACTTGCTTCTGGAGCGCAACGAGGTTGTAGTGATGGATATGGAGGCTGGAGTAGAGCACTTGGGCAGAGGCACCGCAAAGCACATGGATACGATGCTCGTAGTCAGCGACTCAAGCTTCAAGTCTTTGGAGACTGCTAAGAGAATCTGTGACCTGGCGACTGAGATGGGCATCAAAAAAGTTTTTCTCGTCGGGAATAGAGTTGCGGATGCTCGTGAAAGCGAGTTGATTGAACAATTTGCTGTGAAGAATAAGATTTCGTTACTTGGCTTAATCCCCTATGACAAAACCATAATGAAAGCAGACATGCGAGGAGAAACGCCTCTAAAATATTTTGATGCCTCGGAAGGTGTGGTCTCTATTCAGAAAATGGGTGAAACACTTCTTAATTTAAAGACGTGAATCAGAAGGAGGAAAATGTCTTTAAGTAACGTTGACATGCTTGTAGAAAGGAGAAATCACTCATGGAATCTTCAGAAAAAAGGATTATAGGCTCTCTTTTGCTTTTGTCGGGTCTTACAGCCCTAACTATCGGCTTATACATGGGGCAGTTGGATTTGGTTTTAGAAATCATGAAAAGAGTTTTTAGGCTGTAATTGCTGAAATGCTATAATATCGGTCATTTTGTTTAGTTAAAGGAAAATCCATTTCCCGTCTTTCTGAATTGTCTCACCGTCTACTTGAATCTCGCCACCGCCCCTTTCTTTTCTCAAATCCTTGACTATGTCTGCGTGTATCGCTGATCTGTTTAAGCCTCCGCTGTCTTCATATGCGTTTCCAGGCGTAACGTGAACCGTGCCTTCTATTTTTTCGTCGAAGAGTAACTCGTTGGTGAATTGGGTTATGCCTTGATTTGTGCCGATTCCGAACTCGCCTAGTCGTCTTGCTCCTTCGTCTGTGCTCAGGAGGGCTTCTAACGCTTTCTGGTTTGTCTCAGCGTGAGACTCAACGATTTTTCCTTTTTCGAATTTGAGGGATATTCCTGAAATTGTTTGCCCCTGCATGTTGTATGGATATGTGTACTTGATATAACCCGTTGTGTAGGCTTCGTTTGGGGCGAAGTAGATTTCTCCGTCTGGCATGTTCCGCTTTCCATAGCACTTTACGCATTTTCTTCCCTCTACGCTGACTTTTAGGTCGGTATCGTCTGCGAGCACTCTAACAATCTTTCTACTCTCAAACCTCTTCCTAATCGCTTCTTGCTTCTTTTCCTGTTCCTTCCAGTCTATCAGGCAAGCATTGTAAAAGAAATCTGCGAAATCTTGTGTGGACATTCCTGCGGCTTGAGCCATAGACGGAGTTGGATATCTGGTTACAACCCATTTTTTTCTCAGCCTCTCGTCCATTATTGGTTTCGTCGCCTTTCTTCTCAGTGATATTCTTTGGGGGTCAATGCCGCTTAGTTCTTGTTTGTTTGCTGGTCCGCCGATTCGGATGTAGGCGTCCATTGTTTGCATTTCTTTCAGTCTGAGTGGCGAGAGATGTTTCAACTGTTCTTCTGAAGCGTGTTTCATGAATGTGTAGTCCATTCCTTCAGAGCCTATGTGAGGGTCTAAGAAGATGTGTGGATAGGGGTATCCGCCACCCATGATGATCTTCTTGTAGACTTCGAGGAGTAATGGTAGAGTTTGAGTGGAGTCTGTGAGTAAACAGACGTTCTCGCCCTTTTTCAGCCCGATGGAATAGTTAACCAGTATATCAGCGAGTTTTGTATCTCTCGGGTCAACCATAAGACCACCACGCTTTTCCTTTTAGTTTGGAGGGGCTTGATTTTAATGTATTGTTTTCAGAAAATCTAATTAAAGGAACGGAACGAGAAGTGAAAGAGAAGGAGTGAGGTCGCGAAAATGAGTGGAGACAAGCCCAGTCCATTGGATGCTGCGTTGCACCAGTTGGATAACACTGCAGAAAGATTAAACTTGGATTCTGGAATACACGAGATACTTAAGCATCCTAAGAGGGCGCTTATCGTATCTCTTCCCGTAAGAATGGACAACGGAGACACCTCGGTGTTTATGGGGTGTAGAGTGCAGCACAATGACGCGAGAGGACCGTTCAAGGGTGGCATCCGATATCACCCGAGTGTGACGTTGGATGAGGTTACGGCTTTGGCGATGTGGATGACTTGGAAGTGTGCGGTTGTGAATATCCCTTATGGTGGAGCAAAGGGAGGAATATGTTGTAATCCGAAGGAGATGTCTATTTCTGAACTTGAGAGACTGACAAGAAGATACACATCCATGATTTTGGACTTGATCGGTCCGTACAGAGATGTCCCAGCCCCAGACGTTTACACGGATGCTCAAACAATGGCTTGGATCGTTGACACCTATAGTCGGTTTAAGGGATATAGCATCCCTGAATCTGCGACTGGCAAGCCTATCATTCTTGGTGGGTCGGAGGGAAGGGAAGAAGCCACGTCTCGAGGTGTTACATTTTGTATAAGAGAAGCTGCTAAGCGGATGCGGTTTAGGCTTAAGAATGCGGTTGTAGCGGTTCAGGGGTTTGGGGCGGTTGGGTGGAACGTTGCGAAACTGCTTGATGAGATGGGATGTAGAGTTGTTGCTGTAAGCGATTCGAAAGGTGGCGTATACAATCCAAAAGGAGTGAATCCAGTTGCGGTTTTCGAGTACAAGGAGAAGGAAGGCTCGGTTATAGGTTTTGGGGGCAGTAAAGAGATCACGAATGAGGAGTTGCTTGAACTAGAGTGTGATATATTGGTTCCGGCAGCTCTTGAAAACCAGATAACAGAGAGGAACGCTGGAAATGTGAAGGCAAAGATGTTGGCGGAGGCGGCGAATGGCCCAACCACTCCAAAGGCTGACAAGATACTTCACGAGAAAGGGGTCGTTGTGATTCCAGACATTTTGGCTAATGCTGGGGGTGTCACAGCGAGTTATTTTGAGTGGGTTCAAAACCTCACCAGAGAGCATTGGACATTAGAAGAAGTGAACAGCAAACTTGAGGTGAAGATGGTTAAGGCGTTTGATGATGTCTTTAATTTGTTTAAGAAGAAGGACACAGACATGAGGACAGCTGCTTTGATATTGGGTGTTGGAAGAGTTGCTGAAGCCATCAAGACGTTGGGAATATGGCCCTAGTATTCTTGGAGTTTCTGTGTGTGCGTGTGTGAGGCTACCTCTATAGAGAGGAGAAGAAAAATTTTGTTTCTTCTTCATCATCATCGAGAGGCAGCTACATTACAATGCCTCTATCAAAAGCTCCGATATATCTCTCACAACAATCTTATTTTCCACGTCTAAGACTTTCACGGCGTCTTCCAGAGTTGTCACACAAAACGGACAGGCGGTGGCTATAATCTCAACCCCCAATTCAAGAGCCTCCCTAACCCTACTAACACTCGGTCGACTCTCAGGAGTCGCCTCCTCAGTCCAGACCCGTCCAGCCCCTCCACCACAACAAAAGCTGTTCTCCCTCACTCTCCTCATCTCAACGAGTTCCAAACCAGGTATAGACCTCAGTATCTTCCTCGGTTCATCATAAACTCCGCTTCGCTTGCCCAAGAAACAAGGATCATGATAAGCGACCTTCTTCTTAACTGCCCTAGCTGGTTTTATTTTTCCTTTCTCAACAGCATCCGCAAGAAATTGCGTGTAGTGTTGAACGTTGATTTTGACATCCGCATACGACTTCTCATTCTTGAAGGCATGATAACAATGAGGCGACAGAGTCACAACCATGTCAAAACCGTACTTCTTAAACAGCGCGACATTGTGTTCTGCGAGTTCTTCAAATAACCCTTTCTCGCCGAGCCTCAGTATGTGGTCTCCACAACACCATTCCTCGTTCCCCAAAGTCGCAAAGTCAACGCCCACCCTTCTGAAAATCTGCGCCATAGACTTCGCTATCTCCTGATTCCTCACATCGTAGGCTGGTGAACAACACACAAAATAGAGAACACTTGTCTTCCCAACGGTTGAAAGCTCCTTGATTTCCAGCCCCTTACTCCACTCCGTCCTCTTCGACGGCGCCATCCGCATAGGATTATGATACTTGAACGCACTATTGAGAACATCCTTCGCGGTTCTGAGAACAAGCAGTCCATCCTCAACGATAAGACCACGCTCCTCATCCAACGCACGTGCACAGTCGATTTCTTTTGGGCAACTCAGCGTGCAGGAATCGCATGATGTGCACAGCCATATGGTTTCGGAAGCGTCTTTTAGTCGCTCGTTCAGCCCCTCATCCCGTGTGTCCACAAGAAACCTGTAGTTGGTGGTTAGACCTGAAGGACCAAGAAACCGCATGTCTATCGAAGCTGGGCAAGACGCGTTGCACAAGGAACACTTCGTACAAATCGACTTATCCCAATACCTCTTGAACTCGCTTGGCGATTGAACAAACTCGGTGGGCTTCTTAGCGTCTTCCTCATTCTTTATCAAGAGAGGCTTAATCTTCACAAACTTTTCAAAAAAAGGACCAAAATCAACAACCAAATCCTTCACGACTGGTAAGTTGGAGAGAGGCTCGATTTCTAATGTATCAACCCCAAGTTGAAGCACTTGTGTATAGCACGCCAACACAGATTTTCCGTTAACCATGACCCCACAACTTCCACACTGCCCCATTCTACACTGGTGCCTAAACGCAAGCGTTCCATCAAGGTTGTCTTTGATGTAGAGAAACGCATCGAGTATGGTCATCCCAGCAAGAACAGGCACCCTATACGTCGACAGATACCGCTTGTTGCTTTTGGAGTCGAAACGCCTTATCTTAAACTCAACAACCTTCTTTTTCTCACTACCCAACAAGACTTCCTCCTAGTAAGCCCTCTTGGTAGGAGACCACTTGGTTATCGTAACCGGAACGTAACCAAGCCTCGGTCCTTCCTTCGCAAAGTGCGCCAGAGTGTGTTTCAACCAGTTCTCATCGTCCCGTTTCGGGTAGTCAACTCTGGAATGTGCTCCTCTGGATTCTGTCCTAGCGAGGGCGCTGACTATTGTAACCTCGGCTAAGTCGAGGGTGAAGTCGAGTTGTAGGGCTTCTATCAGTTCGGTGTTAAAGGATTTGTCTTTGTCTTCAACCCTTATATTTCTAAATCTCTTCTTGAGCTCACGTATCTCTTTCAAGGCACTCTCTAGCCCATCGCCCTTTCTGAATACCCAAACCTTCTCATTCATAATGCGCCTCATTCTATCCCTTAAAACCGAAACTCTCTCGTCCCCTTCACTGCCCAAAATCTCATCGAAGACTCTTCTCTCCTCAGCCAAGATTTTGTCGCGTGGAAGCTCTCGAAAATCCTTTGATGAGGCGTGTTTGGCAGCTTCTTCACCGGCAACAGAGCCGAAAACTAGGCAGTCTGCCGTGGAATTCGTGCCGAGCCTGTTCGCTCCGTGTATACTCAAACACGAGCACTCTCCAGCGGCGTAAAGTCCCGAAGTCGGCGTTTCTGTCCTTATGTTAGCGTGAATTCCTCCCATGGAGTAGTGTGCTGCTGGCTTGATTGGTATGGGTTCCTTTACAGGGTCCACTCCGCCGAGTTTGATTGCGACATCCCGTATGAGGGGCAGTCTTTCGTTAATCTTCTCCTCACCCAAGTGTCTGAGGTCTAACGCTATGTAAGGACCGTAAGGACCTTCTAATCCATGTCCTTCCTGAATCTCGGTTGTCTCTGCTCGGGAGACTATGTCACGTGGAGCCAACTCCATCTTTTCAGGAGCGTAGCGTTTCATGAAACGCTCGCCCTCAGCGTTAAATAGGTATCCGCCTTCACCACGGGCGCCCTCTGTTATCAGCACTCCTGAAGGAAGAAGACCTGTGGGGTGAAACTGGACAAACTCCATATCCTTCAGGGGGACGCCAGCTCGATAGGCTATGGCCATTCCGTCACCAGTTGACCCGTGTGAGAATGTTGTGAACTCGAATATGCGTTCGCAGCCGCCACTCGCCATCACAATCGCTTTTGCACGTAACGCACTCATCTTGCCCGTCTTCAATTCTATAGCTGTCAAACCCTTAGCAACATTATCTTCGAGGATGAGGGATGTAACGAACCATTCATCGTAAAACTTTATGTTCTCTTGCATTATGGCTCTTCCATAAAGAGTGTGCATTTCTACAAGCCCGGTCATGTCGGCTGAGAAGCAGGCTCTCGGGAAACTGTGTCCGCCAAAGGGGCGTTGATCCATCCTACCATTGGGAGCCCTACTCCATGGGCATCCCCAATGCTCTAATGTGACGAGTTCCTTTGGAGCTTGTCTCACAAAAAACTCCACTACATCTTGGTCTGCGAGGAAATCTGCGCCCTTAACTGTGTCCAAAGCGTGGAGGTCGTATGAGTCTCCTTCTCTCATTACGGCGGCGGTTCCACCTTGTGCGCAAACAGAATGTGACCGTACTGGGTAAACTTTCGAGATGACAGCCACATCGATTTTGTTGTTAGCCTCTGCAGCAGCGATGGCTGCTCTGAGACCAGCTATGCCAGCTCCGACAATAACTATGTCATGAGTCAGTGTTTCCATCGTTACGCCTCGTCGTTCTCGCCATTTTCAATGAGTTTGAAGTCTGCCTATACGCCTAGCTTTTGATAAATCTTCCCTTTGTTCATCTCCACTCTTTTCTGCACATCGTCGAAGAGGTTGTTTCCATGGGCGTCTATGGCTACTGTTAACGGACCAAAGTCTTCAACTTCAAAAATCCATAAGGCTTCTGGCATGCCCAAGTCAAACCACTCCACGCTTTTCACGTTTTTCACCGCCTTAGCAGCCAAAACTGCTGCTCCTCCAGTGAAGGCGCCGTAGACTGCTCCGTACTGCTTCATGGCATCGGTGGTTTTTTTGCCCATTCCTCCCTTGCCAATAACAACCCTAACCTTGAAATTCTTGATGAATTCGTCTTCAAATAAGTCCATGCGAGTGCTGGTTGTGGGACCTGCGGCTACGACTATCCATTTTTCGCCTTCTTTCTTCACGATTGGTCCGCAGTGAAAAACTGCTAAACCAGTCATGTCAATAGGTGGTTTTTTGCCTTCTTTGTGCAGTTCTAGTGCTCGGCGGTGTGCTTGGTCTCTGGCTGTGAAGATGATGCCACTGACGTAGATGACATCGTTCACTTTCAGTTTCCTGACATCCGCCTCAGAAATGGGAGTCTTCAATTTGTAAGTAGCCATTTATTTCACCACCTTGAGAGTCAAGTACTCAACACGCCCATCCGAGTGAATTCTCGCTGTAGCCCTTCTCGCAGCCCAACACTGAAAAGCCACAGCAACAGGGTAGGAAGCGGGATGCCTAAACGCATAGTCCACGTTCACACCCAAAACCGTGAACTTACCGCCCAAACCCATCGGGCCGATACCGGTCATGTTGGCTGCCTCGAGAAGTTCTTTCTCCAACTTAGCTAACTCAGGATTAGCATTAGGCTTGTCAATCGGTCGTAGAAGCGCCGCCTTAGCCAACTTCATAGCGATGTCTGCTCCTCCGCCGGCGGCTACACCCAAAATATTCGGGGGACAAGGCTGAGCGCCCGCCTTAACAACCGCATCAACAACAAATTTCTTCAAACCTTTCACGCCTTCACCAGGCGAAATCATACCTAAAACACAGACGTTTTCGGAGCCGCCACCTTTGGGCATGACAGTGATTTCAATGGTATCACCTGGGACGATTTCCCAGTTGATGAATGGGATGTATTTGCCTGTGTTGTCGCCAGAGTTTTTCTGTGTGAATGGGTCAACGGCGTTTGGGCGTAGGGGCACTTCTTTCGTAGCCCTCACAGTAGCCTTTCTTAAAGCGGGCTCAATTTTGTCCAGACCCTTCACTTCTGCGCCAGCCTTAACATAAAAAATAATCACACCAGTGTCTTGGCATACAGGAGTGCCAGTTTTCTCTGCTAGCTCAATGTTTTTCAATATGGCTTCTAACTGAGTCTTTCCTGCATCACTTTCTTCTTCTCGATATGCTTGTTGGAGTGCCTCTTTCACATCCTGTGGCAACTTTACGACCGCCAGTTGTAAAAGTTTAACTCCAACGTCCTCGACAACTGTTTCTATCTTCAAATGCATCTCCTCTGTAAAGAGGATACGAGTTTAGAGTCTACCTCTTATAACTTTCGTGCCTTCGATAGTCCTTGCATAGAAAAGTGACTGTTCCAGATAGTAGGTTGGGAGTGTTTACGAAAAGCTTTAACAAAAAAGGGGGTTGCTTACTTTTTTATAGCAACATATCATCTGGGAAGTTGTCGCTTGCTGTGGGTGTTTGCCTCCGACAACGAGCTTTCGCATAGTCAAAGGCTTCTTCGCACGTAACAAGTCCATCGTTGTTTGCGTCTGCCTTGCCAGCCAACATGCCTTGGTCAACAAAGTAGTAAGTGAACTGACCGTTTTCCCATCTACTACTCTCCAATGCAGTTTGAGTCTCCTTAGAAGCCATACAAATCAGACGACCACTACCAGCCAGATCTGTCATTCCGCCTGAATAACAACTGTCAAAACAGAAGAAGATGTGTGTGGACTCAAAGGTGGAGAATTCTTCTTTGAGGTCTCCGTCCCAAATGAAATAGCTTGACTGAATCTCCCATGGAATGATACACTCGTCTTTCCATTCGGGGTCGTTGTCTGCGTTTCGAGTGCTGGTTGTGCCGTGTCCACTGTAAAAGAACACCACTTCATCGCCTAGGTCTTCATTAGTTCTCATCCAGAGAATGGCGGCAAGGATGTTTTCCTTTGTGGCTTGACCATCAATCAACAGTGTGATGTGGTTAGACTTCCAGCCGTACACATTAACTAAGGCGTTGTAGAAATCCAATGCGTCGTCATCACAGTACTCAAGGTCGTACGACTCGCCTGCATAGTCTGATATACCTATGATAACAGCCCACCTATCAGTGAGTGGCGGAGGATTCGAAACAACGCCAGTTGCGATTCCTCTATGGGGTGTTCTAGGGTCTGCGGTTTTTTCATAAAATGCTTCGTACAAACCAGTGAGTGAAGCACCTTTTTGTTGAGCTGGTGGTCGAGCCTGCACGAGGGCGAGCAGATTCAGACCTATATTTATCACAAGCAGCGATGTAACAAAAAGAGTTTTCCTTCTCATCTTCCTCAGAACTCCAACAAGATAACTTTCTCAACAAAGAAGGATAAAACGATTATGGAAGAGACAGTGAAAGGCGTGTGTTTCAGAAGTGACATATTAGTTTCACCTTAGACTCTCACAGAATCTTTTATTTGTTCGTGCGTCTAACTTAAATAAGAACTCGCTTCAAGTTACCTTCAATCTCAACTCAGTACTGAGTGAATAAAAATGTCTAATGAAGACTCTACTGAAAAAAGGAAGTATCAGTATATCGAAGACCTTCCCGGGATTGGTCCCGCAACCGCCCAAAAGTTGGGTGAACTCGGGTTCCACACCGTGGAATCTCTTGCCACCGCTACGGTTCGGGAACTGGAACTCGCCGGTATCGGTGAGAAAAAGGCGATGGAGGTTATCCATGAGGCACGCTCATGCATTGATGTCTCCTTCATTAGGGCAGACGAACTCCTAAAAATGCGTCAAAACGTTCTGCGCCTAACCACTGGAAGCAAGGCTTTAGACGAACTTCTAGGTGGAGGACTCGAAACACAGACCATCACCGAATTTTATGGAGAGTACGGAAGTGGAAAGAGTCAGATGTGCCATCAACTATGCATCAACGTTCAACTTCCTCCAGAGAGAGGAGGACTAAACGGCGGAGCCCTATACATCGACACAGAAAACACCTTCAGAACCGAACGCATCGTCCAGATGGCAAAAAACCTGGAGATGAACCCAGAAGAAGTGGTTAAGAACATTATTTTCGCAGAAGCCTACACCTCGGATCATCAAGCCTTTCTCGTCGACAACGCAGATGAAGTCATCAAAGAAAACAACATTCGTCTAATTATCGTAGACTCTTTGGTCTCACACTTTAGAAGCGAGTATCTTGGCAGGGAGATGCTGGCTGAGAGGCAACAGAAACTCAATAAACACATGCACAAGCTGATTCGTCTGGCTCGAGCCTTCAACGCTGTTGCAATCGTGACCAACCAGGTGATGGCTAAACCAGACGTGTTCTTCGGTGATGCAGTGCATCCGGTCGGGGGTCACATAGTTGCACACACCAGCCACACGCGTGTGTTTCTCAGAAAATCTGCCCGTGGACCTGTGAGAATCGCGCGCTTGGTTTCAAGCCCCTATTTACCTGAGGGAGAGAGTGTCTTTAAAATAACTGAGAACGGAATAGAAGACGTTACGGAAGAGGATCAACCGAGACGAAAATAAATTGCCCATTTCATCTACCTTTGTGACTAGATTCTTTCAACTCGTTAGGGAGAGGCAGTTTGCTGAGGCAGAACGAATATTAGAGAGGCTTAAACTGAAGGGGCAGAAGAACGAGAGAGACAGAGGCTACCTTCAAGCGCTCAACGGTATATTTTTGGCTTCTAAATCAAACAACGATCAGTACCTCTTTCTTTCCAACGTAAACTTGAAAGACAAAGGTGAGTTGGAGAAGCATCGCCGTGAGTTTCTGAAACACACTCGCGACAGCCTTGACGCAGAGTATGATCACGGCTTTTTTTCGGCTTGGGCTGATTACATGCGCATCTTGATAAAATTAGCCGAGAGTGGAGAACCGTCTGTTCAAGGCGAAATAAAGCAAGAAGTAGTCACTGAACCGAAGCAAACAATGGATACTGAGCCGAAGCAAGTTGTTGCGAAGGAACAGAAGAAGACTATACAAGCTACGCTTGGGTAGATTATACGAGTGCAAGCCATAGCGTATAGAAGAGAGTCCATGAGACAATCCAGCTTAAGAAGTAGGCTCCTATTCCCATGGTAAACACTTTTGATGGCTTTTCTATCTGTGCCACAAACCGCCTCTTAACAATGTAGTATGTGAGAATGTAAAAAAGCATTCCAAACGCCAAGCCACTCAGGAAGTCATCTAACCTTAAGAGAGTGCATATTAGAGCTGCGAGAATGCCTAAGCCAACTCTGCCCCAGTAAAGAATATTTGACGGTTCCATCGGTTTCTACTCCAGTTTTCAGCATCCCTCTTTTAGAGTTACACCTATTTAGTCTTTCTAATATTTTCCTAAAGTCCCACTTTTTCGTACATAAGAGTCAGTTAGATAAAATATCAGGATGCCGAAAACTATCCAAGCCGCGTCTAACACCAGCAGATGCAAAAATACATTTCCCAAAATCTCTGGCGTATAATTCTCGATGAGAAAACTACGCATCCCAACCAAGGCGGGAGCTGTTGGAAACACTGTGCTTGCTTGCTGGGCGATAGTCGGAAGTACAGTTAATGGATACGCCACTGGAGAGAGAATCATCAAAACGCTGTGAAAGCCCTCTGAAATTATCCAGCCCTCTTTGAAAATCAAGGCTAAGGACGAGATGAAGATTCCGAATCCACCCAGGGCAAACATCATGAGGGCGAATATGGCTAAGGCTGGCAGTATCCCCTCGATTCTGAGAGCCAAACCAAAGACTGCGTAAATGACGCCGACTTCGAAAAGAGTGCCTAAGCTTTGGTGCACAACACTGTGTAAGGCCATCCCAAGGACGAGGCTCAACCGACTCGTTGGAGTGACATATATTGATTCTAAGGTGCCGTACCATTGCTCTTTTCGTATGCTGAACCCCATCGCCCAAACAGCAGTTCCGATAAATCCCATGATTATGTACCCTGTGAAAGTATAAGTGACGATGTCCCCCGTTCCTACCAATCGCAGAAGGCTCTCACTAAATCTGCTTCCTCCCAGCAAAACCAGTCCATAGACAAGTATGGGCAGCAAAAAGATAAGCGGCTCAATGCACTGCCGGGTAAAATTGATAGGGTAAGCGAGCTCTATCTTCCACTCTTTAATGTTGCATTCCCAAATCGCTCTCAACTCAGCCTTTAAGTTGGCTAATGAAAGACCAACAGGACACGAAACTTGCTCAAGTCCACGGTTTTCTTCAATCTTATTCACATCTTAGCCTCCTAATACTGACTAATCGACCCAGACTTCTTGGTTCTCTTCTCCATCCAGTTAAAAAGATAAAACCCAAGAAAGAGCGCTACAGCATCTATCACAAAGAGTAAGAAGATTTGTTCATAGATGGCGAGAAAATTCTGTCTAAGAAGCACTAAACTTCGCACCGCAATCAAAGCATATGTCAGAGGAAGAAACTTACCTACTATTTGTGCCCAGAAAGGTAGAGCTTGAACAGGATAACGGACAGGAGAGAAAAGATAGAAAACATACTCCAACGTGTGTGCCAAGTCGTGAGCCTGCTTGAATTGAAGTGAGAAAGCAGCAAGCATCAGTGCAATGCCATACAAACCCAATATCATGAGAATCAAAATGAGTATTATCGGCATTATCACACCCAGCGTTAATTCTATTCCAAAGAAAACAATGCACACAACCAGTTGAATCACCGCATAAATGGTACTACTGATGCTCTCACTCACGGCTTTTCCAATCAGAATGAAGGCTTTATTGCACGGTGAAGAAAGCAAGTAATCTAAAGTTCCTTGGTAAGCTTCTCTCCTAATGCTTTCTCCTACACCATAGAGAGAAGTGAGAACATAACCATTCAGAATGGCGCCGAGAATGATAAAGGGAATATAATCTGGAGTGCCCGCAATCTCTGCAAAACTCGAACTTTGGAGACCTCCCACAATCGCCTGTCCTTGAAATATGAAGGTGAGAAACCAAAAGAACGGGAATATCGTCCAGAAAACGAAAATCACTGGATACGCCATCAGAAACTTCATGTTCTTAGCGACTTCGGTCCAAACGACAAAGAAATTTGCTCTAAAAACTGAAGCATCCGAAGATTTCTTCATCATCTTTATGTGGTGCCTCCTTCGGCGAGTTTTGCCCCAGTTAACTTGATGAACGCATCCTCTAACGTGGGCATGCTAATGTTTACACTGGTGATCTGGGCGTTTTTCTCTCGAAGCGCATCCACAACCGTGCCAACGTGCTTTTCTGCATTTCCTCCAATAAGTTTGATTCTTGAAGGCGTTCCCTTTGCCTCGTCTCCACGAATCAGTGTTATTATTTCTACGTCTGGACAAAGCGGTCTTAGATAGTTTTCAGTGTCGTGCGGGGGATTGTGGCAGGCTACCTCAACCAACTCGGTTTCTTTCACCCTCGCCTTTAGTCCTTCTGGAGTGTCTATCGCCGCTATTTTTCCATCATTTATTATAGCCACTCTGTCACATAATTCGTCGGCTTCCTTCATATAATGAGTCGCCAATAGTATAGTTCTTCCTTCCTTTTTGCAGAGTTCTCGTATCTGACTTCTGATCTGACGTGAAAACGTTGGGTCTAGGCCCAGTGTCGGCTCATCTAACAGCAGTATAGGCGGGTCGTGTAAAAGTGCTCTAGCGACGGCGATTTTCTGTCTCATCCCGGTGCTGTAGTCTTCTAGTCTTTCGTCTGCTCGGTCTGACAGATTCATTATGGCTAATAGTTCGTCTACTCTTTCTTTTGCCTCTCTTCGGGGCATCTTATACAATGATGCGAAGTACATCAGGTTGTCTCGAGCCGTGAGCTTCCAGTACAGTGTGCGTTCCCCTCCTATCACCAAGCCTAAGCTAGCTCTCACCAACGACGTCTGTTCCCGAATGTCAAACCCATTTACTATTGCAGTGCCTTCGTCCGGAATCAATATTGTGGAAAGACACTTGACCAGAGTTGTTTTTCCAGCGCCGTTTGGACCGAGAAGCCCGAAGAGTTCGCCTGAACGAATTTCTGAGTTCACGTGATCCAACGCCACAGTGACATCTTCGCCGCTTCCAGACGTTTCTTTTTCGGTTTTTTTCTTTAAGAACCCGAAGATGCCTATGTGCTTTCTTTTCTTGAATACCTTAGTGAGATTGATGGTCTGAATACTGTACACGTCGTTGTCTTTGTTATAGACCAATAGTTAAGCCTCATTTTGCCTCAGAGAAACGTGCATTTTAACTTATTAACCTTTCACTCCAATGTATAACATCCTTGCAAAAACATACAAAACAAGACTTAAAGGCTTCAACTTGACAACTTGCTAGTGAAACAGGTTGAAAGAAGAATTAACAAGCTTCGACATTGCTGTGCTAGTTCGTGAACTTGAACAGATGATCAAAGGTGCTTACATAGATAATGTTTATCAGGTCAACCATAATACTTTCGTCTTCAAGCTCCGCCAACCAGACAAACCCACTCTTCACCTACTAGTAGAATCTGGAAGACGTCTTCATTTAACCTCTTACATCCATGAAAAACCGCTGAGACCTCCAACATTCTGCATGGCTCTCAGAAAACACCTCAGAAATGGAAGAGTCACAGAAATCCAACAACACGAATTCGAACGATTAATAACCATAAAAGTGAGCACAAGAGAAGGAGACTTCCAACTTATATGTGAACTCTTTGGAGAAGGAAACCTCATCCTCGTAAGTCCAGAGAACAAGATTCTGCATGCACTAACTTACCGAAGAATGCGAGACCGAAACATTCTACGTGGCGAAAACCTTCAATATCCCCCGCCAAGTGGAAAAAACCCATACAAAGTAAGCCGTCAAGAACTTGACAAAATAAAAGAACTGAATCAGTTAGAAATCGTGAAAGCACTCACCAAGTTTTTGAGCATTGGCGGTCTTTACGCTGAAGAGGTACTTCACCGTGCACGAGTCGATAAAAACACTTCTTGCAAGTCTCTTACAAACCCACAACTAGATAGCGTCTTCAATCAACTTCAAGAGATTCTCAGTCAAGTCAAAAGTGGCAACATTAAACCACACATTGCCATAAACAAGGAGGGCGAATGGATTGATGCCACCCCTATCCCACTTAACAAATACGCCGAATTTCAACAAAAACCTTACAAGACCATGAATGAAGCGCTTGACGAGTATTACGCCAAGATGACTACACGAGAGAAAGTGGAGAAAGCCTCTAAAGAAGCAGAGCAAGAATTAGCAAAACTGAAAAGAGTTCTTCAAAATCAACAAAACGCCATAGAAGAGTTGAAACAACACATCGGAAAAAACAGGAAGATAGGCGACATAATATACTTGCATTTTGGTGAACTGCAATCTCTTCTTCAAAAAACTATGGATCAAAGAAGATTTGGGAAATCGTGGGAAGAGATAGAATCAAGCATTAAAAAGGAACTTGAACAAATCCCAACGATTCGTTTCCACTCTTTACATCCAAAAAGCCTGATAATTAACGTTTCAATCAGGGAACTCGTAGTTCCCCTAAACTTACGACGTTCAATACAAGACAACGCAGCAAATTTCTACGCAATGGCAAAGAAATCTGAAAGGAAATTAGAAGGCGCAGAAAAAGCCTTGAAGGAAACCCAAATCAAAATCGAAGAGTTGAAACGACAACTCATCAAGCAAGTCGAAGAAACTCAAAAAACCGCGCCTAAACAAAGAAAAAAGGCGTGGTATGAGAAATTTCGATGGTTCCACTCATCTGAGGGTTTCTTAGTGATTGGAGGCAGAGACGCAACATCAAACGAAATTCTAATAAAAAAATATATGGAGCCCCATGACATTGTTTTCCACGCAGACATCTTTGGTGCACCCTTCATTTTAATTAAAACAGAAGGAAAAAAACCAACAGAACAAACGATAAGAGAAGCGGCACAACTTGCTGCCTCCTACTCTAGTGCTTGGAGAGAAATGCTAGAAGCGGTTGACGTTTACTGGGTATTCCCAGAACAGGTGAGCAAAAGCCCACCGTCGGGCCAATATCTTGAGAAAGGTTCCTTCGTAATCCAAGGATTGAAGAACTATATCCGCCACATTCCATTACAAGTCGCTATTGGAATCAAGATAGAAAATGATTATCCAATGGTTATAGGGGGTCCCCCAGAAGCCATCATAAAACAAACAAACATTTATGTCAAGATAATCTCTGGAAATCAAACAAGTGGCAAACTCGCCAAGCAAATAAAGAATTTACTAATCCAGCTAGTTCCTCAAAATATGCGAAGAAGGATTTTAGACATTCCCCTTGAGGAAATACAGAGATTCATACCTTTGGGCAAAGGAACCATAACATCTCCTGAGAATAAGTCACAAAGCGATTAGACTCTGTGAACAACGTAGTAGAATCAAAGAAAACTGCCCTCAGAGAAGGTGAAAAACCGATTAACTTGTGTGTTTTTTAGGTTTTAATACTTTTAGTTTATCAGCATCTTTCTTTTCCATAATAATCATGGTTCCAACATAACCGCAATTATTGCACATGTCTCTGAAGAGACCACATCTTTGCTCAAACTTAAAGACATCGCACAGTGAAATGTCCTGACTATTACATCTAGGACAAACTTTAACATCCATTTAAGTCACACACTTTGAAACTAGCCTTTTGACTCTTAATAACATTACTCGCCGTGCACATTGAAAGAAAACTCTGCGTGCGCTGTTAGACGTTTACATATCTATTCAATCATCAGGTGTTGTTAAAGTCTCTTAGAAAGGTTGCTCTTAGAACCGATATTTAAGACTGTTACATGTAGAGATAATGATAATGTTCGACCGCTTAAGGGAGGCATTTCTCGGATTCTTGAACAAGATTTAATAGGACTTTTCCTTTATTTCGTTTGAGGAGTGCCCCATGGCAGAGATTGGCATAAGAGAACGAATACTAGTCAAGGATGTCATGAGCAGCCCAGTCACAACCATTGATGAAAACGAAACCGCAGATAAGGCAGCCCGACTGATGGACAAACAGAATGTAGGCTGCATTGTTGTAACTGGCAAAGAAGGAAAACCGTTGGGCATAATAACCGAAAGAGATTTAGTTGTTAGGGTTCTAGCCAGAAACAGCCAGCCGAGTAAGCTTATGGCTAAAGAAGTAATGACCTCACCTTTAATCACTGTGGATCCAGACGAAACCCTCAGCGAAGCTGCCAGAAGGATGAGTCGACTAAACATCCGAAGATTAGGAGTCATGTATAAAGGAAATCTGGTTGGGCTCGTATCCAGTAAGGACATTCTGGCGATCACACCCGAACTCTTAGAAATTATCCAAGAGAAAGCTCGCATTGAAGGAGGAAAAGCCATAGAAGTGATTTCGGAAGCCGCTCCTTTGGCTGGTTATTGTGAACATTGTGGACACTGGTCCGACAGCCTCGAAGAGGTTGAGGGAAACTTTCTCTGCGAAGACTGCAGAGAGGAACTGAAAGGTGAGTTTTAGAGGTCAACTGTTTGCTTGTTAAAGACTTAATGGATAGAAAGTATCCTTTCCTCTACGCAGACGACTTAGGGACAAAGGCTCGGGCAGTTATGCGTGACAGAGGACTAAGAGTTCTTCCCATCGTAGACGAGCACAAACGCCTTTTAGGTGTAGTCTCTCGCACCAACATCATGACCATAACTTCCTCAGTCTCAACGATTCGAGTAAAAGGAATCATGTCATCCCCAAAATTCACAGCAACAATGGAAATGGATGCTTATGCCACTTTGAAGGAAATGATTCGCTTGGACGAATGGTATATTCCTGTCACTGTTTCTTCCCACAATTCCACATACGCTGGAGTGCTTGGATTAGAAGCCTTTATTCACCTATCTTTGGAAAAAGATTTAACAAGTTTTTCCAAACCTCTTTCTGAGATAATGTCAACCCAACCATTTGCGTGCTCTCCAGAAGACGAGGTGGATAACATCTGGCGTTTGATGCAAGAACGGTTCTTCGCTGGGTTGCCAGTGGTGAAAAAAGGGAAACTCATCGGAATGGTAACACAAAAAGACTTGTTGGATACTGGAACAGTGTTTCCTGGCTTTGAAGCCAGAAAAGGTCGGTTTAGGGTTTCGCCAAAAATATTGTCCATAATGAAAACTTCAGTGGTATCTCTTAAACCAACCGCCACTGTTAAGGAAGCAGCTGAACTTATGCTTAAGAAGAACATAGGTCGCGTACCTATTGTGGATGAAAAAGGTACACTTATTGGTATAGTCGACCGAGAGGACGTTACAAGAGCACTCCTCTAACAAATGGAGGGTAAAAATTGGTTGCAAAGCGAAGCGGAAGACCACGAGAAACTTTTCGACGTAGCCTAAGAGAAGGTGGACCTCTACAGTTGAAAGCTCATCCCTCTAAGAAACGTGAAGGAGAAATTATGACCATCGCAAAGAGTCAAGTTGTTACAATAGCGCCTACCACGCCAGTGTACGATGCCATACAAATCATGGTGAAAGAAGGTTTTCGTCGCATGCCCATAGTAGATCCTGGCACCAAGAAACTGCTTGGGGTAGTAACTGCAACCGATGTTATCAACTATCTTGGGGGTGGCGAGAAATTCCAAATAATTCAAAAAAAGTACGCAGGTAACTTCTTTAAGGCGATTAATGAGCCGATAAAGTCCCTCATGACCTCTAAAGTGATTTCGATTCCCACAACCGCAAAGATCAGTGACTCCATAGACTTGATGAAGAAGCATAAGGTTGGTGGCTTGCCTGTCGTTGATGAGCATGGTCATGTGTGGGCTATCGTGACGGAAAGGGACATACTCACACTTTTCAGTGGAAAAATCAGAGGAGCCAAAGTCGTAGACCTCATGTCAAAAAATGTCATCACTGCAAAACCAGAGACAACGATAATAGAAGCCGAAAAGATAATGATAAAGCACGGCTTCAGACGGCTACCCATTACATCAAACAATGAATTCGTAGGCATGGCTACTGTGAGGAGTATACTGCGCTTCTTTGGTTCAGGCCAAGTTTTCAAGCACCTACAATCAGGGACTATTAACCAAGTCTTACAAACATCCGTTCTTGAGGTTACAATGAAGGATGTTCCAACGATTCAGCCAGACGCAGACATTGGAGAGGCTGCAAAAACGATGCAGGAGAAGAATGTTGGCTCACTACCAGTGATAGCGAACAAAAAACTTGTTGGCATAATAACCGAGCGAGACTTCTTCAGACTAATTGCTGGATAATCTTTTCAACACATTTGATTTAAGAGGAAACTGAGGATTAGTTTTGTTAGTTGATTTGGTTCTCTATAACGCTAAAATTTACACTATAAAGGGCTTGGTTACAGCAGGTATTGCCATCAATGAAGGAAAAATCTTCAAAATAGCCAAAGAGACAAACCTTCCAAAGTCTTCAATGAAACTAAACTTGAAAGGAAACGTGATTCTCCCAGGCTTAATTGATTCGCATGTGCACCTTCGAGATCAGCAACTGGCATACAAAGAAGACTTCCTCAGTGGAACAGCAGCGGCGGCAGCTGGCGGCGTGACATCGGTTATAGACATGCCCAATAACAAGCCAACAACGATGGACTCAAAATCCTTGAGAGAACGAATGACGCTAGCAAAAACACGAGTATATGTCAATGTTGCCTTTTATTCGGCGTTTCCCGAGAATCTGGAGGAAATGCGTTCAATTATTGAAGAAGGGGCGGTAGCTTTCAAACTATACTTGTCAGAAAAAATTGGGGGATTAGACATCAACGATGATGAATCGTTGTCGCATGCTTTCAAAAAGACTGTGGAAATGAGTGTTCCTGTTGCAGTTCATGCTGAAGACAGAAAAATGCTTGACCAAGGCAGAAAGAACATGGAAAGAGTTGGAAAGAACGATGTAGAAGCTTACACTAAAGTTCATTCACCCAGCGCAGAGGAGAAAGCAATAAATCGTGTTTCTCGCCTTGCAAGAAAAACTAGCGCTCCAATTCACTTCTGCCATCTCAGCTCACTCGTGGGATTGCGAGCCTTTTTGACGGCAAAAAACATAGGTTTTTCCATAACAGGTGAGGTTACGCCGCATCATCTCCTCTTGTCTTCTAAGGATTTGAAGCGCCACAAGACTTTCGCCCTCACTGATCCTCCGTTGAGAAGCAAGAGAGATGTTGAGACTCTTTGGAGTGCCCTTAAGCTTGACTTAGTTGACACTATAGCTTCTGATCATGCTCCTCACACAATTGGCGAAAAGGAAACCGAGTCTGTGTGGGATGCAAAGCCAGGTATACCCGGGTTAGAAACAACACTTCCTTTACTGTTAACTCAAGTGAATGAAAACCACCTAACAATACAGGATCTGGTCAGATTGACTTCAGAAAGGTCAGCAGCAATATTTCATCTAAAAGACAGAGGAAGAATAGAGGAAGACTGCTGGGCTGACTTAGTGATTGTTGACTTAAAACAAGAATACAGAGTGGATTCGTCAAAGTTTTTTTCAAAGGCTAAGTATTCCCCTTTTGATGGATGGAGAGTTAAGGGCAAGCCGTTGAAAACTTTTGTTAATGGAGTTTTGGTGTATGATGAGGGAAAAATTGTCGGCAAGCCTGGAACCGGTCAAATCTTAAGGTGCAGGGATTGAAGTTCATTACGGATGGTATGCTTGGAAAACTGACTCGATGGCTCCGCATGCTCGGTCATGACGTCGAGTATTCTAAGTCTCTGGATGATAAAGAGTTGATTGAAAGAGTGAAAGCCGAGAATCGAATTCTTCTCACCCGTGACCTTAAGCTTTACCAGCGGGCTATAACACAGGGAGCCAACGCCTTCTTAGTGGAAGGAGATACAGAATCTAAAAAACTCGCTCTGTTGTCAAAGCGATTCAACTTTAAACTCGAAATTGATGTGACTGTTTCGCGTTGCCCAAAATGCAACACTCCAATCAAACCTGTTTCAAAAGAGAAGGTTATTGATAAAATTCCGAAGGCGACTGCCCTATACTATAACGAGTTCTGGATGTGCCCGAGTTGCGAGCAGATATACTGGCGCGGAAGCCATTGGAAACGAATAGAGGAAACCTTGAGGGAAGCCACGGAGGCGCTGTCAGAGTAAGCTTTAGCTTTCTAGAAAACTCACTACTGGGCAGGTTTGATGTTTACTGGAAAGTAAACGATTTTTGCTTTACTCTCATGTAGCGTTACAGCAAGGTAGTCTCCATCTCGTAAACCAAGGACTTTTCTAATGTTTTGTGGAATGGTGACTTTTCCTCCGTTAAGTATCTTCACCAACTCAAGTTTGTTATCAGACTTCATGGAATTATCCTCTTTGAGTTATTTTCTCAGTGATTTTGTCACTAGTCACTTATTAGTTTTTTGTTATTAAGTTCTAGTATCTTTTTATATACTTTTAATAAAGTTTTTTAGTGACAAAATACTATAGATTATGTTGGGAGGGAGCCCACACATTAAGGAGAGAAGGGGGAAACGAGAAAGTGGTTAGAGGTGAGGATTGGATTTTTCAATCAGGAATGGCTAAGTCGATTCTCTTCAAGGCTGAGTTAAGAAATCTTTGGACTGAGAAATTGAGGAGTCTCTTAGACTACTTGATCTTAAGGCTCTTGAAGGATAAGCCAATGCATGGTTACGGTCTTTTGTGCGTCATCAGAGACCGCTATGGCTATTATCCCGCTCCATCAAACATTTATCCGATTCTTTCCATCCTTGAAAAGAAAAATTATGTCGAAAGTAGATTAGAGGTCTGTAATGGGAAACCAAGAAGAGTGTATACCATCACTTCGGAAGGAGAGGCTTTGCTGAATTTTGAAGAAGAGTTGCTGAATCACATCATAACTCTGGCTAACGTCAAGACCTGAAGAACATACAACAAAGCTCGCACTGACGTTTATGCAAGTAGTGTGCCGATTCTCCAAATGTAGTGGACGCCCTGAAATTTTTTGTAAATGTTTTTCCGCTTAGTAGGAGTGCCTGAATAAAATTATTATTCCTTCATCATCATCACTTATGTCGTTGTCTACTCTTTCTTGAAAACTGAGAAAATTTTTTGGTTTTTTTCATCAACTCGTGAGCTGGAGCGTGTTTTTGGCTATGTGATTTTGGAACAGGCGTTGCTTTGGGTTCTGTTGAGGTTGATAACTATGATAGAAGTTGATAGAAATTTTGAAAAGTCTATGTTGTTGTTTTCATCTTTTTAGATGAGTATTTCTATTGTTTTTGGGTTTGTTTCTGATGTCATTATTGTGTAGTCGGCTTCGTCTAGGTGGTAGAAGTCGTATACTTTCTTTGGCAGTTCTATGAGGTATTCGTTTCCGACTTAAACGTCTTCTTCTGACAGAGATTTTCTTTCTAATTCGCTTATCGGCTTAGCGAGAAGTATGTGAGATGAGTCGACTGCATAAGAATTATTTCAGGAGGTGGAATAGGAATTAGTAATCTGATAGGTAGTTTAACAATAATAGGTGTTATTATTGGTTGGATTTTGTATGGTAGGTAATCAATGTGTGTGTGGGTTTGAGATAGAATTTCTATCCAACATCCTTATTAATTCAAAATAACAGTAAGCGTATTACAGCAATACGACAAGGCATGGAGTTGTAATGTTTGACTAAAGCATTGATTGTTTATGGAACCCGATATGGAGCAACAGCTAGCACATCAGAAGAGATTGCAAGAATACTTCGACAAGAAGGCTTGGAAGTCCGAGTAGTTGACGCAAAAAAGGAGAGAGTCAGAGATATAGCCGAGTATGACCTTGTAATTGTCGGCAGCGGAATAAAGATGGATAGGTGGTATAGTGAACCCAAAGAATTCCTGAATAATTTCCAGAAGGAGCTTGCAAAAAAGAAAGTGGCTTTGTTCGTCTCATGCGGACATGGTTGCCAAGCAGAGAATGAAGGAAAACCCGAAGTGTGATTGCTAAATTCAGAGGAAAGTATCTGGAAGAAAAAGCCGCTAAGTATAATCTGCAACCCATAGCTCTTGGCTTCTTCGGTGGCATCGAAGACTACACTAAAGTGTCATGGTTGGTGAAAATGGCTCCTCCAGTTAAGGCAGCAAGGCGAAAGATGGAAGCTTTCTATGGGGAAAAGAAGGATGTCTACGATACGAGAGACATGGAAGCTATCAGAAGCTGGGCAAAAGAACTCTCACAAAAAATTCACAGTTAGATAAAATGCTAAGTCAAAAGCATCTGCTAACCTGAGCCGCTCGATACTGTGTGTGTGGATTTAAATTTGGTCCCGCGCGCGCTAAAAAGGGAAACAAGATTCCTAACGCGCGCACAATCTCTCTCCATGCCTTCACACTAATGATCCTATTTTTAGGAGAGCGTAAGGCATTCTTAAGGTAGAACAGGAAAAGCCTCCAACCAGAAAGCTATTTTAGTCCTGAGTTCTATTGAAGTAACCAAGAAGGGTTGTTTATGGACATCAAGTTTAAAGAGGATTTTATTGTTCTCTGGAAGAGATTTTTCGGTGAAGCGGAACTTCCTATCGCCTTCTACTACACGGATGAAGAAGGACATGCGGAACTCGTGAAGCCTGGTACAATTCGCGGATGCCTCTTCGCAGCGCTTTCACTTGTAAGGAAGGGCAGAGCTTTATGTTTTGATGCAGAGTCAATCGGCTGTCCTGGCGGACAAGAGTATCTGGGTCTTAGAGTGCCCGTGCACGACACTGAATACTTAGAACTATATTCGCACTTCGTCTCCAGTGGAATTCCTGGAAAAGAAGAAGGAGAGCGTTACCTGAAGACGCCCGAAATTGCTGCCGAGGCGATCAAGCTCATGCCGTCGTTCAAGGCTCCAGCAAGGTTCATAGTGTTCAAGAGGTGGGACTCATTGAACGAGTCGGATGAACCTGACGTCGTAATCTTTTTCGCGTGCCCCGATGTCCTTTCAGGCCTCTATGGGTTGGCGAATTTTGATGAAACAGAACCCAACGTTGTTTTCACCCCCATGGCTTCAGGGTGTATCTCAATTGTGCTGTATCCCTTTCTTGAGAAAGACTCTGTCCGTCCAAGAGCTGTCATAGGATTGTTTGACCCTTCAGCGCGCCCCTATATTCCTGAGAACACACTTTCGTTTTCTGTACCCATGCGCAAGTTCGAGCGCATGGTTCGCAACATGGAAGAAAGCTTCCTGACCACAAATTCCTGGAAGACAATACAGAAAAGAATTCGAAGGGCACCATAATAGATGCGCGCGATAAGCACCTATCACGACATCAAAATGCGCGCGGTAGCATGGGAAGCTGAAGAAGACCTTGACTTTCTGTAAGATAGAGACGATATCCGATACGTCTCTTGAGCCTCTTTGCACTAGCGTGCGCTGTTGATCGAAAATAGAATATTGGTGCGTGGATTTAGTGCAATCCATTTTCCATCTGGGCTTCGATGGAGCCGACAAGTCTTTTTGAGAACCATCCTTTTGCTGCCTGCTTGGCGAGTGACAGCCTGTCAAAGGACATCTTGTGAAGTCGAATTTTGTCGCCGCTGAACTCGTACAAGCA
>Ga0315314_1000909_pt1 | contig 28821 bp, 28 predicted proteins | sample TDP9_MG_FD_203631 | JGI IMG/M metagenome (GOLD analysis project Ga0315314, IMG submission 203631) | Freshwater sediment microbial communities from Lake Towuti, South Sulawesi, Indonesia - TDP9 | ecosystem: Environmental > Aquatic > Freshwater > Lake > Sediment | place: Indonesia: South Sulawesi... | reverse complement strand
AACTTCTTCATCGACCTACCCTCAGCTTCTCCAATGATTCCGCTCATCCCCGGGGTCACCATTAAGCCCCAGTCACTCCCCTACTTCTTTGCCTCAGCATCATTATCCGTTCTCTTCCACGAATTATCCCATGGAGTCCTCTGCGCCGTTGAGCAGGTCAAAGTGAAGAACTCTGCTCTTCTCCTAGCTGTCGTCTTCTTTGGAGGAGCCATCCAGCCAGACGAGGAGGAGATGGAAAAGAAGGAAGGTATGGGAAGGATGAGAATCTACGCCGTTGGCTCCTTGACGAACCTCGTCATAGGACTAGTAGCTCTCTTCCTCGGCGTTCTACTAGAACCAAGTCTTCCCGAGCCTCTAGTTATGATACTTCAATGGGTACATTTCCTCTCAATTAACGTCGCCGTGATAAACATGCTACCTGTATATCCTTTCGACGGGGACGGAGTACTCAACGCCCTCTTCAAGAGGTTTGGACAGAGAGGAGCAACCCTCAGGACAATCACAGGCATGGGGTTCCTAGCTCTGGTTGGTCTAAATATGGCTATGAGCTTCGTCAAATTCGGCGTAATCTCCTTCTAAACACAAGAAGTAAGACCTATAAACATTTTCGCGGAGGTTCACGGGATCTTGAAAGTGCCTCCTTTGTCAGCGGATTGGACTAGGTTGCAGTATCTCATTAGGTACCCCTTCTTAATCCTAGGCGGCTTTGGCTTCCAGTCAGCTAAGCGTCTTCTCAGCTCGTCTTCACTTAAGGTGATGTTTAAACGTCTCCTCGGTATGTCAATTTCGACTACGTCACCATCTTTGATGACTGCGATTGATCCTCCTTCAGCCGCCTCTGGTGAGACATGACCGATGCATGGTCCTCTGGATGCTCCTGAGAATCTTCCATCAGTCACTAGAGCGACCGAGTCACTCAAACCCATTCCAGCTATGGCTGCAGTTAGGGACAGCATCTCCCTCATCCCTGGTCCTCCTTTAGGTCCCTCGTAGCGGATTACCACAACGTCGCCTTTATTGATCTGTTTGCTGAGAATAGCCTTCACACCTTCTTCTTCAGAGTCGAAGACTCTTGCTGGACCTCTGTGGACAAGTATCTTAGGGGAGATCGCCGTAGCTTTAACGACAGCCCCGTCAGGAGCCAGACTACCCGTCAATATAGCTATTCCCCCCTCTTTGCGAACAGGATTGTCCAGGGGTCGGATCACGCTGAAGTCGTAGACAACCCGCCCCTTGATGTTCTCGCCAACGGTTTTTCCAGTTACTGTTATAGCGTTCAAATGCAGCAGGTCACTCAGAACCTTCATCACAGCAGGAACTCCGCCAGCTACGTCGAGCTCCTCAAGATCGTGTGGTCCACCCGGACGCATATCGCAGAGGTGCGGAACCTTTTTGCCTAGATCATCAAAGATCCTCAGCTGCAAGTCTAAGCCAGCTTCTCTGGCTATAGCCATCAAGTGAAGAACAGTGTTTGTTGAACCCCCAAGCGCCAAGTCAACTATTATGGCGTTCTCAAAAGCTTCTGGAGTAAGAATGTCTGAGGGTTTCAAGTCTTCTCTAACGAGATGAACGATCCTTTCACCACTTAGCTTGGCGATTCTGCTCTTCAATGAGGAGATTGCCAAGGCTGTGGCGCACCCAGGCAGAGTAAGTCCCAAGGACTCAGCTACGCAAGCCATAGTATTGGCAGTGTACATGCCATTGCAGGACCCGCAGCTTGGGAAGGCCTGGTCTTCGATTCCTTTGAGGTCTTCGATGCTCATCGTGCCAGTTGAGACCTCTCCTACAGCTTCGAAGATCGCTGTGACATCGACTCTTCTCCCCTTGTATACACCTGAGAGCATGGGTCCTCCTGTCACGACAATCGACGGGATGTCTAGTCTTGCCGCTGCCATGATCATGCCAGGGGTTATCTTGTCGCAGTTCGTGACGAGGACCATGCCGTCGAACCTGTGGGCTTGGACCACCGCCTCCACGGAGTCGGATATGATCTCCCGTGACGGGAGAACATAGCGCATCCCCTCGTGACCCATCGCGAGCCCGTCGCAGATGGAGATCGTGTTGAACTCGAAGGGGACTCCACCGGCCGATCTTACGCCCGCCTTGACGGCCCCGGCAGTCTTGTCGAGGTGCATGTGACCAGGCACCATCTCGTTGAAGCTGTTGACTACCGCGATGAAGGGCTTGTCCAGATCCTGGTCGGTTAGCCCGAGGCACTTTAGGATAGCCCTATGAGGGGCCTTCTCGATTCCGGTCTTCAAAGAGTCACTTCTCAACTTCAAACCCCAATCGGCTTCCGCTAGCTCTTCGATTCTTCTAACCTTTATCCCTTCCTATCTTCCACTTGACTAGAACGATTGATAGAAAAGCTTTTATGCAAATAGATGTTGAATACTTTTCCAACGAGGTCATCAAAATGAGGGATCGTTTTATCACTGAGCCTCGCCAAGAAGGTTCGAATATTTGATACCACCCTAAGGGATGGTGAACAGACTCCCGGAGTCTCCTTGACTCCTGAAAAAAAGCTTCTGATCGCCAAACAACTCGACAGCCTCGGTGTGGACATTATCGAAGCTGGCTCTCCGATCGCTTCAGAAGGCGAGATGGAAGCCATAAGACTTATCGCTAGAGAGGGACTTAGAGCCGAAATCTGTGGTTTTGCAAGGGGGGTCAGAGGAGATATCGACGCAGTTCTGAAAAGCGACGCCAACTCTGTCTTCTTGGTGATTCCTTCCTCCGATATCCATATCCAGAACAAGTTTAAGAAGCCTCGGGAATATGTTTTGAAGCTCACAGAAGAAGCCATACAATATGCGAAGGATCATGGCCTAGTAGTTGAGTTTGGTCCTGAAGACGCAACAAGAACCGATATGGATTTCCTCAAAAAGATGATTGAGGTCAGCATCGCAGCTGGCACTGACAGGGTTACACCTCCTGACACCGTCGGCGTAATGACACCCGAAAAAACCTTCTCATTCTTCTCAGAGCTGAAGAAGACATTCCCTGAAACCCCACTCGGCATCTATTGCCACAACGACTTCGGAATGGCTGTTGCTAACTCTTTGGCAGGTCTGAGAGCTGGAGCAGAGGAGGTTCACGTAACAATCAATGGGCTCGGTGAAAGGGCCGGAAACTCATCGTTGGAAGAGACTATCGTCTCTCTGAAACTGCTCTACAATGTTGAGACATCCATCAAGACGGAGCTCCTCTACGAGACCTCAGTACTAGTCTCACGTTTGACAGGCATTCCTGTTCAGCCAAACAAAGCCATTGTGGGCGAGAACGCCTTTGTCCACGAGTCAGGCATTCATACGCATGCGATACTTGTTGAACCCTTGACCTATGAACCAATTCCGCCAGCGCTTGTGGGGCGAACGAGGAGACTGATCGTGGGGAAGAAAGCCGGTTCAGCAGGGATAAATGCTGCCTTAGACGAACTTGGACTTCACCCAACTGACAAACAGCTGAAGGAGATATTCCAGCGTGTCAAGGCCTTAGGCGACAAGGGTAAACGGGTCACCGACGCCGACCTAGAGGCAATCGCGCACTCGGTCATGGACTTGCCCCTTACCAAAGCGATAAGACTTGAAGAATTGACTGTTGTAGCAGGAGATCGGGTGACGCCTACAGCTTCCGTTAGGCTGAGCCTCAATGGCAAGGTTCTGACCGAAGCTGCTACGGGGGTAGGACCAGTTGATGCAGCAATGAACGCCGTGAAAAAGATCGTTTCGGCCGTTGAGCCTGTACGCCTCGAAGAATATCACGTCGATGCCATTACCGGAGGGACTGATGCTATAGTTGAGGTTGCTGTCCGGTTGCGCAAAGGAGATAGAGTAGCCACCGCCGTGGGAACGCATGGTGATATAGTAATGGCGAGTGTTGAAGCCATGGTAAGTGGTATGAATATACTCGTAAAAAACAGCGAGAGACCTGGCACAGAAAAGGCATCCGACGCAGGTGCTTAGCGTCATTTGGAGGCTGATCTTCGAAGATGGTTCTTCAAACTCCAAACCCGTTTTCAGCAGGTTTCCAGACTTTCTGCTCTTGCTGGTTCCCATCCTTAGGTTCTCGGAGGAAAACCTATGGAAAGGCTTTTATGAAGGATGCAGATGTTAAGTGTTCCGAGGGCATATGTGGGATTGTTTTGTCGGGTGCGGAGGAACACGGGGGAATCGTGTTCTCCGCTATTAAGGAAAGAACCTTAGTTTCTCAAACACAAGTAATAGGAAAAACCGATTTTCCAAGAAATCCAGCAAACCGTAGTACCCCTTCTAAACTAGGAGGCGCTCAAGATGGCTAAGATGACTGGCGCACAAGCACTGGTTGAAGCTCTGAAGAGGCAGCAAGTTGATATAGTCTTCGGCTTACCGGGTGGAGCCACGCTACCAATCTACGATGCCCTATACTACTCAGAAGTCCGGCACATATTGATGAGACATGAACAATGCGCAGCCCACGCAGCTGACGGATATGCGAGAGCAAGCGGAAGAGTGGGCGTCTGCATGGCAACATCAGGGCCGGGGGCAACAAACCTTGTCACTGGGATTGCTAATGCTTACATGGACTCCTCTCCGATTGTTGCGTTCACGGGGCAGGTTCCGAAGGCAATGATTGGGAAAGACGCCTTCCAAGAAGCGGACATAATAGGCATCACAACGCCTATAACTAAGTGCAACTACCAAGTTAAGAACAACTCCGATATTCCACTGTTCGTCAAGACTGCCTTCTACGTAGCCTCCTCTGGTAGACCTGGACCTGTTCTCGTCGATCTGCCGAAGGATATGCAGGTCGAGGCTGCTGAGATGGACTTTGATAGTGTCGTGAAGATTAGGGGCTACAAGCTGAACTGTGAGCCAGACCCTTCGGAGGTGAAGAGGGCTGTTGACTTGTTGCTCCAAGCTGAGACCCCTGTGATCTTGGTGGGTGGAGGGGTCAGGATTTCGAATGCGTCTTCTGAGCTGATGGCCTTAGCTGAGTTGCTAATGGCACCCGTTGCTACAACCCTCATGGGCAAAGGCTCCATTCCTGAGGACCATCCGCTATCGTTAGGTCTAGCTGGCATGCACGGGACCATCTCCTCTAATCGTCTGATCCTCAAGGCGGATGTTCTGCTGGCAGTGGGGATGCGCTTCTCGGACAGGACCACAGGCAACGTGGATGGTTTTTGCCCCGAAGCGAAGATCATACATGTCGACATCGACGCAGCAGAAGTCGGCAAGAACATTAGACCACACACACATGTTGTTGCAGACGCAAAAATGGCTTTGCAAGCCATGTATAGTCAGATAGTCAGAGAATACAAGAAGAAAGATCGGTCCCTGTGGATGAGCAGAGTAGAAGAGTTCAAGAAACAGCAGGAGGAGATGGCTAAGGGTAATGGAGGGCTCAGTCCTCCGCAGCTGTTGACTGAACTCAGGAAGATACTGCCTGTTGATGCAATCGTAACTACTGAGGTCGGGCAGAACCAGATGTGGGCGGCACTGTATCTGAAGACCTATAAACCACGGACTTTCATCACCTCAGGCGGACTAGGAACAATGGGTTTCGGCTTCCCAGCCTCGCTTGGAGCCAAGGTCGCGTGCCCAGAGGTCCCAGTCGTCGACATAGCTGGAGACGGGAGCTTCCTCATGACTGAACAGGATCTAGCGACCTCGATAATCGAGGGCATACCTGTTACCGTCATAGTGTTGAACAACTCGATGCTCGGCATGGTCGCCCAGTGGCAGAGGCTCTTTTACAACAGACGCTACTCTCAGGTCGAGCTGAGGAATGTCCCGGACTTCGTTAAGCTGGCAGAGGCCTACGGTGTACAGGGAATCCGCGTCGACTCCATTGACGGCTTTGCCAAGGCCGTTGACGCGGCAATCAAGAGCGACGTTACGACGGTCATAGACGTACCGATCTCGCCTGAGGAGAACGTTTTCCCTATGGTTCCTGCTGGGGCGTCATTTAAGGATATGATAATAGGTGATTATGCATGAGCGGAGAGAACAAACTCTACACGATCTCGGCTCTCGTTGAGCATAGACCCGGCGTACTCTACAACATCTCAAACATGTTTAGGCGGAGAGGCTTCAACATCGAGACCATCTCTGTTGGTGCCGCGGAACAGCACGATATTGCAAGGATGACTATCACGGTGAACGGGGATGAAAGAACGGTCGAGCAGGTGGTCAAACAACTGAACAAACTGATAGATGTGATCGACGTAAGCATACTTGACCCGAAGAGCACGGTGACAAGGGAGCTAGCTCTCCTCAAGGTAAACACGCAGGATGCTAGAGTTAGAGCCGATGTCATAAATTACACTGAGATATTCAAGGGGCATGTCGTTGATGTAGCGCACGAATCGCTTGTGGTGGAGATCACAGGAGACTCGGACAAGATCGATGCTTTTGTCGATTTGATGAGATCCTTCGGGATAAGGGAACTTGCAAGGACGGGTATAACAGCTCTTCGAAGAGGAATGAGTTCTGTTAAAATAGAAGGAGGTAACTGAGAAAATGGCGAAAGTATATTTTGACAAAGAGGTAACCCTAGAGCCTATCGAAGGCAAAACCATAGCAGTCGTCGGCTACGGTAGCCAGGGTCACGCTCAGGCGCAGAACATGAGAGACTCTGGTTTGAACGTGATCGTCGGATTAAGACCAGAAGGACAGTCATGGCAGAGAGCCAAGAAGGACGGCTTCAAGGTCTATCCGATCCCAGAGGCTGCTGAGAAGGGCGACGTAATCCTCGTGTTGACGCCAGACATGGCACAGCCCTCCATCTACGAGGAGTCCATTACGCCACATCTGGCTGAAGGAAAGACCCTTGATTTCGCCCACGGCTTCAACATACACTTCGAACAGATAGTTCCGCCGAGGAACATTGATGTTGTAATGGTGGCTCCGAAAAGCCCTGGCATACGGCTCAGGGAGACCTACCTCAACGGTTTCGGGGTGCCCGCCCTCATCGCTGTGTATCAGAACTACACGGGAATAGCTAAGGAGACGGTACTTGCTCTGGCGAAGGCTATGGGCTGTACGAGGGCAGGAGTTCTAGAGACGACCTTTAAGGATGAAACGGAGAGCGATCTCTTAGGAGAACAGGCGGTCCTTGTAGGCGGCTTGATCGAGTTAATTAGAAACGGCTTTGAGGTACTCGTCGAGAACGGCTATTCGCCAGAACTCGCCTACTTTGAAGCCCTTAACGAAGCCAAGCTGATAATGGACCTCATCTATGAAAGAGGAATCGTCGGCATGCTTAAGGCAGTCTCAGATACTGCTAAGTACGGCGGACTTGCTGTTGGTCCAAAGATTGTCGATGAACATGTGAAGGAGAATATGCTTAAAGCCTTGAAGGAGGTTCAGAGCGGGAAGTTCGCCGAGGAGTGGGTAAGGGAACACAAATCTGGTGAGAAAAGACTGAATGCGCTGATGGACAAGATAGCTAGGCACGAGATCGAGAAGGTTGGAAGCTTCATCAGGAAGACATCTGGCATAGAAAAGTGACCAATTCACTCCTTATTTCATTTTCCGTTGCCAGACAAAGTGGAATAACCTTTATCCTGTGGGGATGCGATCTTTCAATTGGCGGCGGTAGGTAGGACTGGGGAGCTAGCCCTTCCCTAAGCCTCAAAGGGGCTACACGGAGGGGTCAGTAACCCGAGACGAGCAGGTGAGCTGGGATATAAGCCGCGGACCTGCTTCGATGAGAGACCGCCCTGCGGGGCTGGCGGCTGCCTGACCCTCCTCTCGTAGGGGAGGAGTGGGGCATCTGCTGGGCGAACCTGGCCAGGCCCGGGAGGGAGCAACCTAAGCTTGGACGTTCAGCGCTCGCGGACCCCGGGAAGGAGGAGGGGTCCGTGAAACTGTCTCCCAGTAGCCCGCGGATCAAGGGAGCTACCGCTGCCACGCTACTGGGCGCATAGATGATTATTCATTAGTCTTTGAATTACAACGATATCCTTATAAGCATTACAGATTTTGTATTACATTGATGTCTTATGAAAGATGTAAGTGTAACGGTGAGGATTCCCAAGGAACTTAAAGAGGACCTCAGCAGACATGGAGTCGAGGTAAGCAGGGTCGTGAGAAGAGCTCTTGAAGAGGAGGTCAGGAAGCGGGAGCTTGAGGAACTTAAAAAGATCGCGGGGGAGTTAGGGAGATTCTTCGCTAAGATACCAGAGGAGAGGATCGTCAAGAGCATAAGGGAAGATCGGAGGGCGAGATAACTGCACGTCTTCGACTCCAGCGCCATAGCCACCGCGCTTAGAAAATCCGAAGAAAAATCCGTTGAGATTCTGCAGGAAGCGACTACCTTGGACCTTACGCGTTACGAATTAGGCAATATGATCTGGAAGCAATGTGCCCTAGAAGGCTTAATAAGTCCTGAGGAAGCCACAAGCAAAGCCAAGGACATGGCAAGAATACTTAGGATCACAAAGAGCGAGAAGATAGAGTCCAGCGAAGACTTTGCTGGAGCAATGAGACTTGCTACGGGGCTAAAACTAACCTTCTACGATGCATCCTACCTACACATAGCCAAGAGTCGAGGGCTTACACTAGTCACAGAAGATAAAGAGCTCGCTGAGAAAGCGAAGCACATAAACATCAAGGCCCTAACGACAAGTGAACTCCTGAGAGATTATTCAACTCTTCCGTGATGACCCATGTCCTTTACTATTAGAAACTTTGAGGAGAAGGATTTACCTCAGCTTGTTGAGTTAAAGAAAATATTCGAGGATGAGCTAGGCTGGAAGCCCTCTGAGGGATATTTGGAAGAGTTTTCTAAGGTTGTCTTAGGAATTTGCAAGAATGATCCTAACCTAACAAAAGTAGTAGTTATTGACGATAGACTGGTTGGATACTGCATTTCCACCAGTCGATTACACTCCTACGAAGGAATCGTATTGGATATTACATCGGATTCAGCATACCTCTGGGACATGTTTCTCATGAAAGAGCATCGCAGGCAAGGTATAGGTCAGAAACTACTCAATGAGGTAACCTCATATTTGAAAGAGATTGGAAAACGTAGAGTGTTTCTAATCGTCAATCGTTGGAATGAAGACGGAAAGAAATTCTTTGAAAGAAACGGCTTCAGGCTATGGGGTTACTTTCTAAATAAAGAGACATTGTCATAGGATGGTATAATAACAAAGGAGTTTTTAGAGAGAGTAGCATTCGGTCTAGGTGCTACTTTTGAAGTGTTCCCATCCGCCAGCCCTAATAGGCTTTAACCGATCTCCGTCCTTATATACGATCTCCTTCTCCTCTGTCACTTCGCCGATCTCGGTTAGGTCTCCTCCAACTCGTCTCAGTGCTTGCTTGGCATCTTCAATCCTCGCAGGGTTGACTGTGAAGACGAGTTCATACTCCTCGCCGCCGTAGAGGACAAGGTCGCTTAGACTCAAGTTGTGCAACTCTGCGAATCTCTGAGCCTCAGGCGCCGCTGGGAGGCGGTCAACCTTGAAGCCCACGCCGCTGCTCCTCCGGAGGTCGTAGAGGCTGAGGGCAAGTCCGTCGCTGGAATCCATAGACGCGGTGACAGCCTCGCTTTCCGCCAAAGCCACACCCTCCTCAACTCTGGCTCGGGGCATATAAACCGTATCGACGAGGCTCCTCTTCAACTCAGCAGGGGCGTCTAGCCCCGCTAGGAGTATTTTAAAGCCTGCTGCAGTCTTCCCGAAGGTTCCAGTTGTCGCTAGGATATCGCCAGCCCTCGCACCACTGCGTAGCATGAGTTCTCCTTCCCTGCCGACGCCGAAGGCCATGCCGCTTATGATGATCTGTTCCGCCTCGTTCGTGTCTCCGCCGAGGACATAGGCGCTGTACTCTCTGGCGCCGGCGTTCAAGCCCTTTGCCAGCTCAACGGCTTCTTCCTCTCTGAGGCTCTTGGGGAGTCCGAAGGAGATGAGGACTCCTGTGGTTCTCACGCCTTTTGCTGCTAGGTCGCTTATGTTCATGACCACTGCTTTCCTAGCTGCTTGGAAGTGCGTCATTCCTCGTGGGACGTCCGTGGACCAGACGAGCATGTCTGTCTTCAAGACGCCTACGCGGCCATCTCCAAGGTCGACTGCGGAGACATCGTCCCAGAAGGGGACAGGCATCTTTGGCATTACATCCAAGTAGCTCATCATGATCTCTATGACTCTTCTCTCGCCTAGCTGATAGATGCGGGACACAGTGGGCACCACTCTAAGAGTGGAAGACAGGCCTTAAAAACCTCTATCCGTCAATGGTTGGGCGTTCATGGAAAAATATATGAGCATCCTATCCTTCTTAATGAGGATACTCTAAGGAGGCTAAAATAGATGAACAGAATCCTAGAGGACATCAGAGTCCTAGACCTGACTCATGTCTGGTTTGGACCTTGGTGCACGCTTGTACTTGCTGAACTTGGGGCAGAGGTCATCAAAGTCGAGCCACCGTGGGGCGCCTTGGACAGGATACCTGAGAGAGGGACAATGGTCGGAGGCGTGAGCCCTACCTTCCATCACCTCAACCTCAACAAGAAGGATCTGGCCGTTGACCTGAAGAATCCGAAGGGTGCGAAGATCTTCAACGACTTGGTGAAGATCTCTGACGTGGTCGTGGAAAACTTTAGTCCAGGGACAATGAAAAGGCTTGGACTGGACTACGAGGAGCTGCGGAAGATCAAGCCCGGCATCATCTATGCGTCGCTCTCAGGTTTCGGTCAGACGGGTCCCTATTCCTCTAGACCTTCCTATGCGGTCATAGCTGAGGCGATGGCTGGGTTCTCTCGCCAGCAGGGAGACAACGTGGACCCGAATGGTCCGCCGATCAGTATGACTGGTGCGTTTGGGGATCTGGCTCCTGGCACGATGGCTGCGTTAAGCATTATCGCTGCGATTCGTTACAGGGACAAGACGGGTAAGGGTCAGTGGATCGATGTTGCGCAGACAGACTGCATGGTGGCTTATAACACAAACATAACGAGCTATTTTGTCACTGGAAAGACTGAGATCGAGAGGCGAAAGGAGCAGGAGGAGCAAAGGCGGGTGGCGGGTCCAAGCGGTGCCATGTCTATTGGCGGGATCATGAGGACGAAGGATGGCTGGATCCAGTTGGCGGGCTTCAGGGCTAAGGGTATAGACGCGTTGAAGCAGAAGCTAGGCGTTAAAGAACTGGACAGGGAGATGGTGAAGAAGTACGTGGAGAACATGACGAATGAGGAGGCAATCAAGTTCTTCGTGGAGATCGACCTACCTGTTGCACCAGTCTACTACGCCAGTCAGGCAACCAACGATCCGCATGTCCTCTCCCGCAATATGTTCACCGAGGTAACTCACCCAAAGGCGGGCAAGATAAAGGTGGTGAACTTCCCCGTCAAGCTCTCTGAGACCCCTGGTCAAGTAGTGTCCGCTGCTCCGCTGCTTGGTCAGAACAACAAGGAGGTCCTCATCAACTACTTAGGCTACACAGAAGCTGACATCGAGCAGCTGACGAAAGAAGGAGTCATCGCAGCAGAAAAAACAAGCTGACAACCACTTCCTAAAATTTTTTCCACAACTCAACAATCTTTTTAATAAAGCCTATCCCATGTTATTTCCAATAGTGCCCCGGTAGCTTAGTGGCTAGAGCGGCAGCCTCGTAAGTTGTTGATCGCGGGTTCGAATCCCGCCCGGGGCTTATCTTCGATGAATCCAATTAAACATCCGACATCAGAAATTAGTGAGTTGTCAAGATCTTGTTGATAAGAGCCTAATATTCTTGATTCATGGAAGTTGACTACGAACTCTATAGCCCTACAGATAAGGCTATATAGAGAAAAATGGGTGATGGAATGATTATTGAGGTTGGAAGTAGATCAAGGTAGTGGATACATAAAGGATAAGGTGCAAAGATTGTGAAGGAGAGGATTTGAATGTCAAGAAACGACCGAGGACAGTCGTTCAATATTTTTTCCAATCAAAAGATTAGGTTAATACTGCTGCTTGCTTTTAGCATTTTCCTTTTCATATGCTCACTAGAGGGGATTAAGGACAGCTTTAAACTCATATTCTCAGAGTGGCAGAGCAGCCTCCTTTCGCTGATTCAGGCAAATACTGCACCAATCACGGGCTTAGCCCTGGGAATGCTTGCTACAGGTCTGGTTCAGAGCAGCAGCGCCGTAATAGCGGCAACCATGGTCTCAATGTCAGGGATGGTGGCAGGTGGCCTTCCCTTGGCGGCGGCGATCAAATTCGGGGTTCCAATGGTCTTAGGGGCGAACATAGGAACAACAATCACTAACACCATCGTAGCCTTGGGCGTCAAGAGGGGTATGACGACAGATGAGTTCAAGTCCACGATCCCAGGAGTCATAGTCGACGATGTTTATGAGGCTTTAACCATCAGCCTTTTGTTCACCCTCGAACTGACTACAGGTTTCCTTAGCAGCCTCGTGACAAGCTTGGGGAATTTCTATGCAGAAGCCCTAAAGCTGCAAGAGTTCTTTGCTGCGTTCGATAAGACGGTGATTGACATTATCATAGATGAGCCCATTATTGAGCCGATCTCAAAAACTTTAACGTTCTTCTTGGGCAATAAAGTCGGTGGGCTTCTTCTCTTCGCTGTCTGGTTTGGAGCGATCATATTTTCCATGGGGCTGATAACCAAAGGTTTAGAAAACCTAATAGAGTCTGAGTGGAAGGATAAGGTGACCTCAGCGTTTAAAAGCCCTCCCAGAGGCTTTCTCACGGGCTTCTCAATAACATGGATGGTAGGAAGCAGCTCAATAGGCACCTCGCTGGTCGTTCCGTTCTTAGCCACTGGAGTCGTCGATCTGAAGAAAGCTTATCCCTACCTCTGCGGCTGCAACATCGCTACGACTCTCGACCTCTCGCAGATATACGGTTATTTTGCAGGAGGCATAGTTGGGTTAATGCTCGGATCAGCCCACATAATCCTAAACATTGTGGCTTTGTTGATCTGGTTGGTGTCACCTCTCAGGTTTCTGCCTGTGAAGATCGCGGAAATCTTCGGAAGGCACATCACCTCAAGCCGACATGTCTCACTCCGACTAATTCTTTGGGTTTTCATCATTTTTTTCGCTCTTCCTCTGATAATCATCTACTATTTTGGAATTTCATAGAAGCAAGATGACTCAAAGAATTAATATATCGATGGATCATTCAACATAAAATAAGGAGGTCGCAGGTTGACTGAAAGGTTGCTGAGGTGGTTCGGTGACAAACGTATGGAGACCGTTCTTGGCATGGTTGAAGACCATCTTGAACTCACCCAGAATGCTGCCCAAGCCCTGCACAAAATGGTGTGCTCAGCATGCGACAGTGAGAAGGAGAAAGAAGGATTCTATGACGAAATCTCCGACATGGAGATGAAAGCAGACAAGCTACGGAGAGATATGGTGATCGAATTAACTAAGAGGAATATCTATCCGACGGAGAGAGAAGACCTCATGGAGCTGGTCCGAGCCGTCGACTGGGTGGCAGACTGGGCTAGAGAAGCAGGACGAATCCTATCCATAATTCCCTTTGAAAGATCGCCGACGGAGATGAAAGTAGCTGCTCAAGACATGTGCCAAGCAAACATCAAATGCGTCTCCGCCTTGGCTGACTCCATAAAATCGCTTCGCAAGGACTCAGCTAAATCGATAACGCTGGCCGACGAAGTGGAGAGGATCGAAGAGGATATAGACGAACTATACAGCGTCGCGAGAAGGCATCTAGCAACCCTCAAGTTCGAGGAGTTCACTTCTGGCTCCCTAATCCTGCTCAACATGTTCCTAGACGCACTTGAAACCGTCGCTGATTGGTGTGAGAATACTGCGGACCTCATAAGGGTCATAGCAGTCAGACTACAGTAGCCTTCCTGATGCAATTCCCTTTATATAACGGATTACGTGCTATCATTAAGAACCCAAACTTCTGGTCGCATCACCGAAGGTGGCAAGCGGTGAAGGAGGAATCCGTTAGAATACTGTTTAGACAGATGAACCGAGAAGCGACGATCAGAAAGGGTTCAACACTGCTCGAGGCTGCACGGGAGGCGGGGATAAGGCTTGAGAGCATCTGTGGCGGAAAGGGTCAATGCGGGAAATGCAGAATAATCCTCGACAATGGAGAGACGAGACTTCTACCAGAGTACGATGTCCGCATGAAGTTCATATCCGAAAAAGATTTCTCAGAAGGATACAGGCTCGCCTGCCGAACCCTCGCCCTAAGCAACTGCGACGTAACTGTCCCAGCAGAGAGTCTCACCACTCAACCCAAGATCCTTGTCGACACCGAGATTTCGCTCGGGGAGATCGACCCGCCGTTGAGGAAGCATCTTGTCAAGATCCCCTTCCCATATGACGGAGAGCATTTCTCAGCAAAACTGCGGCAGGAGATAGGTGAAACCCCTAAGATGAGCGATGAGGTCAACCAGAAGCTTCTGTTGCTGGAGGGGAAGGACTGCACGATAACAGTGACGAAGACAAGCGGACAACCAGAGATCATCGAGGCTGAGGCAGGCGACAAGACCAACAGGAACTACGGACTAGCCATCGACCTCGGCACTACTACAGTAGTCGTCTACCTCGTCGACCTTGTGGGCTACAAAGCATTGGACAAGGCGTCGGAGCTGAACAGACAGATCATCTATGGAGAAGAACTCATTTCGAGGATCGAGTACGGCGCCAAGGAGGAGGGGCTAAAGAGACTTCAGAAGACAGCTATCGACTGCATAAACGACCTCACAGCAGCCCTAGCAACAAGAAACGATCTAAAGACCGAGGAGATCACCGACATCTCCATAGGCGGAAACACCGTGATGAACCACCTCCTAGCTGGAATAAATCCGAGCTACCTCGAAGCAGCAGAGGCGAGTATCTCAAGAGAGCCGATCGTAAGGAAAGCAGCGAACCTAGGGATCAAGGTTCATCACGACGCCTACGTCTATTGTCTGCCCAATGTGAGCCGATTCCTAGGAGGAGACGCCGTAGGAGATGTTCTCGCCTCTGGAATGTGCAGGTCCGAGGAGGTCTCTCTGCTCATCGACCTAGGGACGAACGGCGAGATCGTCTTCGGAAATAAGGACTGGCTCTTCTCCTGCTCTGTCGCCTCAGGTCCAGCCTTCGAGGGCGGAGGAGTCAAGTTCGGAATGAGGGCGATGACGGGCGGGATAGAACACGTGAAGATAGACTTGACGACCAAGAAGGCAACCTATACCGTGATCGGAGACGCCTCGCCGAGGGGCATCTGCGGCTCAGGCATCATCGATGCCGTGGCAGAGATGTTCTCCGCAGGTATCATGGATTTCACTGGCAAGATCAGGGACAGAGGCAGAAACCCCTACGTAAGAGAAGGAGAAGACGGACTTGAGTACGTCGTTGTTCCAGCGGAGGACAATGAGCAGGGTAGAGATGTCGTAGTAACTCAGAGGGATCTGGACTATGTGATGGACTCCAAAGCTTCCCTCTGTGGGGCAATAGCCACCCTGATGGAGAAGCTCAAGCTTTCCATAAACGACATAAGACATCTGTATCTAGCAGGTGCCTTCAGCTACTACACTGACCTTAGGAACGCCATCAAGATCGGCGCCCTACCAGAGTTCCCTAAGGCAGAGGTAACCCAACTAGGAAATGGCTCGCTGGCAGGAGCCTACTTGACACTTCTTTCGATGAAGAAACGAAAAGAAGCCGAGGAGATAGCAGAGAAGATGTTCTACATCGACCTCCTCCTCGACAATGACTTCTTCAGAGAATACGAGGCAGCACTCTACATACCAGGAAAGAGAGAACTCTTCCCCACGATCTATAAGACTCAAAATACCCACATATAACTAGAACATGGGCACCAAAAAAGGAGGGGAATAATGGTCTAGGTCTCCTCTCTTTGGTAGACTATTCTTCCATCTATGATTGTGGTCAGAACCTTAGTGTTGACTATCTCACCGGGGTCGCAGGTGACGAGATCCCTGTCAAGGACTACCATGTCCGCGAGCTTCCCAGGCTCAATAGAGCCCTTAAGGTTTTCCTCGAAGGTGATGTAAGCACCGTTCCACGTGTAAACCCTTATGGCGTCCACGACGGAGATCTTCTGACTCTCGCCCAGGTCCTGCCCCGTCTCAGAGGTCCTGTTAACGCAGACATGGATGCCTTCCATCGGGTTTGCCGAGCAGACAGACCAGTCAGCGTTGCCACTAGCGATGATGCCGTACTCCTTGAAGCTCTTCATCGGCATGTACCGTTGCATCCTGTCCATGCCCATGTAACCCCTATGCTGGTCGCCGAGCTCCCAACCAAAGCCCACGGAGGTAGACGAGGTGACACCTAGCCTCCTCATCCTAGCCAAGGCAGCCTTCGTGGGTAGGCTACAGTGCTCCAAGCTTATCCTGTGGTTGCACCGCGGATAATCCTTCAAGGCTTCCTCTATGGCGTCGAGGAAGAAGTCTATACCCCGGTCACCAATGGCGCCAATACCACACCTGATGCCCGCCCTGTTGAGCTTCTTCACAATCTCCGAAAACTCTTTGAGGGCCTTACCGCTGGCAAGGTCTTCGTCGCTGTAGCCGTGGATGACGCCGTAGTTGTCCGAGGTAGGCCAGTTGAGGTACGGCTCGTGGACAGCGCAGTTCCCAGCGCTCATGCTTCCGTCGTGGCCCAACTTAACGCCCACAAACTTCAAGTGATCGTTCCCAAAGCCGTTCTGCAGCCCCACGGCTACTACTGCATCCGCGGCCACTCTATACCGCTCGTTGCGTTGGTAAGCTCTGCCCACTGTGGGTGCGCTAATGATGAAGCTGTTCCTGATGGGGAACTCACCTTCCCTCAGCATCTCCTGGTAGAGGGGAAGCATATCCATGGGCGCACCGGGCTCCTGTATGCTCGTAATACCCCACTCTAGCATCTGCCTAATGGTCCTCCTCAGCCCCTCTTTCATCTCCTCCCTCGTCAACGGAGGCTCCTTGGCGATAAGACTCTGGACCGGCAACTCCGCCGCCTCCCGCAGGTTGCCCAGAGGCTCCTTTGTCACGGCATCCCTCTCGATGTAGGAGGGAGGACTCGGGTCAGGCGTGTCCTTCGTGATCCCAGCCAGCGTCAGGGCGAGGCTGTTCACCCTGATCCCGTCGTGGCCGCCTTGGCGTGTGATGGAGATCGGATGCTCAGTCGAAGCCTTATCCAGGTCGTATCGGTTGGGGAACCTCTTCTCCCTCAGCTTTGACTCGTTGTAGCCGAAGCCCGTGATCCAGCGGCCCTTCGGCAGCCTCTCGGCCCTCTCCCCGAGCTTCCCGATCAGCTCATCCATCGACCTAACGTAGCGGAGGTCAACGGCCCTAGCCCTAGTGGCGCCGCCTGCGAAGTGGAAGTGTGTGTCGACGAAGCCTGGTGTTACCATCTTTCCTTTCAACTCTACGACCTTGGTGTGCCTCCCGATTAAGGCCTTGATCTCCTCAGTCTTACCCACTTTGACTATCTTCTCTCCCTTGCAGGCCACAGCCTCCACGATCGCGTCGTCAGCATCGACAGTGACGACCTTCCCATTCAAAAGCGCCAGATCCGCAGAAAGCTCCTCAGGAAGAGTCTTCTGACTCTCCAAGCAATTCACCAAAATGACTAAGAGTCAGATCTTCATAAAAAGATTCCTAACAGAACTATGAACAGTATCTCAAGAACTGGGAACATTGAGCCCGTCACCAACACTAGGGAACTGAGCCCCTTCTTGGGTTTGAGAGGAAGGTAGGTCACAGGGTGATGAGGGGTTATGGATTAATCTTCGCCTCTATAGTCCTCTTAAAGCCCGCACGTTCCCTAGGTGTAATGATGAAATTCCCCTGCTTAGTCTTTATCAGAAGGCCGTCATTGAAGTTGGTCATAGCGACAAAAGCCCTGCCGAGTCCCGGGATCTGGTAGTATCCTCCGTGGAAGCTGGCGCCAAAGAGCCTGATGCCGAGGGGGATCAGTGTCTCCTCAACGGATTCCACGTTATCTAATAGAATTCTTTTCTCTCCTCCAATGAGCCTAGTTGTCCTTATGACAAGTTCCTCCTCGGTCAAGATGTACCTAGTCCTGTACAGAGACCTTAATATGAGGAGCATAATGATCTCCACAAAGGCTGAGACGATAGAAGCCACAAAGCCCCCATACCCTAGAGGAGTGAAGAACCCAGTATAGGCGAAGAACACGATCAAGGTGGCTGTGAAGATAGCTAAGCCCCCATAGGACCATACCACACCCTTTGAGACCACAGGCTCATTTATGATACTCAACGCCCTCAATAGTCCCTCTAATTCTGAAGAATATAAAGAGTCCTCACCCCATTCATCAGCTAGGTTTGCTCAGAAAATAGTGGTAGGGCTATTCAGAGGCTTCAAAGGTGACGGGTTAACAGCGGCTCCAGCGACGCTTTGGGTCTAGCACCAATGATCCTGTCGACGAGTGCACCTTTTTTGAAGACCAACAGAGTTGGGATGCTCATTATGCCGTACTCCGCTGTGACTACGGAATTGTCATCGACATTCAGCTTCCCAAAGGTGATCTTACCTGCGTAGCTCTTTGCCAGCTCGTCTATGATAGGCGCAACCATTCGACAGGGCCCGCACCATGCTGCCCAACAATCGACGACAACTAACGGATGCTCTTGGACAAACTTCCTGAAGGTTGAGTCAGTCAGATCAACAGGCTTACTCAAGTTCTCATCTCTCCCAGATACTCTCATAATCAAATCTTTAAACTTTGACCTTCTAATCCTCTCCAGCTCCTCATCCTCAGCTCCCTTCTCCATCCTGTGTCCCGAGGTTCCTAGCGTACGGCAGCCATAGATGTCTTATCACGCACAAATGAAACGATAGTGATCTTAAGATCTGAAGAGACGTTTCCTTTAAATCTCAGTTATTATCAGCTCTGGTGAAGGACCGCGATCAAGATGGTTGAGAGAGAAGGGATCGTAGAAGCTACCAGCCTTGACCCTCGCTTCCCTGACAGGGTCTTAAAGCAGCCCGGCGGTGAGGCTCTCAGAGTTTGTTTCCAATGCGGTCTCTGCACGGCGAGCTGCCCCATATCCGTCATCGATAGTCGCTACAGCGTGAGGAGGACGATCAAGAGAGCCCTTCTAGGTATGAAGGATCAAGTCTTGAACGACCGGTTCATCTGGCTCTGCTCCTTGTGCTTCCTCTGCCAAGAGCGTTGCCCCCAAGACGTGAGACCACCTGAGGTCATGACAGTGCTGAAGAACTTCGCTGTGGAAACAGGCATCTTACCGTCGGGAGTAGAGAAGCTCATAGAGGTCTTCAAAGCGACTGGCAGACTCTACCCCATAGACGACTTTACAGCAGACGAGAGGGAAGAGCTAGAACTACCAAAGGTGCAAGGAGGAGAAATCGCTGTCAGAAGGCTGTTGGAGGAATAGCCTTTGAAGTACGCTTTGTTTCTCGGATGCACCGTTCCCGCTCGAGCCCTAGACTATGAACTCTCAGCGAGAAAGGTCCTCACAGCCTTAGGCGTCGAAGCCGTTGACCTAGACTTCGGTTGCTGCGGCTTTCCTGTTGAAGCTGTCGACGAGGAGAAGGCGTTGGCATTAGCTGCCAATAACCTCTCCTTAGCGGAGAGCAGTGGCTTAGATGTATTGACACTCTGCAACGCCTGCACAGAGATGCTCTCAAGAACCCAGCTGGTATTAGAGGATGAGAAGCGGCTCAACAGCGTAAACAAGGTCTTGAAGGACAGGTTGGGACGAGAATACAGCAGAAGCGTGAAGGTTAGACACTTAGCGAGATTTCTCTACGAAGAGTACGGCGTCGAAAACCTCAAGAAACAGGTTACTAGACCGTTGACGGGCTTCAAGATCGCGGTTCACTATGGATGCCATTACATGAGACCTTCAAGGGTCTACGGAGAGTTTGATGATCCAGAGTTCCCTAAAAGCCTTGATCTCCTTGTGGAGGCGACGGGAGCGAAGAGCATCGACCATCCGAACAAGATGAGTTGCTGTGGCGGCGGCATACTGAACATAGATGAATCAATGGCTGTGGAGATGACTAAGACGAAGCTAGGCTCTCTCACTGGTAGGGATGTGGATGCCCTTCTCTTGATCTGCCCCTTCTGCGGCGTCATGTATAGTCGCTACCAGCGACTCATAGTGAAGGAGGGCAAGGAAATTCCTGTTATCTATTATCCGCAACTCTTTGGTCTCGCGTTAGGGCTGAATCCTGAAGAGCTGGGGTTCCAGCGGAACATGGCGGATGTAAGCGGTCTATTGGGTAAGGTGGTGAAGTGAGGATGCCGATAGGAGTCTTCATCTGCCGCTGCGGCGGGAATATCTCTGGAACAGTGAAAGTTGAAGAAGTGGCCGACACGATCTGCAGAGTTCCAGACGTGACAATCGTCAGCATCGCTGATTTCACCTGTTCTAAGCCGGGGCTTGACTCGATAAAGGCTTCGATTAAGAGACTTAAACTAGACAGAGTCGTCGTCGCGAGCTGTTCGCCCCACATGCATGAAGGAACCTTCAGGAACACGGTAGAGGAAGCTGGGCTGAACAGGTATCAATTTGTCCACGTTAACATCAGGGAACACTGCTCCTGGGTTCACACTAAAGGCGCAACGGAGAAAGCCACAGACCTCATCTTAGCGGGCATTGCTAGAGCCAAGGTATTGGAACCTTTGGAGCAAATCGAGGTAGACGTCTCTCAGGACATCATGGTCGTAGGCGGCGGCATCGCAGGTATAACCTCCGCTCTTCATCTAGCCGATGCAGGCTACAAGGTATATCTCGTAGAGAGGAGACCAAGCATAGGTGGAAGGATGGCTCAGCTCAGCAAGACCTTCCCAACCCTTGATTGCGCCCCTTGCATCCTGAGTCCAAAGATGTCTGAGGTAGAGCGGAACTCCAACATAGCTCTTCTCACAAACTCAGAAGTAGCCTCAGTTAGCGGTGGACCTGGGAATTTCCAAGTAGGAGTCCAAGTGAGGGCTAGGGGAGTGGATGCCAAGAGGTGCCTAAAGTGTGGCAGATGCGAGAAGGAGTGTCCTGTCGAGACTCCTGACGAGTTTGAGGAGGGACTTCTCAAGAGGAAGGCAGTCCATTTGCCTTTCCCTCAAGCAGTTCCCTCGGCGTATGCGGTGGACTTTGAGGCTTGCACTCGGTGCAGAAAGTGTGTTAATGTGTGTCCAGTTAAGGCGATTAACTTAGAAGAGGGAGACAAGAAAGTCGACTTGCAGGTCGGCTCCATAATTGTTGCAACCGGCTTCGACCTTCTCGATTTGGACAAGCTTAGAAGTTATAGTCCTCGCCATCCTAACTGCGTAACCGCTTTGCAGATGGAGCGTCTCATCGAGACCGAGTTGACGACGGGAAAGGTTCTGAAGAAGGCTGATGGATCGAGGGTGAAGAGTATCGCCTACATACTCTGTGCAGGCTCCAGAGACTCCTACAGGGGTCTCACGTACTGCAGCAGGATCTGTTGCCCCTATGCTATCAAGGAGGCAGTCCTCCTCAAGGAGTTCCTACCCTACCTCAGCCTGTGGATCTACTATACGGATATGAGGATGTCGGGCAGAGGCTTCGAAGAGTTCTATAAACGGGCTCGTGATTTGGGTATCAAGTTTGTCCACGGACGACCAGGTGAAGTTAAGCCTCTTGAAGATGACAGACTTGAGATTGTGGCGGAAGACCTCGACTCTGGAAGCGTGCTGAGGAATCTTGTGGACATGGTAGTCCTGTGCACAGGAGTTGTGCCAAGTAAGGGTACAAAGGAGTTGGTTGGGAATCTGGGTATAGCCCTCGGCGAGGATGAGTTCATAGCGAGCAGGCATCCTAAGCTCGACCCTATCTCTACGCTCAAAGACGGAATATACGCGGCGGGGAACGCCCTTGGACCAGAGGACATCCACGACTCCGTTGTCGATGCGCGGGCTGCCGCGGCTCATGCTATGAACTTCGTCGGGAACGGGAGACGCTTCTTGGATCCTATAAAGCCTAGGCTTGTCGGAGAATGTGATGGCTGCCTAAAATGCATCGAGTCCTGCAGCTATAAAGCCATCAGCTTCAAGGATGAGAAACTTATTGTCGACCCCTTCTCCTGTGCTGGTTGTGGAGCCTGTGTAGCTACCTGCCCAAAGGGCAGTCTCGAGCTTCCCCATTATAAGCATAGGCAGTTGGAGGAGGAGATCAAGGGACTTCTCTCAAAGAAGGATGAAGAGACGGTGGTCGTAGGTTTCTTCGAGGACAAAATCTGCTACACTGCTGCGGACAACGCTGGGACGACTAGACTCTCGTATCCGACTAACATCAGGATTGTGAGAGTTCCCTCCAACGCCCTCCTCAACCAGAAGCTTCTTCTGAAGACTCTGCTCTACGGCGCAGACGGGATATTCATCTGCGAGAGCGAAGCTGGGAAGGAACTGAAGATCGTTGAAGAACTCATCGCCTCAACTAAGAAGACGATAAGCGAAAACACTATCGAGGCGGAAAGAATCCACTTCCAGCCCATGGTTCTCCCCATCTTCAGGGTACTCCCGCAGTACATCTCAAGCTTCCAGCAAACTGTGAACAGACTTGGAAAAATCTCAGAAGAGAAGCGGGAGAGGCTTGAAAGCCTCATTTAGGTTCCCTTCATCAGATGAAGGACAATCTTTCGACTTGTGAAGGATGGATATAAATAGTTCATGATCCATAAGAGGAGGGGGAAGAGCATTGAGAAACCCGTCCAAAGAGTCTGAAATAGTTGTTGTGGAAGAGAGACCTATGAAGACGGATAGGCCTATTCTGCTCACAGGCTTCCAAGACATGGGACTCATTGGAGTTATGGCGATCTCGCACATAATAGGTAGTCTGAAGTTGGAAGAAGTAGGATACTTGAAATCAAGGCTTATTCCGACAATAAAGGTAATCGTTGGGTCGGAGTTCAGAACTGTACATTCCTTTCGGCTGTATAGGAACTCCGCCGGCAATATGTTGGTTCTCCTGAACGACAGTCCAACGGGTTTGATAGGACTATCGCCCTTCTTCAACGAGATAGCGAGGGTGCTAGCGGATTGGCTACATAAGAAAGATGTGAGATTAGTCGTAGCCCTTGGATCTTATCTCCTTCAGAAGGATGAAAAGCCAGTCCTTGTTGCCTTTACGAAAGACTCAGAGAAAATGGAGGAATTAAAGAAGCTCGGCGTCAAGCCGCTCCAACAAGGTGTTATCGGGGGTCTCATCGTGAGCATCATCGATGAATGCATCGGAAAGAAGATACCTTGGCTGATGCTGTTTGCTCCGACGACAAAGATCGGAGAAGTGGATAGCGAAGGAATCCGGATGATTCTCGATGGCGTAAACAAGATGATGGGATTAAACATTGAGGCACCATCATTCAAGCCGATGGTTGGCGACAAGAAGCGTTCTATCCGATCCCTGCTTCGGAGATAAAGACCTGGTGGTCCGTTTTCTCTGTTGAAAAAAGTGGGTGGGAAGACTACTTCGTCACGATAGAGTACCTACATCCGCAACCTGACAGGGCTTCATCAATCTTTTCTATGAGTTCAAGTACTTCCTGCTTTGTGGGTTCTTTTCCCCACTCAAAGAAGAAGTCGTAGTCCCCAAGGGTGTCCGACGCCTTGCTGATTAGTTTTACCTTCTCCTCAACGGGTATCTCAATTTCTGGAAGTAGTGCTTGACCATAGAGTTCCATGGCTCTTTGCCCCACTTGTTCGTAATCAGGCGTCGGTGTAAGGATATTGAAGTGACGTACAGTCGCTGTTTTGCTGAACTCTACGGCAACCTTCTCCAAAGCTCTGATAGCCTTCAAGATCGGTGGTCCATATATCTTCACATAACTTCTAGCCAATTCAGTTCTCCCATGTTGTGTTTTTGCTAAACCTTATTATAAGCTTTTATCCGAGAAAATAGAGACAGAAGGTATGACAGAAATTATTCGGATATTCTATTGATCAAGTCCATGATTCTGCGTACTGCCTCTTCTGGGGCGAGGTTTTCAGCATCGATCTCTAAATCGAAATGCTTAGGACGCTCAAACTCCTTGTAGATAGCGTGGATCGCTGCCTCTGGGACGGGTTTGCTTCTTTCTCTGTTCCTCTTGACGCAAGTTCCTATGGAGCAATTGATAAGGACCTCTAATATTTCTTCGTCTTCTGCGGCAGCCCTAAGTTCTTCTCGCCACCGCCTTTTGTAGAAGGTTCCGTCAACGATCAAATAGTCGACCTCGCCTCGCAGCTCTCTTACTTCCCTTATGAGCCGCTTGTACACTCTCTTCTTGAACTGATCCGAGGAAACAAGAAATGAGCCTTCTAGGTGCTCTTTCAGGCTCTTGGCAATCGTGGTCTTACCCGCGGCTACGGGTCCAAAGATGACGATGATCATCCATTTGGCCTCGATGAAGAAGAGGATTTAAGGGCTTCTAGGGCTTTGGCATGGCAGTTTCTGCAGAAGCTGCTGGTCTTCCTATCCGTATCCTTGATCGAGTTGGAGAAGTACATGACACATGCCGGGTTGACGCAGTGGTCTAGACCATGGGTGTGACCGATCTCGTGGATCGCCTCCTTGGCGCACCGCTCTAGGAAGAGCTGCCTGTCTGGGGGTTGAGCGTAGAACTCTGGTCTCAGCCTGCGGGTTGATATCACTGCGATTCCCGAGAGGTTGTGGGCTTGTCCGAAGATGAAGTTCATGGATGGGACGTAGAGGTCAGCTTCTGTAACACCCAGAAGCCTGCCTGCCTCGGACTTGGGCAAGAGTCTAAGCTTCGAGAGGATGCCGTTGGAGTCGTATTGGTCCCTGATGGTATTATATGCCTCCGTGGGAAGGGGCATCGCCTCTCTCGAAGAGCTTATGCTTGCTTCAGGAAAGGCTTTCTGAAGTGCTCTTCGGATGTATTCAAGGTTCTCCTCATCAACAGCTCCAACAGGAAGAACCGATATTCTCAAACGTCTCTCTCCTTGCGTCTCGTTAGGCCTTCTACGTAAGCGTGCATACGACTCAAATATCTCTTGTGGTAGATCTAACAACATTCGAAGTAGTCGCAACAAGCCTCTTCATTAACCAGTTTCTGGATAGAACTTTCCATAAAGCCCATCCGTGTTGACCACCTTCTTTAGTATTCGAATGAGCAGCAACTAGGTGGAGAGAATGGATCTCACCTCGATTGTGCCAGACAAGGTCTCTACTCCTGCTAAACTGTTCCTAGCGGCGATGATCTTGAATGGAATTGGGAATGGAATCATCAATGTAGTAATGCAGCTATACCTGATGTCGCTGGGCTTTGAGAGTGTCGCTCTAGGTACGCTGTTCATGATGAACCCGATTGGCGCAGTTCTCCTCACCATACCAATGGGTGTCATCGCTGATCGTTACGGCAAGGGGAAGATACTCCTCTTCGGTTTCCTCATGGTAGGTTTCCAGCAAATCCTTCTCCTAACGACCAAGAGCATTGAAATGCTGATGCTCGCCTTCCTGTTCATAGGCATCGCCAATGCAACAGGCTCTGTCATAGGTCCACTGTACGCTTCATTCTTCGACTCGAAGGACTTGGATAGAGCCTTCGGGTTGATGGGTTTCCTTAACATCCTCTCCGTCTCCGCAGGCAGTCTCTTAGGATTTGTTCCTTCGATTCTTGTAGCCAACTACGGTTACAGCCTCCAAGCCTCCTACTGGGTAATGCTGGCTGTCTCGTCCGTGTTTATCTTCGCCATGCTGCCTCTCTTGATAATGGCGATTCGGAGCGTAGAAGAGCATAGAGGAACCGGTGAGAAGCCGAAGTTCAGTCTGAGGTCTAAAAGTGTTGTTGTCAAATTCTCCTTCCTCAACATAGTTAGCAGCATCGGGCTCGGAACCTTCTTTGGTTTTCTGCCTTACTATGTGAACAAGAAGTTTGGTGCCGAGTCAGGTGCCCTTGGCACCCTATACTTCGTCTCAAACTTCGTTCAAGCAGGATCGAACATCATTGCGCCGAGGATCTCCAAGAAGCTTGGGACACTCAAGACTATCGCGGCTTCCCTTTGTTTTGCCACTCCTTTCTACCTGTTAATTCCATCGGCACCCAACTTTGGCTGGTTCTCTGCATTGTATGTCTTACGCATAGGTGTCGCCAACATCTCTTCCCCCCTAGGTGGCTCACTCTTCATGAAGCTACTACATGTGGAGGAGAAGGCAACGGCAAACAGCATCACCTCGATGGCGTCAATGGGCGGGCACATCCTCGCTCCAAAGCTTGGCGGACAGCTCATGCAACAGGTCTCGTTGGACTTCCCAGCTTACCTTGGCTCAGGACTCTATGCGATCTATGCTGCCTCGTACTACTTTCTGCTGAGAAATGAGAAGGAGAAAGAGACCGAACAAGAACGAATTGAGGCTCACAAAGCCGGAGGAAGACACTGAGGTCAAAACGATCAGATAGACTGCTAGGAGATGGCGTGCTGTATATAAGAGAATATTTATATACAAGGTTTTCTTTATATAGTCCACGTAGGGAGATGGCTTTGAATGAATCAGAACAGAAGAGGATGGTGAAGGTCTTGAAGGCTCTGGCGAATCCAATACGTCTGAGAATGCTCGCGTCGCTGTATGAAGAGCCCAAGACCGTCTACAACTTAGCCAAGGAACTTGACTTACCTTATCCGCTAGCCCATCTCCACCTCAAGAGTTTGAAGATGTTGAGTTTAGTCAAAGAAGTGAGGAGGGAGAAGAGGGCGGAGGGTATGCCTACAATCAAGTATTATGCCCCCTCAGATTTTGATTTTTCCTTAACCCCTAAGACCATAAGGGAACTTTACACTGGCAGAAGCGGAGGTGAGAAAAATGGCTAAGACAGCTGCTTTGATCGCCCTTTCCATGATAGCCATAGGCTTAGGAGTCCCAGCAATCTGCATCTACTATACCGTGCACTTTGGCTTCAACTGGATAATGGCGGGTGTCCTCGCCGCAATAGCTCTCATCGTCGCTGGAGCCGTAGGGGTCGTCGGTGTCGTCCTAGGGCCGCTAGGTCAGAGCTTCGAAGGTCCAAGTTTTTCAGAGAGGGAGAAGTTGAATGCGATGAGGGCTCATCAGCGGGCGACGTTGGAAGAGCTTGACGACATCATCGGCATACTGACGGAGATTAGAAGTCTGTTGAAGACTGCGGAGGAGTAGGAGGGAGAGCAGAGGTGGCAAAGGATCTCCGCTACGTGAATCTGTCCGACGAAGAAGCGATCGAGGAGACAGGGAAGCGGTTGAAGGAGATGAAGAAGATTCTCGCAGAGATAAGGGACGCTCTTAAAGCTGCTGGAGGAGTTGAGTAGCTGAAAGGGTGAGTCGGTTATGAGTAAGAGCGGAGAGGCAAGGATGAGGGAATACGAGAAGACTCTTCGACACTTGGCTATCCCGGAGACCGCTGTAAGTGGCTCCGGTAGAGTCAGCGTACCAGGTATAGGGGAGATGCGCATCTCTGGTTCAGGGCATGTCTCGTCAGAGGAGATTAGGGTGAGTGGGAGCGGTCATATGCCAGGTGGCTTCAAGGTCGGGCGGATAAGGAGCTCGGGGAGCTTCTCCATAGGTGGAGACATTGAGGCTGATGATATGCATTTCTCTGGGTCATCCTCGATTAAGGGGAATGTGTACGCCAAGAACCTCTCGGCTTCTGGGAGCTTCAAGGCAGAAGGGGGCGGAGTGGGGGGGTATATGCGGTTCTCTGGCTCATGCAGGTTTGGGGGAGCAGTTCAACTTGAGGATTCTCTTTTCGTTCACGGTTCTTTGACTGTTTCAGGTGATGTGACAGTTCAGAACGTTGTTGAGTTGGACGGTAGGTTTGACATAGATGGAAAACTCACGACAGGCACTCTTAAGTCGGAACTGAGCCAATCGAGGTCGCATGTGGAGGGAGGAATTCAAGCTGACTACGTTGATGTACGAAAGGGGAGAGAGGTCGGAGGTTTGGTTCTCTTCGGCTTACCGATCTTTGGAAGAAGACTCCGAGAGGGCGAACTCATTACGACTGACGTCGTCGGCAAGGAACAAGTCTGTCTCGAGAATGTCTACTGCGACAACGTCACTGGCAAGGACGTAGTCATAGGCGAGGGTTGCGAGATTAGAGGCAAGATCAAATACTCTGGCACAATAGAGGTCAATCCCAAAGCAAGAGTCACAAGTCCCCCTGAAAAAGTGAACTAGGCCATTAAGGTGCTCAGAGCATGGAACTAGATTCTCATCTACCCCGTCGAGTAGCCAGTTTCCGGACAGATCTTTCCACAAAGCCCATCCATGCTGACCACTCCTCTCGATGGTCTTAGATGCGTAGACAGGTGGGTGGAAGATGGATCTAAGCTCGATCGTTCCAGACAGGATTTCCATGCCTGCGAAGATGTTCCTGATCGCGACTGTCCTAAATGGCTTTGGGAACGGCACCTTCAACGTAGTCCTGCTACTCTATTTCACTTCACTCGGTTTTGACAGCGCTGCCCTCGGCACGATCCTCATGATGCAGCCGATCTCCACAGTTATACTTACCATTCCAGCAGGCATCCTTGCTGGTCGATTCGGGGCGAAGAAGATGCTGCTCGTCACCTTCATCCCTTGGGTCTTGTCGACTGCACTACTCCTGATTGCCAAGAGCATTGAGATGTTCATGCTCTCCTTCCTGTTGCTGGGCATAGTTGAGGCTTCGGCTGGAGTCCTTCTTGGCCCGTTGTATTCGTCATTCTTCGACGCCAAGGACATGGATAGAGCCTTTGGTCTGCATGGCTTCATAAATATCATCTCGGTTTCCGTGGGCAGTCTCTTCGGGTTTGTCCCTCCGATGCTTGTGGCCAACTACGGCTACAGCCTCCAATCTGCCTACTGGGTGGTAATGGTTATCGCGATACTGTTCTTCAATATTCAGATGCCTTTCTTCATATCGGCTCTGTGGAACGTTGTTGAGA
>Ga0315314_1000908_pt1 | contig 28871 bp, 30 predicted proteins | sample TDP9_MG_FD_203631 | JGI IMG/M metagenome (GOLD analysis project Ga0315314, IMG submission 203631) | Freshwater sediment microbial communities from Lake Towuti, South Sulawesi, Indonesia - TDP9 | ecosystem: Environmental > Aquatic > Freshwater > Lake > Sediment | place: Indonesia: South Sulawesi... | reverse complement strand
TGCCGTCATTGACGCGGCCGATACAATAAAATCTATCTTCCTCACCGCTATGGGTCAGATCTTCTACAATTATGCGGCAAGGGTCAAGAAAAGCACGTTGGGCTAAGGAAAAAGAGACATTATGTTTGGCCTGGTTCTCTCTGTCTTTATCCTCATCCCATTCAAAGCGGGCTTTCTTCATGGAAATAATATACTATGGAGATGTTTAAAAAGCAATATAAATTTATGGCTTTTTGTATGAATTTCATGCTGGATACCTTCGCGCCTAACGCTAAGCTTACCTGCCGCTATGGAGCGCAGCGGAACAGCGGGCAGGTGCAGCGACTGGTTATATGGTAAATTATTATTGATTTGCCAAGCACTTATGCAAAACGCCTTTTCCGCATTAGGCAAACCCAGGCTCTAGGCGGATTTGGACGATTAGATCCGAAATGGCTGGATGTAAGTGAAAGAACCTCAAAATACGGCTCCACTGCCAAGACTATATCTCCTGCAGTCCGTTGAGGTGGACCAGGACCGTCGCGATGCTCATCAGCGTTGCCAACGATTGTTAGCCACAGGCCAGCTTCTTCCAAATGAGTGGCGACATTTTGCGCAAACCTTTTTCGATCATTTTCAGAACTGAATGAGTGAAAACAGCCTCTGTCAAATACAAAACCAAAAGGAGCACCTTCAATTTTGTTCTTAAGAAAATCAACAAGCATGAAATCGCATTCAACGTTGGCTCTAGAAACTTTTTCTCTTGCCTTTTCTAAAGCAATCTCCGAAGTGTCAGTACCAATAACCTGAAAGCGGTTCTGGGCAAGCCATATGGAATTGTCTCCGGTTCCACAGCCAATATCTAAGACTTTGCAGCTCAGAATAGGTTTTTTGGTCACAACTTCGATAAGATTGAAATCTGGCTGGCCGACGTCCCAAGGAGTGTCCCCTGATTTGTATCTTTCTCTGTAACGCTCTTCGACTGTCATCTTTACACCTTATAGAAATGTCATATAACGACTGAAATAACCGGACGGCAAAAAGCGTGGCTTTTTGACGATCCGCTTGATTGATGGATTAGCCATGTTCGATCTTCTCTTTTCTTAGGAGATCACATGCCGCACAACAGATACGTTCAAGGTTTAGAGCAATAAGAACAAACTGCATCTTTGGCGGCAACTGGTCATAGCGCGAAGGCTGATTGGAAACTTTGCATAGTTCATGAAGCAAGCCTACAGAGATGTGTACTGCTTGGCGTCCGAACTCTGGCATTGCATTGAACAGGTCGGATACGACTTGGTGTGTAAGAGTCGATGACAGGTCGTGAGCGAAGTCATTGCGTAGCTTTCTGATACGCTTCAGGGCACCTCGAAACTGAGCATCAAACCCAAGACAGCAAGCAAGCTCAATTTTCTTCCCGTAACTAAGGTCAAGGTTGGCAAGAAACTTCGAATCAACAACGGCTAACTCCAAGAAGCTGTCGATTTGGGCTTCAACATAGAGATGCGAGCGGATGACGCAGCCGACCTCGTCCTCTGCAAGAAGAGCTTTAATGAACTCGGGCTTGATTGCTGTCGATTCGGGTATCGGTTCCATACGGCTAACGAAGCTATTACTTGAGCTCAATTCCAATCATATTCTTCAGAACCGATAAGTATCGGTCAGCTTCTGCGTGCCCTTCAAAGCTCCCGAACTCGATGTCCCGAGTCCTCTTGATCTTCAGTCTGAGAGTAAATATGTCTGAGCCATCCGTCCACTTGTTGATCTGGACGTGCAGCATCTCAACATCGCTGAAGGGATAGCACTTCTTACGCCAGCGCGATAGGGCCGTTTTAGAGCAGTGGGGAACGACGCGATCCTGGGCGTCAAATCGGATTCGCTGGCTCATACCGAACCAGGCGTCGAAGAGGAAGAACAGGCTGACCGCCAGTGCCCCGGCAGAGATCAGCAGGGAAAAGAGCCAGACCACACTGAATTCGCCGCGCCATGAAGGTCTGATGAGAAGTTCGTAGAGGACAAACAATGGGAGTAAACCGCCAATCAGGATAATCGTCCGAGTAGCGAGCGGCAGACGACGGCTGAATTCAATGTGGCTGCTGGACTGTTGAATAATATCCATAGCGTTTGGTCGCCCAACAGCTAAGCTCACTTGCGCTTCTGGCGTGCGACTTGCAGCATTTTGCAAGGCGCATGACAGGAAAGCGTCAAGTGGAGCTTCTTGTTATGCCATTTCAAGGTCTGTTTTTCCAATAATCAGGATGTCGGCGCAGATGCATTACTGCAAGAATGAAAATCTCGCCTCGCTCGATACTGTAGATAATGCCATACGGGAAACGGTTTACAAGGCAGCGCCGAACGTCTTCTTCTACGATCGGCCACGCAGTTGGGTAATTGACAATATTTTGTATGGCGGCATGCACCTCGATTGAAAAATCGTAACCGAGGCCGGGCTCACAATCTTCGTAGTATTCAATAGCTTCGTTGAACTCATCTTTTGCTTCGGGATGAAACGAGAAGGTCATTTCTCGAAACGCTCCTGTACCTTCATAAACACCTGATCTCCTGGAATGGCCTTCACGCTGCCTGATCGTAACTCAGCGAGTCTACGTTTAGCAACCTTCACCCACTCTTTTTCGACTTCCGTGTCAGGAGGATTTAGGGTTCGAAGCAATGAATCAACAACCATGACCCTTTCCTCAACTGGAAGAGACGCTGCTTCCTGTATTATTTCTTTCATTCCACGCATGATATGCCCCCTTTCTTATTTATCTCCAAACCTATCACCTTGATTTTCTGTTGGCAATTCGTAAGGCATAACGGGCTCGCGGCTGAGCTGCGGGCCAAAGGCCCGTCTGCTCCAGTCCCGCTGCGGTCGGGAGAAATATTTATTTTTTATTTTATTCTGCTAATGGCCTAATTTTATTAAAGAAAAGCCGGTTCGTCAAGGCTTTTTGGGAAATCAAGTTGAAAATGCCATACTCTCCGTTATAAGCAATCTGCAACCACCTCCCCTCTTTGTCTTTTATCCCAAGCCTCTCTGGAATTCCCTCCTGCTGCACGGGTGGATGATATATTATCTTGTGGAAAATATAGACCTTTCGGAAAATCTCCTTTTCCCTCATAGATTTAGGGCTTCTTTTTCTCCTTGATTGAAAGGATAAACTTTGATACCAATAAATTAATAAAGAGTTAGATTTACACTTCTCCGTGCCTGGGGCTGGCAAAAAGTTTTTTCGGAATCTATAAAATCCGCGTCAATCTGTGTCCCATAAACCAAAGACGTTACCCATGCCCTCTATTGAACTACAACAGATTCTGGAATCGCTGGAAAAGCCCCTGCTTTACGCCACCCGGAACGATTTTGTCAACCTGGCGAAACTAAAAGGACTGGAACCCTACGTGTCCGGCTGGCTGGAAAAGGCATTCGCCCTCCCTTTGAGTAATACGAAGCAAGACCTTTTCCATCGCTTGGGGTCTATTCTCAAAGGCTTCGATGGACTGGACCTTTTAACCAAACAAAATCGGCTTCTCGAATTCCAGAAAATAATCCAGGAACTCAAGGAGCAAGATTCCATTCCTCCATTTCCCCCGCCGGTTAAGCCTCTCCCAACCATAACCATGGAAGAGTTCTTCCAATTTCGTAGAGATCTGCAAGCCCCCATCCAGTTCATTAAAGGCGTCGGGCCCCGCCTTTCCGAAATCCTGAAGAAAAAAGGGATCCGCACCGTGGAGGATGCCCTCTATTTCCTTCCTCGTGCTTACGAGGACCGGCGGCAGATAAAGACGATCTCTCAACTCACAATAGGCAAGATGGAAACCGTGCTCGGCACAGTATTGCAGGCAGATATGGCATTTCATCGCCGTCGGCGGACCTTCGGAATCCTGGTCGGGGATGAAACCGGCACCCTGGTGGCCAAATGGTTCAACTTTAATCCCCGTTATATGAAAGGAAGGTTTCGCAAAGGTATGCGCCTGATCCTCTCTGGAGAAATCCGGCTCTTTCAGTTTCAGAAAGAGATCCATCACCCGGAGCTCGAGATCCTCGAAGAAGAATCGGACAACCAGGAAGGAGCTGCCGCCCATCCAGGAATCGAAGATTCCCTACACTTCGGCCGCATCGTGCCCATCTACTCAGAGACCGAAGGCCTCTACCAGCGGCAGAGAATCATCCGCCGCATTATGAAAAACGTCGTGGACCTCTTTGGGGGCAAAGCTTTCAGCGGCATCCCAGATGAGATCTGCCAGCGACAGAGACTTATCCCTCTTTCTGAATCCTTCCGCCGGGTTCACTTCCCCGACCCGGAAGACAATATCACCTTGCTGAACGAGGGGAAATCCCCCGCCCACCGGAGATTGATCTTTGATGAGTTTTTCTTCCTGGAGCTGGGACTCGCCTTGCGCCGGAGCGGAACGCTGATGGAAAAAGGCATTGCTTTTCCCATCTCCCACCGTTACACAAACCAGCTTCGTGGTCTCCTTCCTTTTTCCCTGACGTCAGCCCAGGAGCGGGTCCTCTCTGAAATCGAAGCGGACATGCGCGGGCCTCATCCCATGAATCGCCTCCTGCAAGGGGATGTGGGCAGCGGCAAGACCATCGTGGCATTGATGGCCGGACTCATGGCCATCGAAGGCGGTTATCAAGTAGCCATCATGGCCCCGACGGAGATCCTGGCCGAGCAGCATTTCCTGGTCATCCGCCCTCTGTTGGAGGCACTTTCTTTACGGGCGGCTCTCCTCACCAGCAGTCTGAAAAAATTTCAAAAGGAGGCCCTCTGCAAAGAAATCGAGGCTGGAAAAATTCATACGGTCATCGGCACCCATGCTCTCATTCAGGAAGGAGTGCAGTTCCATCGGTTAGGTTTGGCCGTCATCGACGAACAGCACAAATTTGGCGTTATCCAGAGAGCCACCTTGAAAAAAAAAGGATATAACCCTGATGTCCTGGTCATGACCGCCACACCCATTCCTCGGACACTGGCCATGACCATCTATGGAGATCTGGAAGTCTCCATTATCGACCAGCTCCCCCCGGGCCGGGGCACTATTACGACCCGGCTTTTCAATGAAAGAGAAAGATTCCGCCTTTACCGCATCCTGAGAGAAGAAATCTCCAGAGGAAAACAGGCCTACGTGGTGTACCCACTTGTTGAAGAATCTGAGCGCCTCGACCTAAAAGATGCCACCCAGATGGCCAAACATCTACAGAAGGATATTTTCCCGGAATTCAAAGTGGGATTGATCCATGGCCGATTAAAGAGCGAAGAGAAAGAAGCAATCATGGCCGATTTTAAAGCGGGGCGAATCCACATCCTCGTCTCCACCATCGTTATCGAGGTTGGCATTGATGTACCCAATGCTTCGATCATGATCGTCGAGCATGCCGAGAGGTTTGGCCTCTCTCAGCTGCACCAGCTTAGGGGGCGAGTTGGCCGAGGCCGGGATCCCTCCCAGTGCCTGCTCATCGCTCAGTACCGCAGGACTGAAGATGCCGAGAGGCGCCTGCGGGTAATGGAAGAGACCACGGATGGATTCAAAATATCCGAGGAGGATCTGGCTATCCGTGGCCCAGGAGAACTGCTCGGAACTCAGCAATCCGGGCTTCCAGATTTTCGTGTGGCTAATTTCCTAAGAGATTTCCCCCTTCTGGCCGAAGCCCGGAAAGAGGCCTTTTCGGTAGTCTCGCGCGATCCCATACTCTCTCTCCCTGAGCACTTTTTTATAAAAGAGACACTCAAGGAGCGGTGGAAAGGAAGACTGGAGCTGGCTACGATAGGATGACCAATAGTTCGGAGCGTTGAATATGGAGTACTTATTTTCTGTTGGTTTCCGGAAATAAGTCATGTGTCGCCGGAATTTCATATGACTTGTCGTTATTAAAAGAAAAATTTTTTCTGTTGACAAGGGGATTATAGGATGTCTCCTTTTGTACGGCAGAATCGACCGCCCGTCGGCATTTGGTTCTTGTGTTCGGGGCCGGCCTTTCCTCGGGAGCGCTGATCAGTCCCTTCGGCCAAGGCGCATCACAGAGGCGAGTGTGCCGTCCACCAGGCCGAACGCACGATTGACCGCCTCGATCGTGTCCAGAGGATTAATCCCTCCTCTACATCCAAACTCGTTGGTGTGAGCAATGTCATTCCGTAGAGCAGTGAGCTCTTTAGCACGATTAGTGAACTCGTCTTCCGAAAGTTCCGGGAGCAGCCGAATCTCACGAGTGCGTATTAGAAGCATTAACTGGCCCAGATTCAAATAGTTGATGAGGGGCAACCGGCCTTCCGGATCTTTCCTTTGACTGTTGGCAAGCTTCACAAAATCGGCGCAAACGGGATCTTTCTCCCAATGTTCGGGACTTAGTCGATTCCGAAGCCTCGCTTCAATTTCCGTTATTTGAGTAAAGAGGAGCAATCGAACTGGCGTCTTTTGGACGTCCGCATGGTTGATAATGCCCGAGATGCCGTCCGGCTGGCCGCTTTCAGGCGACCGCACCAGGAGAACGCCATGCTCCCGGAGGAGCAATAAGGTGTCTCGCAGAGGGCAGCTCGCATCGACAACGTACCGCTCCTCGAAGGGCATGGCATGGTCTACCAGCGGGCCACGTTTTTCGTTAAGGTCCTCGCGGCGAGCAATCCACCTGACGTGCCCTTTACCATCCCGGATTGGCACATGACTGAAATCAAGGCGATCTTTCGCTATCTCCTCGCGCACCTTGGTGACATCGTCGGCAGGCGACCAGCACAAGACCGGAAAGGCCGCAATATGGCTTGCGGTAAGCGTATTCTCTAAGTGGTTCAGCACGCGAACGAATGAGTCCTGAATGTCAGGCAGCCTCATTATGCCCTCGCTGAAGTGGTGTTTGTAACTAGATGTGGTAACTTGTACATATGTGAACGCTCGCAAGGCTTACGGTCTGCCGAACGATTAAGATTGTATCCAAAGGGTGGGAGAAGGGGATGTTGGTTCCGAAGCAACTTGCCGAATCGCCCGCGTCGCTGAGTTGCCAAAATTTTCCATTTGTAAGTTCTCCCCCTTGGCCCCCAGATTTTGCTCGGGAGGGCAGCAAAATCGTAATATTGTGGGCTCTCCAGTGCATAGGGACCAGGGGTGACAATCCGATTATTTAAATCGATTCATCTAGGTATATCTTGGTTCTCCCCTGTAGTTACCACCTAATTCCCTTTGACCTTAACAAATTCTGTGCTTCCTTAAGTCCTAATCTGGCAGCGATTTTTGTATCTTCAATTCCCTGTCGGTGGTCCCCTATTTTTGCGTAGGCAAGGCCACGGTTATAATAGGCCGCCGCCAACATAGGATCCAGCTTGATGGCTCGCTCATAATCCTTGATTTGCTGTCGGTGGTCCCCTATTTTCCCGTAGGCAAGGCCACGGTTATAATAGGCTCCCGCATATTTAGGGTCTAGCTCGATGGTCCTCTCGTAATCCTTAATTGCCTGTCGGTGGTCCCCTATTTTTGCGTAGGCAAGGCCACGGTTATTATAGGCCAATGAAAATCCGGGGTTCAATTCGATCGCCTTGTCGTACTCCTTGATCGCCTTCTGGTAATCTCCAAGTCCGATGTAGGCATCTCCACGCCCACAATAGGCCTGCTCATCTTCAGGGTTCAGTACGATCACCTTGTCGTAGTCCCTAATCGCTTTCTGGTACTCCCCAAGTCCTATGTAGGCAGCCCCACGCAGAAAAAAAGCCCACCCAGCTTTAGGGTCCGATTCGATGGTTTTGTCATAATGCCTGATCCTGTCGCTGAAATCAACCATTTCGTGGTTAAAGTAGACTTCTGCATATTTCGGGTAAACCTCGATGGCTTTATCGTAATCCCTGATCGCCTGCCGGTAATTGCCAAGGCTGTCATAGGCTCTTCCCCGGTTATAGTAGGCCTCTGAAAATCTAGGGGTATGTTCGATGGCTTTGTCATAATCCATGATCGCCCGCCGGTAATTGCCAAGGCTGTCATAGGCTCTTCCCCGGTCATGATAGGCCCTCGCATCCTTTGGGTCCAGCTCGATCGCCTTGTCGTAATCCTTAATTGCCTGTCGGTGGTCCCCTATTTTTGCGTAGGCAAGGCCACGGTTATTATAGGCCAATGAAAATCCGGGGTTCAATTCGATCGCCTTGTCGTACTCCTTGATCGCCTTCTGGTAATCCCCAAGTCCGATGTAGGCATCTCCACGCCAATAAAAAGTATATCCACTAGGGTCAGGGCTCAGTTCGATCGCCCTGTCGTAATCCTTGATCGCTTTCTGGTACTCCCCAAGTTCTTTGTAGGCACCCCCACGGCTAAGGTAAGCACCTTCCATTCTAGGGTTAAGAACAATAGCCTTGTCCCAATCTTTGATTGCCTTCCGGTAGTCCCTAAATATGTAGTAGATTCCTCCACGATCATGGTAGGCCATCGCACCTCTAGGGTCCAATTCGATCGCCTTGTCGAGATCCCTGATTCCCTTCCGGAAATCCCCCATTTGTCTGTACGCAATTCCACGGTTATGATAGGCCCCCGCATCTTTAGGGTCCAGCTCGATCGCCTTGTCCAAATCCCTGATCGCCTGCCCGTAGTCCCCAAGGTTGCCGTAGGCAACTCCACGATTATAATAGGCCTTTGCATCCTTCGGGTCCAGCTCGATGGCCCTGTCGTAATCCCTGATCGCCTGCCGGTAGTCCCCAAGATACCAATGCCCAAGTCCACGGTTAAAATAGGCCACCGCATCTTTAGGGTCCAGTTCGATCGCCCTGTCGAAATCCCTGATTGCCTGCCGGTAGTCCCCAAGGTTGCCGTAGGCAACTCCACGGGCACGATAACCCCTCGCATCCTTTGGGTCCAGCTCGATCGCCTTGGCAAATGCCTCCATCGCCTCCTGCCATTTGCCTGCTCTTCCCAATGCGATTCCGTTCTCAACCCAGTCTGTAGCACTTATTGTATTTACCGCACTTGTATATTGATCCTGTTGCGCTTTCCCTGCCTTAGCTATCTCCAGTTCCCTTTTTAATTTTTCGATTTCCTTTAAGGCTTCATCTGCTTTTTTTCTGGTTTCTTCCAGCTCCTTTATTTTTTGACGATCTTGTCGTAAGAGGTCGATGGATTTTATTACTTCCTTTGGGTCGCCTACAATCTTTGTTTTGAGGTAATAAGTCTTGCCATCCCATCTCTCATTGATAATGTCGGCCCTTACTATCCCCGCAGTCAAAACAATGATCTGGTCTTTCGTAAGTTGAAAGTTTTTAACTTCGGTTTCACTCTCAAGATAGGTCCCCAATTCTTCCAGCAGAAGCCTCTTGACTTGTTCAAGCGCAATAGCCCTACTCGATAATTTACTGTCTGCCTCGCTTGCCTGGTAGGTATACTCTTTTTGAAATGTAACCAAACCGGCAATTGCCGAATTGCCGTAGCCAAAAATGAATATCCACATAACGATCAGGGCTGCCGCAAATTTGGCGGATATTGGCTTACTCTTACTTTGCTTTTCCGTTTGACTTTTCCTCCCGACAATTAAAGAAACCCATTTCATTATCGGAAGAAATTAAACTTTTCTTTACCCCTGATTTTGGCAGAAATATAAGGCTGAGTCTGGAAATGCCATAATAACAAGTCGAATTCTGAGGCGAGCAATGCTTCACATGTAAAAACTTTGGCCTATACAATTGATTTCAGGGCAGTGTGGACAATCGTCCTGAATTCATCCAGATGGGTAATTATCTCCTTTTTTGTGACCTCCGGATCGACTCCCCTTCCATGGCTAATTTCATTTCGTAGTCTGGTGAAAATGGTCTCTGCTGAACTTTTTTTGGACAAGCTCTTTGCTTGAGCACCCTTTTTGGTCGGCTTTGCACCTGATAAGGTATTTGGAGCAATTTTCAGTATGGCTTCATCCACTTTATCTTGATTTTCGTACATCTGATAAAGTATAAGGTAGAGAAATAAAAACTGAATCACAGGATCATCGGCATTTATAGCCAATCGAAATAGCCTTATGAGGTACCTGTGCTTTACTCCGGGGATCTTTAAAAGCCCATGCTGAATCTCTCGAATATTATTATCACGCAACCTCCAGGTTTCGGTCCGCCCATGCGCATCAATCTTCCATGAAAACGGTAGCACCGCATCCACAACACCACCTTGACCACTTCTTGGAGCCAGAATACTGCCAACCATTATTACTTCGTTGATTTTGCTTTTCAATGTAAGCGAGAGCATATCAAGGATATCGTCTTTGATCGCATCGCCAGTCTCTTTAACTTCGTCCATGGAGGAAACTGGGCCAAGATGAATCGTCATTAGCCATTCCGGATCGAATTGCTCTTCAGGCCTTTTCTTCCGGAATGTTACCTCTATCACTTTTGGGTGGGCTATCTTAAAGGAAAGAGTATCATCATGGGAAATTTGCATCATGAACGAATACTTTATATGCCCGGATGGGTATGGCGACTGATAGTTATCCTGTACATTCATACTAACGCCTAAGATTGGGCAAGGGCAATTCAGGGGATACCATAATGCAAGGTAACCGGGGCTTCCCCAACGAATTTCATAGTTGGGTTCATCACTTATTCTTGCGCTAACGTTTTGGGTGAGCAGAGTGCATTATGGTGCCCTCTCGGTGCAATTGTTATTCTCTTTCCTTTTTTCAGTTTCAGTCTGTAGGCTACCTCGCCGAAATTGTCGTATTCTTCGACTATGATCTCCAACTGCTTACCTTCGGAAGTCCAATGGACCAGACCACGTGATTTATCTTTCAGACCCGCTCTCTCGTGAATCAAGTTCAAAACCTCACTTTCCAGCGCACGATCAACGAGTATTCCACCCACGCCTGTGTTTCCAAACATAAAGCATACATCCAAGCCGCCCTCCTTCGCATATTCGATCGTAATCGAGGTGGCACCAGAATCTACAGCCTCATCCACGATTTTCTCAAGCTTGCGAAGTGCTTCATTCCTTTGATTCCTCATCTTCCTACCTCATAATAAGCAGGCGACCGGCCCGACAGCTTGCGTCAGGTGCGCTTATAATTTCAATTCCTACCAGCGTCCCTTAGAAAATACACGCCAATAACCATTCTCTGTATTCTGAAGGATTTTTTCGATGAGCTCCTTCAAGGTTGGCGTACCGATGAAGAGCTCATTGTGAACCCGCTTCTTTTCAACTCTTTCTTCCTCTACCTGCCCCCTATATTCATCCCGGTCAGACGGACTTCCTTTTTCCTCTAACTCCCTCTTCACCTCTTCCCAGGATATTTCTTCTCTCTTCTCAGCGCTGGTTCTAAGTTCTTCCATTCTTTCTTCCACCACAGATGCCATGGGTTCTTCTTTTCTGTCGCATCCAGGCTCAGGAATACTGCTATAGTCAAGAATCGGCTGCCCGAACGCCTCGGCCATCATCACCCAGGCATGTCTTAACTGTTCTATGTCCTCTCCAAACGGTCCTACAGATTCCTGGGTAATGGTTTTAACCAACCCTTTCTTATCGTAGTGTATGGCATACGAGTATTCCACCCTCTCCTTTTGATCTACGGGGTCGATCGACGTATTCCTTCTCCGTACTGTTCGATAATTCCAAATATATTACCTTCTAGACGCTGCAGGGTTCTCTTTTGAAATCTTACACTGCACCTTCCCGCATTCCTTTGATGATTAACATCCTGGCATAGGTTGTAGGTGGAAGGCCTTCTTTCTCTGCTCGTTCCTTTAGTTTTTGAATAATTTTGGCCTCGAGCCTTAGAGAAAGAACCTCTTTCTTGGGGCGTACAAAAACCACGTCTTTGGTTACCTCGAAATCATCGTGATAATCCGTTGAGTCATGAGTAGCCCAAAATTCCCTTTCTTCTTTTACATTTTTAAATTTCGGAACCTTCATTTCTTCATCCTCTTATAGAATTGTCTTTCTTTTTTGCTCATATCACGAGCCGTAATTATTTTTGTCCTCCTGTATCTGCTAAACCACACGATAAATAAAAGCCGACCTCCATTCGTTCTTCCATAAGCAAGATATCTACCCTCTCTGCCCCGCATAATAATTGGTGTATCTAATTCGCTAAATAGCACCTGTTCAACTTCTTCTGGTGTAACTGAATGCTTGAAAATATGATCAATCGTCTCCTGATCCCATGAGATTCTCTCTATTTTCATCAGCCCTTGACCCAGTTAAAAGGGTAATACATTTTTAATCGGCGGGCAACCCCAAAATGCCATGGCAAACAAAAAGTGGACCGTTAGCCCTGCACCTTAAGCCCTTTTCTCCTCTTCCCAGCCCATCGCCCGCTCCACGGCCATTTTCCATTTGCGGTAGAGGGATTCCCTTCGTTTGGCACTCATCTGAGGAATAAACCTTTTTTTCACTTTATAGTTGGCACCGAGTTGCCCTTGGTCCTCCCAAAACCCCACAGCCAAGCCAGCCAGATAGGCGGCACCCAGAGCAGTCGTCTCGGTGGTCTCCTGGATCACCACAGGAACTCCAAGGAGGTCAGCCTGAAACTGCATCAGGAATCCGTTGGCTGCTGCCCCCCCGTCGACCCGGAGTTCTTTCAGCTTGATCCCCGAATCTCTCTCCATGCATTCCAGGACATCACGGGTCTGATAAGCGATGGACTCCAGAGCAGCGCGGGTGATATGGGCCGGGGATGTTCCCCGGGTGATCCCCAGGATCGTTCCCCGCGCATACATGTCCCAATGAGGGGCACCCAGGCCGACGAATGCTGGAACGAAGTAAACCCCTTCATTGCCCTGGAGGCTGGTAGCCAAATGTTCACTCTCAGAAGCCTGCTGGATGACCCGAAGCCCATCCCGGAGCCATTGGACTGCAGCCCCGGCAATAAAGACGCTTCCTTCCAAAGCATAATGGACTCTGTCTTTCATCCCCCAGGCAATGGTAGTCAGGAGATTACTCATGGACCTCACGGGCTTTTCGCCCGTGTTCATCAAGAGAAAACAGCCCGTACCATAGGTGTTCTTCGACTGTCCTTTACGGAAGCAGGTTTGGCCAAATAAGGCTCCCTGCTGATCCCCCACGATCCCAGAGACAGGAATCTCCGCGCCGAAGAAGGTTCCAGGAGAAGTGTATCCGTAGACCCGGCTGGATGCTTCCACCGAGGGCAGGATTTTTTCCGGGATATGGAAATATTCCATAATTTCTCGATCCCACGTTAGATCATGAATGTTATAAAGGAGAGTTCGGGAGGCGTTGGAATAATCAGTGATATGGAGCTTCTTGCCGGTCAATTGGTAGAGCAACCAACTATCCACGGTCCCAAAGGCTAACGTTCCTTGCTCGGCCGCTTTGCAGATCCATTTGTGGTGTTCCAGAATCCACTGAATCTTGGTGGCAGAAAAGTAGGCATCCACCACCAACCCTGTTTTTCGGCGAATCTTTTCAGCGAATTTTGTCTGCTTTATTTCCGAACATACTGGGGCAGTTCTGCGGCATTGCCAGACAATGGCGTTATAAACAGGGCGGCCACTTTGCCTGTCCCATATTACAGTCGTCTCCCTCTGGTTGGTGATGCCGATGGCCACAATTTTTTGGGGCGAAAGATTTATGGAATCGAGAGCCTTCCGGGCAGCTTCCATCTGTGACTCCCATATCTCCATCGGGTCGTGCTCAACCCAGCCAGGTTTGGGATAGATTTGCCTGAATTCTTTGGCCGCTATACTGGTGATTTTCCCCTGGTGGTCAAAAATCACTGCCCGGGAACTCGTGGTTCCCTGGTCGAGAGCCATGATAAACTTCTGATCCATGGATGCATCCTTTATAAGGGCTTGAGGAGCCGGGATTCAAGATTTCCAAATGCGAAATGCGGATTTCGGAATTCGGAATGAATGTTAAAGGTACCAGAATTTTTTATTCCGCATTCCACACTCCGCACTCCCCGTTGCTTACAGCCACTTCTTCCTGTAAAAACTAACCAGCATGAAAATGCCGATGGAAGCCATGACCAGCAAAACAAGGGGATAGCCCCAGCGCCACTCCAGTTCCGGGATATATTTGAAGTTCATCCCATAGACTCCCGCAATAAAGGTGAGGGGCATAAAGATCGTGGCAATGATCGTCAGAACCTTCATCACCGCATTCAAACGATTGCTTACACTGGAAAGGTAAATATCCAGCATCCCGGAGAGCATTTCCCGGAAAATCTCGATGGTGTCCATCACCTGGATGGTGTGATCATATACATCCCGCAGGTAGATGCGGGTGTTTTCCTGGATAAGCGAGGATTCTCCTCTTTCCAGGCTGCTGATGACCTCCCGTAAGGGCCAGACCCACTTTCGTAAAAGGATCATCTCTTTCTTTAGCTGTTGGAGTTCCCGCAAGGTCTGGGCTGTGGCGTGGGTCACCAGCTTTTCTTCCAGAACCTCCACCTTCTCTCCCAATTTTTCCAGAATGTTGAAATAGTGATCTACGATGATGTCCAGTAGAGTATAGGCCAGATAATCAGCCCCCATCTTTCTTACGCGACTCTTCTCATTTCTGATCCCCTCCCGGATGGGGGAAAAGATCTCTCCTTCCTTCTCTTGAAAAGAGAGGAGGAAATTCGCGCCCAAGATCAGGCTGATTTGTTCCGCCGCGATTTCCTCTGCTTGCTCGTCGTAAGATAGGATCTTCAAAACGATGTAAATGGCCTCCCCATAATCCTCTTTTTTGGGCCGCTGATCCGTGTTCAGGATATCCTCCATGACCAGGGGATGCAGAGCGAAACATTGGCCGATTTTTTCAAGTACCTCAACCTGATGAACTCCAGCTACATTGATCCAGGTCACAGTTGGCGCCTTCTTGAATTGAAAGCATTCGCCGACCGTATGAATTTTTTCTTCCTTAAAACTGCGCTCGTCATATTCGATGAGGGCAATCTCTGTTTTCTCCCCTTTTTTCTCTCCGATATGCACCAGCGTTCCTGGAGGAAGTCCTGTCTTTTTGGATCTTTTTTTGATCAGTTTAGCCATTGTGCCCCTCCTCTAAAATCCAGGAATAAAATTAGCCCAAAAATGGACGGAATGCGGTCAGGATTTCTTAATCCTCGGAATAAATCACGTCAATCGCCAGGCCATCTTTTTTGCCCACAGCCCGGAAGGCATGGGGGATGCTGGAGTCGAAATAAAGGCTATCGCCAGGCTCCAATAAATAGGCTTCATTCTCGTAGTTGAATTCGAGCTGCCCTTCCAGCACATAGAGGAATTCCTCTCCTTTATGGTTAAAGAAAAGGAGGTCTTCTTTTTTCTTGAGGGCAAATTGAACCTGAAAAGGCTCCATGTGTTTATCCGCTTTGGGGTAAGCCAGGGACTCATAATAATATCCCACCTTGGAAGGATCCTCGTGGATGCGCCGGAAAACCTGCTTGCGTTCATTCTTGCGCACGATCACCGCTCTCTTCCCCGATTCCTCCTCCTGGAAAAAATAGCCAATATTTACATTCAAAGCCTTGGAGATTTTCAGCAGGGTGGCCACCGGAGGCGCAACCACCTCGCTTTCAATCTGCGAGAGAAGGGGTTCGGAAAGGTTTGTCTTTTGGGCCATCTGCTGTAAGGACATTCCCTTGCGCTGCCTTAGGGACTTGATCTTTTGCCCCAAATTTAGCTCTTTTAGCTCCTCCTTTACGTCCCGGGCCATGGGTTCCTCCGTTCTGTCCAGCTCGCGCCTGGCTGGCATGAAGTGGGATGTTAAAAATCTAACTTGCGGCCCGAAAATTTTCAAGGGGAATTTGCTGATGAACCCCGGAGGCGCGACAAGACCTGGGAATGATCGGAAACAGAGTCAAAACTTTTTAAAAACTGAGGGCTGGGCATCCTTGACGAGGAGAGATTTTTAAGATATAAATTAGATAACAATGTTTTTATCCGGCAGCACTCAGAAAGGAAATTCTGGTGACTAAGCTTTTCAAAAATAGAAAACCGTGTACCCTGGGAGAATTGAAAAAGTCAAACTATGCCGTCTGCACGGTCAAAGAAGAGATGCGCAAAAATCTGATCACTAAAATCCGCCAGGGGGAGGAAATTTTCCCGGGGATCGTGGGATATGAGGAAACGGTCATTCCCCAATTCGAAAACGCCATCCTTTCGGGCCAAGATATCATTTTTTTGGGCGAGCGGGGTCAGGCTAAAACCCGGATGATGCGCAACCTGATCAACCTGCTGGACGAAGAAATCCCGGCCATGGCTGGCTGCGAGATCAATGACAATCCCTTTCACCCAATCTGTAAGAGTTGTCAGGAAAAAATCCAGGCTCTGGGAGACCGGGCAGAGATCGGATGGTTGGTCCGGGATAAACGATACGGAGAGAAACTGGCTACCCCGGATGTGACCATCGCCGACCTCATCGGAGAGGTCGACCCCATCAGAGTTGCCGAAGGCCGCTATCTCTCCGATGAATTGACCATCCATTACGGACTCATACCCCGGACCAATCGCGGCATATTCGCCATCAATGAGCTTCCCGACCTGGGAGAGAAGATTCAGGTGGGACTCTTCAATATCATGGAAGAGCGGGATGTGCAGATCCGGGGGTATAAAATCCGCCTTCCCTTGGATGTCTACATCGTGGCCAGTGCCAACCCCGAAGACTACACCAACCGTGGCCGAATCATCACTCCTCTCAAGGACCGCTACGGCTCAGAGATTCGCACCCATTATCCTAAGTCTTTGGAAGCAGAAATCAAGATCATGGAAAGCGAGAGGACTAATTTTGATGATGACGGCGCTTTCCACACCAGTATCCCCCCCTATTTCAAGGAGCTCATTGCGGAGATTACGGCCCTGGCTCGCAAGTCCCCGGAAATCAACCAACGCTCAGGGGTCTCGGTGCGCGTTTCCATTTCCAACTACGAAAACGTTATCAGCAATGCTCTCCGCCGGGCCATTCGTCTGGGCGAGCGTGAAGTCGTCCCCCGCGTTAGCGACCTTCCTTACCTGGTAGCCTCCACGGGGGGAAAAATCGAGGTTGAGACTATGGATGAAGACCGCGGCCAGAGCCTCATCGAAAAATTGATTGCCAAGGCCGCTCTTAACACTTTCAATCGTTATTTTCAGGTCCAGCAGTTCGATGATCTTCTGGCCAAGTTCAAAGGGGGCTGGTCCATCGAAGTTTCCGAAGGAATGAAGTCCTCCTTCTACGAAGAAAAAACCCGTGAAATTCATCACTATTCCGGGGAAATGAGAGGATTGCTGGAAGCGTTGAAAAAACTCCAGTGCGACAGCAGCCCGGCAAGATTGGCTTCCGGAATGGAATTCATTCTGGAAGGCCTGTACCTTCACCGGCGGCTGAATAAAGAGCAGGTACACGGCAAAGCCCTGTACCGGGCGTAGAAGGGAAGAGATTATAGGCCATACAATATAGGCAATAGGCTGTGGGCTTAGTCTATAGGTGGAAGAAAAAAGAAAGAAGGGAGAACATGGAACCTTTGGAAGAATCTCTGGGAAAAAGAGCGCCATCCCCCAAATCCCTAAATGAGCTGATGAATCTGCTCATAAAGCTCAATGCCAAGCTCAGGGAAAAGATTTCGCCTGCGATGGGGAAAAAGGAAAATGGGCCGGAGAAAATGGATGTAGTGATCATCATCCTGAGCAGCCAGGCAGAGAAAGCCCGATCTGCTAAAACGTCCCGCCCGGCAAAACCTGAGCTTATGAAGGGCGATTGGATTCAGGGTCTCTGCGAAGATATCGAGCGGGGAACCCATAGCCCCAAGGAATCTTAGGGAAGAAAACGATCGGGGGAAGACGTCCCTCTTAGGTACCCAGGTCTTCAGACCAGTAGAAGGCCGGGGGGTTGAAGTATTCAAAATTCCCTTGACAAAGAATTATCTTTTTGTTTATGATGCCCTCGTTTTGAGTTTGTTCTTCCTTGTCAATAAAAATGGCCTAAAAAATTCATACAATATGTCTTCCGCCCCCAACCCATGGGCTCGCAATGGGGGCAAAGTTCAGTCGAATTCCTCAAGGATGAATATACCAAACTGGGCTATAAGAGTCCCAGCGAGGTCAGGGTGGCAGTGATTTATGAGGATGGCCCTTACGGCATGAGCGTCTCAGTAGGGAATACAGAACTATCCGCTAAATATGGTTAGACATCGCGGTACATTGGGAAAGTCCAAGTTAAGTGATTGAAAACATTAATTTTGAATTTCTCAAGTAAACGTGGGTAAAATGAAATCTTGAAAATACTAACATATTGAAATCATTGAATATTAAGATTTACATTTTCCTCTGTACTTAGAAAAGGTTTTTGGTATGATCTTCTCATTATGGAAATCAAGACCGAAAAAATTGGCCAATTCTTTACCATTCAGCAACGGGATAAGAGAGGTCATATCATTAAAACCGTATTATTTAAATACGTCCCGGTTGTTCATTATAATATTGATGACTCAAATGAAACCAAGTTGGCTGCCATCGAATTAATAGAAAGAATTTGAGGAGAAGGCGGCAAGAGGGGGCAATCCTGAAAATAAGTCAAGCAGAAGGGCGCCAGATACTTTGATCAGGCGTGGCTTAAGAAAGCTGGGGGAGATTGTAATAAGTGAGGGGAGGTGATAAGTGATGTGATTGGGTAAAGTACGTTTGACTAAATTTTTATAGGGAGGTTACTGAAATGAAAAAGAAGAAACAATCGATGTTAATTGGCAGTATCTGTCTCAGTCTGATGTTGGTACTCGTGATAGGTTTTGCTGCACCACCCGCAGAAGGGCAAGCGGCGAAAGAGATCAGGATAGGCGTTCTCCAGGACTTAACCGGGGCTTTCGCTCCGGCGGGTGGGTTAGCCGAGTATCGCTCCTCGAAACTTCTCATAGACACAATCAACAAGAGGGGTGGAATTTTAGGAGAATGGAAAATAATACCATTTTACGCTGATTCCCAAAGTAGCCCTGATGTAGCAATACGTGAAGCTGAGAGAATGATTACTGCGCACAAGGTGGTTGCTGTTACGGGTTTTTACTCTAGTGCTCTGGCAACACCCGTTGCGCCCCTGGTCGAGAAATACAAAACCATAATGTGGAATGTCGGCGCAATCTCACCGAAGATTCTTAAAGGCAGGCATCAGAAATATGTCTTCCAGCCTCAGGTCAACTCTTACAAGTTTGATGAGACCGTAGCCTTAATAGCCCATAGCTATAAAGAGCTCGGCCTTGCCAGTCCCGCTGAGATAAAAGGGGCTATCTTTTATGAAGATGGGCCTTACGGCACCTCAACAGGGGCAGCAATAGCGGCAAAGACGAAGAAAGTGGGGATGCCGATTGTCTATAACGCGGGATATGCTCATGACGTCATGGATTTGACCCCGGTAATCTTGAAACTCAAGGCCTCTGGTGCTGATGTCTTATTCCACGTTGGTTACTACCCGGATATTGTTCTCTTCCTCAAGCAGGCAAGAGAACTAGGGCTGAAATGGAAGGCTCTTCTGGGACATGGAGCCGGCTATGCCGACATGCCAGTCATCGCGGGAGCCGTCGGTAGAGACGTGGTCAACTATGTGTTTAATATAGACCCCCCCGCTAGCCAGTATCTCGACCCAAAGACGCTCACACCTGAAGTGAACGAAGCGATCGCTGTTTTCAACAAAGGGCTTCTGGAGCTCTACGGCGAGAAAGATCCGAGGACTCACTACAGCATGGGTTATGGCAACCTTTGGATTCTGCTGGAAAAGGTCTTGCCTCTTACTATTAAGAAATATGGCGAGGTCACTCCAGATACCATCAGGAAGGCTGCTCTGGAGATTGATATTCCTGATGGAGGGACCCCCATGGGGTATGGGGCTAAGTTTCTTCCCCCAGACCACGAGTATGCCGGGTACAACGAGCGGGCCTTTACTGCCGTCTTTCAATATGTGGATGGCAAATGGGAAATTTCGTGGCCTCTAGCCGTTAGGACAAAAAAGCCAGTTCTTCCTTTGCCGCCAGCCCATGTTTTTGCCAAATAGCTGAACCGGTTGTGGGGAAGGGGGCAGAGTAAATTTGCTTTGCCCCCTTCCCTCAAATCTAATCCGAGAAGTGGAGACTTAATGGATGCTTGAGGTCCACTCTGTAAGCAAATATTTTGGTGGTTTAGGTGCCCTTAAAGAAGTGGACTTGAGGGTAAACGAAGGAGAGTTTGTTGGGTTGATCGGTCCCAATGGTTCGGGAAAGACCACCCTTTTTAATGTCCTAACTGGTGTTCTTAAGCCGACTTCGGGGAAAATTACTTTCATGGGGCATGATATCACCGGGCTTATTCCGGATAAGATTTGCCACTTAGGCATTGCCCGCACCTTTCAAATCCCAAGACCATTTAAAACTATGAGTGTGGTTGAGAACGTGATGCTTGGGGTTATGTTTGGCGGTCGTTATTCAACCCGCTCTGGGGAGGAGGCGAGGCAAGAGGCTTTGAGGTGCTTAGATAATATAGGTATGAAAGTAACTGAAGCGACTATGCCCGGTGAGCTCGGTGTGGCTGGCTTGCGTAGATTGGAACTAGGCAGAGCATTGGCAACTCGACCCAAGCTTTTGTTACTGGACGAAGTCATAAGTGGCTTAAATGCGGAGGAAATTTCAGAAGCAACCTCAGTATTAAAAAGAATCAAGGACGAAATGGGAATAACCATCATTTGGGTGGAACATATAATGGGTGCACTTATGGACCTTGTAGAAAGGGTGATTGTTTTGGATTATGGGGAGGTAATTGCTGAGGGAATACCTTCGGAAGTCTCAAAAGATGAGAGGGTAATTGAGGCCTATTTGGGCGCAGAATAGGAAACGGGTAAGCTATGTTAAAGATTGAGGGAATTGGTGCCAGCTATGGCGCGTTTAAGGTTCTCCACGACATTTCGCTGGATGTGGCGGATGGTGAAACAGTTGTTACGGTGGGACCAAATGGAGCTGGGAAAACTACTCTATTAAGGGTAATTTCCGGGGTATTAAAACCTACTTCAGGAGCAATATATTTTGATGGTCAACGGGTAGATGGCAAAGAACCCTATGAAACTGTTGACATAGGAATTTCTGTCGTCCCGGAGGGGGGACGACTTTTTCCTAATCTCACCGTTTACGACAACCTGAAGGTGGGGTCATACACAAAGAGGAGCCGGAGAGAATTTAAGCAATCTTTGGATGAAATCTTCTCGAGTTTCCCTATTCTCAAAGAACGCCAAAGGCAGATAGCCGGCTCCCTGAGTGGCGGTGAGCGGCAGATGCTGGCTATTGCCCGCACTCTTATGTCTCGGCCTAAACTGGTAATGTTCGATGAAGTATCCTCGGGATTAGCTCCTAAAGTTGTTACCAATCTCTTTGAACTGGTGAAACGAATCAAGTCCCAAGGCTATTCTATTCTAATGATAGAGCAAAATGTGAGGAAAGCCATTGAACTAGCTGACCATGCTTATTTAATGGAGTCAGGAAGATTGCAATTCCACGGTAACAAAGAAGACTTTATCCAAAGCCCTCACATCAAGAAGGCTTATTTGGGAACCTAGTTTTAAACTGTTAAAAACATGAGTGGCCTCTATTGCTGACCTGAAGGAAGGGGAAGTAATGGCTTTATTGAGCGCAATTATCGGCGGCATATTATTCGGGGGAAGTTTAGCTTTATTGGCTTACGGATTGAATCTAGCCTTTGGAGTGCTTAACATTATCCACTTTTTTTATGGACAAAGTATAATGCTTGGGCTCTACATCATCTTTACCTTAACCGTGTGGTTTGATGTCTCCCTTATTGTTTCTTGCCTGGTTGCAGTCGCAGTAATAGTAGCTCTTCATGTTCTAGTTCACTTAGGGGTGATTCAACCTCTGTTGAAAGCCCCCTTAATAAATCAGTTTTTGGCTCTAGCTTCTATAATAATAATCCTGGAGAATAGTGCGATGGGTGTTTGGGGGGCAACCTATAGAGGGGTTCCCCTTGCTCTTCCTGTTTTGAACATTGGTGAGCTTTATATCAGAACCTCTAACCTGATTGCTTTTTTGGGTTCTTTGATAGTTATAGGATTACTTTACCTATTTCTGAACAAAACATATACCGGACTGGCTATTCGAGCCACTGCCCAAGATCGAGAAATGGCAAGCATTATGGGGATTAAGCCGAGAAGAATATATTTAATCACCCTTGCTTTAGTCGGAGTTTTAGCTGGTATTGCGGCGGCCTTTTATGCCCTTGTCTATGCTGTCCATCCACATTGGGGCGGGACTTTTACCCTTATGGCTTTTGTTACGGTAGTATTAGGCGGACTGGGTAATCTGTCTGGTGGCTTCTTGGCTGCCTTAATTATTGGGGTAGTAATGATGGTTGCCGCGTTTTTAACCATCCCAGAGGGTGGACCAATTGCGGTCTATTTAATATTTCTAGTTGTTATCCTGTTCCGACCTGAAGGACTTTTAGGAGTGAGGGCAAGGGTGTGAAGCGATTAGCTAACCTACCAACAGGCATACTTCTCTTTATACTCCTTTTGGTAATCATTTTCCCCTTCGCTGGACTGCCCCTATATTTTACTCATACTATAATTCTTATCTTTATCTGGGGCGCTGTAACGACGGCATGGTCGTACATGGGTCGCTTTTGGATGATATCACTTTGCCACGGCGCCTGGGTGGGTATCCCAGCATATACCACCGTTCTTCTGTTTAATTTCTATCACCTGTCTCCATGGGTCGGAATGTGGTTAGGACTTTTGGCTGTGGCCACCACTGCTGGGGTTATTGGCTATGCCTGTTTTAGGTTTGGTCTTGTTGGTCATTACTTCGCCGTCACTACTCTTGTAGTAACAGAATTGGTTGCCCTCATCATCATTGCTTTTCGGGACATTACTGAGGGGCGGTTAGGTATCACTGTTAAACCTTTAGGAACAGTGCCTTTATATTTTCAATTCGAGAGCAAGGTTCCTTTCTACTTTATGGCCTTGGGACTTTTATTGCTTAGTCTATACATTTGGAGGAAAATTGACCAAAGTAAGATGCAAAAAGCCCTGACCGCTATCGAAGAGGATGAGGTGGCAGCCGAATCCATTGGCATAAATGTCGTCAGAAACAAAACAACCGTAGCCGTCATAAGCGCAGTTATAGCCGGCATGGGTGGAGTAGTTTACGCCCAATATATAATGTATTTAAACCCGGTCACTACGGTTGCCATAGGCGCTTCCTTAGAATATGTCTTTATGGCTATACTGGGCGGCATGTTCACCCTGTGGGGACCGCTAATTGGGGCTATAATAATTACCGGGCTCCAAGAATATGTTAGGGTAACCTTTGGAACCGTACTTATGGGCTGGGCTTGGGTTGGTTACGGGTTCATAATCATTGTTATGATCATATTTCTGCCTAAGGGGCTTTATGGGACGCTGATTGAGACCCTCCATAAAAGGCGGAAATCGGGGGTGCCATTCTGATATGTCCCCAGAATTCCGCTTAGGAGGAATGTTCACCCTTTGGGGCCCGACGGTGGGAACAGCTCTGATTGTTTCTTTGGAGGAGTATTTCCGGGTGACCTACGGAGGAAAGTTTGTCGGCCTTTCGCAGATTATATACGGGCTAGCGCTCGTTCTTCTGATCATCTTCCTGCCCAAGGGTATCTTTGGCAGCCTCCAGGATTTTTTCAAACGGAAGAAATCCTGAAATCCCTCATTTCGCTTCCCACATCCTCCCCTTCTACGGATTTAGCTTCCCACGCCAGATGCCGAGTTGGCGCTCAAAGGTATGAGGAGGCCACGGTCAAATCTTGGGGTCGATTTTTCTGGACATACTACCCCCCTTTTTGTTATTTTTAACGTGGGATAGGGGGAGTTCTTTTCCATCCTTGATCTTCAACTGGCAATAATCCTTAACGCCTTGAGATAATAGAAAAGAGGGCTTATTTTTCTCTTTCGGTAGACCCTATGACTATGAACCATGAACCGACCCGCCACCTCCAACAGATGAAAACACAACGCCTTCAGCCGGAGCCCACACCGCTCCCGCTGCCAACGCAAAAGCCTCTCTCCCTCCCAGCTCCACATTTTGGAGACCACAGCAAAGCAATGATACCGATTCCTATCGGCAAACAGCTCCCCCTGGGTCGGTCGGATTCTTCCTACTACCCAGCCTTTCTCCTTGACCTTGCGCAAGGGCTTCTACGCCTCCTCGGGAAGAGCCTGAATAGCTGTCCTGAGCTCTTCGGTCATATCGGCAGAAATCGCAAATTCAATCCGCGGCCGCCCCGGAATTTCCTCGCGGCACCGGCCCCACAAACCCAGCATGGACGAAAAGAGCTATCTTGAACGCCTAAATCAATTATGGGAGAAAAATTGGCCTGCCCACCTTCCCAAAGAACCTCTTTACCCACTGGGTGAAATCCTGTTGACCGATTACCTGAGAGAATGGGCCAAACAAACCCCGGAAAAAGCGTGCTTGATTTACTATGGAACCGAATTAACCTTTAGGGATCTGGACGATCTCAGTGACCGGTTTGCCTCTTTTCTGGCAGCCAAGGGGTTGCGAAAGGGGGAGCGAGTAGCGGTCTTCCTTCCTAATTGTCCTCAGTTTCTTATCGCTTTTTACGGAATACTGAAATTTGGATGCGTTCATGTACCCGTGAACCCGATGTTCAAGGAGCACGAATTTCTCCATGAGATAGACGACACCGGGGCCAAGCTCATTGTGGTGCAGGACCATTTGCTTCCAATCGTTCAGGCGATTCGGGATCAGACGAGTCTGAAAGAGATCGTGGTCACCCGTATCACCGAATTCCTGCCGCGGAATCCCACCATTCCCATTCATCCGACCCTTCTGGAGCCGGGGCCGGATTATCCGGGAACCATGGATATGATGTCCCTCCTGGCCCGACAGGAACCGACCTATCCGGAGACAGATATAGATCTTGACGATCTAGCCGCCCTGAATTATACCGGAGGAACCACCGGCCTTCCCAAAGGTTGCGAACATACCCAGCGGCATATGATTTACACTGCGGCCACTGTCCTGGCAACATGGCCCGGTTTGAGAGGACCGGATCTGAACGCTGTGGTCTTGAGCTTTTTTCCCGTTTTCTGGATCGCCGGCGAAAATACGGGAGTGATTAATCCGGTTTTTTTCGGCATCCCATTGGTTCTGCTCGCCCGCTGGGATGCAGAGGCGGTATTAGCGGCCATCGATCGGTATAAGATCACTTCCATGGGGGGGATTGTGGATAACTATTTGGAAATCATGGAACACCCGGACGTAAAAAAATACAATCTTCATTCCCTCCAATCCTCTACCTGCTCTTCCTTTGTAAAAAAATTAATCCCTGAATATCGTCGGCGATGGAAGGAATTAACCGGCTGTATCCTGAGGGAATCTTCTTACGGGATGACGGAAACTCATACCATGGATGCCTTTACAAACGGCATGCAGACAGAGGACATGGATCTCAAATCCCAGCCGGTATTCTGCGGGATCCCCATGCCGGGCACGCAATTTAAGATCGTCGATTTCGATACGAGAGAACTTGTCCCCCTGGGACAGGAAGGAGAGATCGCCGTCAAGACGCCCTCCTTGATGAAAGCATACTGGAAGAAACCGGAAGAGACAAAAAATTCGATGAAAGACGGCTGGCTGTACACGGGTGACGTGGGGATATTGGATGAAGAGGGGTATCTTCATTTCCTGGGTCGTCGCAAGGAGATGCTGAAGATGAAAGGGATGAGCATCTTCCCCTCTGAAATCGAGATTCTTCTGGGCCGGCACCCGGCCATCGCCGGCAGTGGGGTGATCGGGAAACCGGATCCGGAAAAGGGTGAGGTGCCGGTGGCCTTTATCAAATTAAACCCGGATTCCGAAGGAAAAATCTCCGAGAAGGAACTTGCGGATTGGTGCCGGAAGAATATGGCCACCTATAAGGTACCGGCTATAAAAATTGTGAAGGAACTCCCCTTGACGGCAACAGGCAAAGTTAAAAAGGAGGAACTCAAGAAAATGCTGGATTGAAGTCGCGGTTTCAACGACAATTTTTTTTAGTTTGGATGCGTTGGTTGACCCTGTTTTCAATTCAACCGGGAAAGGAGGAGAAAAATGAGCGAGTTAAGAATCACCAGGTTTTGGATGTTGGGAATCGTTCTGGGTCTCTTTCTTTTGACCGCTTTTTGGAATGCGGAAGCCGTGGCCGCACCGAAGGCCACCGGAAAATTGACCATTGCCTTTGCCGCCGAGTCAAATGTGCTGGATCCGACCAAAATGGCGGCAGGCGTAGATGGGTATTTTAATTACCAGATTTATGAAAATCTTGTAAAACCCAATTCTCAACTAGAAAGGGAGAATTGGCTAGCGGAGTCCTATAAGCTTACCGAGGAAGGCGGCAAGCCGGTCATCGACGTCAATATCAGGAAAGGCGTCAAGTTCCATACCGGTGAAACTCTGACTGCCAAGGATTTTGTTTACGCCTATGAAAGGCTGAAGAACCCCAAGATCAGCAAGTGGTCGCACTACCAGGCCTCCGTTGACCACATCGAAGTGGTGAACGATTACCGCATCAAAATTCACTTCAAGCAACCCGATGCCGATTACCTTACGGGTACGCCCTTCCTGCGGCTTTTCGGCATTTCCAAATCCTACTACGAAAAGGTGGGGGATGACGGAGTGCAGAAACATCCCGTGGGCACCGGGCCATGGAAATTTGTTTCCCGCAAGATCGGAGAAGAGCTCAGGCTGGAGGCGTTTGACGATTACTGGAACGAGAAAAACCGTCCTGGCGTCAAAGAGCTGGTCATCAAGATCATCCCCGAGGACATGACCCGCGTAGCCGCCTTCAAGACAGGCGCCGTGGATTGGATCGATGCTGTTCCTCCGGCCATGATCGCCGACCTCAAGAAGATGCCGGGGGTCCATACGGTCAGTGTTCCGAGTGGAAACAACCTCTTCCTCCAGTTCAATACGCACCAGCCCGACAGCCCCTTCCGGGACGTCCGGGTGCGATTGGCCGCAGCCCACGCCATTGATATGGACGGGATCATTAAAGCAGTCCTCTTCGGACAGGGGGAGAGGTATGCATCGGTGGGCAAAGGAACCCTGGGCTACGATCCCACGCTGAAGCCCTATGAATATAATCCCGAAAAAGCAAAGCGGCTCCTGAAGGAAGCGGGCTATCCAAACGGTTTTGATGTTAAATTTTACAACCTGGTCACCCCGCGGGAGCCCAATATCAAGGAATATGGGGAGGCGGTTGCCGCCTATCTGACGGCGGCGGGGATCCGGTGCAAGATCCAGGGATTGGAGTACGCCGTATGGATAAAATTGGGTCTCAGGCAAGACCCGCCGGAATTGGACGGCATCGTCAGCTGGATGTGGGGCCATGGGGCGGTTGGAGACCCGGGGACTGCCTGGAGCGGTCATCTTCACTCTTATAAACCCGGTACCGGTTGGGGAAGTTATTCCTATTGGTCTGATCCCGAAATGGACAAACTGGTCCAGGAGCAGAAGAGAACGATGGATACGGTCAAGCGGGAAGAAATCCTTAGGAAGATCGGCAGGATGAAATTTGAGCAGGTGGCCGGGGGCCTAACCACATACCGACCGCTGGTTACTTATGCCTGGAGGGACAAGGTCACTTATACGCCCTGGCCGGGGGGTTATTATCGGGAACTGCAGGAGATCGGATTAAGGAAGTAGTCAGACCTGGAAAGGAGATCATTTGGCTTCCGATTGCCCGCTTGAGAGCTGCGGGCAATCGGATCAGTCGGGGAGCCAAGATTGTGTCAAGATACCTGTTGATGCGCGTATTGCAAGGGATTGTATGCATTATCGGGGCCAGTGTGATTATTTTCATTGTTTCCCGGGTCTCCGGCGATGCCACTCGCCTTCTCCTCCCCCCGGATGCCCAACCAGAGCAACATGAAATCATGCGCCGCGAACTGGGGCTGGATAAACCTTATGTGGTTCAGTATCTGGTTTTTGCCAGCAAGGCCGTGAGGGGGGATTTTGGCAATTCCTATCGCTGGCAGAGGCCGGCGCTAGAGCTCGTTATGGAAAGGCTGCCGGCCACGATTCAATTGGCCGTTTGCGCCCTGATCTTCAGTCTGACGACCGCTCTTTTCTTTGGTGTGCTTTCTGCGGTTTACCGGGGCTCCTGGTTCGATAACTTTGGGAAGATCTTGGCCCTCCTGGGACAGGCCATGCCCGGTTTTTGGGTCGGGCTGATGTTTATCCTCTTCTTCTCGGTCAAACTCGGAATCTTCCCCGCCTTCGGGCGCGAAGGGATTGAACATTTCATCCTGCCGGCCATCACTCTGGGCTGGTACTCGGTAGCCGCCCAGACTCGAATGGTCCGCTCAGCGATGCTGGACGTGCTGGATAGTGACTATATCCAAACCGCCAGGGCAGTGGGGGTGCCGAAAAAGATACTCATATGGAAATATGCCCTCAGGAATGCTGCTGTCCCCCTGGTCACCCTGTTGGGCGTATACTTTGCGGCTATGCTGGGCGGCTCTTTTATCATTGAGACAATTTTTGCCTGGCCGGGAGTGGGGCGAACCGTCGTTGAGGCGGTCTTTGCCCGTGACTATCCAGTGGTTCAGGCCGGTGTCCTTTTCACGTCCATTTTCTTTGTACTCAGCAATCTACTCGTCGATCTCACCTATGGGCTGATCGATCCCCGGATTCGTTTTGTGAGGTAAAGCGTGAAGCGATTATCACCCCATGGAAATACCGCCCGGGAGTAGGCCATGGCACGCCGGTCTGCGCCGGAGAGGAACAGGAGTCTTTTAGGATGGTTGCTCAGGTTTCCCTTGGGTCCTATGATCATTCTGTTTTCAATTTTTGCCTGTGCTCTACTGGGTCCCCTCATCAGCCCTCATAACCACGGCGCCCTGAACCTGAGCATGGCCTTGAAACCCCCCTTCTGGCAAGAAAATGGGGGTTTATCTTATCCCTTGGGAACCGACAATATGGGGCGGGATATCCTGAGCCGGATTATCATGGGAGCCAGAATCTCCGTCATTGTCGC
>Ga0315314_1000907_pt1 | contig 28893 bp, 43 predicted proteins | sample TDP9_MG_FD_203631 | JGI IMG/M metagenome (GOLD analysis project Ga0315314, IMG submission 203631) | Freshwater sediment microbial communities from Lake Towuti, South Sulawesi, Indonesia - TDP9 | ecosystem: Environmental > Aquatic > Freshwater > Lake > Sediment | place: Indonesia: South Sulawesi... | reverse complement strand
TTCTTTCTGTAACGTCCCTCGCGATAACCAGCATACCAGCGAGTTTACCATCTGTTTTTATAGGAGAAGCTAAAATTTCTAGGTGTATCTCTCGGCCTTTCTTGTTCTTGATACATGTGTTAACAGTTGCTTTTTTGCTGGCAAGAATCTTTGCAAAAGCACTCATAGCCATTGGTATGTCTCTGGGAGAAAGTACACCCACCCTCGTGAAATGCTTCCCCAACAGCTCTTCTTTTGACCCACCAAACACTTCCACAGCTTTTCCATTAACTTCAAGAATTCTTCCAGACTTATCCAGAAATGCCATATAGTCATTGGCATTCTCAAAGATGTTCCTGAATTTCTCTTCGGATAGGTGCACGCTTCTCACCGCCCATGGCTCTTTCATCCTCTTCAAAGCTTCTATTTGTGCAATGCTTCGAATCTGAACCTGAACTAGTTCTTAATCAGTTAATATTAGGTCATTTATAAAGCTTACCGCCTCATTGCAACCCTTGGCTCAGCGTCATATCCACAAACACCTAAAGGCCATCAATTGCACACAGAGGGTTTCTCCCTCAAAAGCCGTCCTGAAAAAGAAGAATCCGTCGGGGAATAAGGTGATGGAACCAAAAGCTTGAACTTGATCTCATAGAGTTTGTCGAGAAATGAAAAATAGGTTTCTATCTCCTCGTATTCTCGCTGGAGCTTGAGGCATAAGCGTCTGAGGCCAGTTTCTCGGATAATCTGCGCTCCTTCTGAACCGAGCAACTTCTCTAGGTAGGAATAGAAAACCTCCATCCTCTCGCCAACCTCTTCTCGCTTCACTATCACCTGCCTTTCCATGAATCCGTAAATCATCTCGGAAGTGGATTCCCCAAAGATCTGCCTCATTGTATCATCTGTAGTCTCAAACAACAACTCGCTAAACCTCTTCATTTCTCAACTCCCTCCCCTCACATCAAGGCTAAAGCAGTTCGGATTCCAAATCCAGCCTAATATCTTTTATGTCTTAGTCGAATTCGGAATTAGAATACAATAGAAAATTAATATGGAGAAATATGCCATATAAATGGAGTCTGATTTGGAGTCTGATTTCTTGGTCAGTAAGACAGCGGAGAAGTTGCGTAGGAGGGTAATCAAGAATTTTATGGACATATTAATCTTGTCGGAGCTAAAGAAGGGGCCCATGAGCGGCTATGATATTATCGGTCTTATTCATAGAAGATTTGGTGTCTTGGTGAGTTCAGGAACGGTTTATTCCCTACTGTATTCTATGGAAAGAAACGGCTTGATAAAAGGCGTCTGGAACCAGCGAAAGAGAGTCTACATGCTAGCCGAAAAGGGGGAACAAAACATAAAGGTCCTCACGAAAGCAAACGAGGAAGTTCAGAGTTTTCTAAGAAACATGTTAATGCTCAAGGACTAGTTTCACTACTTTGAGGCGGCGATTACTCTCCAAGTTCAAATATCCTTTAGCTCGACGAATCTACAACTCTTGGAAGACCAGACGTAGTCAGGGATACCACGCCCATCTCGCCCATCAGAATTGAACCGAACGATTAAACTTTTCTTCAAGTGTGCCTTCTCACGCATGGTGAACTGTACTTCACCAAATTTATATAAAAACAGAGCAACAATTATAGTGATAAGACGTAAATTTTAAATAATTAAGTCCAATTATGGATTGGGGAGAACAAGTTTTGAAGGATTGGGATGACGAGCTCCACAGAGCGCTGGCACACCCGATTAGAAGACGTATCATAGAATGCTTGCAAGAGCGGAATGACCTCTCGTTCCAAGAAATACTGAAATACATTGGCATCCCTAACCATGGCAAACTTGGCTTTCATATAAAAGCGCTGAGGGGATTAGTTGAACGTGAGCCTAAAATGAAGAAATATCGTTTAACAGACCGTGGACAGTTGGCGGGTGAATTGATTTGGGACACTCGCTTCATCATTGAGAGGGGCGGAAGAGAACTCGCACACGAACCAACGAGATACGTCCGACGCCTCAGGTTCCGAGACCACGCTGTCCTCTATTACGATGCAGAGGATGTCAAACGCGAAATATCCTTCTCGTTCCTAGAAGCAGGCCTACCGAAGGGCGAAGCGGTTGTCTATTTTGTATCAGAACATAAACTGGATTCAGAAGGTCCAGAAATCCAGAGATACGGAATAAGCGCCGACTACTTCCGCACGGAAGCATTTACAATCATGCCAGCTGACGATTGGTATATGAAAAAAGGTCAGGCCCAAGCTGAAACAATTATAGCCAATTGGCTAACGCTTGCCAAAGAGAAGCAAAAGGCTGGATTCACAGGACTGCGTGGCGCTGGCGAAATGGAGGTCTTCTTTAACTATGCAAAGACCGAGGAGTTATTAAGATACGAAGGAGCGCTCGGCAGACAACTTCCCCCTAACCTGTGTGCACTGTGCCTCTACGACACCCATAGGCTTGATGAAGAACAGATCATTCAACTAGGGAAATGCCACGGTCACGAAATCTTTAAAGACATAGCCTTTAAAACGCCATAGATCCATTCCTTGCGACAGTGAAGCAAACCCTCGTGAGATAGGGAAAGTTAAACGAGAATCAATGCACCTCGGCGGAAATTGGGAATCGTTGGTGGGCTGACTTCAAGAGACAAGATAATGAAATAGAAGAAGCCCCTCGTAGTTTCGAGATGGGAGAAAGGCCATAAACCCCTTGCTAAACCAAAAGATGAATTGTTATTTTCTGGGCATCATGTAACCATCGCCCATACATAGCGGTTACAAAGACTATAAGATCAAGGAAAACCTACTTTCACGAAGGGCGTAGGGGGCCCACTCCCTTCCACATCTCTTCCTCGGCAAGAAACAACGGGAGTGCCCCCACGCCCTGCAAAGAGCGTCAATGTGGTTTGCTCGCCCATGGCTCGGCTGGTAAGCCCTATGAGACTACCCTACATACCAAACGTCTGCCCCGACTGCAAGCGCGACTTGATTAAGGTGAAGAGCAGAATGGAGTGTCACAATCCAAAGTGTAAAGTCATCAGGGTGGACGGAGACGGCAAAATCGTCCGAGCCGCTATACCGTGAAAAACCACGCTTTTCTCAGCGAAAACCATGAACCTATTGGGAAACAGGACACCTAAGCACGTATAAATATCGTTTCCCGATACGAGACCCGTTACGTTCCCTTGAATATTTCTTAAATAACAAGGTTGTCCAGAGTAGAACCGCCATAAACGTAGAGTTGATTCAATTGTCACTCCTCCCCATCATCTTTCTCGTAACCTCACTTTTCATCTTCGCGCTATTGAGAAGAACCACACCAGAAAGGGACGAAATCAACGCCATAAACAGAGACCCTTTTTCTGTGAAGATCATCGAAGGGGAAACGGTTACAATCGAGCTGAAAAGTCTAGAAGCCTACGAAAAGAAGTTTGGAAAAGGACAATTAGTTCCCCTATGGGATGGAAGACTCAGCTCGAAGGGATACGTTATCCTTTTTGACAGCACAACAGAGAAAAACCGTTTCTCCCTAGGCGAATACGTCGCCGTTTCTTTTCTGTTTGGCGAACAAAAATTTGTAAGGGATGAGTTCTTCTTCGACTCCAATAACGTTAAGATAGACCTGAAAGACATGGACGCCAAATTCCTCATCGTTCCAGCCTAACCTTTGCAAATCCGTGTGGAAGGAAACAAACATGACGAGGAAACGTGAACCACACGATGACACAGACAGCGCCCTGTCCCGTTTGGCCTGTCTCAAAAAGGAGATTGCCCAAACGATAGAACAGGAAAATACTGGCGACAGGAGTTCAACGGACTTACCCCTCTCTAGCTTCACGACCCACAGTAACAATGAGATAAAACGCACAGTGTCCACAGTAAGGAGGTCACTTTTTCACGTCATTAACAACTAGTCAGTGAGGCATGCGTTGAGCAATCCTTCAGAGTCGAAAACTGAACTCCTCACCACAAGGGTTACGCCCCACATCAAGAGCATCATCATTCAGATAACTCAAAGGGAAGGGCTAGACGTTTCCGAGTGGCTAAGAAACCTCATTGTCAACGAGCTGAGAAAACAGGGAGAGTTTCAAAAGACTTCGGAACAGAAATAATTCAAGGTTTAAGCTAAAGAAATTGTGTATGTGAGGAAAGAGACTAAAGAAACATCCCAAAATTTTAGGCGTCGCTTACCTTTACGCTTTCCACTCTTTTACACCATGGAATCCTCGACAAATCCTCGGAGAGTTCCTCCATTATCTCCTTCTCAATCTCTTCGTTGGATACTTCCTCACTTTCCTCAACCAGTAGAATAATAATTACGGCTTTTTTGGTCTTCATCATGACCGCGTATCATGTGTGATGCGGGTCTATTTAAGAAATATTCAGAACTCTGTTACGGTGACCGTATCGAAAAACGATACAAAGGGTTCCCTCCACCGATATAAATTATTACTTGTCACCGTAATTATGAGACAACGGTTACGCTACCCTTAGATAAAAGAGCGCACTCACATATCTTTGGGTTGCCTTTCCATGGGAGGATTGATGTTTCTCTGCCGATCTACGCTAGTCATCTTAGGCTTCATCACAATGTTTCTGAGCCTACCGATCCGCAACATGCTCATGGTCCCCCTCGGCGCAGCCCTAGCCTTCATAGGCATACTTCTAAGACCAAAAAGGCTCAGATCTTGACGAAAAACTCGTCGATGAAAGGCAACCCCTTCTGACAGAATTTACCTTAGCAGGATCCATCTAAACCTCGAAGAAGACTTTCTCATCATCGAGAATTCGTAATTCCCAGTTTTTCTTTGAAGAGGCGCTAACGAAAGGTCTCACAACAGGCATCGCTTGAAGAAAGAATTTAAAGGGCCCTTGAGAAAAATATGTGGTGTCGCTCTTGAGGTTTAGTGTGGTTATTGAGAAAGACGAAGACGGCTATTATGTGGCATCTGTTCCGGAGCTTCCGGGCTGTCACACCCAGGCTAAGACGTTAGATGAACTTATGGAGAGGGTTAGGGAGGCCGTGGAGCTCTACCTAGAAGTTGAGGGTCCCATGATCGAGGCAAAAAGGGAGCTTATCGGCATCCAATTTGTAGAGGTCCCAGCAAGTGAGCCTAAGACCACTTCGAGCTGAAAAGCTCATAAAGGCACTTGCTAAGGTCGGCTTCAAGCCTGCGAGACAACGAGGCAGCCACGTAATACTGAAACACAATGATGGAAGAGTGACTGTCATTCCAGCTCATAGAGGCGAAGAGATAGGGAGAGGCCTACTCTCCAAAATCATTAAGGCCGCGGGGTTAACAAGGGAAGAATTCCTGAAGCTACTTAAAGAAATCTAAATTTTACCGAGTAATCGAAACTTAATTGTTGAGAGGCTTAGAGGGGTGCGTGGAAGCCATGTCAAAAAGAGGCAGAGTTAGGCATCCATCAGCGCGCGCTTAGGAGAACTATAACGTGGTTTTTAAAGTGTATAAAGAGTTAAAAGTCTTGCATGAAGAAGGGCTTTTGTCTCTATTGAGTTGCTAGTGTTCGGGGGTTAGTCTTTTGGAGAAGCTTATTATTGTGAAGCCTATGACCTTTCCACATCTGTACCTGACTACTATGTCGTTTTCAGTTAGCTTTGATTCATCGGCTTCCTTTAGCTCACCGAAGCTTATGTAGAGTACGTCTCTTTGTTTATCGTATGCCACGTCGAGCTTGTCTATGTTTTCTATAGTGACCTCCATAAGACTCCCCGCCTAATTATTCTATCCACATCGGATGTTTTAAATGCTGTTCTGACCTCGCTGCCTTCATCGAAAGAACTTACTGGCTATAGTTTATTGAACTGCTGGACGTTCGGTCTCCTCTAACGGCAGCTTACAAACTTCTCGCAGAATCTTTCGCATCTCGCTAGGTGTAATGGCTCCTACGTCTCGGGTAAGTTCCACGAGTTGAGGCAGCAACGCCGCGAGCTTCTCGTAGTCTAAAGCCTCGGGTATACCCCAATTTAAGCGACACTTCGCCTGCTTTGGGTCAAAGCCTGCTTCCTCAAGCACGGACACAAAGATTTCTCGTTCCACGATGCGCTTGATGAAGCGCTGTAAGGCCATGACCTTGCGTTCCGCGATTTCGATAGCTGCCTTGGCAGAAGCCTCGGTGAATCCGGGTGTGGTGAACAACTTGGGGAGAGGTGTCTGTCCTCCGAGATAGACTTGATTCAACACGTATTCAATAAAGGCATTGAAACGCACTCCTGGATCCACCTGCACTGTTTTGATGTCTGCGTCAGCCTTATCGTATATGAATCGCGCTCCAGCCTTAGGCTTACTCTTGATCAGGGACTGATATGTGCTCAGTTTGTCTGGTGATGCCCCAGGGAAAATCCACAACTCGTCGGGACCCGCATACTTCTCAAAGACATCGGGCAGAATGTTTTCTATGCGCCACTTCATCTCTAAACAGGAAACGCGTTTGGAACCGTTAAAGCTGATTTCCTGCAGCAACACCTGTAGGACTCCGGTACCGAAGGGACTAAAGTTCACAGGGTTCCATTTAAAATGAATGATCTGCTCCGGAGTGAACGTTTTCTTCAAGTTTTCAAACGAGTAGTTGTAGGCTTTCACGGTGCCCGTTTCATCGCGCTCAATCGCCTTGCGGCCCTCAAAACCCGTGACGGGCAAAATCTTCAATCCAAAGGGCTGCGCCTCGTCAGTTTTTAACCAGAAACTGTTGCCCCAACCCACCACCTCACGAGCACAAATCTGCAGCAAACCGTCAAGATTCACGGCCTCGTTAAAGGAGTCCACCACCGCTTTCGCCTCCTCAGCCTGCTCATAATCCTCCTTCAACGATGTGTAGAAGCCCATGCCCACAACCTGGTCCGCTAAAAAGTCCACGAAAGCCTTGCAGCTGGGATCTCGCTGATACGCCGTTAAACAGTCGCTAAAACTGACCTCGGGAACCTCGCCAACCGCTAAGCGCCAAGCAGGAAGCAAGGTGCCACCTCCGTGAAAACGACTAACCGCCTCTCGAAGCCAGTTTAAGCTGCGGCGTACATGTTTGCTCACTTCTTTTCCCTCCCCACGAATCCCTTTTCGTTGTGTAGATAGTGATTCAAGCCTAAGCGCAGAAGATGCTCGATAAAGGTGGAGCGTTTCTCGCGGCCCCTCAAGGTCTCAATTTGATTGAAAAGGTTCCTGTCAATGGTTACGGCCACACATGTTTTCATAGCGATAACCCCGATCCGTATATCAATTAGACATTTTAGATTATTTTAACTTTGTTATATTCATTATACAATGCGTAAAGAATATAAGAGATCAGATGCGTATAAGATAAATGGGAACAAAAATGAAGACTTTAAGGATTAATGACGACACTCACGAGAAGTTGACGAGCTTGGTTGGCGAGCTAACCGCGCAAAGCGGTAGAATGCAAACATACGCAGACGCCATTTTGGAGCTTCTCGAATCCTCTGTTCTTTTGCCAAAGGATCTTCTCGCTGAAGTTTCGAGTGCCATTCAAGAGGGGAAGGCGGTGGGTTATACAAGTCGTGAAGACTTCATTCGAGACGCTGTCCGCCGCCGTCTTGATGAAATACGGGGAGAGTACGAGTACATAATAATTCCTAAAAAAGACTACGAAGCCTTGGAAAGAGCCTTCGACGAATCGGAGGCACCCTACAGAAACGTAGCCGACTTCATCAGCACCATCATCGATAACACCCTTGCCAAATACGAGGACTGGAAAAAAGAAAGAGAAAAGGAACAGTAGAAATCTTACTCCTCATATAGCAGGACTAAGCTACTACAAAGAGAAAGATTAACTTGTATTGGAGAAGGAGTGTCTAATAGCGTCTGCCAGAACTTTTAGCTTTGTTGCTGCAACTTCTGTAGTAAACAAGCAGATTTATTACTTAAGAGGGTTAAGTACTTAAGGGGGTTAAGTTTGCCTCTATTTGACCTAAACCCGAAGGAGTCGCCAGAAGAGCTCTATGGTAGGGGAAGAGAGCTGGATGAGCTGGTTCGTTTGATCAAGGCTAAAAGGTGGGTTGCTGTACTTGGGGCAAGGATGGTAGGCAAAACCAGCCTTATCAAGGCCGCTAACCCGAGGCTGGAGGACGCCGGGTTCAAGACCGTGTACGTGAATCTGTGGGGAGCCAAGAGAACCCAAGGCCTGCTAAATGCTTTGGCACGAGGACTGAACTCGGCGAAAGGCCTTCTGGAAAGGATCAGAGACACTCTTGGAAAAGTTGAAGGCGTGTCTGTAGGACCCGGGGGCGTCTCGATCTCTATCTCTAAGAGGCCTATGACAACGACATGGGACCTGCTAGCTGCAGTGGGAAGGGAGGGAGGAAAATGCGTCATCGAGCTAGACGAGGTACAAGAGCTGGCTGTAATCTCTGGTCACCTTCTCAAGTTGCTAGCCAATGTTTTTAACACATATCGCAACATGGTCTTCGTCTTCACAGGATCCGTGTTCGGACTGATGAAAACCCTGCTCGAGCCTGGGCCGTCGTCTCCTCTCTACGGGCGATCACCAGCAAGGGTTTACCTCCATCCCTTCGGAAAAGAGGAGGCAACGAATTTTCTTAAAAGAGGATTCCGAGAATACGAAGTAAAGGTCGAGGAGAACCTGATACGCGAGGCTGTCGAAAGGCTGAACGGTGTCCCAGGCTGGCTCACCCTCTACGGCAACAGCGTTGCAGTTCGAAGACTAGATCATAAAGATGCCTTGGAAGGCACTGTATCCGAAGGCCTAAGGATGGTCAAAGACGAGCTTGAACATTATCTCGAAGGACGGGACAGAATTGGGCATCTAGCGGCTCTAAAGGTAGCGGCCACAACTGCGCGTTGGAGCGAGATAAAGGGGGCGGTGGAAGTTAGGAAAGGCTCCACGGTTAATGACGCAACCATCTATAACATCCTAGAAAGCCTAAAGGCTGCCATGCTAATAGCCGAAGCAAAGGGCGTCTATAGGGTTAACGATCCTATGCTCCGAACCCTGTTGCTAACCTCGGGGCTAACTTAAGAGGCTAAGTAATTAAGGGGGTCTTTCGGCAGGTTCTGTTGCGTCTTCGAGTGATTACTTATAACCTTACCAGTCTCAAGTTCTGTTGCATTTACGAGGGATGAGTGGTAAAAAAGGTTTTGGTTTTCTGGTGTTGCATCTTCGAGTGATATCGTTATTTTTTACAAAATTTCTCTTGTGCTTTTTTCCAAAAGTATTCCAGTTCCAGAACATCTATAGGGCATTCCTTCCAGTTATTCTCCCAACAAACTATCAAATCGCATTTGCTAATGTCATGTTTATCTTTTACGAAATTTTTGCTACGAGCCTCAAACTCTATAACCGTGATGTCTTGACCTCGACATGCCCAAGCGTCCAAATCGCCAGCCTTTTCATGTCCCACCGTCACATCATCAAAATTAAGAAATCTGAAAATCCTACCAAATAGAAAAATTACTCCCTTTTCATCAATCCTCACTGCGGGTATGGCTTGAACTTCGCTCATTTCTTCAAGCAATCCATCAATGTCTTTAACATATTTTTTGATTATTTCATCCTTCATAGCATCTCACCAGATAATCATCCTTTTAATTTATTAAGTTAATAAAAAACTTTCTATCACTCGGATGCAACAGTCGAAAAGAACAAGCCTAATCACCACTCACCCCTCGGAGATGCAACAGAACCCAGTCTCACGCTCTTACATCTTGAAAAGGGGTAAAGATTTGTTGGAAAGCGAATTCCAAGAGACTTTGATTCGTGATTCAAAACGTAGAGGCATTAATGTTGTAGGCCTTCATGGAGGAACTTTCGATTTAATTGTAGAAGGCAAGAGATCATTTGTCTGCGAAATCAAAAAGGAAGAGTAGAAATCTTACTTCTCATATCTCTGAAATTCGACTTTTATGCACTTTAGGGATAATTATCTTCCGATGCTTATGCCGATCGGGCCTTTTCCAGATTTCAGTGCTTGCGTTGCACACATGGTGAAGCCCAAGAAGGAAGGCGGCGGAGGCTACGACGAGGAAACCGCTAAAAAGGTTTGCGGGAAGATGAAAGCGGAGCCAGAGGAGAGCTTCAGCTGGGTCAGCGGCCTTGAGGTTCTGAAACCATATCGACAACTCATCCACGGCAAAGCCATTCACCCCATCAAAACCTATCATCCCTATGAGTGGCCAAAACTACGTGTGTATCTTGAGGAGGAACTCAAAAAATCTGCTGAGACCCTTATCGGTAAACCCTTGTTTTTGGATCATGTCCGTCCATTAAACGGGTCTGTTTTAGGTGCCTACTACGAAGATGGAGCCCTCGAATACATTGCTCGAGTCGAAGATGAGGATGTGCTTCGCATGATTCACGACGGTCAGATCAAACACGCGAGCGTCCAATTTGAATGGAAGACATTGGAAAACGTGAACGGTGTCGCACCTAGAGGCATCAACTATCAACACCTCTCCCTACTAAAGGACCTACCCCCAGGGGACCCCGAAAGTTCAGTGGAAATTTGGAGTAACATCGCAGAAGGCCTCAAATTGCAGAGGCAGTTGAAAGAGGTGAAAGCGAATACCACGGGAACACCCATGGATGCCCGTGGTAAAAAGATCCTCGCTCCGCCGAATCCCAAGAAGGGATCGGAAACGGAGAAAAAAGAAATGGGTGAGCGCGTTTTGTTGGAGAGAATTTGGGATAGAGCCTACATCAACGACCTGGATGATGACTGTTTCGCCTACATAGAGAGCGGAGGCGAAAAGGATGAGCAGAGGAAGACTACACCGAGATCATTGAGGCATCTACCTTTCAAAAATCGTCAAGGAAATATCGACCTTCCACACCTGCGAAACGCGTTAGCACGTCTACCGCAGACGAAGTTTTCCGATGAGGCTAAAACTGAAGCTAAGCGTAAGCTCTGTGCCGCCGCAAAAAAGGTTGGGTTGAAAAGCGAGGTTTGCGGCATCGAAGAGCAGGTGGCACCAGTTCCCGAGGAAACTGGAATCTCCGGAAGAGACGTTCCTGAGTGGATGGGCGATTTCATATCAAGCGTTGAGGACGCCCTCGAGACTATCAACGAGAACTTTGACGCCGTAACAAGCCGCTTGGAAGCCTTAGAGAAAGCTCAGAAGTCGGAGGCATCAAGAGAAATTCATGAAGCCAAGAAAAGCGTTGAGGCTCTTAAGGCTCAGATCCAGGTTTTAGAGAGCCAGAAGGCGACTTTGCAAGAGGATCTGAAGGGGGTGAAGAAGCCCGGTGAAGCCATCATTTCAAGCAACGTTACGCCTCCTCGAGACATGATTCCTAAGAAGGCTATTGAAGCCGTGCTTCCACCGGACTGGATCGCCCGTGCTTGGGGTCTGGGACCGCAGAGATTTGTCCAGGATATCAAGAGGGTATTAAGGCAAAGTCGGGAGGCATATATTCGTGGATAAAGAGGTTGCCATAGAAATTTTGCTAAAATATCGGCCACCCCTGTCAATGGACGATGTCCTCGCTATCTCTAATGAAATTGCTAAGATTTCGGAGGCGGAAAAGGCTGAGGCGGTTGCCAAAGCCATCCGCGGTAAGAAACCTTCACGTAAATCATAGTCGTGTGTTCATGACCAGGGTGAAGGACGAACTTCGCCTTTGCTATCAAGAATAGGAGAATGAGAAAATGGCTGATTTATATCCTGCTGTCGGATTGGGAGACGCTGTATTTCCCATTCTTGTAATACCAATGAAGTGCGAGTCAGCCGTAACTAAAGGGCAGGTCGTAGTTTATAACACACATACGTCAGGTGAACTCCCCAGCGTATCTACTGCAGGCGCAAACGCTGAGAACGTTGCAGGTGTTGCCTTGAAGAGCGGTGGGGCTGGAGAAGTTATTCCGGTCTTGGTAAAAGGAATCGTCAAAGTTACAGGAACGGGTGCCATAACCATGGGCAATCGTCTCGTAACAGGCGCCAACGGGGTTGTTGCAGCTATGGCTGCAGACACGTTTACAGCACTACAATTGATTAGCAGAAACATTGGCTGGGCTATGCAAACCTTCGCATCTGGCGATACAGGCCTTATTTTCATCGACAGGTGATAACAATGAGTGAAACACCAAACATTCTCAGGGAAGCGATTCTCAAGGATCCAGAGCTCGGCGAATTATCGTGGGTAGAAACCCTTGAGAGCGCAAAGAGAAACCCCTTCTACAACTTCCTATTGCGGGAGACTGTTTACAGCGATTCCGCCCAAGCGCTCGGTGGAGTTCACGACGTAGTCATCAAAGCGGCATACCCAAACCTTATTGGAAGAGAGATCATCTGGGTTGTCAACGTAAAGAACTCCGCACCACGTTTTGTAAGGGCAATAAAAGCCAAAGCATGGGTTGCCGGAGAAGCCGAAACACCGATTACACCAGAGACCTACGACAAAGTTGACGTGGCACTGAAGGAAGTGAAATCGAGGGCGGAGTGGAGTGAGACTTTCCTGGAGGATGCTGAGTGGCAGTTGGAGCAGAGGATGGTTGCTGAGGTTGGCAGAGCCATTTCAGAAAAGGAGCTTGAAGACATTATTGCCCTTTACAACGGGATAACTGCCTCAGACTTAGCTGGGGGCGGCGAGTTAACAATCGCTTCACCAATAACTTGGGCTAACTTCAGAGCCTTAGTGTCCAGGGTTGAAGAGGAAGATTTCGTTCCCAAGGTTGTTGCCATGAGCCCAGCAGTCTACAACGAATTGCTTGACATAACTCAGTTCACTCAAACCCTGTATTACGCGCCAGAGCAGGCTATCCGTCAAGGGATTGTGGCGACAACCATGGGCGTCACCATCGTTCGAAGCTCAAAGGTGACCAAGTCCCTCGCCATCGACACAAGCGGCGCAGCAGTTCTGGCTCTCAGACGAGACCTGATCACAAAGCCCTACGAAGACTCAAGCAGGGGGATGTATGGCGTCCTCGGCAGCGAGAGATACGGCCTAACAGTCTTAAGAAGCAAGGCAGTAGCACGAGGGACAAGGTAGCCCTCTCAAACACCCCTGAAGAGCGGTGAAACTCCGCGAAACCACTTTCCTCTTTTTGTGGTCGGGTGAAATAGGAAATGCCCGCAACAGTTCGTGTGGTTCAAGCCCATGGAGGAACCGATGGCTCCCCAAACTACTCGCCTGCTAGCGGAGACGCAACCCTTCGATTTCACACAGCCGACCAATACAACCCGACAGACACCACAAAACCTATCCCTATTCCCACCAGCGGATACAAATATTCCTATTGGGTGCATATCTGCCTCGACCTTTCCGGCACCTTCACCAAAATTAATAATGTTCGCCACTACAGCGACGGTGCTATAGGCTGGACACTTGGCACTGGCGGCGAACTGAGACGTGGAAACCGAGACAGTGGTGATAAAGGAGCGCCGATGCCCACTGAATATGATGTGGCCACGGGGACAGAAGGCGATACTGGCGACGCGATCGAGCACGCTACAAACGGTCACGGATACTATAACGGTCAAACGACACCAACGGCAAATGTTGCCAACGATACGTCTGCCTCGCCTGCAACAATAGATTCTACCGACCATACCACCGCAGAGAAAACTAAGGCTATTGTTATGCAAGTCCGAGTGGCATCCAATGCAACTCAAGGTTCCCAACCCGCTGAAACGCTGACATGGCGTTATGATGAAATTTAGGAGATGATTACCTTTTGGCTTACCGTCCTCTCACCTTTATGTGGATCGCCGAGTATGAGGACGGCATCTTTCCTCAATTTGATCTCTCAACTGGCAAAGAAAACCTGTTTAAAGATATTGACATGGCGCGGCTGAAGCGTTTCGGCTGGCATAACTTCAGCTCTGAACTCGCTCAAGAGTTATTCATCAAAGGGGTTCAAGTGCGGAGCACGTATCCACCCATAAGCGTCGTTTTAGATGTGAGGAAAGGTGAGGAACTGGTTGCGACGCGCCGCAACGCCATAAAATATTCAGTGGGTGGAGGCTATCAACACACGGAGACCGTTTACGTTTTGGGCATCAAAGGCAGGGCTTACGTGTTCATCAGCGAAGATGGAACCATCGAGATGAGCACAGACTTCAATTATAAGTGAGGGAGGAAAATGCCTAAAACACGAGCTCAGATTGATGCAATTTGGGAACCGTTACATGCAAAGTTGACGAAACTATACTATGAGGAGAAGGCAATAAGCAAGGAACTTTTCAATAACGCGCATTCAGTAATTTGGCTTCTGCACGAACAAGAAAGCATCCAAAACGGCATTATCCCAGACTTTGAAATAGATGAAGTAACCAAAAAGAAGCGTTCCGACCAGATTATAGAAATACTTACTATCTTGAAAACTGCCGATGTTGATTCGTTGATTAATCAACTTAAAACAGTGTAGGAGTAACTGTAATGGGTAGCGGGTTCAATTTCTTCGCAAATGCTATCGATATTACTCCTGCTACCATAGACGCTTGGACGGATGTTGACGTAAGTGCCCATATTCCTGCGGGAAGCACAGGCGTTATTCTCGATCTTCATTGCACCGTCGCACAACTTTATGTTTCTGTGCGCAAAAATGGGAGCACAGATGATCGCTCTGCAAATCACCGTCTTAGTGCCAACGTCCATCGAGGCGCTTGGATTGGAGTTGACGCCAACCGCATCTTTGAGGCAAAAATAGATACTGCCGACGCAAAGATTTGGTTAGTCGGCTATACCGATGAAAACGTGACCTTTGAAACGAATGCCATAGACAAAAGCCTCGGCACAACGGGAGCGTGGACAGACATAGATATCAGCGCAAACGCACCATCAGGCTCAACAGGAGTAATTTGTGAAATTGTGAACACACACGCGACAAGTCATTATATAGGGGTGATAAGGAAAAACGGAAGCAGTGATGACCGCACCGCAAACTCGAAGGTAAGAGCAAAACATTGCGTTTATGGTCTTTGCGGTCTGGATGCGTCATACATTTTTGAAGGATACATTGAAGCTGTTGACGTGGATTTCTACGTGGTAGGTTATACAAAAGCTCCAATTGTCTTTTTTACTAATGCGATCGACAAAAGTTTAACGATAACGGGCAGTTGGTTGGATATAGATTTAACTGCTGACACTGAGGCCGCTGCGGATGGAGCTATATGGCAAATACATAATCTCGCTGCCGCTATAAGATATGGCGAGCTTAGAAAGAATGGAAGCTCCGATGATAGATCGGCGAGTGCAGGACTTTTAGCCAACTGCCATTGTTGCCTCGGTGTTGGTTTAGACACAGACAACATTTGCGAGGGATACATCAGCGACACCACCGTAGATTTCTATCTTATGGGATATTGTAAACCCGCCGGAGCAACCTACACGAAAAACTATAACGCAGACGTTTTATTAAAGAAGCTTGACATTCCCAAAACCTATCTAAGCGATGTGTTACTTCTAAAACAGGGAATAATTAAGACGTATTCAGCGGATACGTTGCTTCAACAACAAGGAATAACGAAAACCTATCTAGCGGATGTGTTACTTCTCAAGGAATTGACGAAAGTATACTCAACAGACTTGTTGCTTAAAAAACTTGATATAACAAAGACTTATACCGCTGACGTGATTTTGGGGGTTCCATCGCACGCCAAACAATATATCGCCGACGTATTGTTAAAGAAACTAGACATAACCAAGACATATTCTGCGGACGTAATTATTGGAGGTGTTGCTCCATGGGCTGGATTATTTGGAGAACTGGAAATCACTCACTCTGAAGCCGAAGTATCCATTATTTCTCCTTTAGGAACCATGGAAGTTAAAATCCCCACAGGAGAGTTAGAAATCATTAAGAGGTGATGAAACATGCCCGTATATCAAGGAGACCGCATAACCATAAAAGTGACGTGGAAAGACAAAGACGGGAACCTAGTGAATCCCACCGCCCACTCAGTCAAGATTTACGACTCGGCGGGGACTCAACGCCACAGCGACACTACGCCCGATCGGAACCCGAGCACTGGCGTGTTTGAAGAAGACTACGACATTCCCGACGATGCACCAACAGGCGAGTGGCGTTGCGATTGGGAAGCCACCATAGCCGGCGGAAGCAAGATGCAAAAAATTCCCTTCGAGGTCCATGACAAAAGCAAGTGACCGCCATGGTTGCAAAAATAGGCTATGCAGAAGGAACATGCCCTAAGTGTGGAAAAACTCTAAGAAGGCGAAGGCCCGCTGACTTGGCAGTATGTGACTGCTACGAGTATTGTTCAGTTTGCACTCCAGCCTACACAGTGAAGATGGACCCTTACACACCAGACCTGACACCTCCCACCTATGGGCCAATCGAAGGCGAAACCGCAACCGGCGACACTAAATCACCTATAAAAATTCTTTACCGCTGCCCGAAATGCGGGTATTACTCGGCTCAGCTTCCGGTGGAGGTGAAACTTACATGAATCGCCGAGAAGAACAGGATCGCCTCGCAAGGATCATTTTATCCTGCTTAGACAAACGAGACCGAATCTGCAGAACCGACCTGCTTAAGCTGACTTTGCGGCAGTGTGGCACGCCACGAAAGTTCGACAGCGTTTTCCAATATTTGAGGAGATGCGGGTGGGTGGAGAAGCTCGGACCGTCGAAATCGCGGGCACCATACCAAATCACAGATAAGGGAAGAAAATTTCTGGAACTGCTAAATCGTACATGAAGGGGGTATGTCACGCGTGTGACAGCGACATCGACTCCGCGCGTGCTAATGGGTCACCTTCTTTACATCTCCGATGTAATCTCTTGTCTCTACAATTCTTCTCTTTACCTCATCGAGGGCTTCGCAGATGCCTTCGTAGAAGCAGGAGCCGTGCAGCATCCATTCTCTAGTGTAGAATCTATCGAGGATTTTCCTTTCACGGATAATAGGTTCCTTCCCATATATCTCATGGAGGGCTCTTCTTCTATCTGGCATGGCCGTTGGTCCAGTGGGTACAAGCCCTCTTCTGTCTAAGATGAGGGCATCGGTAGCCCTCACCGTAGCCCCCATGCCTTCTCAGCCGCATCTCGGGTGTTCACGTCAACCTCCCCTATAGCCTTGTTCAGAAGGTCTTCGGCATCCTCGATAAGTTTCTCAGCTTCAGGGTTCACGTACGCATGGGACACATCTTGAGAACAACATCCAATGTGGTTTAATATTAATTTTCGTCTTCAACTAATTGAAGAGCTTAGAACTAAGAGAGCGAACAAGCTTTGTGAGGCGTAGGTTAGCATAAAGACTCCGTTACAAAATTCTTTAATATCTCATTTTGTCATTTTTTGTCATGGATTTAGCACCTCTTGTTTCATCATTCGGAATCATTGCTCTCGCAGAGTTTGGGGATAAGACACAGCTCGCTGCCATCGCTTTATGCTCAAGACATAGACCCATATCCGTGTTCATGGAAGCCGTCCTGGCCCTTGCTTTGGTGGATGGCATTAGTGTGTTAATTGGAGAGGCTTTTGCGGCCTTGCTCCCAATGTTTTGGATCGGAACCGGGTCCGGTATAGTCCTTATTCTATTTGGAATCTATACCCTACTCTCCAAGGAAGGCGAAGGTGTTGAACTTAAGAAACATAGATTTCCCTTCGCCTCCTCCTTCTTGATCATCGCTTTGATGGAATTAGGAGACAAGACACAGTTCGCTGTTATAGTTTTAGCCGCAAAATACAGCGCCCCTATCCCAGTTTTTCTCGGTGTAATGCTCGCTTTTATAGTAATCACTGGAATCGGCGTAACCGTAGGCGCGGCGCTTCTTAGGTTTGTGCCGATGCGATACGTGAGAATAGGAGCTGCTGCCGTTTTCATCTTTTTCGGTGTCCTATTCTTGTTAGGCACTCTTACTGTTCCCGGTTATGAGCTGGTATAGGTACTGGTTCAGCCAAGATATGTAGGAATTCTAAAGGCTCGTTACCCAGTTAAGCCAATTCGATTCCTATCACATGCTCCTTCCGGCAAAACTTCCTTAATTCGTAAACGAAATCCATTAAATGCTTAAAATCATTAGCTCGACGAAATCGCTTACGTCTATTTTACCCGTCTTCGGATCGACCTTGATGTTGTGTGCCTCCATCAAGTCTACGCCGATTATCATCTCTTCCACCAATTCTGGGCTTACGTAGGCTGGTGAAGTCACCCTACACCCCTCTATCTCGGCGTCGAAGTCAAGTACACCAGTAATCTTCAACTTCTTACCCTCAGCCGCCGTTTGAACCTCCTTGGCCTTTGGAAACCTCAAATACCCTATTTTAGTGGCCGTCTTCTCGTGTACGAAGGTTCTGCTAGCTCCTGTGTCAAACAAAGCCTTAACATCTGCAGACCCTTTCACACCCACGACCTTAAGGGCCTTGTAAACCCTTCCCACGTGAACACCTTCACTCTAATGGGGCTAAAGTCGCTTAAAACCTTAATGTAAAGGGTTTTTAAGCGACATCACTATGATTACCAACCATGACAAATATGGGATGAGGCGGATTAGCTCCTCTTCAGACAACTGGAAAACCTTTCGAAACACTCGGTCCCGGTGCCTTGAAGCCGAATTCAACTTAAATTCCTCCCTTCTTGACAAAGCACTAACTTATTGTTATGGGTCAATGAAAAAGCGAAACGTGCAAACATTTCACGCCCCTCGCCTATTTCAATTTTTCCCCACCGCAAAACTTGGTTACGTATTCCACCGCAACTCGTGCAGCCTGGGATAACCTTTCTTCCGGGATGCCTGGAACCCCGCAGACCAAAAGAAGAACGTTTCTCGTTTCCTCCGTTACCTTAGTGTTCTCGGCGTCTCGGTGGGGGTAGATGGCCACGAGCTTTTCAGCATCAGAGATCACCACCTCGCCTCCCCGAAGAAGCATCGGCTCTTTCATCCCGATCCCTAGGAAATCCTCACCCTTTGTTGCGAATCTCATCAGGGGGTCACCCCTGAGCTTATCCGAGTCGAAGGCTGCCAGCGCTATTTCGGTGCTGATGGAGGCTAGGTTGTAGGCGTCGACGAGAGTGTTTACGCAGGGAATAGCTTTTCCTCCCAGAACCCTTCTGATTAACGCTTCGGCAGCCGGCCGGTTTTTGGTAGGATCTATTCCCACCCTCCAGAAAAAGTCTCGATAAGCTCTGAAGGTCAGGAGATCCTTCAGCGTTTCTAAGTCATATCGTTCCCTCACCCCTCTCATCAGTTCATCTCTAAATTTTTCCAGCTCAACGTTTTGCTTCTCAACCTTTACACCCCTAACTTGACGGGTCAAAACCTCTAAGCCGGGAAACGATGCTCTAACCTCGAAGTGAATGCAAAGGGACACGACTTTTCACTCCGGCAATGCCTAGATGATTGTGTGGTTTTTATTACTTAAGGTGAAAGGACACGAGGGTAGTAATTCTTTCTGCCCTTTCAACGGCGAGAGAAACAAAACGATCCTAGCCCCTTACTGCTACCTTGACAACCAATCCTTCATGAGAAGTCAGCGAAGTCTTTCTCTGCCCAAGTTTTTAGTCTGCCACGAGTACCGTCTGATTTTGGCGGATTCTCCATAACCGCAAGCCGAGCACCGCTTTTCCTTGACGTGGTATGTCCTTCTACCGCATCTCCGGCATCGGATGTGGAGGGTTTTCCCCATACGCTTTCCAAAGGAGGATGTTCCCTTGCCCTTTTTTCCCAAAAGCTTTCACCTTGAGGGTGGAGAAATGGTTAGTAGGGTTCGATGTATGGTGGGATCAACCATGTTGGTTCTTCTTGCTATTAGGTGGAGAGCTATAGGTTCCCATTCCATCGTTAAACCACCATCAGCGGGGCGGAGGGGAAATAATGATGACGTTGTCCCCCCGAACGATGATAACTCCCAATCTCTTCACTTTCTCCATGTCCGTGGTATCCTCTGTCTCTTCCAGAACCAAATTGAGATGCTGGTCAAATCCTTTCAGTTTTCCTCGCAAGCTTTTCCCGCCTTTCAATCGCACAAGAACCACTTTTCCAAGGCTTTCGTCCAGGATCTGGGTGGCCATGTCGCTCATATGCAACCCTCTCAATACTTCGCTTCACTCTTTTATAGGTGCTTGCGTGAATAATTAAAGGTATTGCATCTTAAGGCGGTGCCAGAGATGTTCGAAATCCTCCGACGACACTTTCTTAAGGAAAAGGAGGCAACGCAGCTCCTCCTCGATTTTTCAAAGGAATTTAAGTTGGACGCTGAACGATTCTTTGGGTCCAAGCCACGAATCGAGTTGGCTCAAGCTCGAGCCGCCAACGTTCTCCTCATCAACGAGAAGCCCTTCTTGGCAAGGTTTTGTGGAAGGCTCCTGCCTACATTAGCCTTTGATGAGCTTCTCTCCCTTCTCCCAAAGATCGTGGTGGATATGGGTGCTGTCCGACACGTCTGTAACGGAGCCGACGTGATGGCTCCCGGAGTCGTTCGCATTCAGGGAGATTTCAACGATAATGATTTGATCCTTGTTGTGGATGAGCGCCATGGGAAATCGTTAGCGATAGGGGTTGCCCTCTTCAACTCGCAGACCATTAGAAGTCTCAAGCAAGGAAGAGTCGTGAAAAACGTTCACTATGTGGGCGACAAGCTCTGGAATTTCGTTAAAACCCTTTAAAGTGATGATATCACCCACAAAACCGCTTAACGTTTGTTTCGAACTGTCTAAATGCTTCACCAGTTCGTAAGTCGGGTAGTCTCCATCGATATTGTTTTGGCAACCAGTTCGCTATTTTTCTTATTGTGCTCTCCAAGTTTGAATTCATCAACCCATACCATAATGTGACCCCGACGCCTCCACTATCCTAAAACCGCTTTTCTCCTTAGTAAGAAGCCTCCCATACCATAGTTAACTTTTGGGAGAATTTTACAGCAATTAATGTTTTTCCATGTTTTCACACAAGCCTTGAGCGCTAACGCGAATTGTTTTGCAACACGCGCACAGGTTAATCGGTGGTTTTATATGAATGGAGCACTAAATTTTTCGGTGCAGAGGGGAGGAGAGATTCCTTGAAGTTGAGTAAAATCGGAGTTTACGTACTGTGCTTTTTGATTTTGGCAGTTTTCACCGTTCAAGGGTCCCTTGCAGCGAAGGTTGAAAGTGTCGCAAGCTGGACGTTCATGGTTTACATGGATGCTGACAACAATCTGGACCCCTACGGACCCTACAGTCTTGGGTTGATGGAGGAGGTTGGCTCCACCCAAAAAGTGAACGTTGTTATCCTTTGGGACGGCCTCTACAAGCCTGCGTACATGTATAAGGTGATTAAAGGCGGCGTTGAAGAAGTCAAGGAATTCACACTAAATGGAGTAGAAGTTAACATGGGTGATCCCCAAACCCTAAAGGCCTTTGTAGGTTTCACGATCAGAAACTTCAAAGCGGAGCATTATGTCCTCTTTCTCTGGGATCATGGAGACGATGTGTCAGGGTGCTGCTGGGATGAGCACCCCGAAGATCATTTGACTCACCCAGAGGTGGCGATAGCTCTTTCGAAGCGTCACATCGATATCTTGGCGTTCGACGCTTGTCTCATGGCTATGATTGAGGTTGCGTACGAGTACAACCAATACGGCTTGAACATCGACTACCTTGTTGGAAGCGAAAACTATGTTCCGGTTTATGGCTATCCCTATCACACCATACTAGAGGATTTGAACCGGAACCCAGCCATGTCAGAGCTTGAGTTGGCTGAGGTGATAGTGTACAATTACGCGGAGTTTTACCAGCCGAGGCCCCACTTCAACGGAGGCGTCATGGGAGGAACCCTCTCAGCAATAGACATTGCCAAAGTTGACGAAGTGGTAGCGGACCTCTCTGTGATGACAAAGGCTCTCATGAGCAATATGGAGGCAAACCGCGGGATGATAACAGACGCTCGCGGCGCAGGAATGCTTCCGTGGAGCGAATACGGATGGGACCTATACATTGATTTGCCGAGTTTTGTGGAAAGCATAACCCTTATGACAACCGATCCAGCGATCAGGTCTGCGGGCCACGCTGTGTCCTATTCGCTTTCTCAAGCCATTGTTGCCCTAGGAAACAACAAACCAATGGAGTCAACGGGCGCTCGAGGGATGGGCATATGGTTCCCGTCGTCTTACCACATGATGTGGGGCTTAATACCTTACGAGGCAACAAAGTTCGCAGCCCAAGGTTGGCTTGACTTCCTTTATGCCTACTGGAACGACTACCACGGATAAGCCACAATCAAACCCTTCTTTTTTCGCGCGCTAACACTTAGCCCTGTCTGGATCTCGCTTGGAGGGAAGTTTCTTCAAAAACTCTATATAGTCCTCAGGCAACTGATGCTCTCGCGCCCCTGAAATCAGCAATTTTTTATACCAGTCGAATGGAATCGCCTCAAGGGTAAGTTCTGTTGAAAAGTAAACTTCCGCAGCCACTAATTTATCCTCGTCTGTTTGAACATACATTCTTGTACGCAGATATCCTCCTTCTGCCTTATCCAATCTATTCAAATCAGACGAATCCATCTCATATAACACCCCCCACACCACATCGCCTAGGCTGTCCTCCAAGTTTGCCTTACCAGAACCATTTTTGCTCCTCTTATTGCACACTAATCTCTTGTTGAGGATTCTCCCTCGACCTATCGGTTCTGCCGAAGGTATCCGCTTACATAATTGATCTGTCTTCATATTAGATCCATAGGCAAAGTATAGAACCTTTGCTCGCACCACCTCTACTCAACCTCTCCAGAAATACGACAGATATAGTCCATCTTCCTCTTCAAATTGTGGCGTAGCTTTTCATCTGGCGGATTATTTTCCCGCAATTGAGATACGTAGTTCTCGAACTCTTCGATTAGCTGCCTATGAAACAATTTCCTGTTGACGATTAATCCATTCCCATCCTCTGCTAAACTAACGAGTGGCACTTGTTGCCGGATAAGCACTCGTGAGCTGCCCTTAATTTCTGCTTGATGAAGTATGCCACAGCGGATTTGTTCATAGAACATTTCAGCTAAGCCTCGGTCAAAAAACTTGCCAAATAATGTTCCCGTTAAGAACCGAAGAAAGTACTCTTTCGACTTCTTGCGGGGAGTTTCGGGCACTCCTTCACGGAACTGTTGAAGAGTTTCAATGAGCAGACAATCCAAGGCCAAAACCGCAAATCCGGAGTTTTCATGACCTTCAATTAACTCGATGAACCTCAGGAATCGAGTATAAATACGGTCTTCAAAGATATCTATCGCTTTCTGCCATTCCTTCTCAGTTGAGAAAGTTAGGGCCTTCCAGTCATCGCAAGTAAAATTTTTTGAGATGCGCATTGAGTTGATAATGGCACCCCACCTCTCTAAATAACATGATACGCAATTGCTTTGTTATTTTATGGGGCAAGCATATATGTATTATTTCAAAAACCTGAGCGTAAGTGTCACAAAGCTCGACCGAGAAATAACACCACCAGCTCAGAACATCAGCACGCACACATGTCTGACAATAAATTGTAAAAGGTTTTAGATTCTCAAGATTTTACGGACAAACTTAGATATTCATGATTCCAACGTCTTTGTCATTTCTATATATTCTTCTTTAGTGATCTCTCCTTTTGCATATCTAAGTTTTAGTATTTTTAACGGATCTTCCACTCCCTTTCGAGCGGGATGCTTTAGGACAGCACTGCAATAAGGACATTCATTGATTTCTATAGGTATTTTTTCTCCACACTCAGAACATTCGATAGAAATGGAATTAATTAAAGAGAGCATCATCAATCTTCCTTTCTCATGTAGCCTCTTAGTAACATCTTCCAAATATCCTCTGACAGTACAGGGATACTTAAGATAAAATCCCGCTATTTTTTCCTTACTAATCTCTGGAGTTATCACTTCATTTTTTCCTCTTTCCTTTAATGACTGTCTATACAAACCATAGAGTGGGTCAAATATACCATAATAAACTTCACCAACTCTTTCCAACAGACTCGGTGGTTTCATTACTGTTGTATCTACTCCCACTAAATATGATATAATGGACCCTCTCAATGACCAATATTCCTCTTCAGACATCTCTTTCATTCCGTGTATCTTCTTATAAGTGTCAAAGACCTCTTTAAACTCCTTTTCAGAAAACCATTTGTCTGCTATTTTAATAGCAATCCCCACAAACTTCACCCTTTGAATGATTTATACTACGCTTTTAAATAAGAATTTTGCGCGCGCAATACACCAGCAAAGGCGAGACCAAGAAGCGAAGCCTGGAACTTAGAGACAATATTCTGTGCTTTTCAGTAGCGTTTACGCCGACAATCCAAGAAGCTTTGCAAATTGGTTGAGGCTGGCTTTGAATACGTCACTGAAATGGACGGCGCAAAAATCTTTAAGAAACGAAAATAACTAAGGGTTTCATTAAAAAAGAGAGGGTTTTCGTTAAAACCCCTATTTAGTGTCAAAAAGGTTTAAAGTCAAAATGCTGTAAGTGATTTAGTTGAAGGGAGAATGACCTTTGTCGGGCTTAGAGAGAGCTGGTGAAAAAGTTACCAACAAGATTGAAAATTCGGAGGCGGCTAAGGTAGCTCCCTCGGGCTCCGTCGGCCCTCCTCCTAAGGTTTACTTGAAAGCTCTGCCCTTGCGTACCCTCGAGGATGTGGATGTTGTTAAGCATGAAGTTAAGTCGGGAAACATTCTCATCCTGAAGGTCAGCCCCCTCGCAAGGAAAAGCGTTGAAGACGTTAAGCGGGCAGTTAGCGAGCTGTACGACTTTGTCCAGCTGATTGGGGGAGACATTGCTCGCTTAGGTGAAGAGCGTGTAGTCCTCACTCCCTCCTTCATTCGAATTTGGCGGGAGAAAGCCGTTTCGCCTAAAGAGAGAACGCCTACCGCAGTTTGACTGTTTCTAGGATCTCCGGCACCCTTACTTCGATTTTGCACGTTCTCTGAAGGATGTTTGCCATGCTTATGGACTTCGCTTTCTCGCCATGACACACAATTACTCTTTCAGGTTTCGGCATAACTCGGCCAATGTAATTTATGATCTGCTTCCTGTCTGAGTGCCCAGAAAATCCCTCAATGGACTCAACCTTTAGGTTCACTTTTAAAATTTCAATCTTTCCCTCACTGTTTATAATGGGAGTTTCCGCTAAGCCCCTCTGGACCCTACGCCCCAGAGTTCCCTCAATCTGGTAGCTAACGAAGACTATTATATTGCGGTCGTCTGGCGCCAAATGTTTGAAGTAGTCAATTACCGGCCCACCCTCTATCATGCCAGAGGTCGCTATGATAATGCTTTGTTCCCCCTCCATGATCTCTTGTCGCGCACTTGGATGTTCAACGATGGTGAAATAGTCTGATTGGAAGGGGTTAACTCCCTCATGCAGAATGCTGTTTCGCACCTCCTTTTCTAAATACTCTGGGTAAGCCGTGTGTATAGCGGTTGCCTCAGAAATCATGCCTTCAATGAACACTGGCGCCTCCTTTATCAACCCTTGGTGCATATACCTATCGATGATTAGCATGATTTCCTGAGCTCTGCCAACCGCCGGAACTGGAATCAACACCTTACCTCCCTTATCTAAAGTTTCATTTATGACGGACGCGAGTTTTTCTTCGGCTTCTATTCTAGAGGGCATCACGTCCTGTGGAGCCCCGTAGGTGCTCTCAGTGATTATGGTTTCTACCCTTGGAAACTCCCTTACAGCGGGCTCGAGAAGCATCGTTTTTGCATACTTGTAATCACCGGTGTAGACAATATTGTGTAAACCCTCCCCGATGTGCAAATGAACTATGGATGAGCCGAGAATGTGTCCAGCATTGTGCAGAGTTAGACGAACATCTGGTGCTATGTCGGTCACTACGCCGTACCGCAGCGGAATAGTGTGCAACACGCTTTCTCTCACGTCCCTTTGGTCGTACGGCGGCATTATCCCCTGCTTGCTGAGTACATCAAGATAATCCAGCTGAAGGAGGGTCATTAGGCTTAGGGTGGGTGCCGAGCAGTAGACTGGGCCATCGTACCCGTATTTGAATAAAAAGGGAAGAAAGCCGCAGTGATCTAAATGTGAGTGACTAACAATAACAGCGTCTAGAGCATCTAAGTCAAATTCGGGCACGTCAAGTCTGGGGAAGGCATCAAGTGGATTCGTAGATCCGGGATTGATGCCGCAGTCCAGCAGCACACGGCTTTCCCTTGTTTGCAGGAGGATGGCAGACCTTCCCACTTCTTGGAAGCCGCCCAAGGCGGTCATTCGAATGTCTCCAGCTCCGTAAATTATAGGTCTAAAAATCCTTTCACCGGTTGTGCGAAGTATTCTATCCCGCTCCTTACTTTCGGCGTGAAGGAAATGCCGCATGTGGGCCATAATTTTGGAAGGTATGGGGGGAGTTCTCAAAATGCGGGGTCTCCACTTTGTCTGCTTTATAATTTCTTGCAAGATGGCTCCATTTTTCCCTATAACTAGGCCAGGCTTTTTAGCCTCAATGATAACCTCTCCGAGACTGGGGTCGAAGTTTATGTTTGTAATCTCCGCTTTTGAAGAAACTATCTCATGCATGGTTCTTTCTGCGTCCTTTTCCGCCAATCTTACGGAGGGATCGGAACGCACAACGATTCGTTTCCTGATCAAGTTGACGATGTCTGCGATGACATAGCTCTGTTCGATTAAAACCTCTGGCCTTTTCGTATAAACCGCTAGGGCTGGGCCTTCAAATTCGATGCGAGTAATTTCAGCCTCTTTTGGAATGTGTTCTAGTATGGTTTGGCTGATTTCCACCTTGGTTTTTTCGGGGGGTTGCACGCTTTTTTCTCGCTCCTCACGAACCTCCTAAAACGCCTTTCTTTTCTTCTTCACTTAGTTCACGATACCCTTTCTCCCCTATGACCGCCAGATCGAAGCTATCTCCACTTGCGGAGTCTCTTTTCATGGCAGAATCAACCGCACGCAGAACCACGGATAACATGTCCTTGATCGTGGTGTCCTCTTTGTATTTGTCTTCCAGCACTCCATATGCTACGGGGGAGCCCGATCCCGTGGCAACGCATTTCTCTTCTGTGACGCTGCCGAAGGGGTCTAGAGAAAACACGTGGGGTCCTGTGCTATCGACCCCTCCAACTAGAATCTGAGCTATCAATGGTGCTAAACGAGCTGAAAAGAAAAGATTTGCGATAAGTCGGGCTGCTGAGTTCACTGGCATGGAGCGTCCAGTGTTGAGCTTGTATAGTTGAGCATTTGCCTTGAGTATATCCACGGTTCGTTGCGCATCAGCAACAGCGCCTGAGATGGTCATGGCTAAGTGGTCATCAATCTTGTATATTTTCTTTCCTCTCTTATGAGCCACAAAGGTTCCCATAGTCACGCGGGTGTCAGAGGCTAGGATAACGCCGTCTCTGCAGACCACACCAACCGTTGTTGTTCCTTTTAAAGCTAATCGATCAGATGTTTCGTACATCTCTCATTTCTCCCTCGAGGATCGAATGCCACACAAATACTTCTCGGGATTTGGTTGGCACTTCTGCTGATCTTTAACATCTTTAACATCACTTCCGTCCTCTTTTTGGTTTAGCACTTATAAAGCCTTTTTCAGTGACTAGAATGGAAGCAAGATGAATATACACACGATGTAATATAAGGCTTTCCAAAAATAGGAGGGGTTACCGATCTCTCCTATGGCGAATCTGCGGCAATTCCCTTTGAATGCGGTTGCAGTAAGGCCTCGATTGCTCCTGATCGGCGTTCGTTTGAAAGCAAACCACGCACTCGGATTTAGTGACGCGCTGGCCTTTTACTGCGCAATTGAAAGACATTAACGAGCCCACCTTTCTTTGAGCGCTCTTAAATCGTCTCGAATATCTTTTAAAAGGTCTTCTATTCCGTCGAGTTTAAGCAAGATCTCTTTTACGCTCATTTTAAGCCTTCCTAACAATAAACCCGCCCTCGATAAGCTCAATGGTTACAGGCACCTTTCGCCCCTTATCTTTGCCGAATTCAACGCCCAAATGCTTCGCCAATTTTCCGTTGATATGCAGAAAGCCGTACTGATTAATGAACGGCGTCTTCTCAGGTTTGGCTTCATCCGTGTGTAAAGGCTCATCGGCCTTAACGGGCTCTTTCTCCTTTGGATTAAGCGTCTTATCCTGCATTGGATCGTGAACGATTTTTTCAGGCATATTTTTTCTATCCCTCCTCCATTTGTGCTTCAACGAAGGAAATAAGCCAAAAACTCTATTTAAAGGCCAGTAAGAACCACCTTGTATTGGTTTTCAACTACTCACATACCACAGGGTTCTTGAACAATTTCTGTATGTTGGAGAACATAGTTTTGATGGCATGCATATTTACTGCGAGCATGATTGGTGTAGTGGGGTGTACATCGCCCTCGATGGTAAAACGAAATTGTGACAGTTTTCTTAACATTTCTGCCTCATTTTCTAAGTGTAAATGTAATGCTTCCTTAATAATGCTCGAAGCTTTTTTAGGGCAGCTTCAAAGTTTGGGTGAACAACAAAATGGAAAGGAAACAGAAACCTCCATATTTCTTCTTCTGCTTTTAGTGTACCGTCCAAAAAAGCTCTAATGTGCAATTGCTTTTTAAAGGAAAGCCTTTTAACAAGCCCGAAAACTTGTCCTTGCTCCCATTTTTGCCATCGAGTATAATGGAACCCTTCTATTAAAAGAAAAATTTTTACATCACCTAAGATTGAGGGTGGAACTCTGATATTTTTGCTGTCCAAGATTAAAAGTCACCTTTGAAAGCAAATTTACGCTCACTCAATAAATCTTCTGATAATTAAAGGTTATTCCAAAATACTTCTTATTTAAGCCTGACTTGATTCCCATTCTTCGCAACGATCAAGTGCTGACATAAGGAGGCCTTTGATAGGTTTAATCCCATCTGCTTGGCAGTCTCCAAAATCTCTTTGTTAATATAAAGACAGGTCGATTTCTTGTTTCCCATTTCGCCACACGCTCCTATATGGTATCATGCGTTTCCCGATATTTAATGTCCTCTAAGGAAAA
>Ga0315314_1000906_pt1 | contig 28937 bp, 25 predicted proteins | sample TDP9_MG_FD_203631 | JGI IMG/M metagenome (GOLD analysis project Ga0315314, IMG submission 203631) | Freshwater sediment microbial communities from Lake Towuti, South Sulawesi, Indonesia - TDP9 | ecosystem: Environmental > Aquatic > Freshwater > Lake > Sediment | place: Indonesia: South Sulawesi... | reverse complement strand
CTCCCCAGAAGCCTCATCCACCCAAGCCCCCTTCAGCACTCCTTCCGCCATGTCCGACACATAGGTGAAGGACCTGGTCTGAGTTCCGTCCCCAAAGACCGTCAGCGGATGCTCACCAAGAGCCTGATCAATAAACCGGGGTATCACTCTACCATAGACATCACCCGGACGCATCCGAGGTCCGAAAGTGTTGAAGATCCTCAGGATTCGGGTGTCGAGGCCGTGTTGAATCCTGTAGGCGTTTATGGAGGCCTCCCCAGCCCTCTTAGCCTCGTCGTAACATGACCTCGGTCCCACAGGATTTACGTTACCCGTATACGTCTCCGGAGTCGGAATATGCTCTAGATGCGGGTCTCCATAGATTTCCGATGATGACGTGTAAACTAACCTAGCATCGTACTTCTTCGCGATCCCTAGAGTCACCCACGTACCTTGGGTGTTCGCCTTCATGATCTGGATCGGAAATCTGGCGAACTCGAAGGGCGAAGCCCTGCTTGCAAGATGCAACACCACATCTATCTGCTTATTAAAGAACATCGGCTGAGAGATGTCGTGCTCAATGAGTGTAAAGTTGTCTGATCCCATAAGGTGTTGAATGTTCTCCATCCTTCCGCTGCTGAAATTATCGACGCAGATGACTTGTGCCCCCTGCTTCACTAGCACGTCGCATACATATGAGCCCAAAAAACCCGCCCCGCCCGTAACAAGAATCGACTGACCCTTAAAATTGACGCCCTGTCCATGTAGGCTTCTAACCAGCGAATCAATGTCCTCCTCAACAACGTTCATATGTGTCACATCAACTCGTTAATCGATACCTTCCACCTGCAACGTTAGCTTCGAGAAAGATCGACGAAAATGATTAAAAATGCAATTTTAAATCGTTTTATGGGGACCAGGTTTAGGATGGTTCTCCTAGCCCTATAGTCTTAAATTTGAGTTTTTGGCTAAATTGCTTTGGATCGTAGATTCTTCTACCATCGATTATTATGGGGCTCTTCATGTGTTGAATGAAGTCCTGGGGTTTGAGTTTTTTGAACTCGCACCACTCAGTGGCGATTATGCAGCAGTCTGCGCCGCTGATGCATTTGATGGCCGATGGAGCATATTCGATCTTATCTCCAAAGATTTTCTTGGCGTTGTTTATGGCTGCTGGATCGTAAGCAATTATTTTTGCTCCCTCTTCCAGAAGCTTGCTGACGATTTTTATGGAGGAGGCTTCGCGTGTGTCGTCGGTATCGGGCTTGAAGGCCAATCCCAGCAGGGCAATCCGCTTATTGTGCAAATCGCCTAGATGCTTCTTGGCTAGTTCGACAGCGCGGTATGGTTGAAAAGTGTTCATGTCTTCAACTGCCTTGAAGAGCAGGGGATTGTAACCTAATCCTCGGGAAAAGGCGATTAGAGCTTTAACGTCTTTTGGCAGACAAGAGCCTCCATAGCCTAATCCAGCTTCTAGGAATAGTGGCCCGATTCTTTTGTCGAGTCCTATGCCTTGTGCTACCACCGTTACGTCTGCGCCTGGAATTTTTTCGCAAATGTTGGCGATGGTGTTAATGAAACTGACCTTGGTGGCGAGAAAGGCGTTGTTGGCGTACTTGATGAGCTCAGCGATTGGAAGGTTTGTTCTGATTATTGGAGGCGTGCTTTCTCCGTAGAAGTCCTTGTATAGCGACTCTAATATGTAGCCGGATTTTTGGTCGTGTTCGCCGATGATGATTCGATCGGGATATAGGGTATCATGAAGAGCTGACCCTTCGCGCAGGAACTCAGGGTTCACGCATAAACCCAGGTCGACACCACAGCACTTCCCCGAGCGCTTTTCCACAGCTGGTTTGACCACGTTCTCCGTTGTTCCAGGCACGACGGTGCTCTTAACCACGATCAGATGATAGGTTTTCTTCTTCTTTAGGGCTTTCCCGATTTCGTCGGCTGACCTCTCAACATATCGTAGGTCGATGCTTCCATCTGGCTTGCTGGGGGTTCCTACAGCGATGAAGGTGATGTCCGTGTTTAAGACGGCCTCCTCTTGATCTAGCACGCACCTTAGGTAGCCCTTCGATACAGTCTTTTGAAGCAATTCTTGCAGACCGGGTTCGTGGAAGGGAGGTATACCCCCATTAATCGATGTTGCTTTTTCAGGATCATGAGTGGATGTGATTACCTTGTAGCCCTTGCTGGCAAATCCAACGGCTGTGCATAGGCCCACGTACCCTGTTCCGACGATTGATACACGTTGTCGAATCACGACGACGTCCCTCATTTTATTCAAATCAATCTCACTAGACTAGTCTTTAGTTACGGTTTTCCATTCAGTTCTCTTCCTTCATCACATTTCCTTAAGGAATCTAGAGCTATTAACGGCTACCGTGACAATTGACCCCATTTTCGGGCATCGAGAAGATGTCCGAGAATCGATACGATTGCGATTGAAAGAAGAAGCGGACAAGGGGATAGATCGATTAATGTTCGTCATCAAAACCTCCACTTCGATCACGCGCTAAAGTTGCCTGCATGATGAACCCAAACTAATCATAAACTGGTTTTGGCCTTCCTCATTTTTAGAAATACAATTGCGGATGTAAAACCGCCCAGAATAATGATCGTGGAAATGATTATCTCCGTTGCGTATTGAATCTTGTAATAACCTGTTACAATGATGGGAGCGTCCATGTGAACCTCTATTACTATTCCATTAACACGTACTCCGTCAACCTCCCAAATGGTCAAATCTGTAACGACCATATGTCGTATAGACGATTTAATCGAAAGGGTCAAAATAAGTTCTAACATCTTCATCATTATAGACAAAAGAAAGTTTACAAGAATAAGAGGGCTCGAAAAGAGATAATATTGTCGGATATACTGAAATGTTTTGATTTTGATGTGATAAGTTTAATGCGTTAAATGCCATGTCCTTCTTTTAGTCGCGGAGGGCGAAAACTAGAAAAATGAAAATCAGGAAAGAACTTCTTTTATTGGGCGTTGTATTTGTGTGGAACGAATCCACAATAATCTTTATTAAGTCTTAAGATACATTTATTATTCGTCAGGATTGGGGATGTGGCGGTGGAGTCGATCAGTCCGAGAATTGAAAGGAGGGAAAAAACATGAGAGAAGAAAGAAGAAAATACCTGAAAACTGTTGGAGCGTTAATAGGAAGTCTTGTCATCCCTTTAGGATTAGAAGTATTTCCAATTACGCTTTTCACAACAAGAAGACGCAGAAGCCCAACTCCAAGTCTAACACCTACACCAACGCCCACTTCAACACCAACAGCAACACCTGATCCGACTCCGAAGCTTAAATTCAGAACAGACTTCACCGACCTAAAAATAGTCGGTCATCAACTGCAATACAAGGATGGTTCTCCTTTCCCGATGCGTCAAAATCTAAACTATGAGGATGGTACGGCAACATGCGCAATCGTTGATGACCCAACCGCGACTGGCGGCAAAAGCTTTTTCATGAAAGTCTTCAAAGGATTACCAAAGAGTACACGGTTTGAAGTGAATTGGTGTCTGGGAGATCTCGGCTTAACCAACGAGTTTTTCATAGATGTTCGGTTGAAACTATTGCCAGACTATCATTTGGAACCATCTGGGTCGTCGTGGTGTGGACATCATGAAATAACCAATCCAACCACCGAATGGGCATCGGACAATCCTGCTCCATACATGACGCATCTAATGTATGAGGAATGCCCAGCAGGAGAGAAGGGGTTTGAGCTACTGATAAATCACGAAGGAACTGGCAAAGTATACTATGATGGATATGTCCCTATGGCTATACCGAAGGGAGTCTGGTTCCATCTTAAGACTTATGTTAAACGGCATCGAACTGAAGGCATCATTAAAATATGGATAAACAATACTTTGCTGTTCAATGTATCGAACGTTTGTACTAAAGATCGAGAAGACTTCTATAGCGAAGTAGCGAAGTTATATGACGGGGAGATCTTGCCAGAAAAACAACTGTGGGTAGATACCATTGAAATATATGAGGGTTCTTTCTAAGAGATAACCCTCACTCCCGTTCATACTTCCGTAGAAAGGGATGACGGCGAAAGTCCAACCGAACCCATCTTCATATCTTATTGTTAGGAACTGTTTTTGCAATTCGACAAGGTTGGCTTACAAAAGATACTCAACTAAATATTGATCTCAATATAAACTATGAGTATGGGACAAGAAAAGTAACTTCTATTGAAGCGAGAACAATATTGTATCTAAAATTTAGAGGTAAAAGCAACGTTTTATCTGCTGAGTTTTCAGGTAACATAGAGACTCAATTCGATAGTGTAGTAAAACAAACAGATGCTCTTACTTTTCCAACTGTAAAGAGAATAAACGAGTGACAAATGCTGAGGGGCTTTCAATAGCATCCATAAAATCGTAAAATTCGTCAAACCCACGACTCCATCCAAGACTTTTCGACAAAAACGGATTTGAATGAAAAGCAACCGTTTTAAACCTGTTATTGTTTAGAACCTCCGCTAACGTAGTAAAATGATGAAGTAAACGCATTCCTCCATGCATAATGAAGTATGTTGAAGTTAGAATTGCTGGAAAAGATTGATTGGTTCCAGAACCATTGGCGAAGGCTCTAATGAACACTGTAGAGTCCTTTGAGAGCCTATCGATGTAAGGTGTAAGATTGGTTCCACCGATGCAACCTACAACATCCGCTCTTAGGCAATCAACTGTCATGAGAAACACGTGCTTCAGGCGATCCTTGCACATAATGTTATCCACAAGAATTCGATATTGATAACTGAGTCATTGCGTTACGTGTCCATATTGCTTTAAAGATTTCCTCCAGTTTCAACCCGATTTTTTCGCACGAAAGATTTTCTTCCACGTATTTCCTACCGGCGTTCCCCAATTTTTCCGCTACATCTCTATTGTTAAGAAGAGATACGATGGCATTACTAAGACTTTTATAATCCCCAGGGTTGACAATTACTCCTGAGCCCGTTTTCGTTATGTATTGTTTAGGTTGTCCCCTCGCACAGCAAATTATCGGCTTTCCTGATGCCTGATATTCGTATAGCTTAGAAGAAATGCTTGGGTACTTCAAATCCTTTAGTGGTAGCAAAAGGACATCTGCAGAGCTTAAGATTTCCGCAACCTTAGCCCGACTGACGACTTTCAAAATGATATCCGTATTTTGAAGGTTCATTTCCTTAACCTTAAATTTAAGGTAGTCACCTAGCTCTCCTTCTCCTTGAATCACGAATTTTATACGGTTTTCAGAAGACAACAGTTTTGCCGCCTTCAGCACACAATCAAAATCATAAGCAAGAGCCAAAGACCCTATTTACAAAACATTGAACGCATCCCTCTCATTTGTTTGTTTCGCTGAAGAAAAAGCCTTGAAGTTGTCAATGTCAACCCCAGCCCGAACGACGTGCACCTTTTTCGGATCAACTTTGTATCTGCTTACAATTACATCCACATAACCAGGGCTGTTGCTGCAGATGTCTTGTAAGCGAAACCTGAAACAAAGTCAGCAACTTTCCTTAACAAGCGTGACCTTAACATTCCGGCGTTGTAGAATTCTTCATCCCCCAAAGATCATCCACGTTTTGTACTACTTGACATTTCTTGAAAGTATAGACCAGCGATGGATAAACAGTAAGTATGTTGGGGTTAGCTGCCCACACCGCATCCACGTGCTCCGCGAAAGGAAAGGCAAACAAAGACGAGACGATGAAAGAAATGTACAAAACAAATCTTTTCGCTAAACCTCTTGAAGCTAGGGGTGGCACCCACGTTCTGATTATCTTAACCTTCCCAAAATTTTCTATGCCAAAGAGACGAGACCTTTAACAGCGTTATACGCTCTCGTACTTCCGCCACCCATGTCAGGAGGAAACAGTTGCGCTATCACCAAGATATGCATGGCACTACACTTTAGAGGCTTTGATACTATACGTTGTGGATAGAACATTTTCCCTATTTGCAAAAGTGATAGAAATCCGCATCTGGATAAGATGAAACCCGCTCGTTCCATAAGTCTTTGTTATCATCTGACAGTTGCTCAACCCCAAAGTCTCATAACGGCACCTTCAGAGACTTCTCGTATAAGCGCCGATGAACGTACGTCCAGAGGTTGTTAGGCAATAAATGACCTATCACACGAAAAGAGACCCAAGCAAGTCTTCCCATACGTGTGTTGGTACTCACCATTAAAATTTGGCGGGTTTTTTTCAGAAACAAGGCCTCTCTGAAACCAAGTTTACGCCCAGCATGTAATGCCACAACATTTTCAGAAGAAACCATGCCAGTTGCGAAATATGGCGGCCGCTTTTCCGCTGCTTGTATAGCTATCTTCAATTGTCGCGAACCTATTCCACGACCACGATAATCTTCTCTCACATAATAAACGGCGATATTAAACAAACTCCTTATTCCGCAAACACCTACGATTTTGTCCATGTCATCTATGCAAACAACTAGTATCTTCGACGACACGAATTCTCTAGCCCACGTAAAACCCTGCAACCTTTCTCTAAAATATCCTCCGTTGCTTAAAAGAAACTTCATAATCATCCCACTAGTAAGTGAGAACGAGCATCCCTACAGGCTCACCCATAGAGTTCCGCCAGCATATTCAGCATGCGCTTGGATCTTCTTTGGAAATTTCTTCTCGGTAAGTGGTAAGGCAAAACCTCTCCTTCCCGCTCTATTGCTTCTAACGAAGTAACCCCTAACCGCGTAATGTTCTCCTTGCGTCAAAGGGCCTGAACTCGTTTTTCACAACCCCACTTCAACATCTCACTTTACAGAAGATATGCAGGTGTTTTCCACTTTGGGAAACCAGTTCTGGATCCTTGTGCAAGTTTGCTCCGCAGCGCGCGCGAGTTGCGAACTCTAAACACCTCACTTACATATGCCTACTAATGATCCACGTTTTAACCATCTCATCCTGTATGAACTTCTTGCAAAGGTTCCGAAGGTGTATAGGAAAGAAGAAGAAAAGGTAGGGAATATTTTTGGGTTTTATGATATGATCCCTTCGTACATTTTTGATCGAGTTCAAAACTTCAATTTCGTCCTTTTGAAAAGAAGCCCAGAGCGATTCTATCAGGCCTGCTATGCCATACCTCCTAGCGATATTTATTTGGAAGTCTGCTGGCGAGATACTACTCATGAGAAATTTATGCATGTCTTTAGTCCAGCCAAACTCCTCTAAAGAGGCAAAAATTTCTGCGTAAAGATCTTTTAATCGATATTTCAAGGAAGATTTTCCTTCAATTGCAGCCACAAATCTTCTTCTTTCCAGATTTTGTTCGATCTCGCTTTTCAGATTCTTCATTTTGCTATGGCTGTCAACTATGCTTAAAACCAAGTAAACCAAACTTAATACATCCTTAGAAAATATCTGGGTGTCAGGTGACCTAAGTTCCACCGTCCTTAACGTGCGATTGATGATGACATCACTTTTTCTTTTATAACAATCCTTAGGAATACCTATTGCGTAAGAATTAAGAACTCTCATTGCTTTTCCGCGGGCCTCTCCACGTATAAATGGAGAGTTAGCTGATAGGGCGATAAGTTCGGGAATGTACTTCACTAACGCTAGAAAAGCCTTCTTCAGGGGATAGCCGCTTATATGCACGTGTAAAGCGCAACACAATAGGCTTGAGTCCATTTTCGGGTCGTATGTCGGAAATAATCCTGTGGGCACGATTAACATGTGTTCTTCTTCGGCTACGTCCCTAAGCTCTCCTCTGTGATGTCTTATTTCCTTCAATAGACAGTCTGTATCTTTGTGGGGCGATGTCTTTACTTCAATTATGGGAAAACCGGCGCTCAATAATTCTTTGTCAAATGGACTTTCCATGGTAGATTTTGTAAGATATATACTGTTTCTGCCGATGAGTTTCAAAATCAGCTTTGGAGTAGACGAGATTGGAAAAAAAGTTTCCTCATCTACAACGAAGAACTCTTCCTCGACTCCTATCATTTCATTCTCCCAAATACTCTGCTATAATTGTCTCGCCCGCCCGAACCTTTTCTCCTTCCTTCACTAAAATCTTCAGCTGAGGCAAATCTGGGATTATTAAATCGACTTGAGAGCCAAACTTTACCATCCCGATTCTATCCCCTAAACTTACATACTCCCCTCCATTAACATAACAACTAATCCTTCTAACAGTAAAAGATGCTATCTGAATTACGACAGCCCTAAATCCACTTGCATGCTCCAAGACAATAAGATTCCTCTCATTCTCCAGTTCAAACTCTTCCTTCGTCATTGGAACGAATTTTCCTCTTAAATGAACTGCTTTTATTACCTTACCTGATATGTGGGATCTATTCACGTGAACATCGAACCTTGACATAAAAGTTCCAATTATGAATCCGCGGCGAGTCTTTACATCTTCAGTCCATGCAATCTCCCGCAAGGAGATCCGTTTCCCCTTTTTGACAGACCATAAGAAACGTCCATTGTCAATTTCTTTAATATATACGATTTTTCCATCAGCAGGGGCAACAATAACATCTTCTTTTTGGGGGGGAAACCTCTCAGGATCTCTATAGAAGTAAATCAAGAACAAGCAGAAAGCCGCTCCTAGAGTAAGAAACACAGATAATACTAAACTTAGCAAGTATAATTCCTCCTCATTCGTATATTAGAGCAATAGGTAGTAAACTCATGAATCTCCGCTGAAACCTGTTAACAAGCCTCGTTACTCAGCGCGAGTTGAGCAAGGGCCGATAGACGTAAAAAACCTAGCGCCTGATCCACTTGCATATCTAATTACGCTATCTAGCATTCTCATAGTAGGATCGTCCACATTTCGGTACAAATGCCAAAGGACACCTTCCACCTTAGGTAGAGAGACAACGTCCCTCGGATGCACATAAAATACAATAGGATTACCTAGAATGAAATTCAGTTTAATCCCAAACTTAACCCACAAAGGCTCGTCTCATCCAGCAAACACTCGTTCTTTTCGTGGGTGAGACCATGATAGGCTACTCGTGGCCTTCCCTGCAGATCTCCCTTATCGGAGTACCAGAATGCTTTCGGGCCATCTCGTCGGTGACAAAAACGTAGCCTTTATCTCATGCTTCTTAAACAATTCTAAAAGTCTCAGAATCGCATTCTCAAGGTTCGCTTGAGAATTCGCCTCCAAGGGATCGTTATCAACAGAGTAAAACCTTAGAAGACTGGACCAGCCGATTTGATTAACGCCATTTTAGATCATTCTCGTAGATTTCATGTACTCTGTAAAACTAGTAAATTGAAATTCAGTTAATAGACGCTTAAACAGCTCCACCGTTTTCTCTATGTTATGGTAGGTTACAAAGGATTTGTACGGACTAAGCCTCAGCTTCGGCGTTTCAGGATCAAACTCCCAACTATGGATATATATAACGGCTGGTGATCCAAACCTATTTATCTTCTTCACCGCCCTCCATACAAGACTCGGCACAAACCGCAGGTAAAAGCCTCCAGCCGCAGGGATACGCAACCCTGAGAGCGAATATACAGCTAACGGGAACTCCCAAAGCTTACCTTCAACATCCTCCACGGCTAAGTCGTCCTTTGAAGGTTTATATGGTCTTACCAGTGAGCCAGCAACCCCATAGAGCGGCGTCCACGCAGGGAAGACGCTTGAATCATACAACATCCCCGTCTCTTCCAAGACCTCTAAAGCCCACTTGGTCTTATTATCCAGCGAAAATGATGGCGCCCTGAAGCCTACGCACCTATCTCCCTTTATTGATATCAGTAACTCATTGAACTGCTCTACCTCTTTTTTAAGTTGGTCCGGATTCTTGTCCCATAAAGGTTTATGGTCGTATGAATGAAACGATACTTCGTGACCCCCATCAATTATCTCCTTCATTACGCTTGGGTACCTTTCAGCCAATTCTCCAACTATGAAGAAAGTCGCTTTAGTGCTGTGTTCGTCAAGTAACTTAAGAATTACTAGCATGTTAGATGGTGTTCTAAAAACGTTTTCCTTTTTCCTTAAGTTTCTAACGTATTCTGCGTGAAATAGTTCCTCTACATCTATTGTCAAGATGTTCTTCATGATTTGACCTTCATCAGATCAATGAAGCAATAACAAGATTATCTAAGTCGAGAAAAGCTTTAGTCATAATTTATCAGAAATAACTTTTACTTCATTTCCATGCGTGATTTGAGAAATGTTTTGGAGGAATCCGAGATTTTGTTAAAGTTTAGATACCTAGAAATTCTCTAAGTATTTGGATATAACTAGGCATTTACTTCCAAATACTCTAAGAAGAGTCACAACCTCTTTTAGTCTATATCCTACTCGCCTAACAAATATTTGGCTGTATTTATAAATCCTGGCTCGAAAATTTCAAGTTCAGGGAGTATACCTTTGTCCCTCATCAATGTCACTAGAGTCTTTATCGTTCTAGCGAATTTACGCTTGGATGCTGGGGGAAATTTAAAGACCCTACTGTTAGGCTCGCCATTTCGGGATTAAGATCTAAGACTTCCGAACGAGGTTCAACTTGAGGGGTCACCCCTACCGCTTGTTGTAGCGCAAATTATTATATCTGGACATTTTTTCTTTATTCCGCGGAAAATCTTTTTGAAATATTCTTTTGTATGCGTTGGTTTGCCCTGTTCATCTCTCGCGTGGACGTGAACGACGGAGACTCCTAATTTATATGCCTTATATGTATCTCTGACAATCTCATTCGGGGTTATAGGAACATATGGAGTATCATTTTTTGTAGGAACCATTCCAGTAGGGGCTAATTTGATGTTTAACTTATCAACAAGCTCGTAGGTATACCCCTTATGAACATACAATTTTGAATCACTTCTTAATTTGCACTTTTATCTAAAATGTACCATCCGCCGTCTAGGGCCTCTAAATCTGCTTTTTGATTTCATCATCTATGTAAACTTTTGACAGGGGTATTCTCAACTTTTCCTCCATGAGTAAACCTCCCCTTTTTTGTAGAACCCAAGTGAGCAGCTGAGTTCATCAATTTTTTTGATAACCCTTGCCGGTTTACCACTCACAACGCATCTAGCGGATACGTCATCAATAACAACAGACCCTGCGCCCACGACTGCATTTTCGCCAACGACAACACCCGGCAAAATTACCGATCCTGCACCTACCACAGCATTTTTCTTTATGATGGGCCCATGGCAGCATTTTTCTCCATGCATTGGAGCATATTTTCTGAAAGCTGGGCATGGAGGGTGCAAAACATTTGTCATAATGACCCCTGGGCTGATCCATGCGTTTTCCCCTATAATTGTGTATTCGGGTATGAAGCAGTTTGAGTGGATTCTTGCATGGTCTCTTATTTCACATTCGCATTCAATAATAGAACCAGCTCCGATGCTGACATCACTGCCTACTCTGTTGTTCTCTCTTATTCTTGCGTTGTCCCCTGTCTGAAAGCGATCGCCAATGATGTTTCCGGCGTAAATTATGGTTCCGGATCTCAGTATCGGAAAGTCGCCTATGACTAGTCTTAGTTGGCCGGGTTTAAAACCGCGAGGAGGCTTACCCAAGGTCACGAAGTCTTCTATCACCGGCTCTTTCCCTATCGTTACATTTTCGTAAATTATCACATTCTTATTTTTCATTTACTCTCACCCTTCTGCCAAGTCGGGTCGACTCCAGAGCTTTCTCGGCGACTTTGATTACGTTCAATGCAGCTTGTCCGTCGGCCAATGGTTTACGACCTGTTTTGATGCATTCTATGAAGTCTAGGAGTTCAAGCTTGAGGGGTTCTTTAAATTTTATGTCTATTCTTTTCGATCCGTTGTTAACAGCTTTGAGCTTTCCGTTTCGAGCTTCAATGTAAATATCGTGGAGGTCGATCGTTTGCTTTAAAAGGTCGGAAGTTAAGCTTTTTCTGCTTCCAACTATGGTTAGATCCCTAAAATTGCCTGGGGGAAGCCAGCTACCTTCGATAATCCCCAATATACCAGAGGGGTACTTCAAACTAAGAAGTACCACATCCTCAAATTCCTTCCTTCCTAAAAAATGGCCTGTGCAACAGGTGACTTCTTCCGGTAGTTTTTCGAGCAAATAGTTGTAAACATAGATGTGGTGAACGGTAAAATTAAACAGAGCTCCCACATCGAGCCTTGGATCCTTTAACCCCATAAAGTGCCCAAACATGTAGTAAACTTCTCCTAGTTCCCCTTTTTTTATTAATTGCTTAATCTTCTGAACCGCGGAGTTATACCTAAAAATATCCCCCACCATCAAGACTTTCTCCTTCATGTTGGCTATTCTGACAAGCTCTTTAGCCTCCTCGTAACTTGTCGTTAGAGGTTTTTCCACGAATACGTGTTTTCCAGCCTCTAAGCATTCTCTGGATATTGAATAATGAGTATCCGTTGGGGTCACAATGTCTATTGCATCAACGCAGTCTCCAAGAAATTCGTTAAATTTGGTCGAAGTTGTGATGTTATAATTTTTTTTGACGTTTTCTAAAGCCTCTGTACTTATATCGACGACCCCATAGACTTCGCACAAACCTTCTTCCTCAAGCTCCTTGAGTACCCGCAGATGATTTCTGCCGAATCTTCCCAAACCTACTAAAACTATTTTTGGCTTCATAGCACACTCTCCTTGATATTTTCTCCTTTTATCTTTGCATTTGTAACTATTCTTATCGAATTTTTTCCCCTTTTCAAATCGAAGAAGAAAAGCAACCTTCTGGACTTTAACTTATACCTAGGAAGTTTCCTTCCGTTTACGATTAGATTTTGAAAGACTAATTTTTTAGGCAGAAAGACTTCCAATGAAAAGTTAGCTATATCCTCCTTTGAGTTGATATCTATAATCAAACAATTTTTTCCCTGTACACTTTTAAAGAAGATGTTCCTAAAAGTGGCATGACTTCGTGCATTCCACCATTTTGCAATCGAGATTGCAGTTGCATACCAAGGGTCAAAAAAAGAACAGTACTCTATTATTTTCTCATATACCTTGTTCCAATAAGGATATGTTGCGTCGTCAAACCGGATGTGCCAAAGCAATGTTAGTATGCCGTTCAGATCATAAACCTCACGAGCAAGTTTCTTGCAATGGTCTAATGCTTGTTTCGGCGTTAGACCCATGTAGCTAAAGAGAGTGATGTCATGGAGAATCAGTGGTATTTCCAGAATGGGCAAGCTTCTATTCTCTTTGAAATTAAATGGGTGGTAAGGAAGACAACAACTCGCTCTAAATCCTGCAATTTGTGCGAAGCTATATGTTGTATCGTAGATGAATCCCGCCCGCGATTGGTAAATCCATGTTTCTGGGATCTTCATTCTGAGAAAGTGCTGTCTTACTCCATAGATCTTCTTCCCAAAAAAGGCCTCAAGATTATCTTTTTCAATACTTAAAGAATCCTCATTATTACCTGAGTAGTAGCTTCCATGAAGCCCTATTTCAAATCCCTCTTCATCAAGGTACCTCATAACTTCTTTTAGCTTAGTATCTGAAATACTATAGTTACCGTTTTTCTGAGTAGAACTTACTAGAAAAAAGAAGGAGGAATGGGCGTTAAACATTCTCTCTATTTTTGCAATCTTCTGGATATTACAAAAGTGATCATAATTTATTCCCGTGCGCTGGCATAAATCCTCTAGGAATCTGGGAACTAGTCTTCCATAGTTTTTATACTTAAAGATTCCCAACCTTGTGAGAAGCCAAGATAATCCGAATGAACTAGCCAATAGACCATTTATTATTCCATGGGTTATTTTGAAATCCTTTACGACATGTTTAAATATTTCTAGGGAACGTTTGTAGAATTCGTCAACGTCATGAGTCAAGCATAATGCCATTTCCTTGCATAAGGGAAAATACCACTTACGGATCAGTGGGATTTCATTTATCTCTGCTATTTTCAGAAGGACTTCGAGAAACAACTTTTCATAATAATTCACTATGGGTATTTCAAGAAAGCCTTTTCTTGCTAATTCACTTTCTTTTCCGTTCATTCTCTCATAATAATCCAGTTCAAGCTTCATAGTTAATGGCAGAGTAGCCTCGCTACCGCTTAGAAGGTATGCTACTGTTTCAAAAATCTTTGGTGCTATTACAGCAACCGTTCTGTTTCCTACTTTCTGCAGAAAAACCCCGTCGTACTCTTCTTTCCCTTGCAAGATAATTTTTCTTAGGATTAGATCATTTTTATTGGATTTTAAAAGCGGAAATTTGTAATAGAATGGGATCGATTTTTTGGCTTTAAGTATGCCTGAAATGCTTGGCGGGAGACAGCCGCTTTTTCCGAGATGGTTGCAATGTGCGATTTTTCTTAATTTTCTTCCTTCGTCGTCTCCTGTTATTAGAATAGAACAGTTAGACATCTCTAGGAGCTTCTTTAATTCCTCGTCATTCATCTCAAAAGTTTCGGGAAGAAGAATTGTGTTTTCTCTTGCTTTTTTAATTTCTTCCATCGATTTTACTTCTTTGAAGGGTACTCCTAAAGTATTTAGGACATGGAGGATCGCATACTTGATACTAGCATTTAGTTCCGAGGGTATATAAATTATAAGTTTGAAACCTCCAGTATGCTTTGTATTTAAAGTGTATATCACTTTTGGGCTTCAAGATAGAGACTTTGTTCTGGTTTGCTATCTAATATTTCGATATCGGGTACCTTTCCTTCCCGGAATTTTCTTCTTTCCACTTCTTGGAATCCACAGTTTCTTAGCAAATTGCTTATTGATTCGAAATCATACATCCATTTATGGAAATCTTTTGAAAAAAGCCACGGGAAAAACCTTTCAACTATTATTTTCTTTCTACGGCTTTCATAAAGACGAAGAAGATGTAAGAATTGATCTGCATTAATAGTACCGTTTACGTATTTTTGGGCATCATCTTTTTTTGAATGTTCCAAAAGATGAGAAGTGTATATGTAATCGATGGAATTTGTTTCAAAAGGCAATCCCTTAGTTACATCGTGACGAAATATGCCGGACGGCCAATTTTGTTCATAAACTGTTTTATTAATTAAACGAGCCTTGAATAAGACATATTTCAGAAGAGGAAACTTGGATAGAATAATGTTATAAGAAATGTCAATGTTAATCCAATCGGATGCAACATTAGTTCCGCACCCCAAGTTTACCTCTTTCATTCAGGCTTCTCCTAAAGGCTGACCACCATATTACTAACCCAAACAGTGCAATTAACATCTGGTTCTCCAAACAAAACAATAAGAATCTTATCAATTTTAGATGTGTTAATAGGGTGTTCACTCAGGACTGAAGGCTTCTCAAAAACAAAACTCACACAATGCCATTCCTCAGCTTTAGGGTATTCAAAATAATGATCAATCCAATTTGATTCATAATCATATATCCTAACATTATGGTTAAGGTTAGAAGCATCGCATTTGAAGAAAAACGTCAAGGAACTTTTCTGGGTGAAATTCCAATATCTAGGCATGTCATACTGCAGTGCAAGATATCTTGTTTCGGGTATAGTAGCAGACAACGTTGAGCTGGTTGTCCCTAATTCTGAAGTGTATATATCAAATAATGAAGGATTCAATTCCACCCCAAACTACGGACCAACCATAAGTTGAGTTACAATGACTTATTACAGTTAAATTTTCCAAACTGCAAGGTTTCAAGAGTTTCCAACTCCCGTTTTCCTTTAGAACTTTAAAATAAGAAGGATTCGATGTATACTGAAATAAAGGAACGTATTTTGAAAGATTATTTAACAGCGACTGACCGGTTATAGATTTCGAAAATAAAAGATAATTCACATCATGCTCTGCAAGAAAAAGAAATGAATCCTTTACATCTTTTCCAATGAGTGGCCAAAAGATGGCGAGATTTTCTTCGTTTGCTAAGTCAACTATCCTTATGTTCGGTAGGTAATACTGGATGCCCGTATCAGCTACATCGATGCCAATAATTGTTTCATTAGGATTTGAATGCGTCTCTATATATGGCAAGATTTCAGAGTATAACCCGTCATAATCAGCAGATAATCTGCTGTATTTCCCGAAGTTAAAGGGATTTCCGTTGCTGTATTCATATGTCACCTCTATTGTTGGCAATAGCGATAAACTGAACGTAAGGAAGATTAGCGCCAATTTTCCTGGGGATGAAAAATTTCGCAAGGATCTCAAGCGGCTTTCGGCTTTCCACAACAGATGTGGTCTTCGCAGTCGAAGTAGATAATAAATGATGAGTGGAGAAGAAGCAATAAATCCTTGATAGAGTGAGCCAAGTATCCGCTCTGGGGCAGGAGATGCATGCAGACTGTTCATCTCTTGACATGAAAACCCGTGTTCAATGGTTGCGTGTTCAATGAATTGGGTGATCGTAAGGTAAAAAGATGTTGGGAATTGATTCAACATTCTGCTTTGCATTAATGAAAAGGGAAAAAATATATAAGTAAAAATCACGCTTTTTTTGAAACTTTTTGTAGATTTGAATAAACCATAAGCGATTAAGAACGCAACAAAGGGTGCTAGCGGGTAAAGCCATCTAGCTGTAGTACCTTCCCCCGCTGGACCCAAAAAGAGAAACCACATAAGAAAATAGGAAGAGAAGAAAATAGAAAGGAGCGAGCCTTTTTTCTTCAATAATTCACCAAGTCCAAGAATCTTCGGGAAAAACCAAGCAGTTCCGAGAGCAGGTGTTGTAAAAATCACCGCTAACCATCCAAAAGCGATAGCTAAATTCATTGGTTCAGTAGGTGTTCTAAGACTTTCTATCAACGCTACAGCCCACTGTATGCTTTCCTTGTTCGTCCACGATACGAATAAGAACGAACCGAAGAGAAGAAAATTTCTTCCAAGCGTCATAATTATGAAGGGAAATGAAAAAAATATAGCAGAACAGAAGCCGATTATCAACTTTTTCTGATTATGGGAATCGGTTTTTATGACATATGAATCAATTAAATGTAAGAGCCAGACTGTTAGAACTATCAAGAGAATACTATAGATTATATCTGATCCGAAATCTTCCGACAACCCTATAAATACAACAATAGAACCTACTAAAAGAGGAGAAATCCGAATTGCCTCACAGATAATTCCATTTCGGGAGATTAACTTGCGCATAAAAAACTGGAAAACTATTCCTGCCAATAACGCGATGACTAATATTCCAAGAGGTTTTATGGCTAACGCTGACCCTGCTGCTAGTCCAGCGACTATTGAGAATAAATAATTCTTGGTCGAGTTAAAATTTCGTATTAGCCAAAAGCACCCTAAGAAAAGCATCAGAAAAAGTACGTCAGGGTAGTACGAATAAGAGGTCAGCACCTCGTCAGTAAGTGGCAAAAAAAGATAGACAAGTACTGCGAGTTTTCCCAAATTCGATGAATGCATGTCTCGTGCGATCACGTATAATAGGGAGATAATAACTAAGTAAAATAGTAGAGGAAGAAAACGAAAATCCTCAGCAAGGATATTACCACTTATATCGTAGACAAATGCGTAGAGAACGCTAATGCCGAAAAAACCACCTCTAACAGACTTATTATCAAATCCGGTTAAAACAGGTATGCTATCTTGAATATACATGGTTCGTGCCAAAGGAAGGTAAGCGCTTAGAACATCCCAGTCCATAATTGTCATTACTGATAGATAATAAGTGAATTTAACGATGAAGAAGAAAAGCGTAATGATGAACAGCGAATCAATGAATTTCATTTCTTTAATACGACTAACAAAAGAAACTACGATTAGTCTTCTTACAGAGATCATGTCTTTTATGAACAAAATAAAACCAAAAGTCCCAAGGGATAGAATGGCGTAAGATGTAGGTCGAAGGATGCTCAAAACGACTCCGGAGAATACTAACGATAAAAGAGTAACACTTAAGCTGGCTATGATGGTGAGCAAAACCTTTTCAAGCCACTCAAGTTTTCTGAAGTCTGGGATTACGCGAAAAACTGGATATGTCAGGAAAACAATCAAAAAAATGATTATACTTTGGATCAAATTATGTCACCTAGAATTAGAGGACAAAATACTAAGTTGTATGGTTTAGCCTCTTGTAAAGATGCACCAACCTTTCTTCCATAATTGTCCAATTATAAGTTTGAGAAGCTCTTTTAGAATTTCTGCACAATTCTTTATAACGATGTTTATTTCGAATAATATCTAGCATTGCATAGCTAATATCGTTTGGATTTTCAGGATTTACAAGCACTCCACATCCCAATTTCCTTAATATTCGTCCAAGTTCTCCGAAGTTGCTTGCGATTATAGGTTTTCCAGCAGTTATTGCTTCAAATAACCTCATTGGGGTTCGGAGAAACGCGTATTTATCTGTGGGTTTGTATACCAAGTACATGATATCGCAAGCTTTTACGAATAACGGAATATCTTTCGATTGGATTTTACCGACGAATTTTACATATTTTTCTATATTTTTCTCTTTAACCATTTTCTTAAGTTTTTCTTCAGCGCATCCATCTCCGCAAATAATTGCCATTATATCTCCTATCTGTCCATTAAGATTTTCAACCGCACAGAATAGCTCCTCTAAACCGCTATCCGGGATTAACCATCCATCATAAAGGATCACGAAATGGTTTTCTGTCCCAAATCTTACCTTAAATTCCGTTATGTTTTCCTTAGATATATCGAAGTCACTAGGATCTTTGCAGTTCATTATCACTGAAATATTAACTCTATCTCGAACTTCTTTGAAGAAATTGGCAACTATCTCGCTTACCGCGATCAAAGCGTCTACCTTTTTAACTAACAGAAATTCTACAGCAGACATTATTTCAACTATTATTTTTGGCAGACGTGGTTGAACCATTAAAGGGTAAATTTCATGCGCGTCGTAGACAACTTTCTTGCCTTTAAGTTTCCCTGCAAAAAGACCAGCGATTAACGTATCAAAGTCATGGCAATGTACTATATCAAAATTTTTGGATAATAGTCTGAAAAATGTAATGATATTGAAAAGAATTAAATGAAGCATTAAATTTAGAAGATTCGAAGAAAGCATCTTCAGACGAACTCTTTCTATTTTAATCCCTTCATATACCTCCCTTTTCTTAGAGATGCCTTTCCTATCCCACACTACCGCAGTGACTTTGTATCCATTCTTTATAAGGCTCTTCGCTTCAAAAACAACACGCGCATCGGATTTGACAGAGCCCTTAGCTAACAACATGATTACAGTTTTTTTCTTTATGATAAATCACTCCGTCTCATGAATTTCATTTGCCTTACTCAGAACTCCGTCCTTCATAAGACCTTTGTTTGAAAGGAACAGTTTCTAAAAGTAATCCTAGGCCATAAGCGAAATGTTGGATGAAATATAAAATAGGACAAAAAATGAGCAATTTCAGATTCTTCTTAGAGAATAAAAGCTTAATTGAAAACCCCAGTATCAACAAAAAATAAATGGAAAATACTGAGCCCCACGCAGTGAATAACATCATGTTTTTTAAAAAAAGTAATGCGAAAAAAGTAAACAAATATACCACAAATAATGCTGGTATGAGATATACTAACCTAATTGAATTTAGATGCGCTTTGATTATCTGCATCCTACTTCGCCCGTAGTTAAACATCTGCCAGAAGAAATCCTTCAGTTTTTCACGCCTATAGCGGTAAACACAAGTTGTAGGCGTATAAAGTAACTTATAGCCTGCTTTTCTTATTCTTAAATTGAGTTCCGCGTCGTCACCTGAGGGTAAGGCAGGATCAAAAAACCCAACTTTTTCAAAAATTTCTCTCTTATAAGCAGTAAAAGAAATAGAATCAGCAAACCCTTCTTCAGGAAGCATCATATTTTCATATTGATTCAGAATTGATCCACCAAGCTTAGTGTTTGTGATACATTCTATATACTGGGCAATAGATGATAATTGATCCATAGGTATCCTATCTTTGCATCCAACACCCGCTATACTGTTTTCAGAATATTGCAGCTTAGTCGACAATATCCTGATGAAGTTTTTTTCTGCAAGAGCATGACCAGAAAAATTAATAATTATATCCCCTGACGCACTTTTTATACCAATATTTCTTCCAACAGAAGTATTAGCTCCATCCGTACAAATCAAACGTATATTTTTATATTTTTTCTGCATTTTCTTAACAATATCAATGGTTTTATCGACAGAACAGCCATCTATGACTATCAATTCAAACTTATCCTTAGGATAATCTGAGTTTTCTAGTGATTCAATACATGAAGAGATGCGTTTTTCCTCATTTTTTGTAGGAATTATAACAGACACGAACGCTAAACCTTCGTGCAAATCACTCTCTCCAAAATTAAAGATCATATTTAATAATAGTTCCTTTACATTCGGTAAGATCTGCTATTAAATCAAAACCTAAAATGCGAGGAGGCGCGAACTTAACTTCGCCCTATTTTTTCCATTTCTCTTCTGCAGACTCTTCCTTCAAGATCTTCTTGACTTTTTCCTTAAACTTTTTGTCTCTCGTATAGCCAATAACTTTCGCCGGGTTACCAACAACGATGGCATGGGGCGGTACATCTTTAACTATCACAGCTCCAGCCCCTACCATAGCGTTTTCACCTATCGTAATTCCCGGATTAATCACTGCACCCGCTCCAATAGAGGCCCCTTTGCTAATAACTGTCCCTAATAGTCTCCACTTACCCTTAACTCTTGGATACTTATCGTTAATAAACGAAACGCTCGGTCCAACAAAAACGTCATTCTCTATAGTAACCCCTGTAGGAATGAAAACAAAGGGCCTTATCTTGCAGTTATCTCCGATTACAACACCCTCTTCAATGTAGACGAACGCGTCTATCTTGCAATCTCGCCCTATCCGACATTTGTATAGATTTACTTGATCATGTATTATTGTGCCTTCTCCTATTTCCACATCTTTTGTAAAGGAGTATTTTGGATGCCCTTTCCCCTTCACTTTACTTTCTCCTCTAGGGATTTTCGAATATGTTCAAGTACCTCGACGTTTTTTGCCCCAATTAACCCTGAGTTCATAGATCGCTGTTGCTGATGTGAAACACAGTTTACGAAGTGAGTTATCTCCGTTTCTATGGTGTTATTTCTTTGGACTTCTAAGTCATAAGTTTTGTTAGAGTTGTTTTCATGGATCTGTATGGTTTGGTTCAGACAGTCAACGGTTGCGCATCGTTTGGAGCCTACAACGGTCAGCTCTCTTGTTCTTCCCGGTTGGAGCCAGCTTAACTCAATATGTATCATTGTATTTCTATTTAATTCGGTTAATATATATGCAACCTCCTCTGGCTCTTTTCTTCGGTATGCTCCAGCTTTACACGTTACCTTCGTGGGCCATTGACTGAACAAGAGGTGTACGATGTCTATGGGATGGGGGGCTAGGTCAAAGATGATATCCCTGTTAGGTGGTGGCGATATAAGGTTTGTCCATTGCAATTTTAGGTAGTATATGTCGCCGAAGTAGTTTTGTTGGATTAGTTTTCGGATCTTCTTTAGGGCGTTGTTAAATCTGAATATGTGACCCGCCTGAAGGATTAAGTTTTTTGATGTTGCAATGTTTACTAGTTCAAATGCTTGTTTAGATGCTAAGGTCATGGGTTTTTCGAGTAGCACATGTTTACCGGATTGCAGGGCCTCCTTACATATTTTGTAGTGAGTTTCGTTTGGCGTGCATATATGCACCGCATTTACATTTGATGAATTGATAACATCTTGATAGCTTCTTGTTAGTTTTTCTTCAAATATGTTGTAGGCATCTCGGCAGTAGTCCAGATTTTTATCATCAAGATCACATACCATAGCAACGTTTACGTTTGGGCGTTTTCGAACTATATTCAGGTATTCATAGATTATCTTTTTGCCCCAGTATCCCGCGCCTATAACAGCCATGTTCAGTTGGGCTTTCATTTCATCTCACTTTAACCTTTGGTAAAACTCGTTTATTTTTTCACTAACGTACTTGACTTCATCCATGGTTAAGTGCGGGTGCATAGGAATACTCAAGCATGTTTCGCATAGTTCTTCACTTTTGGGGAACTCTCCTCTTTTGCAGTTGTACAGTTTTTGATAGACAGGTTGTAAGTGTATGGGTATGGGATAATGTATTCCGCATTCTATTCCGTTTTTTTCCAGCCAGTTTTTTAGTTGGTCACGATAATTCGTTCTTATTACATAAAGGTGATAAACGGGCTTGATATGTAATCCCCCATGTGGGGGTAGAATCAATTCCTCAATATCTGATAGGAGACTATCATAAAGTTGGGCTCTTCTTCTTCTTGTTTCATTCCACTCGTTGAGATGTTTTAGTTGCACTCTACCTATCGCAGCATTTATGGTGTTTAGTCGAGCATTGTAGCCTATTGAGTCATGAATGTACTTGGTTTTCCTTCCACAATCTCTCAGCTCAGCAACTGTTTCAGCCACTTCTTCATCGTCAGTAACCACCATTCCGCCATCACCAGCGACTGTGATGTTTTTTGACGGGAAAAAGCTGAAGCAAGCTATGTCTCCCAGAGTCCCGATTTTCTTTCCTCTGTACAAGGCGCCGTGGGCTTGACAAGCGTCTTCAACCACGTAAAGCTCGTGTTGCTGAGCAATCTTGTCAATAGAGTCCATTTCAGCCGGATAGCCATAAAGGTGGACGGGGACAATAGCTTTGGTTTTTCGTGTTATTTTTTGCGTTATCTGATCTGGATCTATGGTATAAGTTTCTATGTCTATGTCCGCAAAGATAGGAGTAGCATTGGAGTGGAGAATAGCATTGGCCGTAGCTACAAATGAAGCAGGCGTTGTTATCACTAGATGTCGTTTTTCAATGCCTAAGGAAAGTAGCGCTAGGTGTAGTGCGTCGGTTCCCGAGTTCGTTGAGATGGCATATTTGGCGCCACAATATCTTGCGAATTCCTCCTCAAATTTGTAAACACTTTCTCCGAGGACAAAACGTTCGTTTTGAAGACTATCTATTACTGCTTTTTTCATTTGCTCATCAATGACTGGTTTCGCTAGGGAAATTTTCAATTTTATCCACCCAATGCTATCTGTTCAATGTCAACTTTTGTTTGATTTTAGATGAGAAGCAAACGAGTTTTGCCCACACTAAGACTCATTCCATTCAATTCCGTCATTTTCTTTTCATCGAACCTATTACTTCTCCATTTTCTGCGTTAGCCTCGTGACGGCGTAGAGTGTTATGGCGGTAGAGACGGCAAAGAACCCGATAAGTATGAAAGCTGTCGAAGCCAAGGCAATGTTGGTTATTATTTTTCTCTCTATCGCATATAATTGCAGCATCCAGACCCCAAACAACACCCCAACCAGCAACGAAACAACGCCAGGCACACCCAAAAACAATAAGGGCCTCCTCTCCACCACCAACCTCAAAATCGACATAGCCACACTCCCCCCATGCCTCAACGCCCCATGCTTTGAAGTATTCTCCAAACCACGATAAACACAACCCACAGGGACCTCCACCACTCTCAACCCCAACTCCCCAGCCCTCAACAAAATCTCGACGCTGGCACCCATCCCAGCCTCAAAAAGCCTCAACCCCTCTATAGCCTTGCGACCATACGCCCGAAAACCACTTTGGGCATCCCTCAACCCATAATTCGAGGCAGCATCCGTCAGCCTCGTAAGAGCTTTAATACCCATTCGCCTATAAAATGGAACTTCCCTCGCTTTAGCCTTCTCCAAAAATCTTGAGCCCAACACCACATCTGCCTCACCCTCCAAGATCGGCTTCACCAACGCCGAGATCTCGCGAGGATCATGTTGCCCGTCGCCATCCAAGGTTACCATGACGCCCGCATCCAGCTCCCTACATCTCCTAAACAGGCTCTGAATCGCTGCCCCATAACCCATGTTTCTCTCGTGCCGGACCACATCAGCTCCAAGCTCTTCGGCTATATCAGCTGTCATGTCCACAGACCCATCATCACAAACAACAACTCTGTCCACATATCGCGATGCCTGCAGAACTACCTTCGCAATATTCTTCTCTTCATTGTACGCAGGAATAGCAGCGATGACGAATGGCCATTTGTCTTTATCCACGTCTATTCATCCACTACATCCATTATAGTAACCACTAACGGCTTTCAATACTTGTGAAGGTATCTTCTAGAAAAATTCTATATAACTATAAAACTCTAAGCTGGACCTTCTACCCTTGCTATTTCCAAAGAATTTCAAGCGAGTAATGAGCTACGATATTCGAAAACAGAAACCCTTCCACTACTAAAGACGGGTACGAAATGCATTGGAACAGTGACATTACAGTATGAATTTTTTCCATAAGACCACTCCACGTTTTCGTTCCACCATATCATATATATGGGGTCGAAATGATGGTCTAACGCCAAGGCTAAAGCCCCCTCGACATCTCTAAAGTAGTACACGATCGTGTATTTCTTGTCTAAATACAGGTTTGCCCATCGAAAGAAGTATTCATGCACAAGCACGCATGAACCACTCTGTCTAGTATTTAGCCACCCTATGACTTCGATGGTCCCCTCCACATCCTGCAAAGGAATAGTGTTTTCTAACCTCATAATACGAGTGGCCCCAAAGTCATAGTACTTCGCAACCATGAAAAGCGGCGGCTGTAAGATAATCATAGACAACAGAATCCCAAACATCTTTCTCCTCGATATTTTTATCCACCGCAACCACCTTCGATTTGACTCTAAAACTTTGTGAATGCCATTTATCGTGTAGAAGGTGAATGGGTAAACCAGCATGTACATCCACCTGTCCCAATAATCCAACGCGCAGAAGGGCGTTATCAAAGAGTCGAAGGTTCCTACCAGAAGCAGCAACGTCCAACCATCAAGAATGCGATCTCTGAAGAAGCCGACAAAAGCGAAGGGCAAACACAACAAATAGAGAATGGCGAAACGGGATAAAACGTCCGAAACAAGATCCAAATACGTGGGCCAATAATGGCCCGGGATTACCATACCCAAATAATCAGCCAAGAATGGTAAACCACCTGGCCTAGGATACAGCGTATCCCCAGCAGCAATAACATTCGTCTCCATATGACTCGGTGTCGGCACAGGAAACATTCCTGGATAAACGCTCATCAAGAATATGGCTAAAGCCGGGGATGTAGAAGCCAAAACTTTTAGCATCCTCGCTCTCTTACCTTTAAAGAAATCGCTTATCATCACTCCTAAAATCACGGCGAACATAACAACCGATGCAAGCTCATGGGCAAACACAACGAGCACGGAAAGAAGGACGAACGACGCGAAATCCTTCCTTTTCTCCATGTTCCGAACTAATGGCAGCAGGAAGAGGAGAATCGCCAATCCAAGCGTATTCTTATAAAAGTCCCACGACACTCTCAACGAAGCCAGCTGAAACGTGAAGAAAAACGCGGCCGTCAACGCCTTCTTCGTTTCCCAATTCAACGCCTTCCCAGCAAAGTAGTAGACTCCACACACATTCAGCGCGTACAAGGTGGGCGCCACCAGCTTCAACAAGAAAAACGGGTCAACCTTCACGATCTTGTACAGTGGTATCAACAATGCGTAAAGTAGCCATGTGGAGAACACCTCCGACCAGTGATACCACACCACCCCACTTTGCATCCTCTTCACATAATAGAACGTATCGAAACCTATCGGATACGGATAAGACAAGACCTCAGGTATCAACCTAACAACAAAGCCTAACACGAACAAGAAAAAGAAGGCCTTTCTATAACTTATGTTGTCTAGGCTTATGTGCATTTGCATTTCCAGTCTCTCACATTTTTCAAGTTTGGAGATTTTGGTGTCAATGTTTTTCAACGCTTTTGTTAATACACGTATTTAAGCCCGTGTTGCAAAGATTTCAAGGTGATTCAGATTTTGCCGAAAATGTCAGAGCTATAGCATATGCGATAATGAGAATCGCTCCAAATGCAGCCGCCACAACGATAATCCACCAAGGGAAGGGGGAAAAGTAGGAGGTTGGATCAGTGCCTTCCTGATATTCCTTGAGGTTGGGTAAACCGTCTCCGTCGAGGTTAAGGGCTCCATCAACCGCATCAAGCGGATCTAGCCCGTAAGATAGCTCCCATGCATCGGGCATTCCGTCGCCGTCATCATCTATATCCGTTGTATCGGGGGTTCCGTCGCCATCCGTGTCTTTGAGAACGGTGATAGAGACTGAATTGGTATTTTTGTTGTCCGCGGCGTCTTTGACCGTTAACGGGACCACGTAAGTCCCCGGTTCTTTGTAGATGTGGGTGACTGTTAAGCCTGTTCCTTTGGACCCGTCCCCGAAGCCCCACTCGTAGCTGACTATTCCTACGTTATCAGAAGATTTGCTGGCATCGAAGGTCACAAAGATGTTTTGAGCAACGCTTCGGTCACCGCCTGCGTCAGCGACCGGTGCTGTTTTATCTAGTTTGACATCGATTATGTGGCGAGTCTCTTCGTTGCCAGCTCTGTCCACGCTCCAGTATTCCAGTTTGTTATTGCCTTCTATTATGATGTGTGGCTGACCGTCAGCTTGTACGCTCTTAGTTGGGCCGTCGTTTATTTTGTAGTAAATGGCTTGTATCCCGCTGTAATCATCGGTGGCTGTTAAGGTTATGGTAAAGTCTTCAGTGTGCCATAAGCCGTCGTAATCGCTTATAGTGGCTGAAGGAATTGGATCGTAAACCTTTGATGTCGTGTCGGTTGCGCCGTCGTCATCGGTGATGGTTAGCTTAATCGTATAGGTGTCGAGGACCTCATACCTGTGGGTTGGGTTCTGATCGGTGGATATGGTTCCGTCTCCAAATTCCCACCGCCAAGATACGATTAATCCGTCGAGGTCGAAAGATCGATCCCTGAATTCGATGATGCCCCCCAGCACCCACGCTTTTGGTGAAGATATGATGGCAAACTCCGCCTTTGGTGGGACGTTCAGCACGGTGATCTGCTTCATGATCTCGCCCAGCGCGCCTTCATCATCACTAACAATCAAGGTTACGGCGTAGTTTCCATTGTCCACATACTGGTGAGTGGGATTTTTTTCGGTTGCGTTTGAGCCATCGCCGAAGTCCCAAAGCCACGAAGCTATTGAACCGTCTGGATCATGCGACTCGTCTGTAAACTGTACGGTATCCATACCTGTGGGGGCGCTAGGAGAATATGTGAAGTTGGCTCTCGGCGGTTCATTCCCGCCACCGCTGCCGCCACCGCTGCCACCACCTCCACCACCACCTCCACCACCACCTCCACCACCACCTCCACCACGACGTGGGCGTACTTGGAGGTAGATGTCATTACTTACGTCGCCAAACCCTACAGAAACGTATGCTTTGTGGTTGGCAAAGTCAAACCTAGATGCATCTATCCCGTTGAAAAAGTCCGTTGGGCTCTTGCTTTCCATTAATACCCATGGATCTGACTCTCGATAACGATAGTAGACGTATCCACTCGTCCAACTTGAAGGAATATCGAAGACATAGGTGACCGGATAACGGGCCCCATAATTTTGACGATCCATTGAGGAGATGCTTATTTTGAAGATTTTATTTTGTCCTGAACCGGTAAATGTTATCTGAACTGTACTTTGCGTGGCAGTCCAGCGATAGAGATACAAGAGCCCAAAATTAACATACCAGACGTCGAATCTGCCACTAATATAACTAGTATGGAGATCAGCGTACTGGTTTGGCTGCCAATCAATCAAACGCGGATGACAGGAAATATGATAAATTCCGCCTGCGTTGTAAACGTCATCAAATTTATTGTTCAGTGACACAGGGTCCGTGTTGTTTTCGAGTTTGACCGAAACACCTATGCTGTTAAATAATCCGTTCTCTGAATCCCATGTCGCATAGAAATTGTCATCGCTCTTACTAGTGTCCCTATCTGCAAGATACTTGTAGAAACCTAATTTTTGTCTTACCGTACCATCGCTTTCCCCATATGGCTCAATCCATGTATAAACATATTCATTGCTATCGAATGAAAAAAGAGGTGGTAACGTCAAGTTACCAATAATATCATCCTTGCTTCCACCTATCTCGTAGTCATCGTAGGGAATATGTGGATGGGTTCTTGAATGAGAAGCTACTTCAAGGTACCCCTGATTCAACCAGTATTGAATCTGCGTCCAGTCAGGAATACTGTAGTACGTCGATGTTATGATCCCTCCTGTGAAGTATATGTGTTTTGCACTAAGCATTGCACACATGTCTTCGAAACCTTGCCAATTCTCTGGTAACGAGTTCCAGTCGTCTGCTGTAACTGTTACAACTGCCTTACGGTTGTCATAATATTTCGCAATCATTGAGTAAACAGGCTCATTTATTCCTGAGTTTGCTGAAACTGGCGTTACGAACCGCGTCGCAAGTATCGCTGATAGCAAGAAAACTGAAACGAAAGAAACTGAAATAAATTTCTCCTTCATTTCTTAATCATCTTAAAAGATTTCTTAATCTTAGAATATGTGGCTTATGAAGTTATTTTCTAGAAATATCTTCGATTTCTAAGGTAAAACAGGAGTTCCAAATCCTATCAAATCGTCTAGAATTCGCACGTGAATGTATGTCTTATCGATCGATGAGGCTCCCTAGGATGTTTATGTATTTGGTTAAGGCCTTAGGAAACGCATGTCTTAACAGCTCTAAGTCTTGGCTGTTTTCTATCGTAGAGCTTGGTATCCTCGAATGACCACAGTAGTGGTGCTTTTCATAATTCAAGGGAAAGTATTGACTGAACCTTATCAAAGCATCGAATAGACTCGTATGAGGACGGTGAACATGAATAGTACGCCGAGTAGAAGGGCCGCTTGTCTTAGTCTTCTTTTCTCGATAATTAGGCTTGTTTGTCTGTGGTGTGGTGAGACCAGTTCGGATGTGGCGAGTAGGATGATGGCGGTGACGGCTAGCCAGAGGCTGATGTCCATGAAGGTTAAGGGAAACTGCATTTTCTCATTCTTCCTTTTTTCGGAAGAGCATTGATACACCTGAGAGGAAGAGAGCCACGCCCATCAGAAAATAGTGGATTACCTTCATGCCTATTCCTAGACT
>Ga0315314_1000905_pt1 | contig 28955 bp, 22 predicted proteins | sample TDP9_MG_FD_203631 | JGI IMG/M metagenome (GOLD analysis project Ga0315314, IMG submission 203631) | Freshwater sediment microbial communities from Lake Towuti, South Sulawesi, Indonesia - TDP9 | ecosystem: Environmental > Aquatic > Freshwater > Lake > Sediment | place: Indonesia: South Sulawesi... | reverse complement strand
AGCGCTCGCAGTCTGTGCAGATCTCCCGGTTAATGACAGCGTGTTCCTTCGGCAGTGCCTCCATCTCCCCATAACTCAGGGCCGCCCTGGCGGCAATCCCGACAATCTCCCGGGCTGATCTATATCCCTTACGATCCAAAAATTCATCCAACCCTTTGATGACCTCCTTCAGGTAGCTGTAGCCTTTCAGCATGACCACAGAGCAAAGCTGGACAATCGTGGCTCCTGACATCATGAATTCCACTACATCCTTCCAGTCGTAGACCCCATTTGTCCCGGTGATGGGGATGTCCACGCCGGTGTAAACCTTGGAGACCCAGCGCAGCGTCAGAGGTTTCACCCATGGCCCCCCAACTCCGGCCCAGCCATGGATGTAAGGTTTACCCGCTTCAATGTCCAAACAAAAGCCCACAAACCGGTTGATGATGGTCACAGCCGAAGCACCGGCCGCCTTTACCGCTTTGACCATCTCCACCACATCTGCGACCTGGGGGGTGAGTTTGACGCTGACGGGAACCTTCACGGCTTTGGTGACTGCATGGGTGATCTCCGAGGCCGCATTCTTGTCCTGGCCTACCAGCATGCCGGTCTGGGCCCCTTTCATTTCTGAGGGGTGGGGGCACCCAAAGTTCAACTCAATCAGTTTGATTCCCGTGTCTTCGACCATCTTTGAGAGGGTGGCCCAGCTTTGCGGGATGGTTCCGCCCACGCTGCCGATGAGCACGCAGTCATTCTGGAGGGCCGCAGCCTGAGCCTCTTTGAGTTCTTCCATCCACTCTTCCGGCTCTTCTTCAGCCAGGCCACTGCGGCCATAAAAAGTGAAAAGCCTGGGCACCTTGCCCCGGCACACATTATGCTGTTCATCCAGGTATCTCCATTTCGACATCTTGGTCAACCGGCGCATGGCTTCCGAATCAGTCACCGTCTTGGCCACCAGCCCCCCAGCTCCGGTCTCGATCACCCGCTTCATGTTCTCGGCAGAGAGCGTTGGCTCAGCAGAAGCAGCTAAAACTGGGTTTTTAAACTTCACCCCACAAAATTCCGTCCTCAAATCGGCCATATCAACCTCCTGGTTAATCGTTATTCGTTACTCGTTACTCATTACTCATTGCTCGTTCTTTTTTCTTTTACTCATTACTCATCACTCATTACTCTTAACTCTTTAGATAGGCTCCTTCATGGGCCGAAGAAACAATCTTTGCGTAAAGTGCCATGAATCCTTTTTCTCTCTTGGGTTTCGGCGGAAGCCACTCCTTTCGACGAACCTCCAGTTCTGCAGAAGACAGCAGGACGTCCAGCTTACGCCCGGGAATATCAATCCGGATTTGATCTCCATCCTGCAAGAGGGCGATGGGACCTCCTTCGGCAGCCTCAGGAGAGACATGGCCAATGGCCGCACCCCGAATAGTCCCGGAGAGTCTTCCGTCTGTGATCAGAGCCACGTTCCCCTCCAGTCCTTTAGACTTGAGCAGCCAGAGGGATCCGTAAAGGCAGGGCATCCCGGGCCCTCCTTTCGGGCCAGCATACCGGACCACGACCACATCCCCGGGAAGGATCTTGCCTGAAAGAATGGCCTCCCCCGCCTTCTCCTCGGAATCGAAGACTCTGGCTGGCCCCTGATAGACCATCATCTCCGGCAAAACGGCCACGTGTTTGACCACGGAGCTCTGCGGAGCCAGGCTACCCCGAAGAATGGCGATCCCTCCTTCTTCATGCAATGGTTTTGTAAGAAGCCGGATCACTTCCCGATCTAAAACTACCGTTCCCCTCAAATTTTCCCGCAGGGTTTTTCCCGTGGCTGTTAATACCTCGAGGTTCAACAAAGGAGAAAGCTCTTTCATCACTGCCGGGATTCCCCCGGCTTCATCCAGGCGCTTCACCGGGTAAGCACCGCTTGGCTTGATATTACCGATGAAAGGAGTAGACCGGCTCAGTTCTTCAAAGATGGAAAGATCTAAAGAAATCTCAGCTTCATGGCCTAAGGCAATGGTGTGAAAGATAGCACAGGTGGAACCTCCCAAAGTTAAAATGACTCGAATGGCGTTTTGGAAAGCAGGCCAGGTCATAAGATCGCGGGGCTTGATGTTTTTCCGCAAAAGCTCCATGACTTGAACCCCGGATTGGAAAGCTATATTCTCCAGTTCCGGGTCCACCCCCGCCCGCGTCCCATTGCCAGGAAGGGTCATGCCGATGGCTTCGGCAAAAGCCTGCATGGTATTTCCCGTGCCCATCACGCCGCAGGCCCCTGCTCCTGTGCAGGAGATATCTTCCAGGCGCTGATATTCTTCTTGGGTGATCTTCCCGCTTTTCAGGTCCGCAAAAGCCGCGGTCACATCTCCGGCCCAGAGATCACGATCTCTATCCCAGGTCGGAAGCATTGTGCCACCGCAGACCAGGACGGACGGTAAATTCAGCCTGGCTGCGGCCATCAGGTGAGCCGGAACAACTTCGTCGCATACGGGCAGGAAGACCAGGGCATCAAACTGATTGGCCTCGGCCACAGTCTCTATATAGGCGACGGCGATATCCCTCCAGGCCATGTTAAAAATATTCGCTCCCGGCGCTCCACCGCAGGTCCCGTCACAAAGTCCGGAGAGAACGAACTCTACCGGCGTTCCGCCAGCGCTCTTTACCCCCTCTTTGGCTGCTCTGGTTAAAGCCAGCATGTGTTTCGTGGCCGGGCTGATCTCCCCCCAGCTATTGAGCACTCCGATGAGTGGCCGGTCAAGGGCCTCTCTTGTAAACCCGGCTCCTTTGAACAGCGCCCGGCGAAAGCCCATCAGATAATCAGGGGTCTTGGAATCTCTCTTTTTCACCAGTTAGATAACCCCCATTGAAATCCCCCCAACCCCCCTTTCTTAAAAAGGGGGGATTTTCATCGCGCCTTCGGCAATAGCGGTTAACCCAACCATCATCGAAATTTACCTTCCTTTTTCCTCAATCCCTCCAGAATCTTCTCCGGCGTAATGGGAAGGTCTTTGATCCGCACTCGAACAGCTGCATAGATAGCGTTGGCGATGGCCGCAGCCGTAGGAGCCAATGCGGGTTCCCCCAATCCTTTGGCTCCGTAGGGGCCCTGCCTATGGGGCTCTTCCACAATGATGGGAATCATCTCAGGAGTATCCAAGGCAGAAGGAATCCTGTATTCCGCAAAATTATTATTCTTGACTTTCCCCTGCTCTAATTCCATCTCTTCAAAAAGAGCCGTCCCGACCCCCATGACCAGAGCTCCCTGAATCTGCCCCTCAATCGCTAAGGGGTGGATAGATTTTCCCACATCGTGGGCAGAGGAAATCCGCAGAACCTTTACCCCACCAGTTCTCGGGTTCACCTCCACTTCAGCTGCCTGGGTGGCGTACATCCAGAAAGCGCTGGGGTTCTTCCCTTGCCCTGTCTCCCGGTCCAGGGGAGTGGCATCCTCCACGGTGAAAGTCCCGCGACCCAAAACCGGCCTACCCTGGCCCCGACCTTTGACCCCCACATAGAAGGACTCCCCGAGAGGCAGCTCTGTAATGGAGATGGCTTTTTCCGGTGCACCCCGAACAAAAATCTTCCCCCTCTCGATCAACAAGTCTTTGGGGTTGGCTTCCAGGATTTCGGCGGCGATATCGAGAAGTTGTTCCCGCGCGTCCGCCGCTGCCCGCCGCACGGCATTCCCTACAAAGAAGGTAGAACGGCTGGAAACAGAAGCCATGTCATAAGGCGTAACATCTGTGTCCGGATAAACGACGGAAATCTTCTCCACCGGGAGGCTGAGCTCTTCGGCGACGATCTGGGCCAGGGCTGTCGAGGCGCCTTGGCCCATCTCCACGGCGCTGCAGAGCAAAGTGACGGAAGCATCTTCATTCAATTTCACAAAGGCCGCAGAAGAGGAAGGGGTAACCGTGTTCTTGTGCATACAGGCAAGGCCTTTGCCCCGGTAGGGTTTTAGACCTTGGCCCCAGCCTATTTTGGCAGCAGCCTGGCGGATTGTCTCCTTCAAGCCTACGCTGTGGAGCACCTGGCCCGTTGCCGAAAGAGAGCTTTCTTCCACCGCGTTGCGCAAGCGAAGTTCGACTGGATCGATTCCCAGTTTTTCAGCCATCATGTCCAGGTGGGATTCAATGGCCCAGGTAAGCTGGGGAATGCCAAAACCGCGGAAGGCTCCAGCTACGGGATTGTTGGTGTAGACACAATAGGAATCAATACGCACGTTGGGAACTCTGTAGGGTCCGGCTGCGGAAAAACCTACGTTGCGGCATACCCGGGGTCCGATGTCCGCGTAAGCCCCTGTGTCGAAGATTAGCTCCGTTTCTTGAGCCATCCAGGTACCATCTTTTTTCATCCCTGTTTTGCAGCGGACGATCGTGGGGTGACGGACCGGAGCGACTCCGAATTCTTCCTCTCGAGTGTAGACCAACTTCACAGGCCGACCCTTGGTCTTCAGAGCCAGAGCCACGCAAATGGGCTCAGCCTTAAGATAGCTCTTTCCCCCAAAACCCCCGCCCACCGCAGTGCCCACTACCCGGACTTTATTCAGGGGAAGATTCAAAGCCCTGGCCATGGCTTTGCGGTTGAAATGAGGAGTCTGGGTGTTTGACCAGATGGTGACCCTGCCGGATGGGTCTGCTTGGGCAATCGAGGCATGGGGCTCAAGGTGGGCATGCTGCACCATGTGAGAGGTGTAGGTATCTTCCAGCAGGAGGTCGGATTCCCTAAACCCCCGCTCCAAATCCCCTCTGCGCAGCTTGAAATGATTGCAGATGTTTGTCCCGGCAACTGGGAAAATTCCTGGAGCTACAAAGTAGCGGGAGAGGTTTTCATGAATCAAAACGTCGGTTCTTTTCATTGCTTCTACCGGATCGAAGAGGGCGGGAAGCGGCTCATATTCCACTTGAATCAGCGAGAGCGCTTCCTCTGCTGTATCCATGTCGACTGCTGCCACGGCGGCCACTGCATCCCCTACGAAACGCACCTTCTCCCGGGCTAGAAAATTCTGGTCTTGGACCGTGACTCCGAAGGAGGCCGAAAAATCTTCTCCCCTCACCACGGCAGCGACGCCGGGCAAGGTTTTGGCTTTTTCCACGTCGATCCTTAGGATGCGGGCATGGGCAAAGGGGCTGCGTAGCACCTTGCCATGGAGCATTCCGGCAAGCTTCAAATCCACCGCATAAATTGTCCTGCCGGTAACCTTTTCTTCAGCATCCAGCCGGACTGGAGATAGCCCGATGGATTCAAATTTTCTTTCCCTATTTATCATGATTGGCTCTTCTCCACGCCTGCTCCAGGGCTTCTTCAGTGAGCATGGAAACCAGTCTCCTCCGATAATCAGCCCTGGATCTCGGAGATGCTTCGGTGGCAGCGATCTCTCCGGCGAGCCGGAAATTTTTCAGGTTCAACTCTTTCCCTTGAAGAAAATTTTCGGCATTCCTGGCCCTGAAGGGAACGGGAGCGACAGAGCCCAGAGCCAGGCAAGCACGCGAGCAGATCCTTTTCGCTGGATCGCTTTTCAGCCAGGCACTTACTCCCACAAGGGTCTCATCGACAGCGGTTCGCTTGGGCATCCAGCAATAAGCCCCGCCCCCCTCCGGAATTGGAGAGATGAAAACCTCTCCGATGAGTTCATCCTTCTCCAGATGGGTACAGAAAGGACCCGCACAAAATTCATCCAGGCCTACCACCCTCTCCCCGCCTTTTTTCCAAAGCTTTAATCTGGCCCCCAGCGCCAGTAGAGGTGGAAGCATATCCGCTGAGGGGGAGGCGTTGGCGATATTCCCTCCCAGCGTGGCCACATTCCTGATTTGCACGTCCCCGATTGCCAAGGCCGCCTCCCGCAAGAGGGCCAGGCGCCCGGAAAAAAGTGGATTTGCGGCTATCACGCTTATGGGAGTCATGGGCCCGATGCGGATTTCGGAATCGACCTCGATGAAATTAAGCTTCCGAATCCGGGCAAGGCCTATCACGGCCTCGGGACGAGCTTTCCCCTGCTTCATCTGGATGATGAGGTCTGTACCTCCAGCCAGAACTTTTGCCCTTTGTCCAAAACGATGGAGAAGGTCGAGGGTCTCCTCAAGGGTTGCGGGTTCAAAGTAACTGAAGGGTTTCATCTCACCATTTCCTTGCCAGACCGTAGGGGCGACCGGACTTCGGCGAGTCGTTCGACCCAGAGGCTCTCGAGCGGCTCAGTCGAGTCGCCGGTCGCCCCTACATTATATTATTTATGGGCAACAGAGAGGATGGCCTCCACGATCTTCTGGTATCCTGTACATCGGCAGAGATTGCCGGCAATGGCCTGTCTCACCTCCAACTCCGTAGGGTGCGGGTTCTCATCCAAGAGGGCCTTGGCTGAAAGCACCATTCCGGGCGTGCAGAAACCACACTGGATGGCTCCGTGATCGATGAATGCTCGCTGGATGGGATGCAGGCTCCCATCCGGCCTCTCCATCCCCTCAATGGTCGTCACTTGCCGACTATTGGCCTGAACCGCCAGGGTAATGCAGGATTTGATCGGTCTCCCATCCAGTAAAACCGTGCAGGTCCCGCACTCTCCCATACCGCACCCTTCCTTTGTTCCTGTCAGCTCCAGGTCCTCCCGGATAAGCTCCAGAAGAGTGCGGCGAGGCTCAACTTCCATCTTGTAAGGCAAATCGTTTACTTTCAACTGAATTTGCACTTTCATAAAACCCCCGATTGAATTTAAAATCCCAAAATACAAATTCTCAATCTCGATTAAATTTTTCGTTATGGATTCATCACCTGCGAATCCAGCCCCGCCCAATGCGGGGAAAAAATTTAGCCTTATACCACCCTCCCCCTGCGATGGGGGAGGGAGCGGGTGGGGGTGAATAGTTTTTCATTCCCCCTCCCCTTCACCCTGTGGAGTAATTTTCTATATTCCACAGGGTAAATCCCCTCCCACGTGGGGAGGGGAGATTATTGTAGTATTTGTTACCTGGAGCCTTTCTTCTTTTTCAATACCTCCAATATTTTCTGCGGGGTAATGGGCAGGGTCTTGATGCGCACCCCAACGGCATCGTAAATGGCATTGGCGATGGCTGGCGCCGTGGGCGTCATGGCCGGCTCAGCCACCCCCTTGGCCCCAAAGGGGCCAGGGTCAACTGTCTCTACCAGGGAAGTCTTCATGGGCGCAGCGTCCAGGGCCGTGGGAATACGGTAGTTTTGAAAATTGGACGTGAGCATGACTCCATTTTCATACCGCACCTCCTCGGACAGGGCATACCCCATCCCCTGAATGGATGCCCCTTCAATCTGGCCCTCGGCTGTGGACAGGTTTATCGGCCGCCCTACATCGTGGGCTGCGTTGATCTGTAAAACCCGTACCTCCCCTGTCTCTTCGTTCACTTCAACTTCGGCAGCCTGAGCCCCGAAGGCATAGGTTCCTGAGATATTCCCATAGCGAGTCGCATCAGCGATTTCGGAATTTGGTATGAAGGTTCCTTTGCCCAGGATCGGAGATCCTCCCCTGCGGTAAACGGCAGCGGCTGCCACTTCCTCAAAGGGGAGAAACTTCTGGGGGGACCCCTTGACAAAGACCTTTCCCTCTTTACAATCCATGTCAGATGGATTGGCTTCGAGCATCTCGGCGGCCACCTCCAAGATCTGCCTTTTGGCATCAGTGGCCGCCAGCTTAACTGCGCTGCCGCCGATAAATGTTCCCCGGTCTCCCCAGGTTCCCAGGCCGAAGGGCGCCGTGTCCGTATCCGTCGGCTCAACGATCACTTCGGAGAGAGAAATCCCCATCTCTTCGGCGCAAATCGCTGCATAGGCAGTGAGCAGCCCTTGCCCCACCTCCACCTCTCCGGTAAAGATTTTGACCTTCCCCCCCTCATCCACCCGGGCGTAGGCAGTGGCCCCGTCGAATAGAGGAAAGAAAGAGCGATTGCCACAGACGTGGCTGGTGGCCGAGATGCCCACGCCACGACTGGTATTCTTCTGCCCTCTCTTCTCTTTCCAGCCAATCGCTTCAGCGGTCTGCTTCAGGCAATCCCGCAGCCCGCAGCTTATGTATTTGAACCCGTGGGCCGTGATATCGCCCGCTTCGGCAGCATTGCGCAGACGCAATTCCAAAGCATCCATCCCGATCCCCTCGGCCAGCTGATCGAGCATGGATTCGACGGCAAAGGTGATTTGGGGATTGCCAAAGCCACGAAACGCAGAAGTGGGAACCTTGTTCGTGTATATCAAATAATTCTCATTGCGGATATTCCGCAAGCGGTAAAGGCCATCCACCCGGTAAGTGCCCAAGTTTAAAACGCCAGTGGCATACTTTGTGTAAGCTCCGTTGTCGGCATAAATCCGGTGCTCCTTGGCCGTGAGCAGTCCATTCCTCTTGATCCCCATCTTCAGGTAGATGACCATGGGAACACGCGGCATGGAGGTCTGGAATTCTTCATCTCGGGTGTTCACAATCTTCACCGGCTTTCCGGCTTTTTTGGCCAGGATGGCAGCCACCAAATATTGTTTCTGCTCTAACTTGCCCCCAAAGGCCCCGCCGATGAAAGTCTGAACCACTCGCAGTTGTCCCATGGGAACCTCCAGGGCCTCGGAGAAAATGAACCGCGACCAGGAAGGATTCTGCAAGGGGGCCCAGATCGTCAATTTGCCATTCGAGTCCCAGGCCGCAATGCAACCCACCGGCTCGAGATAACAGTGGATTTGAAGTCCAGTTTCAAACCGATCCTCCAGGATGAGGTCGGCCTCTTTAAAACCTTTCTCGATATCTCCCCGCACGGTTAAGGTATGGGAGGCGATATTGTTCTCTACCTCTTCATGAACCCTGGGGGAACCTGGTTTGATTGCTTCTTCCGGATGAAAGACCGCCGGCAATTTTTCGTATTCCACTCGGATCAGAGATATAGCTTCCTGAGCAATCTCCTCATCGATGGCCGCGACCGCGGCCACTTCATCTCCCACGTAGCGCACTTTGTCCCGGGCAAAGATCAGCTCATCCTTCACGCCCGAGCGGTAAGAACCGTATTTCTTCTTGGGGGTATCCTCCGCAGTTGTCACGGCGCGCACCCCCAATAATCTTTCTGCCCGGCTGGTATCTATGCGCAAAATTTTGGCGTGCGGGTATGGGCTCCGCAAGACCTTCCCCCAGAGCATCCCGGGGAACCTCAAATCAGCGATGTATTTGGCCCTGCCTGTGGCTTTGTCCTGGCCATCAATCCGCCCGAAGCGTGTCCCGACAATAGAAAACTCTCCCATTCCTTATCCTTTCAGGATCAGGCCTCACCCTTGCCAGGCTCTTTTCAGGGATTGGTAGACCACGTTGTTAATCACCGTTCTAATAAAAGAATCAATTCTTCCAGATCGGGATATCTGTAGAGCTTCTTCCGGTGCCTGGCGCGCGCATTCCTTAAGGAGTTGGTCCGTAACCTTCTTCCCCTTCAAGGCTCCTTCCAGCTCAGTCAGGCGCAAAGGCCGAGGCGCCACAGCCCCCAGAACCACCCGGACTTCAGCGCAGGTTCCTCCTTTTTTCGCTAAGCAGACCGCAGCAGAGGCGAGAGCGAAATCGATGGCCTGGCGCATGCTGTAACGGCAGTAAGCGGAGCAAGTCCCCTTCCCTTGGCGAGGCAGAAGAATCTCTCTCACCATCTCGTTTGGCGAAAGATTCACCGGTCGAACGCCATTCCCCGTGTAAAGTTCCTCGAGGGGAATGGTCTTTTCTCCTCGAGACGAAATGACCTTGGCCTTAGCCTGAAGGGCAATCAGGATGGGAACGGTGTCCGCGGCAAAGGAAGCATGGCAAGTCTTGCCTTCGGGAACGACGTAACATTTTTTTCCACCTCTTTTGAAGCAGGGAGGGAGGCCCCGGTCCCAGGTCTGCACCTGATCGCGGTAGATGCACTTAGTATCGAGACAGAGATTTCCGCCGACCGTGCCAGCGTTGCGGATGGCCGGGACCGCTAAATGGCTGATGGCCTCTTTTAGGCCCGGGTAACGAGAAGCGATTTTCGGGTTTCGCTCCAGGACACCCAAGGGCACCATGGACCCGACCTGCAAAACCTTAGAGCTTTCTTTGATCTCTCTCAGTTGAGGGATTTTCGATAGATTGATGATGACCTCTGGTGAGGCCAGGCCCCGCTTCATTTGGGGGATCAGGTCCGTTCCCCCGGCTAAAATTTTCGCCCGGCCCTTATGTTCAGCCAAAAGAGAAAGGGCTACAGCAGATTCTTTAGGTTCGAAATAGAAAAAATTTTTCATTTCTTTCCATGCAAAGCCTGCAAAATCTTTTCGGGCGTGATGGGCAGCTCGGTAATCCTGATGCCTATGGCATTGTAAATAGCGTTGGCCACGGCAGCGGTCGCCGGGTTCAGGGCTGGCTCACCGATTCCCTTCGCCCCGAATGGTCCGTTGGGCTCGATGGGCTCCACCAATATGGTCTTGATGGGGGGAAGGTCCAGCGGACCGGGGATGACGTAGTCCCTAAAATTTGGGTTCAGGATCCTGCCTCTCTCTGTGATCATGTTTTCCGTTAAAGCCCAGCCCACGCCCTGAGCTACGCCTCCTTGAATCTGCCCTTCCGTGGTCTGGGGATTGATGGCCCGACCCACGTCATGGGCCGCAACATAATCCAACAGATGGACCTGTCCGGTCTCCGTATCCACCTCCACTTCGGCGATCTGGCAGGCAAAAGGATAGGCCGGTGAAATATTTCCGTACTTGGTTACGGGATCGGGTATGACTGTATCAGGAACCCAGAAGCCCGTGCCGACCATCGGGGCTCCTCCGCGTTTGTAAAGGCCATTTTCCGCCACCTTTTGAAAAGGAATGCCTTTTTCCGGCGACCCTTTAACATAGATCTTGCCCCCCTTGGCTTCCAGGTCAGCCGGGTTGGCTTCGAGCATTTGGGCGGCCATCTCGAGAATCTGTCGTTTGGCATCGGCCGCCGCCGCCTTCACGCCATGCCCCCCAAAGACCGTGCCGCGGGTGGCGAAGCTACCCATGCCGAAGGGGCTGACATCCGTATCCACCCGAGCCACTTCGATCTGGTCCACAGAAATACCCAGCTCTTCAGCCACAATCTGAGCAAAGACAGTTCGCTGTCCCTGCCCCATATCGGATTCGCCATGGTAGACCAAAACCTTTCCCTCCCGCCCGATGCGCACGATTCCAGCCCCTCCGTCAAACTCCCGCGCAAAAGCCCGATTACCGGAAACATGATTGCAGCAGGCCAGCCCGATCCCGCGAGCAATACGCCTCTGCGCCCGCTTCTCCTTCCAGCCCGAGGCTTCGGTAGCTTTCCGTACGCATTCTGCCAACCCGGAAGAGCCAATCTTCCACCCGTGAATGGAGACTTCCCCAGTTTTCAGCCCATTTCTGATGCGGAGTTCAGCAGGGTCCATGCCAATTGCCTCGGCGATCATATCCAGGGAGCTTTCGATGGCAAAGGTCATCTGGGCATTTCCGAATCCCCGGAAACAACTCGTGGGCACCGTGTTGGTATACACCGTCATTCCTTCGGTTTTCAGATTCTGAAAATGGTAGAGGGAATCGGGGCGGTAGCAGGCTGTAGCCACGATGACCATGGAATACACCGCTCGGCCCCCAGAAGCCCCGATGACGCGCACCTCTTTACCCATCAGGGTTCCGTCTTTCTTGGCCCCGATTTTCAGATCAATATACATGGGGACCCGAGGATTGCCGGCCATGAAGTCTTCTTCCCGATGGTTCACCATCCGTACCGGCTTTCCGGTCTTTTGAGCAAGAACTGCCGCTACAAGATGAAGGTTGGTCTCCATCTTTGCCCCAAAAGCTCCGCCGTAGTAGGGGACAACGACGCGCACCTTTTCCAGGGGCAGGCCCAAAGCCTTGGCGTAGGGAATGCGGGTCATCGAAGGAATTTGGGTCGCCAAGTAAAGAGTGAGTTTTCCGCCAGGGTCAAATTGGGCCACGCAGGCCATGGGTTCCAGGTAGGCTTGGTAAACCTGGTTTGTATAGTACTGGGCCGGATGGACAACATCGCTTTCCTGAAAAGCCTTTTCTATGTCTCCTTTGGAAAGTCCGAACTCGCTGACGATGTTTCGCTCCTTATTGTGAATCAAGGGAGCCCCAGGTTGCATCGCTTCTATGGGATCGAAGACCGCAGGAAGTGGTTCATATTCCACTTGAATCAGGGATAAAGCTTCGTCTGCTGTGTCCTCATCGACCGCTGCCACCCCGGCCACCTCGTCCCCTATGAACCGAACTTTGTCTACGGCCAGGATCATCCAATCATCCGTTCGCGGGCCGAAAGGAATTTTGGGTGTGTCCTCGGCTGTGATCACGGCTTTCACGCCCCGGAGGCGTCTGGCTTTGCTCGTGTCAATATGCATAATGCGGGCATGGGGATGCGGACTCCGTAAGATTCGCCCTTGGAGCATTCCGGGAAGTTTGATGTCCGAGACGAACTCAGCCGTACCCGCAGCCCGTTCTCGGGCATCAATCTGCGGAAGCGGACGGCCGATGACTGAATATTCCTCCATTTTCAACCTCGCATTTGGTATGGGCGATTCTCGTAGAGTCGAGTCTCCGACATGAATCGCCCCTACATTATCTATTGGCCAGGGATAGGACTGCTTCCACGATTTTCTGGTATCCCGTGCAACGACAGAAGTTTCCCCCTAAAGCCCCTCGAATCTCCAACTCCTCAGGTTTTGGATTTCTGTCCAGCAGAGCTTTGACGGAAAGTATCGTGCCTGGAGTGCAGAAACCACATTGGATGGCTCCATGGGCAATGAAAGCTTCCTGGATCGGATGCATCTGCCCTCCTTTGCTTAACCCCTCGATGGTGGTCACGCTTTTTTCATTGGCCTGCAAGGCCAGAATCAGGCAAGAGCTCACTGGCTCTCCGTCCAGGAGGACCGTGCAGGCCCCACACTCCCCACTTCCGCATCCCTCCTTGGTCCCGGTCAACCCCAATTCATCCCTGATCACATCCAAGAGAGTCCAGTTCGCCGGAACTTCGAGTTCGTGAACCTCATCGTTCACCTTCAGAGTTAATGGATACTTCATCATGGAAGTCTCCTCTTAAATCCCCCCTCTCCCCCAAGCTGTGAAAAAAAGCCATTAATCACCCCCACCTTTACCCTGTGGAGTAGTAGAGCTTACTCCACAGGGCAACCCCTCCCCCATCAAGGGGGAGGGAATTTCTTTCTTTATCTCAATACGTTTACCCTCTCCCCCCGTGGTCGGGTCTAATCGACTGGCGGGAGAGGGCTTCGGCCGTGAGCTCCATTCGGCCTGAGCTCATGGCCGAAGGCAGCCGAACGGTAGGGTGAGGGAGCCAAGTAAGAAACCATCATCAAATTCCCGTGGGGGGAATGGGGATGCCCAGAGATTTCTTGATAGCTCTTTCCACGAGAACCTTGACCATTTCTTTCCGGTATTCAGCCGAGGCCCGGATGTCCGAGATCGGGCGGCATTCTCCTTGAGCGATTTTCCCCGCCTCCCGGATTACCTTTTCTTCCAGTTTTCTCCCTTCCAGGAACCTCTCTGTCTCCCTGGCCCTCAGGGGTGTAGGAGAAACCGCCCCCAGGGCCACCCTTGCTTTCTGACAAGTCCCTGCCACAGGGTTCAGAAATAGAAGGACGGCCACGCTTACCAGGGCCAAATCCAGGCTTTTCCGCCTTCCCAGCTTCAAATAAGCCCATGAGCTATTTGCTGGAACTTCGGGAATGAATATCTCTTTTAAAATCTCATCTTCTTTCAAAGCCGTGAGGCCAGGCCCGATGAAAAAAGATTCCAGAGGAATGCGCCGCTCTTTTTCTTGACTGACTAAGGTAGCTTCTCCCTCCAGAACGAGAAGCGCCGGAGCAGTATCCGCCGCAGGGGAAGCATTACACAGATTCCCTCCCAGCGTTCCGAGGTGGCGGACCTGGGGAGAACCCAATTTGTGGGCCGCCGCAGCCAATATCTCCCCTCCATCCCGCAGCAGCGGCGAGTTTTCCAGGGTCGCGTGCTTTACCAGCGCGCCAATCCGCAACCTTTTCCCATTTTTACTCATCCCCATCAGTTCCGGGACGTTCAGCAGGTTGATTACCAGCTCGGGGGTGACGAGCTTTTCCTTCATCTGCACGACCAAGTCTGTTCCACCCGCAATGAGCTTTGCCTTGGCCCCATGCTCTTTCAGTAACCCTAAGGCCTCAACCATGGAAGAGGGAGAAAGAAATTCAAACTTCTTCATTCGCATCATGCACCCCCTATGCGCTCATCTCGTCCAGTACTTCCACGATATGCTGGGCCTTGATCTTTAGCCCTCGATTGTGAATTCCTTGCCGCAATTGGATCAGACATCCCATGCAGCCAGTGGCTACAATCTCTGCCCCTGTTTTTTCTACGTCCTCCATCTTATGGTCCAGAATCTTGGCCGAGAGTTCATAATTCTCCAAGCCAAAGCTTCCCCCCAGGCCGCAACATTGGTCAGGAGCCGCCATCTCGGCCAATCCCACCCCTGCCGCCCGGAGCAATGCCCGTGGCTCTTCTCGGATTTGCAGTTTCCTTTTCAAATGACACGAATCATGGTAGGTCACGCGCCTGGCCGCCAATTTCTCTTTCATCCATGTTGAGGGCGCCACCTCACTGATTCTCCCCGCCAGATAGACGGTGAGATCGATAATGGATTCGCTGAAACGCCCTACCCGTTCTCTCAGGGCAGCATTTTCGTTCTGGAATAGTTTGAGATAATGTTTCTTCAGATGAGCACCACAGGAGCCACAGGCCACCACGATCTTCCCCATATTGGTCTTCTCAAAGGCTTCTATGTTGGCCAGAGCCAACTTTCTGGCCAAGGCCCAATCTCCGGAACCGTAGGCTGGGAGGCCGCAGCACTTCTGCCCCTGCGGGATGATAACCGACACGCCAAAGCGCTTTAAGACGCGCAGGGTGGATTGCCCAAGTTGGGGGAAGAGGTAGTTCATGGAACAGCCAACGAAAAAGGCGACCCGGTCGCTCTCTTTCAAAGCTATGACCTCGCGAGGGGACTGATCCAAAAAGAATTCCTCGGCTAATTCTGGAAGGATCCTGCGGGAGTCGATTTTGCCCAGAGGAAACCGTAAATGGAGCCCACTCTCCCCGGGGACTCTTTTGAAAAGGAGGCCGCGAACTAAGGAGCTGCCCTTGAGCAGGAAGGATAGGAGTCCCCGTGACCAGAGCAAGGCGTTCAAGGCAAATCTCTTGCTGAAAGGGAGACCTCTTTTCTCGACTACTTTGGCGCGGGCCTCAGCCATGATCTCATCGATGGACAGGTCCTTGGGACAATTTTCTGTGCAGGTGCCGCAGAGGAGGCATAGGGCCGCAAGCTCCTGCATAAAACCAGTCCGCTCAAGACGGTCGCGAGGATCAAAGAGATAAGGGGCCATCTGCATCATCAGGTTAGGCCCGCGGTCGTTGCTTTTTTCTTCGCTGACGATGGGGCAGATGGAATCACAGGAGTAACAATCCACGCAGCGGGTGGCCGTCTTAAAAATTTCGAATTCTTTCGGTTTCAGAATTTCCGGCTGCATTCCCCCTGGCACTTTTCCGAGAAATTCTGCTTCTCTCTTAAGGAATGGCTGGTAGGGTCTGGTCCGCTCTCCAAATCCTCCCCGCTCGATGACCAGATCGCGCACAACAGGGTAATGCGGCAGAGGTTCCACAACCATTTCCTGGGGAGCCGGGGTTTGGCAGATGAGGGTGGGTCTCCCGTTGATGTTCACTGCGCAAAGCCCACAGCGTCCATACCGGCATCCGTAGCTAAAGGCCAAACCGCGGTCAATATTCTCGTACACATAGAATATAGCGTCCAGGATAGTCATTCCTCGGGTGTAGGGAACGAGGTGCGTTTCCATATGTGGTGCCGCATCTCTCTCTGGATCAAAACGTGAGAGAGTCAGGCGGATGGTTTGGCTTTCCTCCATCAATCTTCCTCCGGTGGTTTCATTTCCGATAAATTAACCGGGCCTTCACTGATTTGCAGGTTTCCATTTTTCTTACTGATCCGCAAATGCCTTAACCAGTTTCGGTTGTCCCATTTTGGGAAATCCTCCCGAAAATGAGCTCCGCGGCTTTCCTGGCGGTTAAGAGCAGGGGTAGCAATGATCTTGGCTACCAGCAAAAGATTGGTAAGCTCTAAGGCCTCGATCAATTCCCGGTTATATCTCCTGGAGGACGCGGCCAGGGTAATCCGGAGAAGGTCCTCTTCTTCCATTCGCCTGATTTCCGCCAGGGCTTTTTGCAATCCTTCCCCGCTACGGATGAGGCCGACCCAATCCCACATCACTTTACTCAGGTGATTCTTGATTTTCCTGGGGCCGAGGTTATCCGTGTTCTGACGGGCGAAAAGCTCCTCGATCCTCTTTCGCTCCTGCTCGATCTGGCCATCATCCATTCTGCGAAAGGAGGCCACCTTTTTGGCCTCGTGGCCTGCTGAGTCTCCAGCCCTTCCTCCCGAGACCATGATGTCAGCAAGGCTGTTCTGGCTCAACCGGTTGGCCCCCTGTACACCCCCAGCTGCTTCGCCAGCGGCAAAAAGAGTGGGTATAGTTGAGCGCCATTCCTCATTGACTCGTATGCCTCCCATGAAGAAATGGCAGGTCGGGGCTACTTCTACCATCTCCTTCTCCACATCGATTCCGATCTTCAAATAAAAATCATTGAGGGCCGGAAGCTGCTTTTTGATAAAGCCAGGAGGGTTGTAAGTCATGTCGCACAATACGCCTCCCCGGGGGGTACCGTTCCCCTTCTGAATCTCCGAGTAGATGGCCCGGGCGATAATATCCCGGGTAGCCATCTCCAACCGGGGGTCGTAATATTTCATCAGGCGTTCCCCTTTGGCATTCATAAGCTTTGAGTAATAAAAGGTTCCAGCCAGCATTCCTTTCAATGATTCCGGAAAAATCAGGCCCAGGGGATAGAACTGCACAAACTCCATATCCACCAGCTCCGCCCCTGCTTCCAGAGCCAGAACATAGCCATCCCCGGTGACATCCGCGGGGTTGGTCGTAAAGGGATAGACGTTCCCGGCTCCACCAGTGGCGAGGATGATGGTTTTGGCTTTGAATCTAACCATGTCAGCCGTGAACAGATTCATCCCCACGGCCCCTGCCACTTGCCCTTCATCCATGAGCAAGCGCAGGATCATGGTGTCTTCTACGATCGGGATCTTCCGCCGCAGGATCTCGCCCCCCATGGCCCGGAGCATTTCCCTCCCGGGCCGGTCTTCTAAATAAACCGAACGGGGGTAGGTGTGCCCGCCGTCAATCCTGAGCAAATATCGGTCTCCTTCCTCGGTGCGCTCCCAGAATGCGCCCAGCCGTTCCAGTTCCAGTACACGCCTGGGAGATTCCTCCACCAAAATGCGCACCAGATTCTGCTCGTTGAGATAGGATCCGCCTTTGATGGTGTCCTCAAAATGTACCTGCTGGCTATCCTCTGGCTCATGCCAGGGGCCTACGGCAGTGGCCGCCCCCATGGCGCAGGTCGTTCCACCAGTCCGCCCAAACTTGCCCTTGACCACCATGGTCACCTGGGTTGCCTGGTTGTGGGCATGGAGGGTGGCCATGGCCCCGGCCCCCCCGCCACCGATCACCAAAACATCTGTCTCTAAGAATTTCATTTATCCCACTCTTCCCCAATTAGCGCTTGGAACGGAGGCGCCTCGGCTTGATTTCTTTTGCCATCACATTGCGCAACCGCTCCCATTCTTTCCCAAAGATGGCTTCCATCTGGGGGGCAAATTGTTTGACCAATTTCAACGAGATGATGTCATGGGTGATGTAATCTTTGGCCAGGTTAACCATTCCCCGGTTATGGGTCCAAGTGGCAAATGATTCGCCCGCTTTGCCAAAATGGCCCAGTTGGCGAAGGGAAAGAACCAGGGATTCCAAGATATCAATCCCCGTGGTTGTGAAAATTTGAATCCATTATCACATCCTCCAAAACCTTGTCAACCTTTTTTCGTGATTTCTGGCCTTCCGGCATATTTTCGTCTGCCCCTCTCCCTCTCCTAAGGTTCTGCTGCCCTTGAGATCAGGGCGGTATCGGCAATTTTATTTGGACGGAATTCCCGCGCCCCATCGAAGAAAATGACCATCGACCAGTGAGCACTCCAGATCGAAAATCCTATGGCAAGAAATAAGGATTTGGCCACAAGCGTCAAGCGGATGAAGGTAAATATTAAGAAAAGGGGATCAACTTAGCTGTTTGAAAATCAGTATGGTTGGATCATTTTTCTTTTAGGTTGCCATTCCTGCCCCTGCTTTCGCAGGGGTAAACTCCAGCAGAGCCTGGCCCGCACTTGTCGAACAGACCCGACCACGGGATGCGGGGAATCCAGGATTTCTCCTACGGGTTCTAATTGTTAGAGAAAAGGAAATTCGATGGTTTCGATTGCCGGATGGCGATTCAATAGGCACTCGTCTCGTCAAGTTGAAACGAAAGCATCCAATGAAACAGCCGTTTCAGGAAACTCCGCCAACATCTGGCCATCCGACGTTACGAGCGGGATGTTTAGGTGCCGGGCCAAGGCAACAAATTCACAGTCGTACGCCGAACAACGCGAAGACGAAACCAAACTCAAAACTTCACCAGACTCCACTTGGTATTCTTCGCCCTGGAAAAGAAGCTCGGCCTCGATCATCAACTGGAGCGCGTCGGCGAGAACAAGTTTGCCCTGTCGCAGATAGTAGGCAAGTATGTTTCGGAACTCACTGCGCCACAAGATGGGGGCTACCCAAGATGAATCCTTCTGAAACACTGCACGCGCTTGGGGTGTTTTCTCCCCACCAAGGAGCAGGTAGGCAATGACGTTGGTATCAACAACGATCACGGGCGCCCCGCAGACTTTGCGGCCCGAAGGATGTCTTCGGTAAGCGGAGGTAGGGCAATTTTCTCCCGCAGGGCGTCCACGCCCGCCAGGAAAGCATCTGGTTCGATGCGCTTGCTCAGCAGGGACCGCTCAAGGCATACGATCACTTCGCTGTTAATGCTACGCCGATGCGCGGCAGCGCTTTGCTTTAGGCGCTTGTAAAGCTCCTCTGGAATGCTCTTGATGGTGAGACTGGGCATCGCGATCTCTCCTCGACAAATTCCAATATGCAACCACTATGCAACTATCATACTCGGTTGCCCTTCCCATGTCAAGTGTCTAAGAGGCCTTAGATCGCCATTTTCAGCTCTGGGCATCTCCCAATCTTCTTCCTAAGAGGGCATTTGCATGAGCAAAATGGCTTTCTAAGACAAAAATGGCGTTTGCTTTTCTGGTCTTCTTTTTTGATTCCAAGGATTTGCCATGATCCGACCCCGCCCAAAATTTTGAAGGTTTGACCCCAAATACCTGGATAATCTCTCTTTAGCCGTTTTCACCTCTTGCAAGATTTCAGGAGGCAAGAATAACGGGGTTAGGATAAATTATCCAGCGTCACTTTCATCTCTTTCCGCGGTGGCCGGAATGAATCGGAATACGCGCCCAGCCTTAACGCCCCCCGGCAATAGGGGCTTTTTTTATGGGTGGAAATGTGCTAATTAAATAAGCCGAGGTTTTTATGAAAAAGCCAGACAAGAGCCGCTCATATCAAATTCGTCCGCTTCTCATTTAATTTTTGTAATTTTTGGGGTCGGACCAAGAAAAATGATTGATTTTTAAGGAGAATGGTGAGGAAAACGGGGCTTTTAGGGGGCTTAGAGCCGCATTTTTAAGGGTAAAATTGCAAAATTTGGATTTGAAGGATGGCTCGGGCAAATCGACATTTTCTTCCTGGATATATATGGCATATTACCCATCGTTGCCATAAGCGGGAATTTTTGCTGAAATTTGCGCGGGATCGGCGGCGGTGGTTGGAGTGGCTTCTGGAGGCGAAGAAGCGGTACGGGGTTTCCGTTCTGAATTATTCGGTCACTTCAAACCACATTCATTTGATTGTGCGAGATCATAAGGGCCAAGGGGCCATTGCCCGGTCCGTGCAATTAATTGCGGGGAGGACGGGGCAGGAATTCAATCAGAGGAAGGGACGGAAAGGGGCCTTTTGGGAGGATCGGTATCACGCAACGGCGGTGGAGGGGGATTCGCATTTGGTCCGGTGCATGGTTTATGTGGATTTGAACATGGTACGTGCTGGCGTTGTGAGCCATCCGTCGGAGTGGGCTTTTTGCGGGTACAATGAGATTCAAAATCCTCCGAAGAGGTATTGTTTGATTGATATTGAGGAGTTGATGGGATTAATTAATGTTCGGGACAAGGGAGAGCTAAGGGAGGCGTATCGGGGTTGGGTGGAGGAAGCACTGGAGGGGAGTGGACATGAGCGCCGGCCGGAGTGGACGGAGAGCATAGCCGTGGGCGGCGAAGCCTTTGTGAGGATAATCAAGGAACGGCTTGGGATACGGGCAAAGGGGAGAAAAATAGAGGGAGGGCAGAGCAGGTTTGAATTGAGGGAGGGTTTGGGTCCTTACTTTCATGTTTTTAGGGGTGAAAATGTGGATTTAAGCGAAAAAAACACCTTCTTTTGGAGGCAATCATTCAAAAAATCAATATCTTAGCTTGGTCCGACCCCAACAACCCAACAAAAACAACAGAAATAGTCTCAGACAACCTAATTTCGCTCATCGATATGGGGACTTTCCTTGACGAAAAACTGGTTTTCGCAATAGGGGCAAATTAATTTGACCTCGCGAAACCGCAGGTCATAATCGCAATAAAACTTTCCACGGCAGCGGGGGCAAGCGACCCAAAAGATCCGTTCCATTGTTGAACCTCCTTATCCCGCACCCCCAAAGGGATCGGCTAAACCCGCACCTTGTCCAGGTCCAGCCATTCACTCAATTTGATCTTGTTCATGGCTTCGTCCGGTACTTTGATCACTGCCGGATAAGCTACGTCCAGCGGGCGCGTTGCGTCAATGATTAATTTATTAAACCCGAAAGAAGTGGTGAAGACCGTGTGGATATTATGGATCAGGTCCACGTCGCGCTGGGGGTTCACGGCTGTCAATACAGCCCAGATGACTTCTGGTTCGTTAAATACATCGATGTCCTCATCGACAATGACCACGACCTGGGTCTGCACCGATTCGTTGAGTGCCAGCATACCGGCCCGCTTGGCTTGTCCCTCTCTCGTCTTCTTGATGGATATATAACAGGCCAGCCGGCCCACACCCGAATGGGGGAGATGGACGGCTACGGCATTGCCCAGTTTGGCTTGCAGGGTATTGTATATCCCGCCCTCCTTGGGCAGCGCGCCTAGATTAAAGATCTCTTCGTGCCCAGAAAAAATATCCTGCATGATAGCCTGCCGCCGTCGAGTCAGGGCAGTTACCTGCATGACCTGGCGCAAACACTGCGCTTGATAATGTCGGGTCACCTCGCCGAAAGGATCGACGATCTCCCGCACCCCAGGTGGGATCTCACCTTCGATCACGATTTCGGCATCGGCCGGTACCATGAACCGCTCTCCCCAGGTTGTAGATGGCGTCAAGCGCAACGGCTCTTGCAGGAAGGCGCCGATGGATTCGTAGTCGTCCCGCTCGTAAGGCGTTAGAGCCAGGGAACCGAGGCTGAACGCCGGATGGTGCCCCAGGATATAGATCACCGGGGCCGGGCGGCCTAACGCTTCGTAGCGCGCCAGTATCCTTTCCAGGTGCGGGGTGTGGATGGAAATTCCCAGCTTGCGGGGTCCTTTGTAAAAGGCCTTAATAAAGGAAGCATCATAGGCTCCGATATCGGGATCGCGCATGCAGGCGATCATCGTTAAGACAGGTCCCAGGTCCATTTCAAAGTGTCGGACTATGGGTAAGATGCCCACGTCTACCTGGTCACCAGTGAAGACTACCTCCTTTACCGGAGCTTTCTCTTCCGGGATGACTACCGGATCCACGTGCTGCCTCTCCAGGTGCGAATAGTGCAAACTGAGGGGCATCTGGGCCTGATCCGGGGGAAATTCCAAGGCCAGGGCGCAACACTCGCGGCGGGCAAAGATGTTGGTCACGATTGGAATTCCCGAGTCCTGCCCGCAGAGGTTCTCGCAGCGGTCGAAAAGGACCGTGGGAAAGCGGTTCAGGTTCGTCAGGTGTTTCAGGATGGCGGTAACCTCAAACTGTTTTGGTTTCACGTACCGGTCGATCTCCAGTAATTCCTGCGGGTAATGCTGGCGCAGATGACGGATAAAACCATTTAAATCTTTGGGCACGGCGATTCCTCCTTGCACGCAGCGTATCAGATCGTTTTTGAGGACTCCTCGAAAATCGAGTTAGTTAGATACATTTCTTACTTACCCAGGTAGGCGGCTGGGTCCACCGCGTCGCTCCCGGGTACCCCGATCTCTTCCGGATAGTTAGCTTTTCTGGTAGCATCGATGCCGACCTTGGTCACAATATGAGATCCGCCTGCCGGGTCATAAGAAGCTGGGTCCAGGGGTGACCCGCGAGAGCTGGTGACCATGAAAACATCCGTGTCCGCCCGCAATCGCGTGGCGATGGCGTGCATGACCTCACTGTCACTCATGATGTTCACATCATCGTCCACAACGATCACGTATTTAAGGAAGGGATCGGCGGCAAAGGCAGCCATGGCCACGTTCTTCGGGTCACCCTCGATCATTTTATCCATGGCCACGTAGCAGATGAACCGGCAACGGCCGGACAGTGGCATGTTCACTGCAGTCACCGTAGGGCTCGCAATCCTCGTAGTACGCAGAATCTGACTGCATCGGGTGACACCGGAAAGGAGAAGATTGTCGGGATGGCCCACAAAACAGCTCTGGTAGTAGGCATCTTTGCGCATGGTCATGGCTTTAACATGCACCACGGGGTTTTTGCGCTCCGGGCCGTAGGTCCCCGGATACTCTCCAAACGGCGCTTCAGGGGCAAATTCGTCAGGCGCCATTTCGCATTCGAGAACAATCTCGGCATCCGCAGGCACCTCGATGTCCATGGTCTTGCACTTCACCAGGCGCACCGGTTCATTCAGCATGGCCCCGGCCATCAGGTATTCGTCCACTTCGAACGGGGTGAAGCTCAGGCAGCCCAGGTTAAAGGCCGGGTGGTGGCCGATGGAGACGGCAAACTGCATGGTCCGCCCCAGGTTACGGTATCTCTTCATGATGTAGTGGCCGTGGGCAGTTTGCGAAATCTGAATCCCCAGCCGGTCCTTCCCTTGCACCATCAGGCGGTAAATTCCGGCGTTACGGACTTGGGTATCAGGATCCTTCATGATGGAAAAGCCGGCCGTTATGTAATGCCCAGCGTCTTTGGCGTGATATTTAAGGATGGGCAGCAGATTCAGGTCAACGTCTCTGCCTTGCAGGAAAACCTCCTGCACAGGAGCATTCCTCACCATTACCGGTTCAATCGGGTTGGCTTCTCGCCTGGCGTATTCCGTGGTAAACTCCCGGATGTTGGCCTCCGGGGACATTCCCAGGGCCATGGCCAGCCGCCTGAAGTCGGCATGCATGTTGATGATGACAGGCAGCTTTGATCCTTTCACCTTTTCAAAAATGACCACGGGAAAGCGCCCTTCTCTCTCCAGTCTTTCGATCAGCGCGGTTACTTCAAAAACCGGGTTTAACTCACGGGTAACATGGTAGATATGTCCCGGGTAATTTTTTTCTAAGAAATGAATGAAGGTGCGCAAATCTTGAGCCATTTTCTCCCTCCCATCCGACCAAAAAAAATTTCCTCCCCTAAATCCTATTTTCAGATCGTGGCGGCAGAATCCTTACGCATGAGTTACGGTACCGGTTTTTCATTTTCCTGGCTGAATCAATCTTGCTGTTTGGGAAACTTTCAGAACTCTTTCTTTATACCACTGCGGCAGGAGGATCCCCGCAGCCAATATCACTCCGATCGCATCTGTATATCCGCCGGGATGGATCAATAGAATGCCCGCGGCGAATAGAACTACCCGTTCTATGACCGTGGAAGGCCGAATAAGGTACCCCTCGATACTCGCGGAAAGGAAGTAAGCACCGAGCATACCAGTTATGAAGGTGCGGGCAACCAATAAAACTCCTCCTTCCATCAATAATGTAGAAGAGTACATCCACATGAATGGCATGATGTAGGCAGAAAGCCCGTACATGAAAGCCCGCCACCCAGTTTTGGTTGGCGAAGCGCCCGCGACCGCCGCTGCTGCATAAGCAGTCAGGGCTACTGGAGGAGTGATGGTACTGATGGCCCCGAAATAGAAAAGGAAAAGGTGGGCCGCCAGCGGAGAAGCTCCCATTTGGATGATCGCCGGAGCGTTAATCGCGGCCATCATCACGTAAATGGCTGTGGCCGGCAGTCCCATGCCCAGAATTAGGGAAGTGATTGCGGTTAGAAGAAGGCCGATGAATAGGCTCCCGCCCGATAAGGCGATCATAAAACTGGTTAACTTTACGCCAAGGCCGGTCACGCTGATCACGCCCAAAATAATTCCCGCGCAGGCGCAGGCCGCAGCCACCGACACGGCATTTTCCCCCCCTTGTCGTAAGGAGCGGCCGATGCTCTTCCAATTCAGCATCTTTCGCTTGGCGATCAAAACCGTAATCAAAAGGAGCATAATGGACCAGAACCCGGCGCGCATGGCCGACCAACCCATGGCGATCCATACCACCAGAGCGGTCAATGGAACCAGGGCATACCACCCTCCAATCAAGCTGCCCAGCAGGGAGGGAAGATCTTCTTTGGCCAGGCCTCTCAGTCCCATTTTGGCCGCCTCAAAATCCACCATAAAGTAAAGGCAGGCATAGTAGATGACCGCCGGCAGAGCCGCTGCCTTGGCCACAGCAAAGTACGAGATGCCCAGGTTTTCAGCAATCAAAAAGGCCACCGCCCCCATGACGGGGGGCATGATCATTGCTCCCGTAGCCGACACCGCCTCAATGGCCCCAGCCACAAAGGGGCGGTAGCCGGCCTCTTTCATCAGGGGGATGGTTATGGTTCCGGTAGTGGCCACTTCGGCCAAAGGAGATCCAGTGATTGTGCCCATGAGGGCGGAGGACACTACTGCTACCTTGGCCGCTCCCCCCCGGCGTCTCCCGGCCATAGAAAAGGCCAGATCCACAAAGAGTTTACCTGCGCCCGTGTTGCTGAGAAAGGCGCCGAAGATGATATAAATGACCACGAAAGTCGCGGAAATGCCAATGGGCAGGCCGTAGATCGCCTCCGTCGTTGTATACAAAAAGGAAATAATGCGCTCTACCGAGTAACGCTTGTGAGAGAGTAACCCCGGAAGCTCCCCTCCCCAAAAGGCATAGGCCAGAAAGACCAATGCCGTGATGGGTAGGGCCAATCCTGAAGTCCGGCGCGCCGCCTCCAGCACAGCGGCGATCATAATGAAGCCGAAAACCACATCCTGCATAGAGGGGATGAAAGCACCTATGTTTCCTTCCCAGGTGGCCAGAATATAAAAACTGGATGCTGCCGCGGCGGCAATAAAAAGATAATCTATCCATTGTATGCGTTGGGATGTGCTCGATGTAGCCGAATAGGTAATAAAGGCCAGCATCAGCATTAAAAGCAAATGAATACCGCGCTGGTCCATCGCCGAAAGCAGACCGAAACCCGCCGTGTAGAGGTGGAAAAGGGAGGTAAAAATGGCAATCCCCGCTGTGATGTAAAGGATAACCCCCGTCCCTTTTCGTCTGCCGACTTCAATATCCGCCATCCGTTCATCTCCCCTTCTGAATTTGAACGCTGCGCTGGCCACTCAAGCCCGGAGGACCCCGGAGGGCCCCATCCCGTGATTTACCCGCCTATTTCATGACCCCTTTCTCTCTAAAATACTTTTCCGAACCAGGGTGCATAGGGAGGTACCTTACCGGGGCGTTTTCCAGCTTGATGGATTTGCCTGCAGGGTGGGCGGTATGCATCGTTCCCAGATTCTCAAAAATGGCCTTGGTGATCCGGTATACCAAGTCTTCACTGACTTTGGCATTCACCACCACGATGTTGGTGGAGGAGATCGTCTTGACTTCATAGCCCAGGCCATACATAGGGGCGGGAATTGTTACGAGATTGAAGAAAGGATAATCTTTTAAGAAAGCCTGGGCCTTATCGCTTTCCACCGACGGCATGTCGAAGGCAAACTTTCCAAAGGTGGCCATCTGTTTCACCGATGGGAGGGGCATCGGCCCCACGGCCATAGAGACATCGACATGACCATCTTGCAGGGCCTGCATACCATCCTCATAATTGAGATAAGAAAGGCGCATATCACTCTTTTGGACTCCGTAGTATTTCAGAAGCGAAAGGGCCATGTAGGGTGTACTGCCACCCTGCGGCCCGATGGCGACCCTCTTGCCCTTCATCTGGGCATAGCTCTTTATGCCACTGGCCTTGGGCACCACCACATGTAGCGGCCCGCCAGCAATGCCCCCGAACAATACTCGGATGTTGGGCAGCTTTTTCTTTTCATACCTCCCGGTCCCGGTGTACGCCTCGTGGGCTACGTCGCCATTGGTAATACTTATTTCGCTCTCCCCTCTTCCCACCATAGTGGCATTTTCTATGCTGCCCGCAGAGGTGACCACGTCCACCTTGTAACCCGGAATGTTCTTGCCAATGATCTCAGACATGCCGACGCTTAACGGGTAATAAGCGCCGCCAGCCGGGCCGGCGGAAATGGAAATATTGACTCCTTTTATAGTTTCTTTCTTTGGATCAGCAGCGGAAGAAATTCCAACCACGGCTATGACTACGAGAACTGCTAACCATGCTGTCATAAATCCTATTTTCTTGCTTTTCATTTTAACATTTCCTCCTTCCGATATTTTACTCGTCCTGCCTTAGCCCTTTTCCCAGCCATTGTGGCTGCGGGTTCGCGGCCTATGAATAGCCCTTCCTGGGTTTTATTCAATCGCTACTTCACCTTTAGGAAGCGGCGCTCCGGGTCTAAACGCCGGAATATGTCTAACTCTTCCTCGGTAGGGGGCTCAGTGACGACAAGATCATCGGCAACTTTCAGATCCCAGCCCGTATTCGCCCGCGCTTCTTGTGGATCGACGCCCGGATGAATGGCTTTTAGGACCATCTCCTTGCGCTCCGGATCAAATCCCAGGATTCCCAAATGGGTTATGACCTGCAAAGGGCCCCCGCCCACGAGGCCGGCTGCGCGCCGTGAGTCGCCGCCCTGAAGATAGCCAGGGCTGGTGATAAAGTCCACTTTTTCTACAAAGCGTTTCTTTTCATGCCAGGTAACCACCAAAAAATTCGTACAGCTCGCTATGTCATTCGCTCCCCCGCTTCCGGGCATTCTTACTTTGGGACGATCCCAGCTGCCGATAATCGAGCTGTTTAGATTTCCGTATTTATCGATCTGGGCACCCCCCAAAAAGCCCACATCCACAAACCCCCGCTGGCAAAAGAGGAGGGTCTCGGTGGTGGAGGGAAGCATCACGCTCCCGTAAGCAGACCTGGACTCATTGGCCGAGGAGGGAATTCGGCCAATTTCCACGATCGGAGCCACTGCCCCCACCTCGAATAGTATGGTCAGAGAAGGGGCATGCAATTTTTGGGCGGCCAATGAAGCAATGATGGGCACCCCCGCGCCAGCAAATACGACTTGGCCATCCTTCAGTGCTCTGGCTGCGCATACCGCCATTATCTCAGTGGGATCGTAATCCATAGCGAACTCCCTTTTCTTATCCTCCCCCATCAAAACTAATCCTTCGCCAGGCTGGAGTATTTGATGATGGTACTCACTCCGAAAAGCTCCAGGTAATCTTCGAAGTTTTGCGTCTGGATAAAATATTTTTCTATATAATTCCTGGTGTTCTCCTCGGGGCTCTTTGAGGTTTCAAAACCCCTGTAGTATTCACGAAAATGCTCATGGACAGGCTCATAGCAGCCGTAGCAGTCATAGGGAAAAGCCCCGAAGGGCACTTCCGATACGGCATCTACGCAGAAGAAAGGAATCCGGGTTAATTCCGGAGTCCTGCGAATCTCTTCCGTGGGAACGATTCTTTCCGCGGTCACGATGACCTTTTTGGCGGCTTTGGCCATGTCCATATCCATGGCAGTTATACCATCGATCTGCACATTCCCATACTGATCCGCTCTTTGGGCATGAATGACCGCCACGTCAGGGTTGAGAGCAGGGATCAGGGCAAGTTGTTCCCCGGTGTAGGGGCATACAAGAGTTTTCAGCTCTACCAGTTTGGCGATATCCGAGCCCAGGATCACTTTGGCCGGAATGCAGGGAATTCCCATCGCGCCGGCCATGTACCTGAGGCCTATGGCCAAGTTGCTCCATTCCTCAAATTTCGCCCGTTTGCTTTCCATATAGACCCGCACGATGGGAGAAAGACCATACGTCACGGCGCCGCTCAGCCAGCTCGTAACCGCCGTCTTCATGACCCCCGAAACCAGAAGAAAATCTGCCTCAAAGCTCATGAGCGCCCGGGATACGGTGAGGCCTTTCTTCCCGGCTCTAATCAATTCTCTGAGGATCGCAATGGGTACCCGATTGTATTGAATACCCCCTACGGCCAAGTGACAGCCTTCTTCAATTAATTGAGTAGCTTCTTTAAGCGAAACCCGTTTATCCCGCATTCCTTTATTCTTGACATTAACTTCGGCCCAGGGTACCGCTGAGGGTGTATACCTTCCGCTTTTGGTTTCCATGTCAATCATCCCCCAATTTTTCAAAAAAGGCTCCGTTACAATGCCTAATGCAAAATGAAAAATTCGACATATTTTTGGCCCAATCTTGAATTTTGGTAACAATTTAGCTCTTTGAAAAAAGCAATAAAACCTCCTTTCCTCTTTCTCGAAAATAGCGAAAACCCAAGAAATCCCCCCGTTCCCCCCTTTGAAAAAGGGGGGCGGAGGGGGATTTACTCATGGAATTTCGAAAAGCTAAATTGATATGAATTTTGCAATTTGCAATTGTTTTTATTTTCGGTAGTGGCCCGATAATATATTGATAATTATTCCAAAATCCTGGCGCCTTCTTTAATTCTAAACGGCAGGATGTTCTCTAGATCAGCCATGGGAGCCATTTTCCGCAATTGTTTTAATAATTCA
>Ga0315314_1000904_pt1 | contig 28979 bp, 28 predicted proteins | sample TDP9_MG_FD_203631 | JGI IMG/M metagenome (GOLD analysis project Ga0315314, IMG submission 203631) | Freshwater sediment microbial communities from Lake Towuti, South Sulawesi, Indonesia - TDP9 | ecosystem: Environmental > Aquatic > Freshwater > Lake > Sediment | place: Indonesia: South Sulawesi... | reverse complement strand
CAACGACTCTACGGCTCTTACTGTGCCGGCTCAGGGTTGGCCGAGACTCTTGTTCTGGAGCAGGTAGCGTGAAATCGTTCACTCCCACAGATTTTAGCCACACTCTAATCAGATCCTTGATCTCCTCAAAGGTGGCATCGCCGATGCCACGCACCTTCTTTATGTCCTCGATCTTCTCAAAGGGGCCGAACTCCTGCGCTCAAGACAGGGCGAGACGCCCCTTTAGAGCAATTAAAACTCGATCTGGCTCGTCAACCTTGACATCTTGGGTATCATGGAAATGGCCACTGGATTCTCCGATACACTCTCTAATCTGCAGCCGACTCGCCCTCTGTGGTCTCCGTAGGCGTCGGAGTTAAGGTTGACGTCGCTGTCAGCGTTGCAACCTCTGTGGTTGGCGTGCTTGTTACCGTCGGTATCTCCATGGCCGCCTCTGGGGTGCTCGTCGGCGTGTCAGTCACCTCCGGGGGCGATGTCGGCATCTCCGTCGGTGTGCTGGTGGCCGTGAGGGTGGGCGTCGCCGTGGATGTCGGCGGGGGCGCCACCGTAGGGCTAACTGTAATCAGATCTTTGATCTCCTCAAAGGTGGCATCGCCGATGCCACGCACCTTCTTTATGTCTTCGATCTTCTTGAAGGGGCCAAACTCTTCACGGTACTTTATGATGCGCTCGGCATAGGCGGGACCAATGCCTGGCAAAGTGTCCAACTCCTCGGCAGTGGCGGTGTTGATGTTGATCTTGCCGCCCAAAGGGCCCGGCGCGGCGGCAGGGGGAGTGACCGGTAGGACCTCCTCCCCAACCCTGGGAATGTAGACCTGCTCCCCATCGCTGAGCCGCCTGGCCAAGTTGATGCGGACCCTATCAGCGTCGGGGGCGAAGTCGCCAGCAGCCTCAACCGCCTCCTTGACGCGGCTACCTTCCAATAAGGAGTAGACGCCAGGGTTTACCACTGCCCCACAGACGTAGACCACGATGTGGGCTGGGGCAGGCGTGGACGTGGGTGGTAACGGAGTGGGCGTTGAGACGATTACTTGTACTTGGCTGGCCCCTGCCCCGAATTGAGGGCGGCTTTGCATAAGGATGACCACCCCACCGAGCACGATGAGGTTTATCAAGGTTATCAGGATATAGCCGCGGTACCGCTCCAGCCAGTCAGCCATTCCCTCCCCTCAAGCACTTCACTAGGATGGCTCCATTGACGCGTCCTCTCGCCCAAAAGGCTTCGCCCTGAGGCACTTCGTGTCCTGAGGACACTCAGTGTCCGAAGGAGCTCAGCCCGAAGGGTATGATCTCTACATTTAAAGGCGAGAGGACGCGTCATCCGGCTCGATGTGGACGATGACATCTCGCACCCCATCGAGTTCCTCTTGCAGCCTCCGTTGAACCTGGTGGGCGATTTCGTGCGCCCTTTCGGTGGGGATCTGAGGGTCTACCTGGACATGGAGATCGAGGTAGACGTCGTCCTCTTTCCCTCGGCTGCGAATGCGATGGCAGGCCCTCACCCCATTGACGCCCAGGACGATCCTCTCGACCTTATGGACGTCCAGGGCAACCCTGTCGAGCAGGATCCGGGAGCTGGACTTGACGATGTCGAAGCCGATTTTGGCGATCAAGAGGGCAATGATGAGAGCCAAGATGGGGTCGACGACGGGCGCTCCCAAACGCACCACCACCAGCCCAACAATCACCGAGAGGGAGACGAAGATGTCTGCTAGGGTGTGCATGGCATCGGCCACCAAGAACTCGCTCCTCAGCCGCCTTCCGGCGCCGGACTCGTAGATGACCACCACGATGTGCACGGCGATGCTCACGAGCAGGGCCCCGAAGCTCCAGGCATTCACCTCGGGCGCGATGGCCTGCGGGGCGGTCAAGCGCTCCCAGGCGCTCTTGATCAGCTCCCAACAGGTGAGGAAGAGGAGAAGCGAGATGCCCACCGCGGTGAAGGTTTCGAACTTGCGGTGCCCATAGGGATGCTCCTCATCGGCCGGCTGGGAGGCGATGTGGATGCCCACCAGCCCAACGACGTTAGAGGCCGAGTCGAATACCGAATCGAAGCCATCGGCTATCAAGCTCAGGGCTCCGGTTAGGTAGCCAACGATGAGCTTGGCCAAGGTGGCCACCAGGTTCAAGATGAGGGTGATGACTAAGACCCGCTTAATGGCCCTGAGATTCCACATCCCTACTCTGACAAGCTTGCTCCCGCATCGGCCTAACCGAGATTTACCTTTAGGTGGGAGCAAGCTTGTCATCGCTCGCCTCACTTTCCTTCCTGAGCATCCTGGTGAAGGCGCCGAGGAACTCCATGGGCAAGGGGAAAACGATGGTCGAGGTCCTCTCCTCAGCGATCTGGGTCAGGGTCGAGAGATAGCGCAATTGGATGGCCGTCGGCTCTTTGGCCATGATGTGAGCCGCCTCCGCCAGCTTCTGCGAGGCCTCGAGCTCGCCCTCGGCGTGGATGATCATGCCCCGCTTCTCCCGCTCCGCCTCAGCCTGCCGAGCCATGGCTCGTTGCATCGTCGCCGGGAGCTCCACGTCCTTGACCTCCACCGCGCTGACCTTGACGCCCCAGGGCTCCGTCTGCTCGTCAATGACGCGCCGCAGGGTCTGGTTGATCTTCTCCCGCTGGGAGAGCAGCTCGTCCAGCTCCGATTGGCCAAGGATGCTGCGCAGCGTCGTCTGGGCGATCTGCCAAGTGGCCCGGTTGAAGTCCTTCACGTTGACTTCAGCCTTTTCGGGATCAATCACCCGCAGCAACACCACGGCGTTCACCTTGACGGTCACGTTGTCCTTGGTGATGGCCTCCTGGGAGGGGATGTCCATGGTCGTCACCCGCAAATCAACCTTGGCCATGCGATCAATGAAGGGGATGATGAAGAAGAGCCCTGGCCCCCTCGCCCCCACCAGGCGGCCGAGGCGGAAGACGACGCCCCGCTCGTACTCCTGCACCACCTTGACGGCCGCGCTCAGGACCGTGATGAACAGCAGGATGAGCACCACGATGATGGACGAGAAACCGATAAGAAGCTCCATTTTGATTCACCTCCTATCTCTAGAACTCTCCAATTTCTCCACCTTTAGCTTGAAGCCCTCCATGTTCACCACCCTCACCCTCTCTCCCTCCTCGATTCGTCCCCCCTCAGCCAGCGCGTTCCAGAGCTCACCATGTAGAAAGACCATCCCCTCCGGATCGAGATCGGTGCGGGCGATGGCCACCTCGCCGATGAGCCCCTCGCGCCCCGTAGTCGCCCGGCGCCGCTGCGCCTGCAGGGCCGATCTGACGATGAAGGCAAAGAAGAAGCCGGTGGCCAAGGCCAAGCTGACGACCAGGCTGCGGGATACAGCGTAGAAGGGGGTGTTGAACAGGATCAACGAGCCGAGGAGGAGGGAGACGACCCCTCCAGCGGTGAGGAAGCCATAGCCCGGCACCCGGACATCGAGGATGAAGAGGAGGAGGGCAAAGATGATGAGCAGCAGCCCTGCGTAGTTGACGGGGAGCATTCCCAAGGCATAGAGGCCGAGGAGGAGGGAGATCCCGCCCGCTACGCCGGCCACGGAGGCCCCAGGTGCGGAGAGCTCGATGATCAGGCCGTTGATCCCCAAGATCAAAAGGATGTAGGCGATGTTTGGCTCGGTTATGGTGTGTAGGAACCTCTCCACCGAGGTCATGGGGATGCGGTTTATCCTTGCTCCTTCAGTGTGCAGCGTCACCTCCTCTCCAGCGATCTCCACCTGCCAGCCTTCGAGGTTAGCTAGCAGATCATTCAGGTCTTCGGCCACGAGGTCAACGACCCCCAGCTCCAGGGCTTCCTGCTCCGTGGCCGCGGCGTTATCCCGCACTGCCGACTCCGCCCATTCGGCGTTGCGTCCCTTTTGCGCGGCGATGCTCCTGATGTAGGCCACCGCGTCGTTGGTCGCCTTCTCCATCAGCGTTTCCAGCCCAGCCGGCTCGCCGGCGCCGGGGAGGGGGATGCCTACCGGATGGGCGGCGCCGATGCTGGTGTTGGGTGCCATAGCCACCACGTGTGCCGCCAGGGCGATGAAGACACCAGCCGAGGCGGCCCTGGCCCCCTGGGGCGAGACGTAGACGACAACGGGCACCTTGGCGTTGATAATCCCTTGGACGATGTCGCGCATCGAGGACTCAAGCCCACCGGGGGTGTCCAACTGGATGATCAAGCATGTCGCCCCTTCTCCCTCCGCTGCCTCAATTCCGCGAGCGATGTAATCGGCGGCAGCAGGGTTGATCGCCCCCTTGACCGCCAGGACATTAACCTGGGCCGCCCCCTGGGCGGTTGCACTACGGTTCAGGAGAGTGTTTGCAAGAAGTATTATTGAGATCGCGAAGGAGATGATCAATTTCCTCATCAGACGCATCGCTTTGCTTTCCCTGCTCATGAGAGGGGGCATAAAACCCTATGGATATTATAACCCACTTTTTGATCTGAGGCAATGTCTTAAAAAGAATTAGGGGCGAGTTGCAACTCGTCCCTACCCAACCCCCTGCCTTCAGATAGCGGACTAGAAAGCGATCTGTGCTCACGTCAGGCGATGCACTCCCTTTATCGTGGCGATCAACTCGTCTATGGGGCGGTTGGGTTGCGGTGAGGGGCCGAGGGGATCGGTGATGTCCCCCTCGCCCAATAGAACCCTGAAGGTCGCCAGGATCGAATGGGAGAGGACCTCCAGGTTGTAGCCTCCCTCCAGGGTGAAGACGAGCCTCCCCTGGCAAAGCTCGTCGGCCAGGGATCTGAGGGCCCGGGCCAGTTGGGCATATCCCGTTATGGACAGGCGCATGGCGGCCAGGGGATCGGCCCAGTGGGCATCGTAGCCTGCGGAGACTAGGATCAACTGGGGTCTATAGCGCTCAGCCAAGGGGCGGAGGATCTCGCCGAAGATGCGCTCGTAGCCCTCGTCGCCAACACCTGCCGGCAGGGGGACGTTGACCGTGTAGCCCTCGCCCTCCCCCTCGCCGATCTCCCGCCAATATCCTGTGCCCGGATAGTGGGGGTATTGATGGGTGGAGAAGTAGAGAACGCGGCTATCGTGGTAGAAAACCTCCTGGGTGCCGTTGCCGTGGTGGACATCGAAGTCGGCGATGAGCACCCTGTCCAAGCCATGCTGGTCGAGGGCGTAGCGGGCAGCGATGGCGACGTTGTTGAAGAGGCAGAAACCCATTCCCCGGTTCGGCAGGGCATGGTGCCCTGGCGGTCGCACCAAGGCAAAGGCGTTATCGGCTTTGCCCTCCAGCACTGCATCTACGGCACATACCAACCCGCCAGCGGCCATCAGCGCCGCCTCGTAGGAGCAGGGGGAGAGATAGGTATCGAGGTCGAGGTGTCCCCCGCCGGATTCGGCCATCCGCCTCACCTGCTCGATGTAGGCTCCATCGTGCACCGCCTCGAGGTGCTCCATGGCAAGGGGGGAAGCCTCAATGCGGGTGAGCTTGGCCCGCACCCCCGCCTCCTCCAGCGCCCGCATCGTCGTCAGCAGACGCTCCGGCGACTCGGGATGGCCATATATCTTGTGCTCCAGATAGATGGGATCGTAGACGTAAGCCGTGGTCATCGGTCCACCGATTAACCAGATTAATCAAACTAATCAGCGGAAACTGATGGCCTCAGGTCCTTTATGTTCAATTGCAGCCGTTTCTCGCCTTGCCACTCGTTTACCTCAAGGGTGTAGACGATGTCAATGCGCCGGGGCATCGCCTTGGCCCAGTGGCCCTGGTGAAAGGCGATGGCATCCCAGACCATGGCATGGCATGCAGCCTGGCCATCGGTCAGGGCAAGCTTGAGGTGATCGTCGCCCACCAGGCGATGGTCGCGCACCAGGACCCCACGGCTCAGGAGCGTAGGCGTGGGGTTGGCGTAACCGAATGGCTCGAGCTGAACAAGTGTAGCTTGAGTATTCCAACCCAGATCCGATAAAGCCACCTCTGCGTCTATGGAGAGGGTAGCCACCAACTCGACTTGGCCGAGCTGTCGTTCGGCGATCTGAAGCAGCCGCTCGCGGAAGGCGTCCAGATTGGCATTGGGCAGGGTGAAGCCCGCAGCCATGGCATGTCCCCCGTATCTGGTCAGCAGGTCTCCGCATTCATCCAGGGCAGCGGTGATGTCGAACTCAGGAATGCTGCGGGCCGAGCCGCGGCTCTCTTCTTCCCCTAATTCGATGACCAATGTAGGACGGTAGAACTCCTCGCTTAATCGGCCAGCCACCAGACCAGCAACGCCGGAGAAGTAATCCTCTCCAGCGGTGAAGAGGAGCTTCGCCTCCGCCACCGAGTCGAGCACCCGTTCCCGAGCCTTCTGCAGTGATTCCATCATCAGCCGCTGTCGCTCTTGGTTCCGCTCCTCGAGCTCCCCCGCCAACTCGCTGGCTAGGCCCTCCGATTCGCTGGTGAGGAGCCGGTAGCTCACCATGGCATCGTCCATGCGTCCCGCGGCGTTGAGGCGAGGGGCCAGGATGTAGCCGATAGTGTATGCGTCTACCTCCCCTGGCTTCACGCCGGCCTGGGCCATCAATGCCCTCACCCCCAACCGTTGAGCCTGCCCTGTCAGGGCCTGGTTCAGCTTCTCCAGCCCCCTTCTAACCAGGGCACGATTTTCACCCAACAAAGGCACCATGTCAGCCACGGTGCCCAGGGCGACGAGGTCAAGGAGGTCGTCCTCGCTGACCGGCTGAATATCATTAGCGAGGGGCACCTGGCGATTAACGCACAACAGCGCTTGGGCCAGCTTGAAAGCCACCCCCACCCCGGCCAGCTCCCTGAAGAGGTAGGGGCAATCGGCTTGTTTGGGGTTGATGATGGCTAGGGCGGGAGGTAGCCTCTCCGGAACGGAGTGGTGATCGGTGATGATGATGTCCAATCCCAGGCGATTCCCGTAGCTCACCTCCTCAATGGAGCGGATGCCACAATCAACGGTCACTATTAACTTGGCCCCCTGGGAGGCCAGGCGTCTTAGGGCATCGCAGTTGAGGCCGTAGCCCTCCTCGATGCGATTTGGGATATAGGGCTCGACTTTAGCAGCGCCCAGGGAGGCCAACGTCTGCACCAGGAGCGCTGTGGCGGTCACCCCGTCGGCGTCGAAGTCGCCGTAGACGACGATCGGCTCTCCGGCGCGGATGGCTTTGCGGATGCGGGTCACGGCCTCCCTCATCCCCTTCAGCCGGAAGGGGTTATCCTCCTCGAACTCGCCAGCGAGGAAGGCCTCAACCTCAGCGGGCGCGGTGATGCCCCGGTTGTAGAGCAACTGGACGAGGAGGGGCGATAGATGGGGGAATCGCGCCAGGTGCGCCTCCGGTGCCAGCGGAAGGAGCTGCCACCTCTCCACCGTCACGGTCCTCCTTTTAAGGGCAAAGGTAGTGGGCGATCACATTATAAACTAACTGCGCGGAAATGGCAATCCGCTAAGAAGTGATCGGCTTCGCGCTACCCGATCCCGACCATGTCCCCGATCACCGGATACCTGAATTCCTGGCCAAGGGAGCAGACGTAGGCTGCGTAACAAGGGTATCCAATCATGGCCAATTGGATTACGATGCCTGCGGGTATGCAACAGATCCCGACAACTATCGCAGAGAGCACCGCTATGCTGATCCACATCAGCCATGATAGCACCGCGGCCACAATTTGGTAGATCAGGGATTGCAAGGCCTGCTTCCCGACGTAGGCCGATTGATCTTTCTTGATCAGCCAGATGGCGAAGGCGGCCGCAGGTCCCAGCAAGCCGCCTGTAATTGCGGATAGCAGTATGCTCAGGTGCGCTAGTATAGCCCATGTCCTCTCGTCGCTGGTTATCTCCACTTTCGGAGGGGCTTCCTCCACGGTTCCTTTCTCCTCTTCCACCTTTACCTCCTTCGCGCTCAGCAGCGCTATTTGTGCTCCACAGACATGTCTGCGGGCTGCTAATGGCTCGTTCCTCACAGTTAGCCTGTTGTCCAAATGTAGGTGAGCGCTTGTCAGATGGGCCTATTCTAACACATCTTTGTTGAAATGGCAAAATGGCTTGCTTATACCGCATCAGAGACCCTTTCATTATTCAGATGCGTCAGGAGTGTGGGCTGAAGGCACGCTGAAGCATGCACTCCAACTTAAGGTGGATAAGAGCGTATTGGGTTTTCGGCGATTTGCCGTCGAATTTGAGATGTGGTAGAATTGCGCTCGGGGGAAAGCGATGACGCGTTTGGTTTTCATGGGGACGCCGTCCTTTGCTGTGCCGGTCCTCGAAGGTTTAATTGATGGCTATGAGGTCGTGGGGGTGATTACCCAGCCCGATAGGAGGGCGGGGAGGGGACGGAAGATGGTCGCCCCGCCGGTTAAGGAGTTAGCCCTGGCTCACCACCTTTCCGTGCTGCAGCCCAAGAGCTTGCGCAAACCAGAGGTTATAAACGAGTTGAAGGGGTTGAAACCGGAGGCCATCGTTGTGGCTGCCTATGGGCAGATCCTGCCCCCGGAGGTGTTAGCCATCCCGCCCTGGGGGTGCCTCAACGTCCACCCCTCGCTCCTGCCCAGGCATCGCGGCACTGCCCCCATCGCCGAGGCCATCCTCGCTGGTGAGGAGGAGACGGGCGTGACCATCATGCTCATGGACGAGGGGATGGACACTGGGCCGATACTGTCCCAGAGGCGCCTCATGATCGCACCCGAGGATACAACCGAGTCTCTGAGCGAAAAGCTGGCTCGATTAGGAGTTGATCTCCTGCTGGAAACGCTCCCCCTTTGGCTGCGAGGAGAGATAACCCCTCAGCCCCAAGACCATAGCCAGGCGACCTACACCAAGCCCATTGCCAAGGAGGATGGCTTGATCGAGTGGTCGCTCCCCGCCGTCGAGATATGGCGCCGCTGTCGGGCCTACTACCCCTGGCCCAGCGCTTACACCTATTGGCAGGAGAAGCTCCTCAAGATCCTTCGCGCTAAACCGATTCCTCAATGGAGGGGAGCTGAGAGGCCTGGCCAAGTGATGCGGTTGAGACAAGGGCTGGCGGTAGCCACCGGGGAGGGGGCGTTGCTCCTCGAGGAGGTGCAATTGGCCGGAAAGCGGGCGATGGGGGCTGAAGAGTTCCTGCGAGGGCAAAGGGGGCTCGTGGGCTCGGTGCTCGGCGGGGATTGAGGGGGGATGAGCAAAAGGGTCCTGCTTTTAAACCTTGAACGGGAGCCATACGACTGGGCCTTAGACCTCCAGCATCGGTTAGTGCAGGCCAGGGGAGAGGGGCGCATCGAGGACATCCTCATCCTTCTAGAGCACGAACCGGTCATCACCATCGGCCGGCACGGGGACGAAGGCCACATCCTCGCTTCCCGCGAGGAGCTGGCCGCCGAGGGCATCGAGGTCTACCTTGTGGAGCGGGGTGGCGATGTGACCTACCACGGGCCAGGGCAGTTGGTGGGCTACCCCATCCTGGACCTGAGGCATCATCGTCTAGACGTGGGCTGGTACATGCACAGCCTGGAGGAGGTGCTCATCCGCACCTTAAGGGATTTCGGCATCGAGGCCGAGAGGCTGGAGGGGATCATCGGCGTTTGGGTGAGAGGAGCCAAGATCGCCGCCCTGGGGGCGCGGATCGAGAACTGGATAACATACCACGGCTTCGCTTTGAACGTGGACCCCCAGATGGCCCACTTTCGGCTCATCGTCCCCTGCGGCCTGGGCGATAGGGACGTCACCTCCATGCGTGAGGTATTGGGCCATCCCGTTGATTTGGACTCCCTTCGCCGTCATCTGGCTCAGCATTTCGCCGAGGTCTTCGCGGTAACCATCCAGGAGGTTTCCTTGTCGGAACTAGAGTTCGCCCTCTCAAACCGGCGGCATAATCTCATACATTAAAACTGCTGTTTGGCCCCTCAAAGGTAGCACCACGGTTAATCGTGGACGCTGTTTGCCCCCATCCCCTGGCTCCCCTCCCCCAAATTTGGGGGAGGGGTTGTGAGTGGGGGCGAAATAGGATTACTCCACGATTAAATGCGCAGCTACCGCCCCCCAATGGTAGGGCAATTGACGTTGCTTTAGAACGGATATCGAGGTATAATTAAAACAACTGTCGAGGACAAAGGAGAAGGGGTTATGTGGCTACCTTCGACGGCCATACACAACCTCCACAAAGAACGACAGGGGTGAGCACAATGATCGAGGTTGAGGTCAGGCTTTATGCCACTTTGCGCAGGTATTGCCCTGAGCTGAAGGCGGGGGCGCCCCTGGCCCTGAATCTGGAGAAGGGGACGACGGTGAGGCGACTCCTAGAGGATAAGCTGGGCATCCCCACCGAGGTGGTCAAGGCGGTCTTCGTCAACGGCGTTGCCCAAGGGCCTGATCATGTCTTGGCCAAGGGCGACCGGGTGGGCATCTTCCCCCCCGTTGCCGGGGGCTGAGGCCTTGCATTGAGGCGGACTTATGGTCAAAATCAGGGTTGAGGAGGAGGGGCGCATCAGGTTCCCCGAGGGCTATGAGGAGCGCTGGGGCCTGGATGAGGGTAGGGAGTTCATCGTCGAGCCGACGGAGGACGGCTTCGCTCTCCGCCAGGCCAGGCCTGATGCCCGCCGAGCCTATGTCGAGGTCACAGCCCGCTGCAACCTGAACTGCGCCATCTGCGTCCGCCAGGTCTGGCGCGATCACCCGGGCGACATGAGCTGGGAGACCTTCACCGCCATCGTCGAGCAGCTCAGGTCCTTCCTTGACCCTTCGGGCTTGAGCCCGTCAGGGCGAAGCCTGCGCCAGGTCACCTTTGGCGGCTTCGGCGAGCCCCTGATTCATCCCCATATCGTGGAGATGATACGCCGGACGGGGGAACTGGGCGTGGAGACGACCATCACCACCAATGGGCTCCTGCTCGACCGAGCAATGGCTGAGCAACTGCTGGAAGCCCACCTGGGCACCGTCGTCGTCTCTCTGGACACCATCCACATCCAGGCCTATCGCGAGGCGAGGCTGGAGCAGGGCCTGGATCAGGTGTTGGAGAACGTGAGGACCTTGCGCGCTCTGGCGGCGGAGCGAAGGCTGTTAGTTCCCCGCATTGGCCTGGAGTTTGTAGCCACGAAAAGCAACCGGGAGGAACTGACCAAACTCCCTGGGTTAGCCAGTGCCCTGGGTGCCTCCTTCGTGCTCGTCTCCAACCTCCTGCCTCACCGTCCGGAGATGATGGAGGAGCTGCTCTACGATAGCGACCAGCCGTTGCCGATCCCCATTGGCTGGCACGCCCCCCGTGCCGACTGGCTGCTGTGGGGCATCGTGAAGCTGCCGCGGATGAAGTGGGGAGCCCAACGTCGCTGCCGTTTCATAGAGGATCATTCCCTCGTCATCGGCTGGGATGGGAGCGTCGTCCCCTGCTACGCCCTGATGCACTCCTACCCCTACTTCATCTACGGCGAGCCCAAGGAGGTATCGCGCTATGTCCTGGGCAACGCGATGGAGAGGCCTCTAGTGGAGATATGGACCTCCGAGGAGTACGTGCGGTTCCGGGCCAAGGTGCGGGAGTTCCGCTTCCCCTCCTGCGTAGACTGCGGCCTGACAGGATGCGACTACCGCGCAGCCAATGAGGATTGCTGGGGCGATGTCCCCTCCTGTGCCGATTGCCTATGGGCCCAGGACATCGTCAGATGTCCGTAATGGGGGCGAGGGCGCTCCCTCTGGGTGGCGGCTCCAGGCTCCAAATGGAAACTCTCTCCGAAAAATATGAAAGCAAATTTAAATGGCAAAAATGCAATACTCCGTTAGCAAACAAACGAATGGAAAGGCGAGGCGATGGCAGTCGACGGAGGGCTATCAACCGCCTCTTTAGGCCTCCTTGACATATCCACCATTATGGGTTATAGTTTGCGTTGAAAACAAGTCGCTTCGTATCAAGCGGACCTTGGGGTTCGCCTTCATGTTTTGGGCCAAAATGCGCCCGTCCCCATAGACTAAGGGTGAGGTGCCAGTGGCCCAAAGGGGTTTCGAGCCCGATGCTCTGGGTACGGCCGATTGGGGAAGAATAAGGGGGGGTGCGATATAACAGAGGTTCAGCGCCTTATGATAGCCCAAACCAAAGCCCTGCTCGATTATGTGCTGCGGGTCGAGAAGGAAATAGGCGAAAGGGCTTGGAAGATCCTCTCTGACCAGGCTCTCGAAAGGAGAAGGGGGTGGCTCAACAGCAACCTCCAAAATCTAGCACTTGACGGACCGCCACCCCGGAAAGCATATCGCTTATTCTTCGAGTTTTACCTGAAGACAGATCTGGCCGAAGTCCCTATCATATTCGAGGACGACAAGAGGATCGTTTGGAAGAGCTACAACTTCTGTCCGACGTTGGAGGCCTGCAGGGAATTAGGGCTCAGCACCAGAAAGGTATGTCGGCACAACGAGGAATCCCTGCACCTGTTTGGAAGGGCCTTTCACCCGCGCCTGTGTTTCGCCCGTAACTACGAGCACATCCGACCCTATCAAGATAGTTGCATGGAGTCCTTCTATGTGGAAGGCGAGTATGACGAGAAGACCGTATTCGTCTTCTGAAGGCCAATCTCATATCACTGAATCTGACCTAACGGGTCGCTAAATTTAACACGGAGGAGGTTAACAATGGGTATGACAACCACTCGAAAAATGCTCATCCTCGCTGCGCTGGCCGGGCTGCTGGCTGTCGCCCTCGTTGGCTGTGGAGAAGCAACCACGGCTGGTGGTGGGCCGCAGGCCAAACCCCTGACATCGGCACTCCAGTCTGAAGTTGAGCCCATGCCGCGCACCATCAGCGTTAACGGCATCGGCATGGCCAGCGCGCGCCCCGATGTGGCCGAGATCCAGCTCGGCGTTGAGACCATCAAAACCGACGCCAGCCTGGCCATCAGCGAGAACACCGAGCGCATGACGGCCGTGATGGGCGCCCTCAAGGAGATGAATATCGAGGATAAAGATGTCCAGACGGTCAACTACAGCATGTGGATCGAAGAGGTGTATGATCAGGAGGGAAAGCCCACTGGCGAGATCCGTTACCACGTGGTCAATCAGGTGCGCATCAAGCTGCGCGACTTGACCAAGACGGGCGAAGTTCTGCAGAAGGCACTGGAGGCGGGTGCCAACAACGTGGGCGGCATCTCCTTCAGCGTGGCCGATTCTGTGGCGCTGCAGCGTGAAGCTCGCGACCAGGCCATCGCCAATGCGCAAGCCAAGGCTGAACAACTGGCTGCCGGCCTGGGTGCGCATGTTGGTCCCCTCCGCCAGGTCAGCGAGTTCGGAGGCGTGGTTGTGCCCTTCGAGGCCCGGATGGCGGAAGGGGTTGGAGGTGGCGGTGCGGTCCCGGTGTCTGGCGGCGAGTTTAGCATCACCGTCGAAATTCAGGTGGTCTTCGACATCGCCGATTAGACCAGCGGAGAGCAATGGTTGGGGGGACGGGGGCGACGTGTGTTCTCGACACGTCGCGCCCCTCGCCCTGTCAAAAAGTCAGTATGAAGCCAGAATACGGAATGAAGCCAGAATACGGATCTTACTTTAAGGTCTACCTCAAGGAAATACAGAAGAACCTTTCCACGGGCGCGGCAACTGAGCACACCCACCGCTCGGCTTTAAAAACGCTCTTGGAAGCAATCGGCGAGGGCTTCGCCCTGAGGGCTCAGCCTGAAAGGATCACGGCCATCAACGAGCCCAGGCGCATCGAGTGCGGGGCGCCCGACTACATCCTCACCCGCGCCGGGACACCGGTGGGCTACGTCGAGGCCAAGGACGTGGGAAAGAGCCTGGACGAGGCGGAGCGCTCCGACCAGTTGGCTCGCTACCGCGAATCGCTGACCAACCTGATCCTCACCGACTACCTGGAGTTCCGCTGGTACGTGGAGGGCGAGCACCGGGAGACGGCCCGCCTGGCCACGATGACCAAGGATGGGCAAGTAAAGGCGCGGAGGGATGGCATCCAGGCCGTTGCGGATCTGTTGCAGAGGTTCTTCGCCCAAGTGGTGCCCACGGTGGGCACTCCTCGCGAGCTGGCCCAGCGCATGGCGGCCCTGGCTTGCATGGCCCGCAGCCTCATCGAGGAGACCTTCGGGCGGGAGGGCGAGAGGGGCTCCCTCCACGCCCAGCTTGCAGCCTTCCGGGAGACCCTGATCCCCGACCTCACCCCGGCCCAATTCGCCGACATGTACGCCCAGACCATCGCCTATGGCCTCTTCGCCGCCCGCTGCAATGCTCCCACAGGGAAAGACTTCACACGGCAAAAGGCGGTCTGGGACCTGCCCAAGACCAATCCTTTCCTGCGTGACCTGTTCGATGAGATCGCTGGGCCGGGACTGGACGACCGCATCGCCTGGGCGGTGGACGACCTGGCGCATCTCCTGGCGCGGGCGGACATGGCGGAGATCCTGCGCGACTTCGGCAGGCGGACGCGGCAGGAGGACCCGGTGGTGCACTTCTACGAGACCTTCCTCGGAGCCTACGACCCCCAAATGCGCAAAGCCCGTGGCGTCTACTACACCCCTGAGCCGGTGGTCTCCTACATCGTCCGCTCCATAGACCACATTTTGAAGGCCCGCTTCAACTGCCCCTGGGGACTGGCCGATGAGAACGTCCTCATCCTCGACCCGGCTGTGGGCACGGCCACCTTCCTCTACTTTGTCATCCAGCAGATCCACGAGACCGTGGCCGGGACGGCGGGCAAAGGGGTGTGGAGCAGCTACGTGGCCGAGAAACTCCTGCCGCGTGCCTTCGGTTTCGAGCTGCTGATGGCCCCCTACGCCGTGGCCCACATGAAGCTGGGCATTCTCCTGCAAGAGACCGGCTACGACTTCACGGGCGACCAGCGGCTGGGCATCTACCTCACCAACTCGCTGGAGGAGGCGATCACCAGGGCCGAGGCCCTGGGGCCCTTCGCCGACTTCATCACCGAGGAGGCCAACGCCGCTGCGGAGGTCAAAAAGGAGAAGCCCATCATGGTGGTGCTGGGCAATCCGCCCTACGCGGTGAGTTCGGCCAACAAGGGGCCGCACATCGAGCGTTTGATGGAGCGCTATAAGGCCGCCGTGCGGGGCGAGCGCAACATCCAGCCCCTCTCCGACGACTATATCAAGTTCATCCGTTTCGCTCACGACCGCATCGAGCGCACCGGCTACGGCATCGTTGCTATGATCACTAACCACTCCTACCTCTCCGGCCTGATCCACCGGGGGATGAGGGAGGAGTTGATGAAGTCCTTCGATGAAATCTACGTGCTGAACCTGCACGGCAATACCCTGATCGGGGAGACTGCGCCCGATGGCGGTCCAGACGAGAACGTCTTCGACATCCGACCAGGGGTAGCGATCGCCCTCTTTGTGAGGCGGCCTGCCCAGACTTCCGAAGTCTCCAAGACTTCGGAAGTCTATTACGCCGACCTCTGGGACCTGCGGGAGGGCAAATACCGCTACCTGCTGGAGAACGACGTCAGCACCACCGAATGGCAGGAGCTGGAGCCGATTACGCCTTACTTCTTCTTTGTGCCGAGAGAGTTTGGCCTTTCTGTGGAATATGAAGCGGGCTGGCGTATTGACGATATATTCTCATTTGGAAAAGTTGGGATAACCAGTGGGGATGATGAGTTTTTCTACGATATGGACAAGGAACGTCAAATTGAAAAGGTCAAAATAGCACTGAGAGAAGGCTATCTCAAAGAGACTCAAGTAAGCGCAAAGATCAATGAGCATTTGTCAAGCTTGCAACCGGAAAAGGTTATTAGGTGTCTCTATAGGGTTTTTGATGAAAGATACGTGTATTATGATGACATGCTTCTTTGGCGTGCCGTAAGTGAATTGTCCATCAACTTTGCTCCTGAGTACTCAAATCTCGGATTAATTACCTTACGCCGCACTAGAGAAGATTCCAGAGAGCATTTCTTTGTTACAAGGTTTATGATTGATAAGGCAGTTATCTCATCTAGGGATAACGCTTATCTCTTCCCCCTCTACCTCTACATCACCCCCGAGGAGACCGCGGGCGAGCTCTTCCCTGCAAAAGAGGTGATCCGGAAGCCGAACCTCTCGCCCCAGTTCATCGCCGCCGTCGAGGAGAAGCTGGACCTGAAGTTCGTGCCGGAGGGCAAGGGGGATATTGGGCAGGCGCAAGGCGCTGCTCCTACCACTTTTGGCCCGGAGGCCATCCTCCACTACGCCTACGCCGTCTTCCACTCCCCCACCTACCGCGAGCGCTACGCTGAGTTCCTCAAGATAGACTTCCCTCGCCTGCCCCTCACCTCGGACCGGGGGCTGTTCAAGGCCCTGGCCGAGAAGGGCGAGGAGTTGGTGAGCCTCCACCTGATGGAGTCGCCGAAACTCAGCCAGCTCATCACCAGCTTTCCCGTGCCCGGCTCCAACGAGGTGGAGAGAGTGCGCTACACAGAGCCGCGCGAGGATGTGCCGGGCCGCGTCTACATCAACAAAACCCAGTACTTCGAGGGCATCGAGCCGGAGGTCTGGGAGTTCCAGATCGGCGGCTACCAGGTCTTGCAGAAGTGGCTCAAGGACCGCAAAGGGCGCAAGCTCTCCTTCGACGACCTCTTCCACTACCAGAAAATCGTTGTCGCCCTCAAGGAGACCATGCGGTTGATGGGTGAGATTGACGAACTGATCCCATCGTGGCCGATTGAGTAAGACATTGACTATGCTCCTCGGCTTCGTGACGGGCAACCGGATTCAGCGGTCGTAGGACGGGTTGGGAGAATTGCCAATGGAGCTCGCAGACATCGTAGAGGCAATACGGGCTAACCGAGCGCGGATCACCGATCACGCCGATGAAGAGGCTCAAGCAGATGAGCTCTCCTTTGATGAAATTTTCTTTTCGGTAATCCAAGGCGAGATTATCGAGAAGTATCCCAACGATAGACCTTACCCGAGTTGCCTGATATATGGTCGAACTTTCAGGGGCGAACCCGTCCATAGCGTTTGGGCGTATAACGATCAAAATCAGTGGGCTGTTCTAATCACTGTGTATCGGCCTGATCCCGAATGTTGGATCAATTGGCGGAAAAGGAGGAAAGCGCCATGATGCCCTTTGAGAAATGCCCGGTTTGCGGTGGAGAATTGGTTGAGAAAGAAGTGGAGAAACTCCTGCGTGGGGGTGTCCACACCGCCGTTCTGACTGTACACGCCGAGGTGTGCCTGCAATGTGGAGAGCGTCTCTATCCCCTGGAGACCGTTCGACGTTTTGAGGATATTCGGCGAAAGCTGGAGCGCGAGGAAGTCGAATCCTTTCGCCCCTTGGGACGGTCTTTCGTTGTCGCTTGATGGTGCTACAAAGCTTCACTACCAGAAAATCGTCGTCGCCTTGAAGGAGACTATGCGCCTGATGGGGGAGATTGAAAATTTGATTTCATCGTAGCCATTGAGTGAGGCAAAGGAGGTTTACATCGACAAGGGTGCATCACGAGATGTTTACGGCTAGACAATCTAACAACTTTTGGAGGTGACATGAATCCAAAACGCTTTATTTACCTGGGGCTGCTCATCGTGATCTTTGCCGCCTGCGGCCCCAAGGCCACGCCGACGCCATTGCCACCGACCGATACGCCGGCGCCGACGGCCACCACGAAAGTCAGCGAGGGCGAGGTGCCCATGGGCTTCACCGCAGAGGGCGCGCCCTACCGCGGCAATCCCAACGCCTCCGTAACGCTGGTGGAGCATTCGGAGTTCCAATGACCATTTTGCGCCCGTCATACCCTACAGACGGGCCCGCTTCTGTATGAAGCGTACATCGCCACAGGCAAGGTCAAGCACGTTTTCCTTCAGTTTCCCCTTGACTCCATTCACCCCCAGGCGCGGAAGGCGGCCGAAGCCTCGCTCTGCGCCGCCAAGCAGGGAGCCGAAGACTACTGGGCCATGCACGAGCGCCTCTTCGAGACGCAAGGCGAGTGGAGCGGGCAAGCAGACCTGACCGAGCGGTTCAAGGATTACGCCGCCGAACTGGGCCTCGATACCGATGCTTTTGTCGCCTGCCTGGAGTCGGGGGAGACAGCCGCCCAAGTCCAGGCACAGTACGAGCAAGGCGAGGCGGCCGGGCTGCGGGGTGTCCCTGCCTTCTTCATCAACGACTGGTTTATCTCCGGGGCGCAGCCCTTCGAGGCATTCCAGCAGGCCATTGAGGGGGCGCTGCGGGGTGAGCATCCGACCCCCACTCCCACGCCGGTGCCGATCTTCGAGCCCGACCCGGAGCGGCCCGGCTATACCTACGGCGGCGATGCCTTCTGCGGCTCAGAGGAGGCGGAAATCGCCCTCATCGAGTTCGCTGACTTCCAGTCGCCAGAAAACCGCAAACACTTCCTGGAGGAGTGGCCTGAGTTGAAGAAGAAATACGTGGAGCCGGGCAAGGTGCGGTTCATCGTCAAGCATTTTCCGGCGGCTGACCATACCCCGGCCTTCACAGCGGCCGAGGCAGCCGAATGCGCCGGAAAGCAAGGAGCCTTCTGCTCCATGTACGATCTGCTCTTCCAGCAACAAGAGGAGTGGAGCCAAGCGGAGGACGTCACAACCACGCTAAAGGGGTATGCGACCAAGTTGGGCCTGGACGCTACTGCCTTCGCAGCCTGCCTGGACGAAGGCCAGACGGCGGACAAGGTGATGCAGGATTTCATGATCGCGCAGCAGAACCAGTTCCCCCCTGCACCGCAGTTCTTTATCATCATGGGGGAGCGGGGCGGCCATGTGCCTAGTGACCAACTCCAGCAGGCCATCGAGCAGTTGCTGGCGCAGTAACGAGAAGCCTCTCCGATCAGATCACGCGCCTGAGGGAGGAGATTGACGGCTTGATCCCATCGTGGCCCATCGAATCAGGGGAAAGGAGGTTTACAGCAACTAAAACGACGTCTAGCAGCGCATAGCCCAGGGTTTAACCCTGGGCTTGGCTAATGCTTTCCGAATCCAAAAAGGAGAAAAGAGTGGCTACAAATAAACTGTACGTAGGGAACCTAAGCTACCAGACAACAGAGGATGAGCTGAGAGAGGCCTTTTCCGCCTATGGAAATGTCCTCTCGGTCAGGATCATCGGAGGGAGGGGCTTCGGCTTCGTGGAGATGGAGTCCACCGAGGCAGCGCAGCGTGCCAAGGATGGGCTTAATGAGACCGAATTAGGGGGTCGAACCATCCGCGTGGATGAGGCCCGGCCGCCGAGGCAACGCGAGAGAGGGCGTCCGCGCTATTAGAGACCGCACCCCTCAGCTAAAAGAAGGGAGAAACGATGGGAGCAAAGCAAGGCGACACCGTCAGGGTCCACTACACGGGCAGATTGGAGGACGGCACGGTATTCGACTCCTCAGTGGACCGCGACCCGATGGAGCTTACCTTGGGCGCAGGTGAGGTGATCCCTGGATTCGAACAGGCTGTGGTAGGGATGAACCCTGGCGAGTCCAAAACCTTCGGGGTCCCGGCCGAGCAGGCCTTCGGCCCATACCGGGAAGAATTGGTGTACGAGATCGAGCGAAGGATGGTCCCGCCAGACTTGCATCTGGAAATTGGGCAGCAGTTGGCCTTGCGACAACCGCAGGGGCCATCGGTTTGGGTCACGGTGACCGAAATCTCCGAATCGAGCGTGACTTTGGATGCCAATCACCCCCTGGCGGGGGAGGACCTGAGCTTTGACGTCCAGCTCGTGGAGATCCTTCAGTAGTAAGCATATGCCAGATGAGGCAGCCTATGCGGTCTCGGCGCCCTTCGCCAGATGACGAGCCTTCTCCCACATTTGACGAACGTTCTCCCCTCTAGTGAACGGGCTTTGCCCTACGATCTTAGGGAGAACGTTCGTCATCTGACAAGCTTGCTCCCGCATCGGATTAGCTGTCTCTGATTAGCTGTCTCACCGCTTATCTGTATAGAATCTCTCACGCATAAGGTGAGACAGCTAATCATCGCCATCTATTTGCATAGAGTCTCCAGTGCATAAGGCGAGACAGCTAATCATCGGCCCTGGCCGAGATTTACCCTTCGGGCTGAGGCCCTCAAGGCCGAAGGCTTGAGCCCTAGAGGGCTAGCCCCTCAGGGCGAAGCCTTCAGGTGGTGACGAACCCTCTCCCGCATCGGCTTCCTTGAAAGCTTGCTCCCACATCGGCCCTGGCCGAGATCTACCTTCAGGTGGGAGCAAGCTTTCAACCAGCCGTTCCTACCTTTAAGCGGGAGAGGGTTCATCAGGTGACGCCCTTCTCCGGCATCGGTTTTAAGCCGGAGAAGGTTCGTCAGGGAGCAAGCTTTTAACCAGCCGCTTACCTTTAAGCAGGCTGCGTCAGAGCGCATGGGCCAGAAGCGTTACATTATAAGCCTATAGCTTGCTGAAGGTCTACAGCTAAAGCGGAAAAGAGGTCAGGAGCGATGGCCACAGAACAGGAAATTCGTGAGACTCTGGCAAAGGTGATCGACCCCCATATCGGCATGAACGTCGTTGACATGGGGATGATCAGGGAGGTCCTCATCGAGGGGGGCCAGGTGGAGGTGCGGATGGTGCTCACCGCCCCTGGCTGCCCCTTGGCGAGCTATCTCGTTGAACGGGTGCGCCAGGCGGCCGAGGGAGTGGAAGGGGTGGAGAAGGCCACGGTAACCCTCCTGGACGAACCCTGGAGGCCAGAGTGGATGGTCCGCCCGTTACGGTAGGTTGCGGGATGAATAGCGGCGCGGAAATAGCAAGTAGGTTACGAGAGCTGGCCACCTTCGCCCCGTCGGAGGGGGATCTATTCTTGCTCTCCATAAATGCGGTGCGCCAGATAGCTGAGGAGTTTGACCTTCCCCCTAGTGAGGTGGAGATTCGTGCTTTAGAGGAGCGCATCCTTCCCGCGCGCTACCTGCGGAGCCTGGGGACTGTCGGCTGGGAGGGGCAGATCAGGCTCCTCAAGGCGACGATAGCCGTCGTCGGCCTCGGCGGGTTGGGGGGAAACGTCGTCGAGGGGTTGGCGCGGGCGGGGATCGGGCGGCTGATCATCATTGACGGCGATGCCTTCGTCGAGCATAACCTCAACCGTCAGACCCTCGGCACGGAAGCCAACCTGGGTGTTTCCAAAGCGGAGGTGGCTAAGGCCCGTGTGGCGGAAATCAACTCGGCCGTGGAGGTGATAGCCCGTCCCGTGCAGGCCACTGTGGAGAGCTTGCCGCAATTGCTGGAGGGGGCGGAGGTGGTGGTAGATGCCCTCGACCGCCTGCCCACACGCCTCATGCTTCAGGATGCGGCTCAAAACCTGGGCATCCCTATGGTGCACGGGGCCATCGCCGGCATGGTGGGACAGGTGATGACCATACTTCCTGGAGACGAGGGGCTCTATGCCCTCTACGGTCGCGGCAAGGTGCCCGAACGGGGGATCGAGGCCCAGCAGGGCTGCCCCACAGCCACCCCGATGATGATCGCCGCCTGGCAGGTGCAGGAGGTCCTGAAGATATTGTTGGATAAGGGTGAACTCCTGCGCCATCGGATGCTCTTCATGGACGCCGAGGCAGGGACGGTGGAGGTGGTCTGGCTTGGCTAAAGCGCCCAAGCTTGAAACAACAGGCTTCGGTTGGCTCCTGGCCGATGGCCAGCGCTACGATAAGGACGTGGTGATCACAGTCGAGGGGGAGATAAAGCCGCGCCCCAAGGAGCTCTCGAAAAAGTACGGCAGCGGGCATACTCCCCTGGGCCCTGAGGAGGCCGAAATCGCTCTGGAAGGCGATCCTGAGGTGTTAGTGGTGGGGATGGGGCAGTTCGGGGTGTTGCCCATTCTTCCTGAAACCAGGGAGATGGTCGCTCAACGTGGCGTAGAGTTGAAGACGGCGAAGATGCCTCAGGCGATAGAGACCTACCGCCGGCTGGTCGGTGAGGAGAGGCGGGTGGCTGCCATCCTCCACCTTACTTGCTAAAAGAAGCCCGTGCAAAGAGAAAAAGGCCCGCGGATTGATCCGTGGACCTTTCTATATGTTAAGGAATTATCGCCTCAACCTTGTATTTCTCCCCCTCCTGCCGCAAATATCCCATTGTTGTCTTCACGTCGTGCTCGAAGATGAGGAGCACCTCCTTCTCAATGGCCCATTGCCTGATCCGCCGCTTTGCCTCCATAGTCTCCAATGGCTCAATGTCGAAGGAGGGCACCCAGGCGAGGCGCTCCATGTTGATGGCTATCGGGGCTAGGCCTCCCAGGTAGATGGCCCTCTTCCCTGCAGACTCGATGGCCACGCTCTGGTGGGCGCGGGTGTGGCCGCGGGTGATGAGGCAGCGCACCTCGGGTGTGACCTCGGCATCGCCATCAAGCAAGCGTAGCTGGCCCTCCCTCTCCAAAGGCAGGAGGTTCTCCGGCAGGTATGTGGCTCGGGTGCGCTCATTGGGGTGGAGGGCATCAGCCCACTCCAGCCGTTGGATCCAGTAGTCGGCGTTGGGGAAGGTGGGCACGACCTCGTCGTTGTGGAGGGTGGTATTGCCGCCGCAGTGGTCGGAGTGGAGGTGGGTGTTGATGACGATGTCTATCTGGTCAGGGGAGATGCCCAGTCGCTTTAGACTGTCAATCAGGCAGTTGTCATCTTGCAGGGCCAGTATCTCCCGCTCTTTAGGGGGCAGCTTATCGCCGAAGCCTGTGTCCACGAGGATTTTCTTCCCGTAGGACTCGATGAGGAGACAGTTGAGGGCCATGGGGATGCGGTTAAGCGCGTCGGGCTGGATGATGCGCTCCCAGAGCACCTTGGGCACCAGCCCGAAGGCCGCCCCGCCGTCTATCATGAAGCGGCCAGCGCTGACGATGTGAAGCTCCGCATTGCCAAGACGCACCTTGCTCCTCCGGAATAAGTCCTCTGCACCCTTGGGGGCGAAGTAGGCTTTAATAGTCGATGCAACTAATTTTTGCCGAACGAAACTGAGGAATTCTGGTTGTGGTACTCCTCACCCTAATCCCTTCCCCACTTTGCGGAGAGAAGGAAGGTTTAGAGGAGAGGAGACGTGGTGACGCACTCTCTCGCATCAATGCGAGAGCTTTTTCTGAAGCGAGGAGCCTGCGATGACGAAAGGTCTCGCTTCTTTGAAGCGAATCGTTATCACCAGGCCAGAAGCCAGCGAGACCTTTCGTCAGAGAGAGTGCGTCAGGTCAAGCGTCCCTCTCTCCCCTTCTGCCCCTCTAGGGATAATTCTTCAGGATGATGGGCAGGTAGATCAGGTGAGCCGGAGGCGTGACCGTCCCCGTCGGTGTTGCCGTGGGGGTCGCTGTGCTGGTCGGCGTGGCTGTGGGGGTTAATGTGCCAGTCGGTGTCGCCGTGGGGGTCGCTGTGCTAGTCGGTGTTGCTGTAGGCGTGGCTGTGCTAGTGGGGGTCTCTGTGCTGGTCGGCGTGGCCGTCGGTGTTGGTGTAGTGGGAGGGGCCGCTTCCACCACGCCGCACCAAAAGCCGGAGCAGAGTTCGTAGCCCCCGTCTGTGGCTGCTCCCACCACCGCCTGCCCGATGGTGCCGTCCAGAGCGTAGGTGCCGGCCTCCGCATGCCCACCCCCGCCGCCGATGACGCGCCAGTCTATGGCTGCCCCCGCGTTGGCCAGGACGACGCTGGCCAGCAGCAGACTACAGAGGAGGACAGCGGCCAGCGCCGTTATCTTTCGCTTGCTCATCGCTTCATCTCCTTTGCGCCGCACGTGGCAAGCCGGCGCTAGTACACCAGCACCATGATGTTGCCATCAACGCCACTTCCACCTACATTCCAGCGAATGCAGTTAAGCTGATCGTTGCTGCTGCCTAAGTGGCAAGTGACACCGCGTACATAACCACTATCGGCCGTAGCGACCCAGAAACGATCGCTGATGTCGAAGCCGAAGTCTATGGTGCAGTATCCATCGCTCGCTCCACAAATGCCCGAAATCTGGCCACCGGTGACATTGTTGAAGAAACGGATAGGCTCGCACAATAAGTAGTTCTTACCACATGGCATATAGACGGCTGCTTTGACCAGTCCATTGCCGGTGCGGTTCTGCTTGACATCCCCGTCGCCATAGATGGCTGCGCTGCTGCCGGAGCCATACACGCCATAGTTGTAGGTTGCCCCCTCGGCTTCGGCGTACACGCCGTACTTTGTAGAGGTACCGGGTAAGATCATGAAGGTGCGATTCAATTGCACGTAACTCGTGGTGTCGCTGATGATCGCCCCCGGTTTCAGGCTGAGGGCATACGGCACGGGTAGGATCTCCTGGCAGCCGATTTTGGCGCCACCCACTTCCACCTCCAGCCACAGCCCCTGGCCATTGAAGTTGCTATGCGTCACCGTCAGTTCCACGCTGAACAAGCCGTCGGTCACCAGCACGCCGCTCTTGACAATGTCGCTACCCACCTGGGTGGTGCAGCCGGAGTCGGAGTAGAGGCGGAAGGTTATATCGCGGCTGCCGGTCACCGGGGTGCTGTTCTCCTTGAGCACGCCTTGGTAGCTGATCTTGCTGCTCACCGTGGCGGCGATGGAGACATCGCCCCCAGGCCCCTCAGAGGGCGGGCCGGCCACCACCCCTCCCGTGGCCCAGAGGAGAACCAAGAGAGCCAAGAGAGCCGTTCCAAAAACAAACCCTTTGCGCACCATTTCTGACCTCCTTAAGTCATGCTAGAAGTTTAGATAAACTCTGGCTCTCGCCAGCTATCCCCAAGAGTCCTCGATTCATCACCTCCTTCCCAGGCAGGACACTACTCCGATATGAGCAAGCCTATTATACCTTGTTGGCTAATGAAAGGCAAGCCCCCTCCTAGGGCTGTCCTAAGAGGGGGCCTACTGAATTCTGAACCCCCCGATTCACGTTGTTCTGAATCTGACTTGGGGCAATCGCTCAAGAGAGAGGGGACGCGGTCGAGCGTCCCCCCTCTCCCCTTTGCTCCTCTACGGATAGTTCTTCAGGATGATGGGCAAGTAGATCAGGTGAGCCGGCGGCGTGACCGTGCCGGTCGGCGTGGCTGTGGGGGTTAATGTGCCAGTCGGTGTCGCTGTGGGCGTCGCTGTGCTAGTCGGCGTGGCCGTTGGTGTTGGTGTAGTGGGAGGGGCCGCTTCCACCACGCCGCACCAGAAGCCAGAGCAAAGTTCGCGGCCCCCGTCCGTGGCTGGTCCCACCACTGCCTGGCCAATGGTGGCATCTAAGGTGTAGATGCCCGCTTCAGCGTGTCCTCCCCCTCCTCCGATGACCCACCATGGGATGTTATAGCTGTCGTTTGCCATGGCGACGCCGGCCAACAGGAGGAGGGCAGCCATGAGAAGGAAGATCGCTGTATGCTTCATCGCCCACCTTCCCGCCGGGCCACCCAGATCAGGCCCAAGCCGGCCAAGAGCACCCCCGCCCCCGGCAGCAGCCCGCTCTGCAGAGGCTGGGCCGACGCGGCTTCCAGCGCCGCCATCCGTGCCTCCAGGTCGTCAAGCCGTTGTTGCAGGGCGGCGTTCTCCGCCTCCAGTGCCTGGATGCGAGCGGCTTGCTCCTGAGAGAATTGGTAAAGCCCCAGAATGGCGGCCAGGGCCACGCCGTCGGCGTCCATGGTGCTGATGTGCTCATCGTCCTCACCAAGCCCGAAGGCGGCGTAGAAGTCCTGGGCCACCGGCCCGATGTGACGGACAGAGGGGTCCTGGGACTTGTAGTTCCAGGTTTGGATGGGAATTGCTGCCAGGCGCGCCAACACTTCCTGGGCGTCTACGGCGGCGAAGTTGGCCTTGGCCTCTCGGTCCGAGGCATTGGTCCAGGCGCCGCCGGTGCTCAGGTAGGCGCCGGTGGAGGTGTTGATCAATTTGCCGGCTCCGTCATTCCAGATGTTAACCCAGTTGCCGCTACGGTCGTCGAATAGTGCACCTCCCTTGGCGCGGACGAGGAACTGGTTGTCCCGTTGCGAGGCGACATCGGCGTCGGTGGAATCGCCCCAGACGAAGCTCCCTGCATGGTTGGCCTTGGCCCGCCGGCCGGCGGCGAAGCTGTAGTTGCCCTGGGCGGTGTTCATGTATCCCCCGGGGACGGTGGAAGCGAGGCCGCTGGCGGTGTTGAAATAGCTCCCGCCCACAGTGGCGTAGTTGCCGCTGGCGGTGTTGTCATTGCCACCGCCGACGGTGGCGTAGTAGCCGTCGGCGTGGTTATAGTAGCCACCGCCGACGGTGGCGGCGTAGCCGTCGGCGTCGTTAGCGTAGCCCCCACCGACGGTAGATTTCGTGCCGCGAGCAAGGTTCAACTCGCCCCCGCCGACGGTGGCGCCCTCTTGGTCTGAAGTTGTGCCGGCCCAGGCTCCGGCTAGGTTGCCAAAACCGCCGCCCACCGTGCCGTAGTCGTCAGCGACGTTATTCGCAACTGTGCTTCCTCCCCCACCGCCAATCGTGGCTCCCACCACGCCATTTGCCACTCTGTTACCGCTATAGCCGCCGATCAGGTTGGGGCTGGTCGTGTTGGGCTCCAGGCGCAGGCCGCCCCCGAGGGTGGTCAGCCTCACCCCGCCGGAGGCCCGCACCAGGAATTGGTCATCGGCAGTGGAGGTGAAGTCGGCATCGGTGGAATCAGCCCAGACAAAGGCGCCCTGGTGGTTGGCCTTGGCCCGCTGCCCGGCGGCGAAACTGTAATCCCCTTGGGCGGTGTTGTTACGGCCCCCGCCGACGGTGGCGCTATGGCCGCTGGCGGTATTGCCGTAGCCCCCGCCGACGGTGGCGCTATGGCCGCTGGCGGTGTTGCCCCTGCCCCCGCCGACGGTGGCGCTATGGCCGCTGGCGGTATTGGCCCCGCCCCCGCCGACGGTGGCGTCGCCGCCGCTGGCGGTGTTGTCGTACCCCCCGCCGACGGTGGCGTAGATCGCATCGGTAAGATCGGCGTTCGCATTTCCCGCCTGGTTGTTTCCGCCCCCGCCCACCGTCACGTAGTCGTCGGTCACGCGGTTACCGGTTGCGGGGTCGGTAGGATCAGACCTGCCGCCTCCAGCGATAGTGGCATATTGAGCCTCTGCTTGGTTGCCTAAGCCCCCGCCGACAGTAGCGCAGGAGCCGCTGGCGGCGTTCTCGACGCCCCCGCCGACGGTGGCGCCCAAGCCGCTGGCGGCGTTACGGTGGCCCCCGCCGACGGTGGCGTAGCTGCCGCTGGCGGTGTTGCCCCCGCCCCCGCCGACGGTGGCCCAGTCGCCGCTGGCGGTGTCGCCCCCGCCACCGCCGACGGTGGCGTAGGACCCCGCCCGGTTGTTGAAACCGCCCCCCACCGTGCCATAGTCATCGGTCACGCGGTTGATATAGCCGCTCGCGCCGCCGCCGCCAATCGTCGCGCCACGAGCGCCGCTCGTCACGCTGTTGCCGCTGTAGCCGCCGATGAGATTAGGGCTGGTGGCGTTCTGTTGCGTCCACAAGCCCGGCAGGGCCAGGGCGTAAGGAGCCGGCGTCAGCGCCTGGCGCGGGGAGAGAGTGGTGTAACTGCCGCTCCCCGCCGGGCAACGCACCCCGACCTCCAGCCAACGGGCATCGCCGGTGAAAGCCATGCTGCCGAAGTCTAGTTGCACGGTGCAGAGGCCGTTGCTCACGGTCACGCCGGTGGCCGTTTGGGTGGTGCCAATCTGCGCCCCGCCGCTGGCGGCATCCCACAGGCTGAACTGGAAGTCGCAGGTGTCATTGACCGGGCTGCCGTCCTCTTTGAGCTGGCCCTGGTAAGTGAAGGCGGTACCCAGGAGGGCCTGGACCGTGACACCACCGATCGGCCCCGGCCCCTCAGGGGGAGGGCCAGCTGCTATTCCTCCCGTGGCCCAGAGGAGAACCACGAGGGCCACGAGAGCCGCTCCAAAAGCAAATTTCTTGCGCACCATTTTTGACCTCCTATAATATGTTCGTAGTCAGGCACAGAGTGCCCCCTGCCACTTCCGTGGCCACTACGAACCTCACGCAAAGTTTGTGTGTTTTTATCCCCCGAATAGAACTTAGGGGGTTAATGCGCGGATGGCACAAACCTTGCTCTCCCGCGCATTAACCGGCGAGGCTCATTCGCCGGGCCATTGGGGCCGGTACATCTAAGGGGATGATCTAGGCCAAGAAGCTGATTTGGGACAGAAACCGGAAGCATTGGGGGTTTCGGCGGGCACTTTCATGCTCGCCGAAACCCCCGGATTTCCTCACCTTCCGACCAGGTATCGTGCCACGTTAATGAACAGATGGCGGCCATCTTCGGTCATAGCCACAGGACCGGCATGGAAGCCCCATAGCAAGTAGCGCACCGCTTGCTGCACCAGGTTGTAGTGGGTTTGATCGGCCGGCTCACGGCCGATAAGGGTCACATCGGCCGGCGGCTTTGGGATGTGGATGCCCACGTGTGCGGTCCGCTTGTAGATAGTTACGACGCGATCTTTAGGCAGGGGGATGTGGTATGGGCTGTGCCAGACCTGGTGAGCCGTATCCATGACGTAGGTCTGGTTTTCATTGCCGTGCCAGCCGTAGGGATGCCCGATGTCTAGTTTGAGCTGCCCAAAGAAGGCGTAGCCACCCTCCCCAAGGCCGAGGACTGGCTTGCCCCACTGCAAGATGTTCCCTACCGCGCCGGAGGTGCCCCACTCTGCCCCGTCACCAGTCTCCGGCCCGATGACGATCAGGCTGTAGGGGAAGAAGTTGAACTTGGGCACGTCGTCTATGTGCACAAAGTCCACCACGAAGCCGTTGGCCTCCAGCAGGGCTTTGTAGCCGTTGGTGGTGACCAGGTCGTCCAGCCAGATGTAAGCGACGCGAGGCAGGACGTAGAAGCTGCCGGTGCGATGGCGCACGAACTCCTCGCCATAGTTGTTGACCCCCCAGCCACTGGCCTTGACCACATAGGCCCCGGGCGCATAGGTTTTAGTGAAGACGTTGCCGTAGACGCCGTCGTTCTTGCGGCCGTCTTGGTGCATCCCGTCGTCGAAGAGTTGGAGAAGCTCCACCAGGTCCGAGTTCGGCCCCTGCACCAGCGCCCAAACCTCGGCTCCCTTGATCGGCTTCTCATCGGCCAACACGACCAGGATCGGGATCGGCACCCCTACCGCCCGCTCTTGCGGCGGCACTCCAAAGGCCAGGTGCATGGTGGTCGGCGACCAGGCGGAGAGGATGAAGAGGTAGTTGGCCATCTTCTCCCGAGCCACCAGCTTC